>Ga0164318_10000769_pt1 | contig 26184 bp, 18 predicted proteins | sample GuaBasSedimGuay9_FD_113734 | JGI IMG/M metagenome (GOLD analysis project Ga0164318, IMG submission 113734) | Subseafloor sediment microbial communities from Guaymas Basin, Gulf of California, Mexico - Guay9, Core 4571-4, 0-3 cm | ecosystem: Environmental > Aquatic > Marine > Hydrothermal vents...
ACCTGGTTATTTCTTTAATTCTAAAATCTTCGATATTTACTCCTTTTCTTATCTTAACAAATCTATTTTTTTCACTTCTAGAATCTATAAGTCCTCTCTCTCTAAATTCGTTTATAATTTTATTATATTCCTTATCTAAATTTTTGGTAAGTATTTCAGGTACTGATCTGAACAAATTTATAAATTTCTCTTCTTGCGATCCTTTATTTATTACGTCCTTCCCCAGAGAAGTTAAACAAATTATAGATTCCTTGTCTTTCTTTTTAAATTCAATATAATTTTTCTTTTTTGCCCAATTGATACCGATTTTCTTAACAAAATCTTCTAGGTCACTTGATTTTAATTCTTTTGTTAAAATACATTCTGATTTTGAAATATATTTGAGCAAAATAATTTCAGGTAACCCTTGGTCTAAATATTTTTTTCCTTCTTTTGTTAAAAATATATATTCACTAATCTCATCTTTTATCTCTATTGCTTTATAATATTCTAATCTTGGTAATATTGTTTGAACTTGCTCTAATTTTAGATTAGCTTTCATTGCTAATTCAATTGGAGTAATATAATCGTTCTCATTTTTTAATACTTCTAAAATATTAACGTCATATGTACTCATTTGATTGACCCGCTAATTTTATCATGTTAATAATTTTAAATCAAAAAGAACAATTCAAATTTTCTTCAAAAATTTTTTTATTTTATAATATATTTTCTTTTTTTTAAATTCATAAATTAATTTTTTTTAAAATTAATTGACTTAAAAAGTTATATTTAATTTGTAAAATGTTAAATTCCTTCCAGATAACTTTTAAAATTTATACTTATTGATTTATCTATTTGTATTTAATTCTTTATATTAATTATAACTGATAAATTTATTTCCTTGTTTTCAAATCGCTCATCAATTGTTCAAATTAGTCATTGAAGTGGTTTAATCAATTTGAAATATTTAAGATGAACGAATATCTCATTTTAAAGAATATTTAGTTTGTTTTTTAAAACTGAAAAAATAGTCAATAATAGTGTAGTAGGAATTTTAGATAAATAGCATTATCAAAAAGCTATAAAATCCATCAAGATATTAATGTTCTTTCGCAGTATTGATACTAAAATATAAGATAAATAATAAAAAAAAGAAATAAATATTTTACATCATAGGGGGCATTCCACCATAGCCGCCCATTCCGCCCATTCCACCTGGCATCCCACCTGGCATTCCACCACCACCGCCTGGTGGGCCTGAACTAGCTTTTGCTGCAATAACATCGTCAATTCTGAGAATCATACTGGCGGCTTCAATTGCCGATTTAATTGCTTGTAGTTTTATTACTAATGGTTCTATTATACCCATTTCTACCATATCACTTGCTTTACCACTGAATACATCAACGCCATAGTTTACCCCCGAAGGTTGACTATGTTTTTCTCGAAGTTCTACAAGAATATCGATAGGATCTAACCCAGCATTTTCTGATAATGTTTTTGGTATTACTTCTAATGCTGATGCTAGTTGATCGATAGCCAGTTGTTCTCGTCCTCCAACACTTGCTGAAAATTCTCTCAATTTCATTGCAACTTCAATCTCTGGGGCACCTCCCCCAGGGACTATTTTGTTATTTTCTATAATATCTGCAACCACGCATAATGCATCATGTAGAGAACGTTCAGCTTCATCGGTTAAATGTTCTACGCCGCCTCTTATTAAAATACTGACCGCTTTTGGGTCTTTGCAGCCTTCAATAAAGACCATCTTATCAGAGCCGACTTTTTTCTCTTCGACTTTTGCTGAGCTACCTAAATCATCTGAAGTTAAATCCTCGATATTTGAGATTATATTAGCTCCGGTGGCACGCTTTAATTTTTCCATATCTGATTTTTTGACTCTTCTTACCGCCAAAATTTTGTTTTTTGCTAAGAAATGTTGTGCTACATCATCAATACCTTTTTGACAGAAGACCACATTTGCTCCTACTTCAATTACTTTATCAATCATTGATTTCAACATTCGTTCTTCTTCGTCTAAGAATTGTTGCATTTGAGCAGGGTCTGTTATCCTGATTTCGGCATCGAATTCTGTTTTTTCAATTTCTAACGCTGAATCAATAAGAAGTATTTTTGCATTCTCAACTTTCTTGGGCATAGCAGAATGGACTACTTCCTTGTCAATAATTATTCCTTTAATCAATTCTGTGTCCATTACGCTTTTACCTTGCTTTTTTTGGATTTGAATTTGGTCAATATCTACTACCCATTTATCACCGCGTTTTTCTTTTATTTGATCAACTGCATCAACTGCGATATCTGCGAAATAATCTTTTCCCATAGAAATAGATTTTGAATTCATTGAAGTTTTTGCACATTTTTTCAAAATTTCTTTATCGTTAATATCGACTTCAATAGCTATTTGTTCAACAATTTCTCGAGCTTTGTCTCCACCCTTCTTCAAGCCACTAACTATTGTAGTAGGATGAATTCCTTGATCTAACAAATCTTCAGAAAGTTTTAACAATTCTCCTGCAAGAATAGTTGCTGTAGTAGTCCCATCACCAACTTCATCATCTTGTGTTTTTGCTACATCGACAAGCATTTTTGCTGCTGGATGTTGTACATCGATTTCATCAAGAATCGTTGCGCCATCATTCGTGATCACTACATCACCTAATGAATCTACTAACATTTTGTCCATACCTTTAGGACCAAGAGTACTTTTAACGGCTTCAGCTATGACTTTTGCCGCCATTATATTAACTCTCGATGCATCTTTACCTCTAGTCCTATTCGTACCTTCTTTTAAAATTATTACAGGTTGGCCACCAAGTGATCCTATCTGACTCATTTTAAGGTCACCTATTTTTACTTTTTACTATATTATATGTTAATTACTCAAAATTTATTCGTTTTTATGTAAAATTTTCTAAAATTAAAAGTATAACTAAAAACTTGAAATTTCAATCTCATGGTACTTAAAATCTTTATAAAAATTTTTTCACCATTATTTCCTCTATTTTTAGTTTACAAAAAATTGAAGAATTTTTATTTCAAATTTATTAATTTTAAAGTGTTTAATTAGTTGAATTAGATAGAATACTTATTAATTTTATGGAAAATTAAATAAAATTTAAAAAATAGTTATATATTTTATTTTTGGCTAAATCTGATTTAGTGATAATTAGAAATTTTTATTTTTTATTTAATAAAATTATTTCTTTTTTAATTTAAACCAGAAAATCTTGACATATCCTTTTAAGGTATAATTTCTAAATTTAAATAGGAGATAAATAAAAAATAAAAGAAATACCATTACTTTTAATTAAATAAATTAGTAATTTATTTTCATAATAAATTAACCAATTTAAAATTTACTAAATATATATTATCCATCTGTTTATCAAATTTATTGTAATTATAATTAATATTACAATAATTAATGTTACAGATAAATTTCATTTATTTTTATTTGAAGCCGATATAAATATCGCGTTTTGGCTTAAGATTAGTTAATTCTGAATTATCTTCCATGACTAATTTAAAAATAAGACCTCCAATACTTATTAATATAATTCTTTTATCATTCTCTGTTTTTGTGTTTGAATATATAAATCCCTTGACAAAAAGTTTGTCATCATCTTCTGGTTTATCCTCATCTACAAGTCGTATTTTTATTTCGTCTTCTTTAGTAAAATAATTTATTTTATCTGGCAATTCAAGTTTTAACTCGCCTTTATTGCTTGAGAAATAAATAAATGATACTCCGCTAGTTTCTGTAGGTTCAATTTTAATTACTTTTGTTTCAAATTGCAACATTTTTTACACCTATTATTAAGTTATTTTATTGGTTTTTTTTTCTGCTTTCTTTTCAGCAACAAATTCATCAAAAGCTCTTTGTACTCTTTCAGCCAGTGGGCCAACCCCTTGGACTCCGTCCTCAGTTACTTTAATTTTATTAAGTATCATAATTGACCCTGCAGATTCAATATATTCAACCTCTCCAGGGGGAAATAATTTAGAAAGGGAATCAGCCAAACCTTTTAAATCGAATGGTTTCTCTGTTTCTATAATATATTGAACCCATTGTCCATAAATTACAATTTTTTCGTATTTATTCCCATCTTGGTCTTCTGCTTTATGGATTACCAGCGACATTGTATTACGGTCATAAGCAGCAAGTGTACCCGTATAAACTTGATTATTAATTAAATTAGTCTGGACTTTAATTCTTGAACCAATTAAATTAGCTAGCTCTCTATAAAATTTGTTTTCTGCGCTCATTTAATAACCTCTGTTAATGTAATTATTAAAAATTATTAATTCTAATTTATAGTAATCAAATTATTTTGATTATTGATTTTAATAATTATTAGAGTATGTAAAGGTAAATACACAAACATTAAAAATTTATTTTGTTTATGAGAAATTAAATTTAATAGTGTAATGTATTTGTTTTAATAAAAACTTGCTTTAAAAATTTTGTTTTTAATTTTTTTAAAACTTATTTAATGAATAAATTGGATTAAAATCAAGTCAGTAATTTTTCGATATCTTCAATATTTTTAACAATATAGACCTTATTTTCTTTTAATATATCATCTGGAAGGGTATCTAATTTAATTTCGGGATATTTATAAATTTCTTTCTTTTTTAAAGTTAATTCTGGGTAAAAAATTATGATTTTCTTATAATTTGTATGGAATGCTTTTATATAATCTTTAAAGATACTTGACACATGGTCTGAAAGTGATTCAAAAAATATATTTGGATATAGATATTGAGAAAATGGATATGATTCTGCAATTTCTATCGGTATTATACCAAAAATTGGAGATAAAATACAAAAATGGATATCTTTTTCAGATAAATTATTTATATTATAGATAATTCCTTTAATTTTTTCAGTCCATACTTTAAAATATTTTGATTCTAACGTTCTAAAAATAATATCTATTAAAATTATTAAAATAGAAGCACTCGGGGGGCTATAGCGATCAATCAGCCATTTTTTATGTCTTAATACTTCAGGTCTTAATAAGGAATCTAATCCGCTGTAAAAAAATGCAGTGCGTTTAGTAAGCGTGTCATAAATTTCAATTTTTTTATGATATTTCATTAGGTTATAAAAATATGCATCAATTAAATTTGGATGAGCTCTAACTCTTGATTGTACTAATTCCCACAATTTATCCCTTCTAATTGCTTCTCTAATAATTTTCATTTCGCCTAAACAAACGTAAAGATTATGTTTTGCTAAATTTTTAATTCTATTTTCTTTGTCCATTCTTTTTAATTCTTCTGGAGTATATTTACTACAAATTGGACATGTACATGGAAATTCAACCAGGTCATTAAGATTAAAAGTCCTAAAAGTCGTTATATATCTGTTATTTTGAGCATATAGTGCATATGAAGATGAATCAAATAAATCACTACCAAATAGTACAGATAACGAAAAAAACATTGGATGCCCAATCGAAAAGGCATGGAGCGGACGAGAGCTATTCATATTAAGTTTCGCAGTTGCAATTGCATCTAATACTCCACGATATTCGTAATTCATTAATGATGGTGCAAGAGTACCTAAAGGATGATATTTAAAGTCTAGTTTTGACAACTTTTTTGCTGAATATTCTATTAAATCTAAAAATTTTCCTCCTTGAATTGGTGCAGCCCATAATATATCTTGATTATCTTGATCTCTTACTTTAATACATTCCTTGGCACGATTAATAGTTTCAATTACTCCTTTTTTAGCAGTTTCATAGTCATCAGTATCTGTGAAAATGTCTAAAATAGTTGCTATATTTGGTCTAAGTAAATCTTGGAATTCTATAATTTCTTTATTAGAAACTGATAAATCTTTTTTATACATCCATGCTTGATAAGCTCCTGAATCAAGCATAATTACCCCAGGAAATTCAATTAAATTATGAATTCCTTTTTCAGCTTCTGATTTTAGGTGTGGTGTTCTATATATAATATACGCATTCGTTATCAAAATTTTAATTTTAAATTCTTTAATTAATTCCTTGGTACTGATTAAAGGTTTATTTGGGTTAAATACAGGCATTAACTCTGGAGTATAAACAGTACCATTTGAGGTAATTAACTTACCAAGTCTACCAAGACCGCTAGCTCTTATTAATTCAAATATTGACAATTAGACAACTCTCTCAAGTCTTGTAAGATCTTTTGGATAAGGGCGACCCACTTTTCCACATGAGATCCATTCGTTGTTCTTTTCATATGCTACTATATCTGCAGTAAAATCTATATTACCCTTAAATAGACTACTCCCAACACCAATTGCATCAATAGGGACATTATTTTCTGCATAATACCTAATTTTGTCTGCATCAAATCCTCCTGATACCACTATTTTAACCTTATCTCTTGTAAATCCATGGTCATCTAAAATATCTCTGACATTACAGACCAAGGTTGGATTGACACCTGTTTTATCAAAAGCGTCCAGTTGGCCATTCTCGATAATTGAAAAATCAATAAGTGAACTAGAAGTGTCCAATCTAACGCCCCACAAGTTTAGACCTTCATCTTCAAGAGCGGTCGCAACTTTTAAAGAAGTTTCAGGGCAATTATTTTCAAAATCAACCAAACTTATACAATTTACATTTGGATGTAACCTAGCAAACCACTTAGTTGCTTCAACAGTTGAATCTTTCCATCTTCCTTCAAATTCTCCTGGTTTAAAATATGCTATAATTGCATGGGGTATAGTCCCTAATGGTTTACCACCCCACCATTTTGATTGAGCTTCTGTACTGACTCCAAGTACTCCCGATATATGACCTGCATATCCATCAAGAGATTGATTACTAAATAAATCGAATCTAGCAGGAAAAAACAAGATCGGTATTTTTTTTTCTAAGCTGGCTTCAACTACTTCCCAAGATCTCGTAGCAACCTTTGTTGCTCTTGCTATTATCCCCAAATAAACTGTTTCAAGAGTAATAAAATCTTCCAAATGACCTGCTAATGTCATAACCGTTTCATTTGGGCCAATAATATCTCCATCATATAGTGCGTTGATTTCAACTTCACCTGAAGATACAGATTGAATTAATCTAATGCTATAATCCAGCCCACAAACTACGGCTTTTCCCTTCTTATGTCTAGAAAAAATATTCATCAAAAATCTTGGTCTGTAGTCTTTATTCTCTTTTTTTACTCTGTTTATTATGTTTAAAGCTCTTAAAAAGTAAACATCTGTAAAATATCCATTTTTTATTTTATCAATAAGTTCGTCTGTTATTTCAAAAAAACTGGCTGGCAATCGCGTTTTTTCGTTATTTAAGCTATTCAATTTTAATGTTCCTCTACACCAAGTTAATTTAAATTTATAACTTATTATCCTTATTGTTTTATAATTTTTTAAATTTTGAGAATAAATTATTACCAATATACCAATATTATAATTACTCAACTAAAAGGTGCTGGAATAAAAATAGTTATTTATTCTTACCTTTGAATGATTATTTTAACTTAATTTTTTATAAGATTTTTTTTAAGTTTAATACATTGTTGAAAAAGATCATAATATCAACATTTTTTATTTTTTTATTTCTGGTAAAAAATGTATTTTAATAATATTTTCATTAATTTATTGATAATTTTTAATGAGTAATGATAAAAAATAGAAGTAAAATATTAAAATGATAATCAATATTAAGTTTATCAAAATTGTAAAATAAATAATGGAGATTTAGAATTGGTAGAAATTGATGTTAAGAACTTAATTGATAATGGTCCAGAAAAATTAGTAATGGCTATTAATAATGCTATAAATTCAGAACGAACTAAAGAAGCGTTTGAAATAACAAAAGTACTTAGGACATTTATTTTTGATTCTCCTTTAAAAGCAGAAATCTCTATCTCTAAAAGTGGTTCTCCTGTTTCAAAAATTTCAGGTACAGTAAAATGGATAGGCGACCGTAGAGATGGAAAAAAGGGGATCGAAATTTTTTTGGATTCTAGAGAAAATCAAAAGCCATTTATCATCGGGATAGATAATTTAGAAAGTGCCAAGTTTAATTCAGAAAAAAGATTACTTTTAATATCACAAGTTCCATTAGTTTGTCCAGTCTGTAAAGGAATAATAAAACCAGGTGATGTCAAGATAAAATGTCCTGCTTGTGGTGTAGTTGCCCATAAAGACCACTTCCTTGAATATCTTAAGATTCACGGCACTTGCCCAAGTTGTGGAAAACGGTTATCAACAAAAAGTAAAAAATAATTTTTTTTAATATAAGCTCCGATGGTGTAGAGGCAAAATCTTTATTTACAACTAAAATATAACTTAAGATTAAATCATGGTGCCTATACATTATGGGCTCTCGCCCCATAGCCCCGGGTTCGATACTCAGTTCAGTTGATAGGAGCGAAAATCCCGGTCGGAGCATTAACTTTTTCAAATTTTATCTTTATTGAACCGATCTTTCTTTTTTAAAAAATAACGAAAATGTCTTTTAACCAAAATGTTTAAAAAGCATTATGTTTTTAATTTTTAGAAAATCACAAATGCAGATAACGACTTTTTATTATGAAATAAATCAATTTCCTTCATTAAAAGATAAACCATGGATGATAAATTATAATCCCTTTAATTAATTATTAAAAAAATGTTAAAATTTTAAATTTTAAGACCCTATAGGTTGAATGTTATGCCTATCCATTCATTAAAAAAAATCAAATCAATCCAATTCGGATTATTTTCGCCCGAAGATATCCGAAAAATTAGTCATATCCGTATAATTACACCCGATACTTATGACGAAGATGGTCTTCCTATTGACTCTGGTCTAATGGACGGACGTCTTGGTACTGTTGAACCTGGCCATAGGTGCAGGACTTGTGGTAATAGAACAACTGAATGTACGGGCCATTTTGGCCATATTGAATTAGCTCGACCCGTTATCCATGTGGGGTTCGCCAGTAAAATTCAGAAAATTTTACGAGCAATATGTCGTCAATGTAGCAGAATCATGCTTAATAATGACCTCTATGAAGAACTTTTACAAAAAATGAATGATTATGAAAGTAAATATGGCGAATTGGACAAAAATATTGTTAAAATTGCTTTAAAAGAAGCAATTAAGACCCAAAAATGTCCATATTGTAATGAACAACAACTTAAGATCAAGATTGAAAAACCAACAACATATTACGAAAAAACCGAGAGCGGGACTATTAGGTTAAATCCCAGCGATATTCGAGACCGATTTGAACGAATTCCAGATGAAGATTGTAAACTACTCGGGATTAATCCAAAATTTGCTCGTCCAGAATGGATGATTTTATCAGTACTTGCAGTACCTCCAGTCTGCGTTAGACCTTCTATAACTCTTGACTCTGGAGTTCGATCAGAAGATGATATGACACATAAATTAGTCGATATTATTAGGATAAACCAAAGATTAAGAGAAAATATCGATGCTGGAGCTCCTCAATTAATCGTAGAAGATTTATGGGAATTACTTCAATACCATGTTACCACTTATTTTGATAATGAAGTTTCTGGGATTCCTCCAGCTCGCCACCGTTCTGGTCGCGCCTTGAGGACATTATCCCAAAGATTAAAAGGTAAAGAAGGAAGGTTTAGGAGTAATCTATCAGGAAAACGAGTTGATTTCTCAGCAAGGACTGTAATTTCACCCGACCCTAACCTTAGTATTAATGAGGTCGGAGTTCCTGAGGAAATTGCTAAAGTCTTGACTATTCCTGAGAGGGTTACTGAGTGGAATATTGAAGAAATGAAAGAAATAGTTATAAGAGGCCCCGAAAAACATCCTGGCGCAAATTATGTAATAAGATCTGACGGTAATCGTATTGATCTAAGATTTGTAAAAAATAGAGAAGCAGTTGCAGATATATTAGAACCTGGTTTCATTGTAGAACGGCATCTTAAAGATAAAGATATTGTACTTTTTAATAGGCAACCTTCTTTACATCGTTTATCTATTATGGCACATGAAGTAGTCGTAATGCCTTTTAAAACATTTAGACTATCTCTCTGCGTCTGTCTATCTGGTGATACTTATCTTTTTACTAATCTTGGTAAAGTAAAAATCTCAGAAATTGTTAAGAATCATAACAATTTTAGTCCCTTATCTTGTAATTGGACTACTAATAAAAAAACTTACTATTCAGGAATCTCTAAATCTCACATTATTAAACCAAAAGAACTCGGACTTAAATCTTTTAGAATCATTACTAAAAATAATAGAATTATTGAGGCAACACAAGAACATCCATTTTATTCAAAAAATGGGATAGTAAATTGTGGTGATTTGAAAATAGGCGATTATTTAGCTATTTATCCAATTGAATATCCAGAAATTGGTGGATGTCCAGATATCCTAACAAAACAACAAATATCTAATGCTTTATCTGATAATTTTGACTTCGATTATATATTTAATGAATTAAAACAACTCGGTTTAATTGATATTAAAGCAGGTTCTGATAAGCAAATTAAATTAGCTAGCTTAGTCGGTCATTTATTTGGTAATGGCTCTTTAGACATATCAGAAAATGATGCCAGAATCATTTTTAGGGCTAATAATAAAAATGATATAAAATCAATGCATGATCTTATTAAATCTTTGAACTTAACGGATATTCCTATTCAAATAAATAAACTTAACTTTAAATCTGATTTTATTACTAACGATAAAACAGTTAATCCAGATAATGAGACATATTATTTTGAAATTAGAAACAAATCTTTAGCATTAGCATTTAATATCTTAGGTGTGCCTGTTGGTGATAAAACAGTTCAAGAATATTCAACACCTAAATGGATTATGCAAGCTCCAAAAATGGCAAAAAGAGCATTTTTAAGGGCATATTTCGGGTCTAAAATGTCTTTACCAGAATTAAATTCTGATTCTAACAAAGAATTCGATCGATTATATTTTGAAATAACAAAAATAGATGGTATATCACCTGAACCATTCATAGATGGAATAAGAGAATTACTTAACATCTTTAATATAAAAATTTCAAATGTCATTATCAATTCAAAAAAAGATGACCCTAAAAAAATTATATATTCATGCTATTTGACACCAGATGATGAAAACTTTTTAGCTTTTTTCAATAATATTGGATATGAATTCGCAAATGAAAAAGAAATTTTAGCCAGACATATCACTGAATATTTAACAACAAAAATCAGAACAAAGAATGAAATTAACGAGATAGCATTAAAAGTAGTTGAATTAGTAAATAAAGGATTTAATTATAACGAAATTGCTGAAATGATAGGTCAAGATTCGTGGAGTATAGTTTCTTATTTATTCGAAGATAAATCAAAAAATATTGATATACTTAAAAATTTCCCTGATTTTTTTACTTGGAAAATTAAGGCTACCGAAGGTCTGAATAATGGCTTTGTTTGGGACGAAATAGTTAAAATCGAGGAAATTGAACTTCCTTATGCTTATGATATTACAACAACAGATGAAAATCACAATTTCATTGCAGCAGAATTTTTAACTAAAAATTGTCCACCTTATAATGCAGATTTTGATGGAGATGAAATGAACTTACATGTCCCGCAAAGTGAAGAAGCAAGGTCAGAAGCTTTAGTTTTAATGAAAGTTCAAGAACAGATTGAATCTCCCAGATATGGTGGCCCAATTATTGGTGGTATCCAAGATTATATCTCTGGAGCATTTTTGTTAACAAGAAAAAGCAACCTTTTAGATAGAGAAACTGTTTGTCAATTATTAATGGCTGCAGGATATCAAACTGATAAAAAGAAAAAACATTATGAAATTCCTGAACCTGTAATAAAATATCCAACTCAATATTGGACTGGAAAACAAATAATCTCAATCCTTCTACCAAAATATCTTAATTTATCTTTAAGGGCCAAGATATGTCAAAATTGTAAAGTATGCCAAGAATTTGAGTGCCCATATGATGCGTATGTATTAATTAGACGTGGTAGACTCCTTACAGGTGTAATTGATAATAAAGCATTTGGAGCTGGGCAGCCAAATAGTTTATTACATAGAATAGTCAAAGATTATGGAAATACAAGGGCCAGACAATTTTTAGATTCATGTGCTAGGATGATTATAGAAATAATCACAAATATTGGGTTCACTATGGGGATCGATGATGTTGAAATACAAGAAGAAGCGAAAAATAGAATTAGATACAATTTAAATGAAGCAGATAAAAAAGTAAACAATTTTATTGAAACATATAGACAAGGCGAATTACAACGTGCGCCCGGTAGGACATTAGAGGACACTCTTGAAATGCGTATAATGGAAACATTATCAAAAGCAAGAGACGAAGCAGGCGATATTGCTGGCCGATATTTGGGAATTGATAAACATGCTGTGATTATGACAAAAACTGGTGCAAGAGGTAATACTTTAAATTTAGCACAAATGACTGCTTGTGTCGGGCAACAATCTGTTAGAGGAGCTAGAATTATGAGGGGTTATAAGAAACGGACATTACCTCATTTTAGAAAAGAGGATTTAAGCGCAAAAGCTCATGGTTTTGTCGTTAATTGTTATTATAGCGGTTTAACACCAATCGAATTTTTCTTCCATGCAATGGGCGGTCGTGAAGGACTTGTGGATACTGCAGTCAGAACAAGTACAAGCGGTTATATGCAACGAAGATTGATTAATGCGCTTCAAGATATTAAAGTAGAATACGATGGAACCGTAAGAAATGCTGCCGGAGACATAATCCAATTTCAATATGGCGAAGATGGAATTGATCCCGCAAAAAGCGACCATGGCATCGCTTTTAATATTGGTATTGTCATTGAAAAAGTATTAAGTGAGATTGAAGATGACGAAACTCCTGTCTTATCAAATGAAGAAATTGCATCTAGGTTAAAATTTCAATATGATTCCAATAAGCTTCCTTACTCTATAATAAATAAATTAATTAGTGCGTTAGAAAAAATTCAAGTTACTGAAAAAATACTTAACAACATAATTGATATTTCCATAAACTATTATAAACAAGCATTGGTAGACCCGGGAGAAGCAGTCGGTACTGTGGCAGCACAATCAATTGGTGAACCCGGCACTCAAATGAGTATTCCTGGAAATGAAAAAGTAATTATTCTTCAAGAAAATAGGGCACTTATAACTCCTATTGGAGAATTTGTCGATAAATTAATAACAAGACTATCCAATTCTGATAATGTTTTTACAAGCTTCGGGTCAACTATTTGTGATATCCCAAAAAATATGACAATCTTTGTACCTTCATTAGGAAAAGATGAACATGTTCATTGGCAACTATTGTTACAAGTAAGCCGACACCTACCTAATGGAAAACTTGTCAAAATATCTACAAAAAGCGGTAGGACTATTTCTTCTACTTTATCTCATTCATTTGTCATTAGAGAAAATAATAATATCATCCCTATTAAGGGTAAAGATTTGAAAATTGGTGATAGAATTCCTTTAGTCAAAAAATTACCCGCGCAAAACCCTCTAAAAGTAATTGATTTTAACAAAAATGTATCAAATCAAATATCAATAGGAATTGATAACTCAGAAAAAATAATGGATAATAATCAAACGATAATAAATGAAGATAATTTTCAAGTAGAATTACTATCGGTATCAACAAACTTTGGGAGCTCTCAAGTATTTACTAAAAATAATATTCAATTAAATAATACTTCCGATTCCAATAGCTATAATTCCTATGTAAATAAATGGGAATTAGACTTTATGACTGGCTATTTTACTGGAGCTTATCTTGCTAACGGGAAAAATTCTGGCGATAAAATTTCTATTGTAATTAACAATAAAATCAATTCCGATATGATTACTAAGTTTATATCAGAACATGGACTTAACTATAAATTAGAAGATTATTATAAAAAAGAAAAGAAAATCATAATTACTTCAAGTAAATTGGCTGAAATCTTCGAGATTAACTGGGAATTGAATAATAATAAAATAATCCCCGATTGGGTCATTAATTCTGACGATACATTTATCAAGGGTTTGTTGAAGAGCTATTTTGATTTTAAAGGTAAAATAAATATTAAGAAATGTCAAATAGAGTTGAGTTCTAACTCTAAAGAATTAAGGGATAAACTTTGTTTATTATTATCAAGAATCGGTATTCCCTCATTTAAAATGAATAGAAAAGGTCAATATACCCTATTAATTCACCAAGAGCATATAATATCTTTTCTTAATGAAATTGGTACCAAAATATCTAATCCTAAAGAATTAAAGAAATTTTCAAAATTGATCAATAAAATTAAAAAATTTGAGTCCAATTATGGTGATTTTGACGTTATAACAGGGTTTGGACCAATATTTCAAACTATTAAGGAAAAACTCCTAATTTCAAATGATTCAGAATTAGGAAAAAATATCAATAGAATTATAGAGAAGCAAATAATTAAAAGATCCATATTAAATGATTTAGTTGAAAAACTTTTGGTATTTTCAAGGGAGAAAAACATTGATATAAATGAAGAACTTTCTGTTTTACAGAAGTCTATTAAAAGTGACATTATTTGGGACGAAATTACAAATATTGAATTAATAGATTCACCAACCGAATATGTCTACGATTTTACAGTAGGTGGACTTGAAACTTTCACGATATCTGAAGGATTAATTACCCATAATACTCTTAAAACATTCCATTATGCAGGAGCAGCAGAGTTTAATGTTACTTTAGGTCTACCCAGGTTAATAGAAATTGTTGATGCAAGACGAATACCCAGCACTCCAATGATGAAAATATTTCTCGAGAAAAATATTGCAAAAAATAAAGATATAGCAAAAGAAATATCACAAAAAATTGAATTGACAAGGATTGAAAATATTGCTGATCATATCGCCATTGATATCGCAAATATGGAAATTATTATCGAGCTCGACCCCGCATTGATGGAGGACAAAGGAATTACATATGATATAATCGAGGCTAAAACCAAGGACTGGAAGAAAAAAGGCGAGGTTAAAATTCTTAAGACAAGAAATCAAATTATTTATAAACCTAAAGCTGGCGATTTAGACAAACTTCAAAAAGAAAAAGAAAATATCCAAGATTTCCCAATAAAAGGTATTGAAGGCATAAAAAGAGTAATAATTCGTAAAGAAAAAGATATTGATGAATATGTTATTCATTCTGAAGGTACTAATCTCAAAGAAGTCTTATTAGTAAAGGGAGTTGACCATACTAGGACTACTACAAACCATTTACGAGAAATATATGAAGTCCTCGGTATAGAAGCATGTAGAAATGCTATTATTAACGAGGCTTTAGGTGTATTAGATGAACAAGGACTCGATGTTGATATACGACATATAATGCTCGTTGCTGATATAATGACAAACACTGGAAATCTAAGACAAATTGGGCGTCATGGGATAAGTGGTAAAAAAGCATCAGCACTTGCTAGAGCTTCATTTGAAATTACTATTAAACATTTATTAGACGCAAGTTTAAGAGGCGATATTGACCCATTAAATGGTATCACAGAAAATGTAATTATTGGCCAGATTATACCACTAGGGACTGGTAATATTGATTTATTAGTAATGCCCCCTAAACCCCCAGCTAAAAATGAATAAGTTTTTTGGTCAAATATTTTCTCATAACTTTTTTCTTATATTTTTTAAAATGATTTTGCTTTTTATATTTCAATACTACTTATATTTGACCTAAAATCAACGTTTAAAATACTTAACATAATGATCCTTTAAAACTGGTTGATAGATAAATTTTAATTATGCTAATTCATACATTAGAAATAATTATAACCTAAATTGTTCTTTATAATTTATACTAACCATTAAAATTTATCTAAAATTCAAAATCTAAATAATTTCAGAAAAATTTTTTAGAATGATTACAATTTTATCAAATTGAAATAAAACTTTAATAATGATAATCTTGTAATAAAATTCAAAAATATTCTATTTAAAAATTTAAAAATCAAGTAATTTAATTGACATTTATTTAAAATTAACAAAATGTGAATATTATGAGTCAAAATTCTAGCATTAACTTAGAAAACGCACTTAGAATCACCTTAAAGACTGGTAAAGTAATTATTGGTAGTAAGCGCTCATTGAAAGCAATAAAACAAGGTAATGTCAGAATGGTCATTAAGGCAAGTAATTGTCCTGACCATATCGCATCTGATATCTACAAATATTGTAACGAATTTGAACCAAAAATAGATATTTATGAGTTCAAAGGATCAAGCTTAGATTTAGGTTTTTTATGCGGTAAACCTTATATGATTTCAGTTTTAGGGATAATATCTGAAGGTGACTCAGATATAACAAAATTATTGGAAAAAAATGAATAATTTCCATGTCCTAAAAAAAATGAGTAAATTTAAAAATATAATTTCGTAATTTATTATGAAAATATTCGTAACAATCTCTAAAACTTTATGAAGAATTTGTCAGAATCATTGTTAATTTATAAAACGAATACTAATAAAAAAGTAATATGGAATATTTTTTATATATCCTATTAAAGATAAAAAATAGAAATGTGTATCATAAAGAATTTTAAATATCAAAATTTAAGTTATTTAAAAAAAATAAACAAATTGGTAATTTATTTATAAAAAAATTTAAGGAATTGGAGTAAAAATACATTGGCCAGCATTAAACTTGGTGGAAATGAGATTCGATTTATATCGATTTTTGAAAGTATAACAGGATCATCTGTAAGAGATTGTATAATCGATGAAGATGATGACCGAATAGTTTTTGTAGTAAATCCGGGAAATATTGCACTTGCAATTGGTAAAAAAGGTGCCAATATTAGAAGAGCTCGTGAATTTTTAAAGAAAACTATTGATGTAGTTGAATATGCCCCGAACGCTGAAGAATTTTTAAAAAACACTTTGGCGCCGGCTCGAGTAAAGAATATAATTATAAATAATTCTCGGGACAATAAACAAATTGCAAATATCTATGTAGATAGTAGAGATAGAGGAATTGCAATTGGTAAAAATGGTCGAAATATCGCTAAAGCTAGAATGCTTGCAAAAAGGCATTTCAATATTACCGATGTTATTATAAAATAATTTATATTAATTTTAAAACTGATTCGACCTTTTAATTTAAAAAATTTGGATATGACATAGTTGAGGAATAATATTCTCGTTCTTGGGTCTATTGCTTTTGATTATATCATGCAATTTAATGACCTTTTTTTAAATCAAATTGTATCAGACAACAAAACAAATATGCAAATGGCATTAGTAGTCGATTCGCATCAAATAAGATATGGTGGGACTGCTGGAAATATTTGTTATAGTCTCGGTCTTTTGAAAAGGCACTCGATCAGTATTTCAAGCGTTGGTAAAGATTTTTTTCAGACTAACTATCCCAATATACTGCAGTCGAAATTAGTTGATTTAAGGTTCAATGTTTCTGAAAACGATTTTACGGCTCGTTGTTATATTACTGCTGATACCAATAAGAATCAGATTATTATTTTTTATGCGGGAGCTTTAAAAAACGCCTATAAAATTAATTTATTCCGCAAGATATCTCAATTTGATAATATAAAAATATCTATAAATGCACCTAATCCTATTAATGCTATGGAATCATTTCATTATCAATTAAAACGTCTGAAAATCCCGGAAATTTTTGATCCAGGCCAGCAAATTGGTCAATTCTCTCAAGAAAAATTAAATGAATTGGTCAAAACTATTGATTTTCTTATTGTCAATGAACATGAATTTGAGTTATTAAGAAGGCGCTTAAATTATACTAAAAGCAAATTAATTTCTCAAATTCCAAAATTAATTATTACGTTAGGCGAAAAAGGGTCTATTCTATATGACAATGGTGAAAAATCTGAAATTGGTGTCGCCAAACCAAATAAAATTGTAGATCCAACAGGAGCAGGAGACGGCTATCGGTCTGGGCTATTATCCGGAATCGTCGATAGCATTGATCTTTATGATTGTTGTAAAGTTGGATCCGTAGTTGGATCTTATATTGTGGAGAATGCAGGCGGACAAGGTCATTTATTTGATAAAGAAAACTTCTTTGATAGATTTGAAAAGAATTTTGGGAACTTACCTAAGGGTTTAAAGTTATTTTAATCAAATTAATATTTAATTAATATAAATTTTTAAGAGATGTTTAATCCTAAAAATAATAAACTTATGTAATTATTCGAATTAAAAAAATTAGAATAGTTCATATCATATTTTAATCATTAAATTTCTTAATTGGTGAAATCTAAATTCCTACTAAATTTTTAGACTTTACAAAATTATGCATCGATTTAGAGCAACAAGCAAAACAAACTATAAAAGTTGAATTGATTAAAAATTTTCTTTTAAAACTTGATAAAAATGAGATTAAAAATTTTATACTTCTATTAAATGGAAGAATCTCTATAGACAAAACAAACAAGCCATTAAATTTAAGTTATAATTCGATTGTTAATTTATTAACTCAATTTAAAGACCAAAAAGTCCTTTTTAAAAAAGAAATTTATATCAATGATATTTACAGCTCATTACACCAAATTTCTGAAATTTCAGGTAAAGATTCAGTAAAAGAAAAGAAAAAACTATTATTAAGCTTATTTTCGCAATTATCTGAAGTTGAAAAAAGATATTTGTTTAACATTATTACTGGAAATTTGAGGTTAGGGGCTTCAGAAGGTATTATTTTACAAGCAATTGCAAAGGCATCAAAAATTGATTATGACTTTCTTAGAAATTCATATATGATCTCTGGAAATATTGGAGAAATTGGGTTTAAAGCAATAAATGAAGGAATAAATGCAATTAAAAAAATACAAATTCAAGTTTTTACACCAGTCAGACCAATGCTTGCAAGAATCTCAACGAGTATTCAAGAAATCCTACAAAAGCATACTAATCAAACGATTTTTGAATACAAATATGATGGAATTAGAATACAATTACATAAAAATGGAAATAAAATCAAACTATATACTCGAAAACTCAATGATATTACTAATAGTTTTAAAAATCTAATCTCTAACTTACAACATCTCATTGATGCGAAAACTGTAATTTTGGACGGAGAATTAATTAAAGTAGATAAGTTAAACCGACCATTTTCATTCCAAGATATAATTAAGAAAAATCTTAAATCTTCTTCCGAAAATTATGCATATAAGATCATTTTCTTTGATATTTTATACCTTAATGGCAATCCATTAATTGATTTACCATTAATAGAGAGGAAAAACAAACTGAACGAAATTTCACGAGGACTAGAAATGGCGTCCTCAATAATAGAAACAGACCTTAATAGTATCGATAATTTTTTCCAAAAATCAATAAGTTCAGGCAATGAGGGAATAATTGCTAAAAAAATTAATAGTAAATATTATTTAGGTACTAGAAATAACGAGTGGTTAAAATTTAAAAAAGAATATAGTCTAGACCTTGTTATTATTGCTGCTGACTGGGGTTCTGGGCGTCGTTATAAATGGCTCAGTAATTATCACCTAGCAGTAAAAGACCAAAAGTCATTTAAAATGGTCGGTAAAACCTTTAAAGGCTTAACTGATAAAGAATTTGATGAATTAACTAATAAATTATTGAATTTAAAAATAAAACAAATAAAAAATACTGTATTTGTCCGCCCTGAAATAGTAGTTGAAGTAATTTTTAATGAAATTCAAAAGAGTTCAAAATATAAATGCGGTTATGCATTAAGGTTTGCAAGAATTAAAAATATTAGAAATGACAAATCTGTAAATGAAATAAGTTCCCTTAAGGATATAAAGGAATTATATAATTTTCAAGCGGAAAAAAAAGCAAAATTTAAAAGTTGATTTTTGATTTTAATATTTATACGAAATAAACATTCTTAGCTCCACTTTTGGATTTATAATACATTATTTGGTTATAATCTGCATGGGAAGTCAAAGGAAAACCTTTAATATAGAATCTATTGCTTATAGTCCACCCTGTTACTAATCCAAAATTAGCGATATTATAATCTGGGAATAACTTTTCAATTTTCTTTCTAGTAGAAAGAAAGAACGGTGCAATATAAACTGATTTGCCATCCTTATTTACTTTTGTACCATATTCTGTTTTATTTTTCAAAGGATTTTTCAAATATTCATAATCGCCTAAATTCTCGTAATAGTCTGAATGGACCTGGTTTATCCAATATACTAAAGGATGTGTATATATTGACAAATTATAATCTTTTTTTAATGTACTAAAATTTAATAACCTTGTTAGTTCTTGACATGTCCCCAATCTTCTCCCAAATATTATCAATTGCTCTTGATTTTGGTCTATTAGACGTGATTTTATCCATTTTAAAATATCTGAGTATATTTGATTTCTAGGAGGAAACTGAAATTGTTCATCAAAATAGGTGGAATCTATTATTAAATCGGTCCCTCTAATTAATTTACCTCTTTTAAACCCGAGACGGCTTTCTAAACAAAAGTCACCTGTATAAACTATTTTTCTATCGTTAATTTCTATTAAAAATTCTAATCCTCCCACACAATGCCCTGAATTATAAGCTGTAATTTTAACCTCTTTATTTTTACCAAATTTTAACGTTTCATTTTCTTTAATTAATTGGAAATTTTTTATTTTATTTGATTCTTTTCTAATCCTTGAATTTAAAATTTCTAAAGTTTCAAAACTCATTAATTTAGGATAGTCTGTCTTAAAAATAGATGAAGTATAATGATCACTATGAGCATGCGATATTATTGCAAGATCAACATCATCATACTTTTTTGTCGGATCAATAACTATTCTATAGTCCTTTAATTCGATATGAGTACCCGAATCTATATAAATATTAACTCTCAACGAATTAAAATTTCCTATTTCTTATTTATATTTTTTTTCCAATTTATCAGAAATTAGAATATTAAATTACCATCTCAATTAACTCAAAAATATTTAAAATTTTCATCTCAGAATCTTCATATCGAATAATTTTTTCAAATGTAGATTCACAAGTGGGACAACTTGTAACTATATAATCTGCACCAGTCTGTTCCGCCTCTCTCAACCTTTTTTCAGCTATGTCCATGCTTATATCCGCATAAGCATTTAACATACCCCCACCTGCGCCACAACATTTTGAATTATATTTATTATGCTCCATTTCTATCAATTTAAGACTTGGAATACTATTTAAAATTCGTCTCGGTTCTTCAATTATTTTCAAATGTCTTGAGAGGTCACAAGGGTCGTGCCATGTCACTTTCAGGTTTGTTTCCTTTTTAAATCGCAATTTTCCTTCTTGTATTAATTGGTCCAGATATTGGATTATATGGACAACTTCAAATTCAGATTTTTTATTCGACTGCTCTGAATATGTTTTTAATAAAGTTTTGGCACATCCAGGACAAGGCGTTATTATTTTTTTAATATTTTTCGACTTGAATAGCTTCTCATTCTCAATTTTTAATTGATTAAATTCATTCCAATAACCCGTAGTATATAATAAGTCTCCACAACAATTCTCCTCTTCTCCTAAATAATTAAATTTAATCCCTAACTTGTTTAAAATTGTAATCATCTTCTTTAGACGTTCCGGATACATATACGAATAAATACACCCTGCAAAAAAAAGTTCGGATGAATTATTATCAAATTCTAAATTTTCAGCCCATTTAGCCCTGCTGGACCTGGGTTGATTAATTGGATTCCCACTCTTTAATATAAAATTTTTGGCTTTTTCATGGTCTCTATTTCTAAAGCCATTTTCAATAAGATCCGCTCTTAACGCTTCAATAATTTCTACATTATGTAATGCACATTTATATTCACAATACCCACATGTGGTACATATATTTATTGCTTCTAGTAAATTTTTACTAAATTGAACCTTTTTTTCAATTATCCCTCGTGCAATTTGTATTCTGCCTCTACAACTATATGCTTCAAACCGAAACTCTCCAAATGTAGGGCATTCTTCTCTACAAAAGCCACACCTGGACCTATTACAAGTATATATATCCTCAATATATTTTTCTATATGCATGGATTTTTCACATAATTTTGCTTTATTTTTTAATTGGAGTCCTAAATTCCATTTTGTTCCGTTGTAAACCGGCTCATTTTATTTTTACTTTTTTCTTTTAAAAATTTGTTAATGTGAATATCTAAAAATTGGATTAAAAATTTTGGGTTTATTTATTCATAAAATATCTGCATTAAAAAAACTAAAATGCTTTATGTATTTAGTGAGAATTTATAAGAAAATCTTGTTTAAATTTAATGAAACTTATTTATGATAAAGATTGACAATACATATCTTTTTTAGTATATCATTCTAAAATATAAAGAATTAATAACCATAATTTAAGTATACATTTCTAATTTTCTCATTAATAAAATTACTTGTATTTTGCTTTATCATAAAAACTTAAAACTCGCTATAGATTCAAGCAATAAATTAATAGGTCAAAAACTTTTATTTTTTGTAAAGTGAAAAATTTTTAAGGTTTTATATGATGAACTTATCTTAATTAATTTCAATTTAAAATGTGAAGTTAAATATAATATAAACAAATTTAATGGATGTGTCAAAAATCGGAAGATCAAAATCACCACGGGGCGAGTTTGCAGGCCGCCAGTTAAAAAAACGTAGAAAAAAATTCAGATGGCATGATATTAATTATAAAAGAAGGACTTTAAGGTTAGACATTAAAACTGACCCATTAAGAGGTGCCCCCCAAGCTCGAGGAATTGTAATAGAAAAAGTTGGAATTGAATCCAAGCAACCAAATAGTGCTATAAGAAAATGTGTAAGAATACAACTTGTGGCTACTGGAAAACAAATAACTGCTTTCTTACCGGGTGATGGTGCACTTAATTATGTAGATGAACATGATGAAGTATTAGTAGAAGGTATTGGTGGGTCAAAAGGCAGGTCTATCGGAGATTTACCTGGTGTAAGATGGAAAGTAGTTAAAGTTAATGGAATATCTCTAAATGCTTTAATTATAGGGAAAAAGGAAAAACCAATAAGATAAATTAATGAAATTCTCTAAAAAGTAATTTTGACTAAAGTTGAATTTAGCAAATATTTTTTGAAATTTTTAGTTTATAAAAATATATTCTCCAGTAAATCAATTTTTAAAAAACATTACTGACCGACAGTATTAAAAATAAAATAAAATAAAACTATTAGTTTTTCGTATTAATTGTATGAATATCCCTCTAATGAATAAAAATTTTTATCATCTTAGCCTTAAAATATACCTATTACATAACCTAAAGCATTTTCCTTAACATATTATATTTATAAATAATAATTATGAATTTTTAAATAGTGATTATTTTGAGCAAAGAATTAGATGAATTACGGAAAAAAATAGATATCATTGACCAAGATATTTGTAAATTATTGGACCAAAGGGCAAAAATCGTAAAAGAAATTGCAATAGTTAAGAAAGAACACAATATCCCGATAATTGACCAAGCCAGAGAAAAAAATATTTACAATAAAATCTCTAAAATGAAATTAGAAAATATATCACAAGAAGCAGTTAAAAGTATATATAAAGAAATAATTTCCGCAAATAGGGCATTGCAACAACCTAAAAGTATCATTGCTTATTTGGGGCCTGAAGGGACATTTTCGGAATATGCTACTAAAAAATTTTTTACAAGAAATGACCATGAATTTTATCCATGTAAAACAATTTCTAGTATATTTAGGCAAGTACAAAATAATAACGCAGAATATGGCGTAATTCCGGTTGAAAATTCAATGGAAGGCCCTGTTTCTCAATCATTAGACCTTCTTATTGAAACTCCATTGAAAGTATGTGGTGAAATAATTGAACGGATAACTCATAATTTAATTGGTCAGTTTAACTATAATTTAAATGAGATCCAATATGTAATATCTCATCCCCAACCACTTGGGCAATGTAGATCATTTATTGAAGACCATTTATCTCAAGCTAAAATACTCGAAGTTAAAAGCACTGCAACAGCTGTTAAAATGCTTTCTGAAGTCCCATATAGCGTTGCAATTGGGACATCAACTGCTGCAGATTTGTATAATATGCAAATCTTATATTCTGGAATTGAGGACAACCCTAATAATTATACTCGCTTTTTAATCATCGGAAATAAATCTATTGATTCCGATAACCCTAAAAAAACTTCAATAATATTTTCAGTAAAACATGAACCTGGCGCTCTAGTTAATGTACTAAAAGTCTTCGAAGAAAAAAAGATTAACCTCTTAAAATTAGAATCTCGACCAAGTAGAAAAAATCCATGGGAATATTATTTCTTTACAGATTTTAACGGAAGTGAAACTGACGCTATAGTACAAAATGCTCTCAATGAAATCAAGAAAAAAACACTATTTTTAAAGATTTTAGGGTCTTATTCATATCATTAAATTATTTATTTAATTTTCTCATAAAATAACTTAAGAAAAAAAGAATTTATTAAAATCTAATTAGGCACCTACACCAAACAAATGTTGATAATTTTTTAATGCCACAGAAATAGCTTTTGCAGCTTCAAGAGAATCTGTAAGCGTCGCAATTTTATCTGCAATATTATCATATAATTCATTCGCTAATAACATTTTACAATCAGCAATCTCTTCCTCAAGATCTTCCATTAGATTTTGTAATATGTCCTTTAAATCATAAAGATTTTCCATTTTGTGTCCTTCAAATTAATAATTTTTTAATACAAAAATTAATCTTTTTTCATTATATAAAATGTTTATGATACTATTGGTATTTATACTTACTAAGTAAATATGGTCTATACAGACCTTTTCCAATAAAATATGGTCTAAATAAATTGATTATTTAATTAAAGTTCATTTAAATTCTTATAGATAGGTACAAAGAAAAAATAATATATTTAAATTAGGGAAGAAATTTCATTTAAATAAATTCTCTCGAATTTGAATTACATAAAAAAGGTTGGTCATAAGTTGTTATTTGCTCCATTTGGAATTAGCTTATTGATGAAAATCAAATTTAAAAAAACCCAATATTTTCTTATTTTAATAGGTCTATATTTACCGGATATATTATTGATTTCACTTTGGATTTATAATTTCATATTACAAGCATTTTCCGCAGGACAATTTTATATCAATTATTATTTTTTAAGCCATTCATTTTTAATTTGGACTGGCGCCTCAATTGGTATATTTGTTGTATCTTTATTTATAAGCAAAATTAAAGAAGTATTTATTTTAATATTTTCAATTTTTATCCATTTGAGTTTAGATATAATCCACCCAATTATTAATATTAGCAATATAAGTATTTATTTAGGACTTTCTCCATATCATTTTGTCAATTTATTATATCCATTTTTTGAAGATAGCATTCAATTAGCGATATATTTACCAGATTTTATTGTTTGGATAATTGATTTTTCAATTTTATTCATTGGATTTATTTATGCATTGAATTACTATTCTAAAAAAGATATAAGTGTTTAATTTTTTATTGATTTTAAATACGAACATAGTTCTTTTTTAATTTCTAATGCTTTTTCAATATCTCTCAATTGAATACACATTTCAATTATTTCTTCAAATGTCCTGTCCATTGCATCCAAATCATTCCTTTTAATCGACCTAATAGCAAATTTTTTTGCCCGATTTAATCCTGCCTCATAATCACTCATTTTATACAACAAATTCACCTTTTTTTTGGTATAAATAATGAGTAAGTCAATTAAAATCAGAGTATTATCTAGATATTATAAGAAATATAAATTGAAGTAAATTAAACGATTTTAAGTAATATTGTGAAAAAAAAAATGTTTTGAGGATAAAGATAATAATTATAACTAATACAATAAATCTTTGATAGAATTTATCATTAAATAGAAGCGCTTACTTAGATTTAATAAAAAGAATAAAAAAATTGAAAAAACATTAGACTTCTAGACTTTTAATTCTAATATATTGTTTTTTATTGAAAATCTTAAAGAGATAGGTAAATAGAAGTCCTCCTATGAAACCTCCAAGGTGCGCTGCATGAGCTACTGAATCTCCCGAAGATAGTCCTGGCACTAGTGCTATTAATGTATAAATAATTTCTAAAGCGACAGGGTTTATTCATTTTCCTATGCTAATAATAGGAGAATAAATTTTATATCTATTCAATACGAACAGATACTGGCGTGACCCCAAACGCCTCTATCCCGTCCAC
>Ga0164318_10000771_pt1 | contig 26162 bp, 20 predicted proteins | sample GuaBasSedimGuay9_FD_113734 | JGI IMG/M metagenome (GOLD analysis project Ga0164318, IMG submission 113734) | Subseafloor sediment microbial communities from Guaymas Basin, Gulf of California, Mexico - Guay9, Core 4571-4, 0-3 cm | ecosystem: Environmental > Aquatic > Marine > Hydrothermal vents...
CATCGCCATTTTGATACATCGTCGCCAAGCTGCTGTTGTAAAGAGGTTATGGCTTCATCCAACCCCATACGGAAGGCATCTTTGCGGGTCTCTTTTTCGGGAGTGTTGATATTGTCCCACCAAATACAGTCAGAATTAGTAAACAACCGCTCAATGGAAGAACGCACCAAATTGGAGCTAACCGACTTTTTAAAACTCTTTTCGCCCATCTCGTCGGCCATGGCCTGTTCGAGCACGTAATAAAGCATTTTTGTATAAATGGTAACGCCAATATTATTCACATCTGATTTTCCATCCCAGTTTTGCAATGCCTTAATGGCTTGGGCGTAAACAGCATTTTTGCTGGCAAAATTATCGGTACCCACCTCGTTAAGTACCAGCTTTGTAATCATGGCATCACGTTGCGAATAGTTATCAAGTTGGATTCTTTCCATTTCTACAGGACTCCATTTGTTTTGAGAGTTTAGCAATTGTTTGGCTCTGGCAGCACGATAGCCCGGCGAATAGTAGCCCGGGTAGATTTCTCCATTCACAGCAGCAGGTTGATTGTTGGAAGTTTCCAACATACCATCTTCGGGATTTTCCGACTGTGGATTTAACTCAAAAGGATAAAATCCCAACGGCTCATCCTTACCCGAAGCCCCGTCCAGCACAGTAGAGGGGTTAACATCTGCATTCCGTTTGACCAATCTTCCCGAAGCCCACCAGGCAATGTTGTCATCGGTATCGGCATACAAAACATTCAGTCCCAGCAAGTCAATTAACGAACATCCTTTTCTAAACTCTTCCATACTTTGCGCAGTATTAATGTAATATAGCGCCTGAATAACAGTACCATCTAAATGTTGCAGCGCCCACCATAGGGTAACAGGTTGCTTATCCTGCTGAACCATATTAGGATATGCCTCGTTCATTACAGGCCCGTGACGGGTTACCTTAATGTTGTAGGTAACATCATCAGCCCCTTTTACCTTAATAGTTTCCTTGTCTACAGTCATATCCTGCCAGTGATCGTTTTCCCAAACCTGGTTGCTGTTATCGGGATTCAGTTTTTCTTTATAAAGATCCATATTGTCAAATGGGAAAATAGTTACACCCCAGGCATGTTGTCCGGTGTTTCCCACCACGGGGTAAGGAATACCTGCAAGATAATATCCCGAAATCATTTGTCCGGGGTAGTTCAAAACAGCTTCGTACCAAACTGCCGGCTGAGCATAAGCAATGTGAGTGTCGTTTGCCAATATAGGGTGACCCGATTTTGATCGATCTTTACTGACAACCCAGTTATTGGATCCTTCCCAAATTGGAATGGGAATGTATTCTTGAAACTCCTTGAAGTCGGGAAAAAGCTCGGCCACAGGGTCATATTGTTTATGAGTGGATGCCACCGCTGCCGAATCAAGATTAAAAAGTTTTAGATACTTTTCGCCCAGCTTATTTTTAACTTTCGAAACGGCAGGATCCTGCGTTAATGCTGAAGTAAAGGTAAAAGCCATATAGCCGATAGTAGCATACACATCTTGAATGGTAAAATGTTCTGGTTTAAAATCTATCAATGTAAACTCTATGGGCAAGTTCCCTTTATCAACAAAGGTATTCACTCCTTCAAGATAGGCTCTGGTATCTTTTTGCCACTGTTTGTCGTTGGTTTTAAAAAATAAATCAGCAGACTTATTCGCCATTTTATAAAGCTGTAGGTTGCGTAGTTTTTTATCGGTGGGGATAAGTGCTTTTCCCAAAATTTCGGATAATGTTCCGCCGGCAACCCGTCGGATCATTTCCATTTGAAATAACCTGTCCTGTGCATGAATGTATCCAAGAGCGAGATAGGCATCATGTGCATCAGCAGCATTAATATGAGATACGCCATACTCGTCGAAAGTAACATTAACCGGCTGGTGAAGCCCTTTAATATTAAGACTGCCTGAATAATCGGGAGCAGTACTTTTCAGCCAAAAATAAACACCTCCTGCCACAACCACTACTAAAATGATTAAGGCGATAATAAAACGTTTTATGAATTTCATATTCGTAATTCTTTAAGATGAAAATTCAAAGATAGTAACTATTTCCATTCAACAATTGTTCCCCGTGATTTATCAAGGTAGTGTTTTGGAACTGATGCTTTTATCACCTCCGCCAGCCGGTCAATCATTTTGGTTTTGGCAAAGCGGCGGGTAAAAACAAGGGCTACTTCACGTAAAGGAACCATGTTGGTAAAATGACGAACCTGACGTTGTCGTTCAGTAGGAATCACTTCTTCAGCTAACTCGGGGATGAGGGTGTAGCCTCCTTCCTTATCAATAATTCTCATCAGAGTTTCTAACGAACCCCCTTCAAAGTCAAACGGCAAATCGTCACTTTCCAAATCATGCAAATCACACAAGTTAACTACCTGATGGCGGAAACAGTGGCCGTCGTTTAGTAGCCAAATTTCTGATGTGGCAATATCGCCAACCTGTATCACCGGTTTTGTTAATAATGGATGATTTTTGTTGGAGTAAATCAGCATCTCTTCATAAAACAGGGGCTTTTCGATAATTTGCTTTTCATGTAAAGGAGTTACTAATATGCCCACATCCAGCAGATCCTTTTCCAGGTTTTCCACAATCTTTTCGGTAACCTGCTCTTCAATTTTTAGTTTAACATTGGGATGCTTTCGCTTGTAGTCCCCGGTAAATAAAGGCAGTAGATAGGGGGCAATGGTTGGAATAACCGCGATACGTAGTGCACCACTTACCTCCTCTTTCACATCCTTTACAATTTCATCAATCTTTTTGGCCTCCTGAAGAGCGATTCTCGCCTGTTCAATAATCTTTTTTCCTTGTTCAGTAGGAATGACGGGTTGCTTCGTCCGGTCAAAGATAATGACATCCAGCTGCTCCTCCAGTTTTTTTATCTGCATGCTAAGGGTGGGCTGCGTAACAAAACACTTTTCGGCTGCCGTGGCAAAATGACGGTAGGTGTCAACCGCCACAATATACTCAAGTTGGATAAAAGTTACCATGTTTTCTTTGTTATAAGGGCAAAAACCCTTTTAGTTGTTGTTTTATTTATGAAGTTGTTTAAAGTTGGAATCCTTTTTTAACAATAAAGTGTTGAAAATCAGAAAACAAATATTTTTTTGTTCTTCCCCCTTTATTTTCAACCCTGCAAATATAGACATTATCTATTACATTATAAAAACAATTGATTTGACTTATGATAGTATTTGATCTATTTTTGCCTCATCAAATAAAATAAAAAAACATTTAAAATTATTATCAATGGAACAAGAATTAAACAACACAGTAAACCAGATGCCGCGTATTGGCGACATCGCTCCTGATTTTGAAGCAGTAACAACCAAAGGCAATATCAAGTTATCAGAATATGCCAAAGACAAATGGATTGTCCTGTTTTCACACCCTGCCGATTTTACCCCTGTCTGTACTACCGAGATGACTGGATTTGCAGAAAGAAAATCGGAATTTGACGCGTTAAACACCGAACTTATCGGCTTAAGCATCGACAGTATTCACGCTCACCTTGCATGGGTAAACAACGTTAGAAAAAACACCGGCGTCTATTTTGATTTCCCCATTATTGCCGACATCGACATGAAAGTTTCAAAACTTTACGGTATGTTGCAACCCAACGAAAGTGAAACGGCCGCTGTAAGAGCTGTATTTTTTATTGACCCAGCTAAAAAAATCAGATTGATTATGTACTACCCGTTGAATGTAGGCCGTAACATGGATGAAATTTTACGTTCGCTGAAAGCCCTACAGGTTTCCGACAAAAACGGAGTAGCCCTCCCGCTTAACTGGGTAGAAGGCGAAAGAGTTATCGTACCTCCACCAAAGAATCTGGATGAGATGCAGGAGCGTATTGACGGAGATTATGAAGAAAAAGTTGATTTTTACCTTGTAAAGAAAAGTTTGTAAAACAATTTTTTGATTTACGATTAAAAGCCACCTGAAGCAATTCGGGTGGCTTTTTTTGGCTCTGTTTCCGACACCTGCTTTCCTTCATCATACCAATTCACAATCCCCTACGGGGAATGGTTCACTTATTTATGAGTTTACAACTCATTTTTCTTCTACGGAGAAAACCATGGACGAAAGCAATAATAAAACCCAAAACTTCAATAGTAGCTATTGCCCTACCGCGTAGTGGTTAAGGAATTGTATCTTGCAGCATAACCTTACACTTTCCCCGTAGGGGATTTTGAAAAAAAAGTCTCGTCTTCTTCTCTGACGAGGATGCATTGCACTTCCTCGTCCCGCATAGCCCAACGTCACCCCGGGTTTTGTTTTGAGTAATGGAGCCGATGCTTTAGCGAAATTTGAATATTAACAGCCTAAACCCTTACAGTAGCTTTAAGACGTAGTGGATTTAACAGCAAATCCAGAGCATCATTAATACTCGTTAACGCAACATCCGCGTTTTGCCACGTTTTAATAGCCACACCTTCCTGCTGAATAACTACCAAGCCCAAGGCAGCTTGTTTCAGCATGAGCGCATCGTTTAACCCGTTGCCAATGGCTACTACGTTCTGCTCCCCAAGCTTCAATACAAAATCGGCTTTTTGCTGCTGCTGATTTCCATGGCTTAAAACGGTTAATTGGCAATTCACAGCTTGTAAGTTTTTAGCCGCTTTTCCAAAGGTGTTAGCAGTTACTACATGAATGGTAAGCTGTTGTGTCAGGATATTCAGCCGTTTGCTGACTCCGGGAATTAAAGTGCCGTCAACGGCCAGGGTTCCGTTGTAGTCGAGCACGAGATTAGTAAGCTGAAGTGTCTTTTGCCCGGGAATATCAATCGTTAACATTGTTCTGTTTTTTAGGTGTTCAAAAAATGGGCAACATCACCTATGGTCTCCTCAAAACTTCGTGTTACCTCATCCTCATACTTACTGCCTACAAGGAAGGGGTTTTCGTGCGTGTAAGGATAGGGATAATCCTTAACCTCCACCGGAATCGGAATGTCACGTGCAACCCCTTTTAGGGTATTAATAATCTCATAATAGGGAATAATCTGATCGTTTTTCAACGTAATGGCCATGATACGGTCACTCATCTTCCGGAATAATGATTCACGGTAAGGGCGGTTTTTACCATAGTTAAGCATGGTGCTGAGATGTATTCCTTCGAGATGATCCTCCATGTAATGCTTCAGCCTCATATTCTGCTTTATATGACTTTCAAAATGCTCAATCAGATAAGAATAAAGTGCCACGTTAGCTTTGCTGTCGATAATAAATTTAGATGCCGACGACAACCGGTTAAAGACAGCACCACCGCAAAACATGCAAAGTTTTGTATTATCAAAATATCCTTTGGTGTTGGTCATCATCAGGATTTGCGACAAAAGGACACCAATGGAGTAAGCAAAAATATCGAACCGGGTATCGGGTTCCAGGAAAGGAATTTTATTTTCTTTCACGCTCTCCACAAAAGCAATTACATCGTTATAGCTTTGTAAACCTGACCAAATAAACCGCTGTGGTCGTATATGCAACCGGCTGCTTATGGCAACATTCAACAAAGTAGAATACCGAACATCGGGAAACATACCCTTCCTAATCTTACTCAATTCAAACATTTCATACTTACTACTCCACAGATGAGGAGCACGATTCATGTGAAAAGCCATGGGGAATAGTATGACCGCTTTACCTGTTATCTCACTCAACCGTTTTGCCCACGGATAATATTTTTCCCACGATTTTTCATTAAACCCGTGAAATAACAAAATGGCTTTTTTAGACGAAACTACATCAACAGGGGTAAAAATTTGAATAATAAAACGTTTATTTTCAATAATATGTGAATCTCTAACATCAATCAATCTGGCACCTTCACCAATATCGGTTCTAAAGTTATCCTCCGCTTTAAAAGTGATGTCATGCTCTTTACAATAACAAGTTTCATTGCCGGGCAAAACATTTCCTGACGAGATGAACTCCAGATTATAAACCTTGGTTTTATCGTCCAAAATAATTTCATCTTGGAGATAATCAATTTTTGACTTTAGTAATCGGTAAAGTTGTGTGTATGACATACTCTTATTTTTTCACAAAATTAACAGGTCAAACGTACACTATGGCTATTTTATTCTGAAAAAAAGTTAATAAATCCATATAGTTACTTTTTTTGCTTTGAAGTTGTTTTAAGCCTTTCAGAATTCTGTCTATTAGTAAAAAACTAAAGTATTTCGAGCTTATTATCCAATTTCCTATAGTACAATATGTTGTGTTTTTAATGACAACTCTTCTAATACTTTTTATGTTAGAAAGAAGAAATAACCTGGGATTATGAGAAATCAAAAACAACGTTCTTTCAATTTCTACGGATAAGCTTTGTAATTCTTTCTTAAATCAATTAATTTCCGCATTAAGTTTTCATCTTCCAAGGTGGTTAGCCACTAAATTAATTCGATTTTACTATTTAGAATTTCTGTTTTCATATTACAAATGTACAATAATTTTTTTCAAAAGTCATGAGCCACTCCGCAATCAAAAGAAATAACTATTTTTGCCCTCATGGAAAAAAAAGATATTGTACTGAGCGGGATACGCCCTACGGGCAACTTGCACCTTGGAAACTATTTTGGTGCGGTTAAAAATTTTGTAAAAATGCAGGAAACCAACAAGTGTTTCTTTTTTATAGCTGATTATCACTCCTTAACAACTCATCCTAAACCGGGTGACTTACAAGGAAACGTTCGCCAGGTTTTGGTTGAATACCTTGCTGCCGGGCTGGATCCCGAAAAGGCAACTTTATACTTGCAAAGTGACTTGCCGGAAACTGCTGAGCTCTACCTGTTTTTAAACATGAATGCTTATTTAGGCGAGCTGGAACGGGTTACTACTTTTAAAGAAAAAGCGCGTAAGCAGCCCGATAACGTGAATGCCGGTTTATTAACCTATCCAACACTGATGGCGGCCGATATTCTTATCCACCGCTCATCGTATGTGCCGGTAGGTAAGGATCAAGAACAACATTTGGAGATGACCCGCACCTTTGCTCGCAGGTTTAACCGGATGTACAAAAACGATTACTTCCCCATTCCAAAGGCCTTTAATTTTGGCGATGATTTAATTAAAATTCCGGGACTCGACGGTTCCGGTAAAATGGGAAAATCGGAAGGCGAAGGCAATGCCGTTTTTTTGGCTGAAGACCCGAAGTCCATTCGCAAGAAAGTGATGAGAGCCGTTACCGATAGTGGCCCGACACAAAAAAATCAAACCAAACCCGAACCCATCGAAAACCTCTTTACCATTTTAAAAGTGGTTTCAAAACCCGATGTGGTTGAATATTTTGATGACCAGTATAACAACATGACCATTCGCTACGGTGATTTAAAGAAACAGTTGGCAGAAGACATCATTGCTTTCACAACTCCTTTCCGTGACAAAGTTGCCGAGATATCGGCCAATCAAGATTATATTAATAAAGTGATGAAGATGGGTGCCGAAAAAGCAAGTGTCAGCGCCCGTCAAACGGTTAACGATGTAAGGTCGATTGTTGGATTTAAGAAGATATACTAAAAAAATATAGGGCTGTCAGCCGGATTGAGCAGTCTCCTTTTGTTGACACCTTTCTAATTATGATTGAAAAAAAAGAAAACTCCTTGCAAACCGAACCGGAACGCACCATTTTGGTAGGTATTTCCATGGGAAAAGAGGGGAAGGATAAAGTGACCGAGTACCTTGATGAACTGGAATTCCTGGTAGACACCGCCGGTGGTATAGTAGAAACAAGATTTATCCAAAATTTGGATTATCCTAACCCAAAGACCTACGTGGGAACAGGGAAACTGGAAGAGATTATCCAATATGTAAAAGCTGCTGAGATCGAAATGGTGGTTTTTGATGATGAACTCTCCCCGTCACAAATACGAAACCTTGAAAAAGCCATCGAGGTAAAAGTACTGGATAGAACGAACTTAATTCTTGATATTTTTGCCAAGAGAGCTCGTACCGCACATGCCAAGGTACAAGTAGAGCTGGCACAATACCAATATCTGCTTCCACGTCTAACCGGTATGTGGACACACCTTGAGCGTCAACGCGGGGGTATCGGACTACGAGGCCCGGGAGAGACAGAAATAGAAACCGACCGGAGAATTATCCGCGATAAAATTGCCCTGCTTAAAAAGAAACTGGAACATATCGATAAGCAAAAGGCCACCCAGCGGAAAAATCGCGGGAATATGGTAAGAGTTGCTTTGGTTGGTTATACCAACGTGGGTAAGTCAACTATTATGAACCTGCTTTCCAAGTCGGATATTTTTGCTGAAAACAAGCTATTCGCCACGCTCGATACTACTGTTAGAAAAGTGGTTATTGAAAACCTGCCTTTTCTGCTTTCAGATACAGTCGGGTTTATTCGTAAACTACCTCATGGATTGGTAGAGTCGTTTAAGTCAACCCTCGATGAAGTTCGTGAATCAGATATTCTGCTACACGTGGTGGATATTTCTCATCCCGAATTTGAAGAGCAAATAAAAACCGTTTCCCAAACACTTTCAGAAATTGATGCCGGTGATAAACCCATCATCATGGTGTTTAACAAGGTTGACGCTTATAACTGGGTAGAAAAAGAGGAGGATGACCTCACCCCGGCAACAGTTGAAAACATTAGTCTTGATGAACTAAAAAATACCTGGATGGCCAAAGACAACCACCCTTGTATTTTTATCTCGGCCAAAACAAAAGACAATTACGACCCGTTTAAAAACCTTTTGTACAACCACATAAAAAAGGTTCATGCCATCAGATATCCTTACAACGACTTTTTGTATTGAGACTGACTAATCACACCACCACCACAAACTCATGTATAAAAAAAACCCTGACTACATGAGTAATCAGGGTTTAAAAAAACTAAAATGTTTTTATTCCGGATGAATTGCTTCTACAGGACAAACATCAGCACAAGCGCCACAGTCTGTACATAAATCAGGATCAATAACATAGATATCTCCTTCTGATATAGCTTCTACCGGACATTCATCGATGCAAGTACCACAAGCGGTACAATCGTCATTAATTTTGTAAGCCATAATACTAATTTTTATAAGTTCAAAATAAATTCAAAATTCACGGCAAATATATACAAATGTTATTCTGATAACTCAAATTATGGATATTTTATTTAAATCTAAATAAAAGAAATTAGTACCTATTTGGAATTTAGACTTGTTATAATTAAACAAATTCAAAAAAATAAACCTAAAAGAAACCTCTCTATCAATCTTACTAACAACCAGTTAAAGAAATGTTAATACATATAACAAAAGTTCATATAATCTCTAAAAAAAAACCTGTTATTTGGTTGGGCATAAAAGAATTGACTTAATTTTGTCTCGTTTAAAAAATAAAATTTATGACAACGCATAAAGGAAAAGTCGTTGAACTGGAAAGTGCAGTAATAAGATTTGCCGGAGACTCGGGAGATGGTATGCAACTTACCGGTAATCTTTTTTCAGATTCAACAGCCTTCGCAGGTAATGATTTTGCTACCTTCCCCGATTACCCTTCGGAGATACGAGCACCCCAGGGAACTGTATCCGGTGTTTCCGGTTTTCAAATACGATTTGGAGCCAACGATATTCACACGTCCGGCGACCGTGCCGATGTATTGGTAGCCATGAATCCTGCTTCGCTAAAAGCAAATACAAAATGGGTTCAATCAAACGGGATTATCATTGTTGATACCGATGCTTTTACTGAAAAAAATCTGGTAAAAGCCGGTTATGAAACCAATCCACTCACAGATGACTCGTTAAATGGTTATTTAGTGGTACAAGCTCCTATTTCAACGCTAACAAAAGAAGCAGTTAAAGAGATGGCTCTGGATAATAAATCGGCCATGAAATCGAAAAACATGTTTACCCTTGGAATGGTATTTTACATGTTTAATCGCGATTACAAAAAAACTTTCAGCTTTTTTGAGCAGAAGTTTAAAAAGAACCCCATTGTTGTTGAAGCCAACAAAAAGGTTTTGGAAGCAGGTTATCATTTTGCCGACACACTCGAAGTATTTGCCAACACCTTTAAAATAGAACCCGCCCCGTTAAACAAAGGTCGTTACCGTAACATTACCGGTAACCTCGCTACTTAATGGGGTATTTTGGCTGCTTCGGAAAGATCAGGCAGAAACGTATATTTAGGGTCATATCCCATTACTCCTGCTACCGAAATATTGCAAGAAATTGCCAAACACAAACAATTTCAGGCTATCGCCATGCAAATGGAAGACGAAATTGCTGGTGTTGTTTCATCACTTGGTGCCAGCTTTGCCGGTGCGTTGGCGGTTACTTCCACTTCAGGCCCTGGCTTATCGCTTAAAAGCGAAGCTATTGGCTTGGCTGTTATGACAGAGCTACCGATAGTAGTCATCAACGTTCAGCGCGGTGGTCCATCCACAGGTTTACCAACCAAATCGGAACAATCGGACTTAATGCAGGCTTTGTATGGCAGAAACGGTGAAGGTCCTGCCGTAGTAATGGCAGCTAATAGTTCTTCCGACTGTTTTTACAGCGCTTACGAAGCTTCCAAGGTAGCCATGGAACACATGGTACCGGTTATTTTACTTACCGACGGCTCCATTGCCAATGGCTCGGAAGTATTTAAAATACCAAAGGTAGCTGACCTTCCCGAAATTAACCCTCCCATTGTAGAGGCCAACGACTCAAATTATGCTCCTTATAAACGCGATGCTGAAAAGCTGAGCCGTGCCTGGGCACTACCCGGAACACCGGGATTACGCCACCGGTTAGGCGGCCTCGAAAAAGAGGACATCACCGGAAACGTTTCACACGATCCGTTAAACCATCAAAAGATGAGCTACCTGAGAGAAGAGAAAGTTGAACGCGTAGCCAACTACATTCCTGATCTGGAAATTGAAGGCGATGAAGATGGTGATGTTTTAGTAGTTAGCTGGGGAGGAACTTATGGTGTGATGCTTACTGCCATCGAAGAACTTCGTGCCGAAGGAAAAAAGGTAAGTCTGGCACATTTCAGGTATATCAAACCCATGCCTAAAAATACTGCTGAGGTATTCTCGAAGTTCAAAAAAATTATTGTTTGTGAAATTAACCTGGGTCAATTTGTTAACGTGTTACGTATGACCTTCCCCCAATTTACTTATCGTCAGTATAACAAAATTCAGGGATTACCCTTTATGGTTAACGAGTTGAAAGATCAGTTTAACGCCCTTATAAATGAATAGCACTATGGAAAGTAAAATACAAACCCAACCCATCAAACTCAGCAAAGAGGATTTTGAAAGTGATCAGATGGTAAAATGGTGTCCGGGCTGTGGCGACCATGCTATCTTACGGTCGGTAGAAGCAGTTTTTCCTATTGTGGGCGAAAAGCTGAATCTTAAAAAAGAAGACTTCGTAGTAGTTTCCGGTATCGGATGCTCCTCGCGATTTCCTTATTACATGAACACTTACGGTATTCACGGTATCCATGGACGTGCTGCCGCGTTAGCCACCGGCATTAAAATTACCAACCCCAAACTTAATGTTTGGATGATTAGTGGTGATGGCGACTCCATGGCTATTGGTGGCAACCACTTTATTCATGTTGCCCGCCGTAACGTGGATATTACCTACCTGATGTTTAACAACCGTATCTACGGATTAACAAAAGGACAGTATTCGCCAACCACCTTTAAAGGCCAAAAAACAAAGACCTCTCCCCAGGGTGTTTTTGAACAGCCTTTCAATCCGGGCGAGCTGGTCATTGGATCAAGAGGTAAGTTTTTTGCCCGCGTGGTGGATACCAATCCTAAGCTAATGCAAAAAGTATTTATTGAAGCCGCCATGTATCGTGGTGCTTCCATTGTTGAAATTCTTGCCAACTGTGTTATTTTTAATAACAAAATCCATAGTGACATCACCGGCAGAGATACCAAAGCCGATAACCAATTAATTTTGGAAGCCGGTAAGCCCATGATTTTTGGTAAAGAAAATAACAAAGGTATCGTGTTAGACGGAACCCGTTTGAAAGTGGTTACCATTGGCCAAGATGGTATTACCGAAAATGATATTCTGGTTCACGACCCCACTACCGAAGATGCAGGTATTCACATGATGCTCGCTAGTATGATGACACCGGAATTTCCTGTTGCTTTGGGTGTGATTAGAGCTACCCCGTTCCAAACGATGGACGACGCCGTTTGGAATGCCGTAGAACACGAAAAAGAGGTTTCTCCTTATAAAAATGTTGATGATTTGCTCAATAGCGGCAACACGTGGGAGATAGATTAATTTTTCTTTCTTCAACAGAAATAAAAAAAGAGGCTGTTCAATACTTTTTGAACAGCCTCAATGAGGTTGCTGCTAATTTCCCACGCACATCATCCCCCGATACAATCTTTTCTTCCTGACATCAGAAAAAATAAAGGATATAAGGAAAGTAATTATTGTAACAAAAGTTGCAACATAACAAATGTCAAAAAATATCTTTTTCATAAAATTATTACTTTTTTTCTACTGAGGTATTTGATTCACAATACGCGAAGGGAAGATTATCTATTTTTTTCTTATTAGGTAAAGCCCGTCTCTGATGGAGAGCATCACCTTTTCAACACGGGTATCATTGTTTACCATTTCGTTGAAGTCTTGAATGCCTTTGGTCTCTTTGTCGGTTTTGGTGAGCTTTTCAACCACTTTACCGCCCCAAAGCACATTGTCGGCAAGGATAAATCCTCCGGGACTGACCTTTGGAAAGACCGCGTTGTAATAGTCTGTATATTGCTCTTTATCAGCATCAATAAAAACCAAATCGAAAGTTTGTGGCAAGCCGGAAATAGTAGAAACAGCATCACCCAATAGCATGGTAATTTTGTGCTCTAACCCCGCTTCTTTAAAAAAACCGGTGGCCATGGTTTCAATCTCCTCATTGTTATCGAGGGTGATAAGTTTTCCGGTTTCAGGCATCGCCAACGCCATGGCAACAGCAGAGTAGCCGGTAAATGTTCCTATTTCCAGAATGTTTTCCGGATGGAGCATACGAACAATCATTTGCAGAAACTTACCTTGAACCTTACCCGAAACCATGTTGGGATAGAAGGTTTTCAGATTGGTTTCGCGCCATATTTTGTGAAGAATTTCCTTTTCCTCACCGGAGTGGTTACTAATGTATGCTTCAACTGTTTTATTTACTAATTCCATTGACTATTTACTTTCGTAGATTAGCTGACTTAATTGGTTGACGTTGAAAATTTCGTTGGCAACCTCCTGCAAATCGTCAGATGTGATATTTTTAATGATGCTGATGTTTTGTTCAAAGCTGTTAACGCTTGGACGATACAAGTGCGAACGAGCCATGCCCAGCATTTCGTTTACCGGCACTTCGTAGCTGATGGCCATCTGACCCAGAAACTGTTTTTGTGCCCGGTCGAATTGCAAGATGCCTGTTCTCTTTTTCTTTAACAGATTCAGCTCCTTTTTAATCAATTCAATTCCTCTGTTGATTTGTTTTTGATCGGTGCCAAGATAAACCGAAAAAACACCAGTATCGGAATAGGGTTGATAATAGGACTCTATCTCGTAGGCAAAACCATATTTTTCGCGAATACCCATGTTCAGTCGTGAATTCATGGCGGAACCCCCCAGTAAATTATTCAGCAACATCATGGCAGGTTTTTTTTTATCCAAACGCGAATAGGCAAGGCCACCCAACATCAGGTGTGCCAAATAGGACTCTTTTTTTAATCTTTTTTTTGATGGGTGGTAGTGTTGAAATGGGGTTCTGGTCGTTTGATTCTCCGATGCGGAAACATTTTCAAAATATTTTTCTACCAGCTTAACCAATTTATCAAAGTCGATATCGCCTACCGATGCAATGACCATATTACGGGTACTGTAGCGGGATTTTAAAAACTGGACAATATCCTCTCTAAAAAAACTTTTTACCTTTTCGGCACTGCCGAGGATGTTTCTTCCCAGTGGATGGCCGTCAAAAATCAACGCTTCAAAATCGTCGTAAATCAGCTCGGCCGGAGCATCGTTGTAGGAGTTGATTTCATCAATAATAACCTCTTTTTCTTTCTCCACTTCTTTTTCGGGAAAAACCGAATGAAAGGTTACATCGGCAAATAGCTCCAGAGTTCGTTCGTAATAGGGCGACAGGAAGGAGGCGTATATTACTGTTTCTTCTTTGGTGGTGTAAGCGTTTAGTTCGCCGCCAACATTCTCGATTCTGCTTAAAATATGCCAGGTTTTTCGCTTACGCGTACCTTTAAATATCAAGTGTTCAATCATGTGAGCCAGCCCGTTTTCCTCTTCCGACTCATCGCGTGATCCGGTTTCAACCATCAGTCCGCAATGCGACACCATGCCTTTTTTGGCTTTGTGAATAATTTTTATCCCGTTTGATAAGGTGCGATATTGATACTCCAATTTTCAGAATTTCATTTGATTAGCCGACAAAATTAAGAAGATTAGCATCTCAATTGGTGTCTCGCGAAATTTTTGTTAGTTTTACGATAAATATAAAACGGTATGGCATTAAAATTTACAAAGCAGTTTCATCAAAATCTGGAGCACAATATCAGCTTGTTGGTGCTGAATTTTATTTACGTGTTTGTGTGGGGATTAACTGATGGCAAGATGGAAAAATATGGATTTGGTATTATCTTTTCATTAATCTTTGTTTTTGCTATCCGTGCTATTAAAGAACACAACTCAAAGTTGTATTATTTTTCGGCTGTGGCCATCATTATTTTCTGGATTTCATTCTTTTTTGACATGAAGTATCTTATGTTGACATCGCATCTCTTTTCGGTTGTATTTTTTATTATTGTGGTTGTGTTGTCGATAATTAAACTGGCAAAAGCCAAGGTAATATCTGCTATCGAATTTATTGAAGCAGTAAACATTTATTTCTACCTGGGGATAATTGGTTCCATTTTGTTATCGGTTACTTATTGGTTAAATCCTGATGCTTTTAGTGCAGGTAATCCGTTAACTGCTCCTGCCGACTTTATTTACTTTAGCTTTGTAACTTTAACATCTTTGGGATATGGCGACATCTCTCCTGTTGACCCAATGGCCAGAAGCATATCCATTTTCCTTAGTTTTTCGGGTCAGATATACATTGCCATGATTATTTCGATGCTGGTGGGTAAATATTTAAATGCAAAGCAGAACGACTAGCCGCTGAACTTTATAAACTTGTTGAAATAATGAGTAAGAAGGTGGCAATACAAAAGAAACCCACCCTCTTTACGAGAGCAGGCTTGCTAAGAACCAAATTTCCTACCTTTGGTTTTATTGTTTAATACTCAAATGGAATTTATTACCTGAGTTTACTTGTTATCCATCATCTTTTCCAAATATTCCAGCCGCTTTGATAAATCGTTAATGGTTTGCTGTTGTTGTTTGATGGTTTGCTGCTGTTCTTGAACAGCCTTCACCAAAGGTACTACAAACTCGGCATAACGCAAGCCATACACATCCTTACTGTTTTTAGGAGCATCCACACCACTAAAATTATAGCCAACCGATTGGGCTGCTTTTTCTACTTCCTGCGCAATAAATCCGGTTCGCAACTGGGTTGTAGATTTTAAAGCAGCCTGTTTGGCTACCGGATTTTGGCGGTACTCGTCCGAAACGCCGGTGTATCTGTCCAGCTTATCAACATCCAGATGATAAGTTACCGGTCTTAGCTTTTTGATAAATTCTATTCCCGGTACATTCTCTTTAACATCAAATTTAAAACGGCCGTCGGAGGTGTTGATCCAGTTTTGAGGGCCACCAATACTGCCAACATTATGGCCGATACGAACCTGACCGCTGGCTGTTATAGAAACTCCATCGCCTAGTGCGGTTGAGTTTGAATAGTTTCCGGTTTGGTAAGCATAATGGCCTAAAGCGGTATTCCATCTGCCATCGGTAACAGCTTCCATGGCTTTAAAACCTAATGCTGTGTTATCATCTCCCGAAGTGTTTGCCGTTCCGGCATTATAGCCAATTAAAACATTGTTATTACTGCTAAGATCATCTGAAGCACCGGCATTTTCACCAAGAAACACAGAGTAACCTGTAGAAGTTTGCCAGATATGGCCGGCCACATCGAGTTTGGCACCAGGTGATGACGTCCCAATTCCTACATAATCATAAAGTGAATAAAGCATAGTGCCTGAAATTGTCCAACCACCGCCATTTACAGTAGAGCCATCCACCCATGTAGCATTTCCAACAGCATCTGATGACAATATCTTTCCTGATGCCGGTGAACCTCCTGCAATTTTAATTGTTCCATTAATATCAACCCTTCCCACATTGAAATCACCACCAATTAAGGGTGATGATGTATTTGAATTGGCAATATAAAGTTTATCGCTGCCTGTTTCAGAGTATCCGGCCTGATATCCGATAAATACATTTCCACTGGCTGTAGAAGAATTGCCTGCATTGTATCCGATAGCCGTATTATTCTCTCCTGAATTGTTTGAATATAATGAGCCATAACCTATTGCGGTGTTCTTTTTGCCTGTATTATTTGAGTAAAGTGACAGGTTTCCTGAAGATGTATTGTAACTACCTGAAGTGTTGGTAAAAAGTGCCATATTTCCTACGGCAGTATTTGAACTTCCTGAGATGTTTGCTTGTAAGGATTTGTATCCAAGTGCAGTATTGTAATAACCTATTGTATTTGAATACAAAGCTTTTGATCCAAAAGCTGAATTTTGTGTTGCCTCATACAGTCCGGAGGCTCCGTCACCATTGTTGTAAAGTGAAGAATCGCCAATAGCAACCAGATTGGATATTACACTATATAGGTATTGCCAGAAAGCGAATAGGCTCCTAGTGAGGTGTTATTATTACCATAGATATTTTTATAAAATGCTTTATAACCAACAACAGTGTTTAAAAAACCACCAAGATTATTTAATGCTGCTTTTGATCCAATGGCAGTATTATATTTACCACTCATAGCCTGCCAAACATTATTTCCATTGTTATAAAACAAAACAGAATCTCCTATGGCAATATTATCATGGACAAGATAGCCATTATATAATGATTGTGGGCCAATGGCAATATTTGAAAAACCTGTAGTTATCAATGATAGTGGCGCATAACCTAATGCAGTATTGTCAAACCCCACAGTATTCGAAGATAGTGTTTTATAACCAACGGCTGTATTTCTATATCCTTTATTATTGGCAAAGAGTGCTTTGTGACCCAATGCAGTATTATAAGCTGCTTGATAATTTAAAGTTGTATATTCCCCATTATGATACAATGCAGAGTCGCCTACTGCCACTAAAAAACTACGTTCAGTATTTTTTGCTAATGCCAATGCTCCGATAGCTACATTACAATTTCCGGTTGTGTTTGCGATGAGTGCATTAAATCCGTTTGCAGTATTATATATTCCTTGGGTATTCTTAGTGAGTGCCTGATAACCGGTGGCAGTATTACCAACTCCATAGTTATTATCATGTAATGTCAAACCTCCAAGAGCTGTATTCATATCGCTCATATTACTACGAAGAGAATAAAAACCAACGGCAACATTTCCCATTCCTTGAATATTGGAATAACCGGCTTCTTCCCCAATGATGGTATTGTAATTTGTGTATCCCCATACATCATTCTTACCGGCATCTTTTCCGATAAAAACAGAATGCCCTGTATTGGTTATCCAAATATGACCAGCTACATCAAGTCTCGCACCAGGAGAACTTGTTCCTATTCCTATTCTCGAAGTTATACTATATACCGTGTCGCCAGAAACAATCCAGCCATTTTCACCTGTTGACAACTCCAACCAACCGGTTTTTTTATAAAAATAAAATGTACTGTCGTCGATTACAAACACCATCAGCCCCTGGGCAGGGTTATTGATGGCATCGCGTTGTGCGGACGTCATACGGGGAATTAAAATACCTGCTGTGTCGGATTTAATGTCCAGCATGGCGGATGGATTGGCTGATGAGCCATCGGTATTGATAGCAACCTGGGCTTCAAGAAGCGTATTGCCTGCCATAAGACAAAGCACTAAAATAGCGGTGTAAAGGGTCTTCATAATTGATAAGTTCTGAGTTTAATTATTTTTTCATTTTCGAATTCATTTAAGCCATTCCATATTCTACCAGGTTTCCTGATGTATTACTATCCATGCATAGGTGGAAGCGCCGGTTTGAACGCACATCTCAACGTATGAATTATTGGCATCTGCACGATATCGAATGGTTCCCACTTTATCTACGGAAGCTATATCGCTGTCGTTGGCTACTTGTACGCCCCCGTTTACCTGCAAAGTGGATTTGGGGTCGGTAATGCCGATACCCACTTTCCCATAAAAGGCATTCTTTTCAATATCTGAATTACCGATTACTACCGAGTTGCTTCCGAGCCCTTCGGCAAAGCGACCAATAACAACCATATTGGTGTCTGCACTTGCTGAAGCTTTTGTATATGATCCGATAAAAATATTGGATACCATGTTGTTTACCATATTGCCGGCGATGTCATAAGTACCAGAAAGGTAGCCGATAGCTGTATTGTCATTACCTGAAGTTAGTCCCGCCAAGGCACCAGCACCAAAAGCCGTATTGTTTATCCCCGAACTGTTGCTTGACAGGGTTGAATTACCGGTTCCGGTATTTCCCATCAAGGTACCATTACTCATACCTGCAAATTCTCCTAAAAAAACTGAATTTCCCGTGGTGTAGCCATCGGTCAAATCATTAATACCCCCCATGGCGGGTGCAACAGGTGTTTGCCAGGAAGCATGGCCGACGATATCAGAAGTAAGCACTTTACCGGCTCCGGGTGAACCACCAGTAATACTAATGGTTCCGTTAATCTCGACCAGCGATGTGGAAAAATCACCATAAATTAAAGGTGATGTTGTTGCAGAATTGGCGACATACAATTTGTTGCTTCCTGTTTCGCTGGTTCCGGCACGATAACCGATAAATACATTTCCCGAACCCGTGGAATGTAAACCGGCACTCCTTCCTACGGCCGTATTATTAATTCCGGAAATATTATTATACAATGCTTCGGCACCGATTGCCGTATTTTCGTTACCATTCGTATTGCTTGTTAATGCGGAGGTACCCACTCCAACGTTAAGGTTACTGCTTGCGTCATCATTTATTCCTGCCCCGGCACCTAAAAACAGCGAAGAACTGTCGTTAATTGCATCCGACAAATCATTGATAGCCAGCGCACCTAAGGAGTCATCAGCAGGAGCCCAATTGGTTCCATTCCAGCTTAGCACTTGTCCGCCGGTCGGAGCGTTGGTTGAAACGTCAACGTCTGTCAAATTGTCAATGCCGCTATTTAATGAAAATACCGTTCCCGCAAGGGCTAAACCTGTGCCGGCAGTGTATGTGGTGTTGGCATCATCGGCAGGCATCCAGTTGACGCCATCCCAGTTCAAGACCTGTCCGCTTACAGGAGGGGTAGTCGTAACATCCACATTAGAATGGGTGTCAATGGAACCGTCGGCGCCGACAGGTGCTGTTTCCCAGGAGGCTAACCCGTTGGCATCGGAGGTTAACATTTTGCCGGCATCCGGATTGCCCCCCGTTATTTTTACTGTTCCGTTGATATCCACTTGCCCAATGCTAAAATCTCCTCCAATTAACGGTGCACTCGTGTCGGAATTGGCAATATAGAGCTTGTTGCTGCCGGTTTCGTTGTAACCGGACTGATAACCAAGGAAAACGTTCCCTGAGCCTGATGTCAGAAAGCCGGCATAATAGCCTAATGCAGTGTTGTTGCTGCATGCTGTAGCAGTATTAAAGGCATTGAAACCAATAACCGTGTTGTGGTCGCCGGAAGCATTTTGACACAATGCCCTATAACCCTGGGCAGTATTTTGTGAGCCCCCGGAAACTGCATTTAGGGCTTCAACCCCAATTGCGGAGTTTCCTGTCCCGGAACTAATTGAAGCCCCTGAGCCGGTTCCAAGAAAAACACAGGAACTAATAGTAGTTTTTGCATCGCTCAAGTCGTTAATTTCTTGTGCACCTTGTGTAGTTTGCCACGAAGCCATACCGCTGACATCGGAAGTAAGTACTTTGTTAACTCCGGGTGATCCACCGGTAATTTTTAGGGTTCCATTGATATCCACTTCAGCGGTATTGAAATCACCACCAATTAAGGGTGTGGTGGTATTGGAATTGGCAATGTACAGTTTGTCATTTCCGGTTTCGTAATAACCAGCCTGATAACCGAGAAAAATATTCCCATTGCCTGTTGATTGGTTTCCTGATTGATATCCCAACGCGGTATTGGCGATTCCCGACACATTGGAAGTAAGCGATGAAACACCCACTGCCGTGTTGTTGTTAGCGCCGTCGTCAGTAGCTCCGGCATTATTTCCTAAAAACAGGGAAGAAGCATCGGTTACAGCATCACTCATCTCATCAAGCCCGGGCGTGTGCCACGAAGCAAGCCCAACGGCATCGCTAATAAGGAATTTATTTATTCCGGGCGAACCACTTTGTATTGTAATTGTATTGCTCACTATAAGGTTGTCAGCCGTTAGACTTCCGTTAATATCAACGGTGTTTGCGGTAAAGTCACCCCCAATTAATGGAAAATTGCTTGAGGAGTTGTCAATATAGAGTTTGTTATTTCCCGTTTCGTTTTTCCCAGCCTGAAAACCGATAAAAATGTTTTTTGATCCCAAACAAGCTAATCCTGCTTCGTAACCTAAGGCAGTATTTGCATTTCCATGTACATTGTTTTTTAAGGTTGATTTGCCAATACCAATGTTATAAAGCCCATCGGTAGTTGCAAACAGGCTGGTTTCTCCAATGGCCAGATTATCATACTCGCTTACATGATAAAGTGCCTGAAGTCCAATTGCAATGTTATGGTTACCACTGGCTTGGAGAAGTGATTCTGTGCCTATGGCTATATTTGCAATGGTTTGATTTCCTTCCCCGATAGCATTATTTCCAATGGCAATATTTCCGATGGATATTGTGTCTGCGGAAATAGCCCCTACACCAATAGCAATGTTATTGTAACCATTTTTATTATTGTATAAAGTAGAATATCCCAATGCGGTATTGTTTCCGTCTTCAGTAAGAGAGTACATCGAATAACTTCCGATTGCCGTGTTTGTTCGTCCGGGTGAAAAACTTGAATTCGGATCAAAATTATACAATGTTTGGGTGCCGATGGCAACATTGTCATACCAAGCAGCACTATGGTTGTTGTTCAAATTTTTAATGGCCTCAAAACCAATGGCTATGTTTCTTGCCGAGTGTGTACTGTACATTAGCGTATTGTTACCAATGGCTATGTTTTTACCTCCGGTACTGCCATACAAGGCTTTTTTTCCAATAGCTATATTGTTTCTTGCAAATCCGGCACCTGAATAACCAGCTGAATCTCCAATATAAATACTCGTATAATTATCTGTTGTTATGTCGTTGCTTCCGGCACTTCTACCGATAAAAACAGAGCCTCCCGTGTTCATGGTTTCGAGTTGTCCTTTCGTAGTAATTCGCAAGTGCAGTGTATTGTCGGTAAATATTTTCAGTGGCATATTATTAATAGTCCCGATAAAATTAGTATCCATAAGTGATACCGAATTTCCATTTGTTTTCCAGTAATTTTGTGCTGCCATTTCTGTCCATGCTGCTGAATTCCAATAAAACAAACTGTTTGTTTCTGTATCAAACACCAGCATTCCCTTTTCCGAAGCAGTGAGGTTTTGCCCCAGGGATGTTCGCTCGGCTGTGGTCATCCTGGGGATCAGCATCCCTTTGTCGTTTGACTTTACATCCAGCATGGCATGTGCATTAGCCTGACTGCCATCGGCATTAATAGCTACCTGTGCACGAAGGGTAAATGTTACCAGTAATAACGATAACATCACAATAGTGGCTGAGTTTTTCATAATAATGGTTTTTAAAGATTTCATTTTATAATTGTTGTCTGTTTAGAAGTTTGGGCCATTAATCCATAAGGGTTTGTAATTGTAACCGAAGCTAATAAAAAGATAAAGTAAATTTTTTTCATACTAATAGGATTATCAAAAACAGGTAATTAAATAATCAGATATTTTATAACCATTTCACCATCAAAATGGACTTTCAGAATTACCGTTCCCGAATATGCTTCGAGAAAGAACTTTTTAAAATTACAATTGGCAAAGTGTTCAGAAAGAATAACGACTTTAGATTCGTCGAGAATGATAATATCTCCCTGCTTGATAACTCTGTCAAAATTAAGATATACAGTTTGGTTGATACTCGATACTAATAGCATAACTGAAGCACATTTGTACTCTGCAAATAAACCGTATACTCAAATCAAATCCTAATATAACAGGTCATCAAAAGGGCATCATTGATATATTTACTTCTCAAACGTATTTTGATAGTTGTACTGATAATTACTAAATTAGTAATATAAATACAAGAATAACAGGAATGTATATAATTACCGATGACCCGTTAGTTTCATTAAGATTTTGATGTTATAATTTATATTTACATTTATCCCTGAAAATTTGTCATCATATCTTAAATTATGTATAAAAAAATATATTGCTTATTCTATGTAGCTATTTTGTTGTTAACCATTGGCGTTAATAATCTTCATGGAAAAAGCAGGCCTGTTGAAGATGGCATGAGTCACAAGAGCACTTTTAAACCGGAAATAGATTCATTGTTGAGCAGGGCAAAAAAACAACAGGATGCAAATCCGGAGCGTGCTTTTAATAGCGCTGCTACAGCACTGAAACTGATACAGCAAAATGAGGCAGACGGGTTTTTGTCCTCTTTGGCATATTTTCAGATGGGGAAGGCTTGTTTTTTGATGGGACTGAATGATTCTTCATTGGTATATTTCAAAAAAATACTGGAATGCCCTATGATTAATAGTCATATCAAGGGTAACGTTTACAATTCAATGTGTTTAGCGTATCGTAAATCGGGAAAGTATTCTTTGGCACTTACCTATGCTGATTCGGCTTTGTTTGCTTTCCGCCAAATCAGCGATTCAGCCAATATTGCTTATGCGTTGGTTAATAAGGCTAAAGTGTATTATTTCCATGGTGAATCGGAAAAAGCGATGAATTTGTTGTTTGATGTTCTTAACCAATTTGAAGAGCGTAGTAATCCATTGATTCAAACGGAGGTGTTGGGTGAGATAGCAAATATATACATGGATTTGGGAAATATTGATAAAGCTAAAAGGTTTTATCTTAAATCAATTAAGAACTGTGACTCCTTTAACAATTTGTATGCTTATGCTGATGTATTAAATAATTATGGAACTTTACTATATGAAGAAAAAGATTACGATTCTGCTTTGATTTATTATTATATGGCCAGGAAGACATACGAGAAAGCCGGTCAGGAAGACGGCGTTGCTGTTGCCAGTCAAAATATCGGTATCACTTATGTTTTTCTGGGTCAGCCTAAAAAAGGAATTTTTTATTTAAAAAATGCCTTAAACACCTTCACATCCCTACAGCTTAAAAACGATATGGCCAGTGCGCTTGTCGATTTAGGAACGGCTTTCATGGAGGTTAAGCAATACGATTCGGCGGCGGTTTGTTTTCATAAAGTTTTAGATATTACCGCTGAAATTAAAAACACCTACTTTAAAAAGGAGGCGTTAAAGTTTTTATATAAACTGAAAAGACAAACAAACGACTATAAAAGTGCTTTTGAGTATTATCAACAATACGTCACCTTTAAAGACAGCATTGATAATTTGAGCATGCAACGTAATTTACAGGAACTGGAGATTAAATATAAAACAGCAGAACATGAAAAAGAGATTATGCATTTAAAAGATCAGGAGTTGATTGAAAAAGCTGATAATCGGTTTCTGGTGGGAATGATATCTTCCATCGTTTTATTATCTCTCCTTTTATTATTTGGATTATGGGTTAAACGCAAAAAAGATATCCAGCTGCATAAACAAAAACTACTGACTTCAGAAAAAGAAAAAAAATTAATGAAAGAAAAAATTACCCGTCAAAAGGCTATACGGGATCAGCTGGAAAACAAACTGGAGTTTAAAAATCGTCAATTGGCTTCGCATGCACTTCACATGATGCAGAAAAACACCTTACTACAAGAACTTACTTCCGGTATTGAAAGCAAAATGAATAACGCAGATTCAAAGGAGAAACAGAACCTGAATGAAATAAAGTATCATCTGCAAAAAGGGTTAAATGCCGAGAAAGACTGGGAACTTTTCAAGCTCTATTTTGAGCAGGTAAACGAACGTTTTTTTGATAAACTGAGGGAAATAAATCCATATCTTACAGAAAATGATTATAAACTATGTGCGTTGATGAAACTCAACATGAATATTAAGGAAATGGCGGCAGTACTTAATATTTCGCCCAATAGTTTAAAAAATGCGCGTTACCGGTTGAAGAAAAAAATTAATTTGAATGTTGATGACAAACTTAATATTTTTTTGAATGGTTTGTAATAAAAAGCCCACCCTCTTTACGAGAGCAGGCTTGCTAAGAACCAAATTTCCTACCTTCGGTTTGTTTTATCGTATAAAAATAATTACTGTTTTCCAGAAATCAGTTTTTCGATTTTATCAAGGCGTTGTTTTAGTGTTTCCATTTCCTGAAGTTTTTGTTGGAGTTCGGTAATGGTTTTTTGTTGTTGCTTTACTGCCTCAATAAGTAATGGGGTAAGTTTTGAGTAGTCTAACGACTTATATCCGTTTTCATCGGTTGAAACTATTTCGGGGAGGACGCTTTCAACTTCCTGTGCAATAACGCCCACTTGTCTGGATTTGTCTTTGCTGCTTTTCCAGTTGTAGTAATACCCGTTTATATTTTGCAATTTTGTTATCGGATTGTCAATTTTTGTAATGTTGGTTTTCCATCGCCTGTCGGAAAAAGTATTCCATGCATTGGCACGAGCCTGAGAACCGTCACCTGCCTCGCCAACCTGAAGCCTGTAGGACGGTGTTTGGGTTCCGATACCAACATTTCCGTTTTTGAGCCAGGTCATTCGTATCCCTTCATTATTGACAAAAGTGCGGGACCAAAGGAATAGTTTATCAACATTTCCATCGTACTGAAGTTCGTACCCGTAATTGCCCTGTTCAAAAAGTTTAAGGCTCGATTTATAGGAGTCAGGTGAAAGAATTCGTACATCTGCATTGGTAGAAGATTGTGAAACAACATCTAATAAGCTGCCTGGTGTTCCAGTGCCAATTCCAACCCTGACATAAGCAGTATCGGTTCCTCCCAGAACCAGTGAATTGCTTTGATTCACATAGGCTTCGGAGCCCAATGCTGTGGCATAATGTAAGTTAGATGATACAACATTTGCATCATAACCAACGGCTGTATTGTTATTTCCGGTTTCGTTAACACTGAGTGCGAAACATCCCACCGATGTGTTTTTTATACCTGAAAGATTTTGCTCGGAAGAAGAAAGTCCAACAGCAGCGTTATATGTCCCCGTAGTGTTGTTATACAAAGCATAACTACCATTAGCAGTATTATTTGATCCTGTGGTGTTATAATACAAGGAATTATAACCATTAGCTGAGTTTCTATATCCACTGGTATTTGAAAACATAGCATAGTATCCGTTAGCGGTGTTTTGATACCCTGTGGTGTTAGAGTACATAGCCTCATATCCGTTGACAGTGTTTTTATATCCTGTGGTGTTAGAGTACATAGCCTCATATCCGTTGGCAGTGTTTAGATTCCCTGTGGTGTTAGAGTATAAAGCCTTGAATCCAATGGCAGTGTTTCTATATCCTCTTGTATTGGAAAATAAAGTTTTGGAACCAATAGCTGTATTACCGGAACTTTCCCACCAAATGGTAGCACCGGTACCATTGTTAAACAAAGCTGAATCACCAATAGCGACTAAATTGGACTTAACAGTATTTTTATAAAGTGCAGAAGCACCCACGGCAACACTGGAATGTCCTGTTGTGTTGGAAAAAAGGGTATTAAAACCAAAAGCAGTACTTTTGTTGCCGGAGAGGTTTTCATGCAATGACCGATATCCCGTAGAGGTATTTTTACTACCCGTTGTGTTGGAATACCCTGATTCGTCACCAACAAAAACATTCATATTGGAAGTCAGGTCGTCGGAATTTCCTGCACCGTTACCCATGAAAACAGAACTACCGGTATTTTTTACATTAATTCTTCCTTCATCAAAAACAAA
>Ga0164318_10000772_pt1 | contig 26137 bp, 26 predicted proteins | sample GuaBasSedimGuay9_FD_113734 | JGI IMG/M metagenome (GOLD analysis project Ga0164318, IMG submission 113734) | Subseafloor sediment microbial communities from Guaymas Basin, Gulf of California, Mexico - Guay9, Core 4571-4, 0-3 cm | ecosystem: Environmental > Aquatic > Marine > Hydrothermal vents...
CCTCTGAAAATATCCTGGGAGGGACCCGCTACCTCGCGTCTCTGCTGCAGCGATTTCATCATAATACCGCTCTTGCTGTTGCCGCCTTCAATGCCGGCCCCGGAAGGGTAGAGAAAAGCGGATGTGTTCCGGCCATACGGGAAACCAGGCAATTCGTAGGAAGGGTCCTTTTCTATTATGAGCTCTTCCAAAGGCGCTCGGACGAGCGCAATGATTGATAAATCCATGAAAAATTACCCAACCGGTCATTGCAAGGCGTGGAGCGACAAAGCAATCTCGTAATTTAAGGCTGTTATAACCAATAACTAACCGTAAATCGTTACCTTTTTTCCAGCCGTTTTTTTGCGAGGAAGAGGGATGAAATAGTTTTGCTGTCTATGATTTTCCCCTTTTCAATCATCTCGAATGCCTTCTCTAACGGGATTTCACGGACATCGATGACTTCATCGGCATCAAGGTTTTGGCGGGCAGGCTGGAGGTCGGCGGCAAGATAGATGGTAATTTTTTCGTCTGAATATCCGGGGACCGGGATGATCGCTCCCAGTTCTTCCCATTGGCTCCCTGAATACCCTGTTTCTTCAATAAGCTCTCTCTTTGCGCATTCCAATGGGGTTTCGCCGGGATCCAAGGTGCCGGCGGGTATCTCCCAGATGCAGCCTCCAACCGCATGGCGGTACTGTCTCACCATGATCAGAGAATTTGAATCCTGCAGCGCGACGATCGCAGCCGCGCCGGGATGGCGTACAATATCAAGATCAACTGTCGTCCCGTTCGGGAGGGTGATTTTTTCTCTGATGAGTCGAAAGACCCTGGCCTGATGGAGGAGAGTTTTTTTTAATACCTTCGTTTCCATACCCTGTGTTGCCCTTTCTTTCTGGGGTCCATTTCAATGCGCTGACCTTTGGCTTGGATGCCTATTCTTGGAGGGGTTCTTTGCCGAACAAGGCCTTTCTTTCCTCGCGGGTGACTTCGGTAGAGATCCCCTTGGCTTTTCCCCGGTCATAAGAAACACAATTCCTCCCCTGGGCTTTGGCTTCAAAGAGAAAACGGTCAGCACGTTCAATAAACGCGTCGGGTGACAGTCTGATCCTGCCGCGGTAGACATCCACACCGAAACTTGCGGTAACCTGGAGATGTTTGTCCTCGATGGTCACGGGATTTTTTTCAAGGGCTCTTCGGAGACGCTCGGCTGCATTTACTGCATGGGGAAGCCGTGTAACCGGAAGGATTATGGCAAACTCCTCGCCGCCGAACCTGCAGGGTATATCAATGCGGCGGAGGTTTTCGAGCATGGTTTTGCTTACCCATTTGAGCACCTTGTTCCCTGCCTCGTGTCCGTAGGTGTCATTCACCTGTTTGAAATGGTCCAGGTCAACCATGAGAAGACCGGTGGGCAGCCCGGAGCGTCTGGTTCGTTCCATTTCAGTGGACAAAAGGGTCTGGAGATGTCGGAAATTGAAGAAGCCGGTGAGGGGATCAGTCCGGGAAAGCTCTTGCAACCGTTTGCACTCTGATTGCAGGCGGTTGAGTTCTTTTTGTACCGGGCAGTCCTGATCGTGGAGTGGACATGTTATGGGTGTACTGGAATTCCGTTCCGGAAGGATGTCATTTGCCGTTTTTTCCTTTTCCATATACTACGATCCAGTCTATTCAGACCATCCGTCAACCTGCCTATGTACCCTCGCGTTTCTTGTTTTTGGCCTTCAGGACCATGAGCGCGGTGAAAGATCCAGCAAGGATGAGGACGGCCATGAATTGTGTTACCGTCATGTTCGTATTAAAAAACATCCCCCGGTCATCTCCCCTGAACCGTTCGATGAGAAGCCTGCTGAAACTGTGAAGAAGCAGGAACCAGAACAGAACCTGTCCTTTATATGATTTTTTGCGGTGCATGAAGAGGAGAATTCCGAACAGGAGAAATCCGCTGATGGAATGGTAGATTTCCGTGGGATGAATGGAAACGTGGAGTGGGGCCAGGCTCTTGGGATTTGTGAAAACTATGGCCCAGGGAACATGGGTAGGTTTGCCGTAGCAACAGCCCGCCATGAAGCAGCCGATTCTTCCGAATCCCTGCCCGATGGCTGCGGCAGGAGCCCAAAGGTCCCCCAGGTCCAGGATGGACAATGAGTGGCGCCTGGCATACCAGAGAAGAGACCCGATAGCGCAGACAGCGCCTCCCGAAAACACCAGCCCACCGTGCCAGATTTCAACTATTGCCAACGGATTTTGCCGGTAATAGGACACATTCATCAGGACATAGAGGAGCCTTGATCCTACGACGGCGGATATGAGCATGAGGAAGCCCATGTCCAGCACCTGCTGAGGCATAATGTTGTACGTTTTTCCCAAACGGATGGCACTCAGGATGGCGGCAAGAAAGCCGACACCCACAAAAAGACCATACGTGTGGAGCGTGAGAGGTCCGATGGAGAAGAGTTCAGGGTACATGAGCGTATCAGCCTCGATGGATTCCCTGGCGGATCAGCTGAATGGCAATCCAAATAGTACCAACGGAAATCGCGGAATCAGCAAGATTGAAGGCGGGCCAGTGGTACCGGCCCACGAAAAAATCCAGGAAATCAATAACAGATCCCAGCCGGACCCTGTCAATCAGGTTCCCCACAGCTCCTCCGAGAATAAGACCGAGTCCAAAAAGAACCCTCGTTTTGCCCTGGGCCTGCCTGCAGGCCCAGTAGATCAGAATGACTATGGCGGATATGGTCAACAGGATCAAAAAGTAAAAAACCAGGCGGCCCTGGTGATGATTCATAATGCCGAAGGCCATACCCCTGTTCCGGACGAGAACAAGGTTGAAAAAACCTCTGATGACAGGGACTGACTCGTAAGGATCGAAAGTGGCCATGACAATCAGCTTGGAAAGCTGATCCAGGATAAGGACAGCTACTGCCAGCCAGACAAAAAAAAGGTTTCTCCTGTCTTTCAATGGTCAATGAGCTCCATTTCAACCAGGGCCCCGAGACATCGGTCGCAGATGGTGGGATACTGCCCATGCACGCCCACCGATGGGTCATGGACCCAGCATCGTTCACATTTGGGCGCCTCTGAAGGCTTGACGTCTATTTTCAATCCCGGAATCGATTCGCTGTCAAGAGCGCCCTCCAGCGGGTCCTCGTTTAGGAGTTTAACAGAGGAAACAATAAAGATTGATCTCAGTTGATCCTGATACGATTCCAGAAGAGGGTAAAGGTCCGAGGTCAGACTGAGCGTTACTGCCGCGTCCAGGGAGTGCCCTATTTTCTTTTCTTTCCGGGCCTGTTCAAGCGCCCGGGCGGTTTCTTTCCTTACGGCGATAATGGTTTCCCATTTCTGTGAAAGCTCCCCGTCCAGAAATTCTTTCTTGACCGGTACGAATAGTTCGGAATGGACGCTTGGAGAATGGTGGTTTCCCGGCATGTGCTGCCATATCTCTTCAGCCGTAAAAGAAAGGACCGGCGCCATGAGACGAACAAGAACTTCAAGAATTTCATACATGGCCGTCTGTGCTGACCGTCTTGCCACTGAGTCCGGTGGCGAGGTGTAGAGACGGTCCTTGATAATATCCAGGTAAAAGGAAGAGAGGTCAAGCACGCAGAAGTTGTGAAGATTGTGGTAAACCAGATGGAAGTCAAAATCTTCATAGGCCTTGAGGATGCGTGCGTTCAGTTCCTGGAGCTTGTTCAGTGCCCATCGATCCAGTTCTTCCAGTTCCCCATAGGGGACCATTTGCGTCTGCGGGTCAAAACCAGTGAGGTTTCCGAGGAGGTATCGGCAGGTATTTCGTATCCGCCGGTATGCCTCGGTAAGGCGTTGAAGAATTTCCCTGGAAAGCCGGATATTGTCCCGATAATCCTCTCCTGCAACCCATAACCGGAGAATCTCGGCCCCGTAGTTTTTGATGAGGTCCTCAGGAGCAATGACATTCCCGGCGGATTTGTGCATGGCTTTGCCCGAGCCGTCCACGACAAATCCATGGGTGAGTACATGATGATAGGGTGCTTCACCCCTTGTGCCCACGGAGCAGAGGAGAGAACTGTGAAACCAGCCCCGGTGCTGATCGCTTCCTTCCAGGTAGAGATCCGCCGGGCTGTTCAAGTAATCACGCTTTTCCATTACTGCCGCATAGCTGACCCCCGAGTCAAACCACACATCCAAAATGTCTGTCTCTTTTTCAAAATCCGTTGACCCACATTCCGGGCACGTGGTGCCGGGAGGAAGAAGGTCTTTGACGGATTTAGTAAACCAGACATCCGCGCCGGATTTTTCGACCAGTGCTGCCACGTGATCTATGATCTCCTGGGAGATGACCAGGTTTCCACATTGCTTGCAGAAAAAAACCGTGATCGGGACGCCCCATGCCCTTTGCCGTGAAATACACCAGTCCGGCCTGTTGGCGATCATCTGGTAGATACGTTCTTGTCCCCATGATGGAATCCATGAGACTTTTTCAATAGCCTCGAGGGCCTTTTTTCTGAGGTCATTTCGTTCCATGGAGATGAACCATTGTTCTGTAGAACGAAAAATAACGGGTTTTTTGCACCGCCAGCAGTGGGGGTATTCGTGGGAGATATCCTGCTCCCGGAGAAGGGCGCCTTTTTCGCGCAGTTTATCATTGACGGCCTGGTTGGCCTCAAAGACCTGAAGGCCTGAAAAATACTCTACATCAGGGGTAAAGCAACCCTGGTCATCCACCGGGGAATAGACCTCCAGACCGTATTTGAGTCCTGTTTCGTAGTCTTCACGGCCGTGGCCAGGTGCAGTGTGGACGCATCCGGTCCCCGCGTCCAGGGTCACATAGTCGGCCAGAACAATGAGGGACGGCCTGTCATAGAGCGGGTGCCGAGCCTCAAGATTTTCCAGAACTGTTCCATCGAATCGGGCCACCACCTCGTAAGAAGAGATGCCAAAGGAATCCATGCAGATGGCCAGCAGGGCCTCGGCAAGGATAAGGACGCCGTGTTCTGCCGTCCTTGCAGCAACATACCGGAAGTCGGGATGAACGGCGATACCCAGATTCGCCGGCAGGGTCCATGGAGTGGTGGTCCAGATAACCACTGCTACGTTTTCACCTTTTAATGGTTCGGCGATTTTTTCTGGTGGGGAGACAAGAGGAAATTTGACGAATATAGAAGGGGATGTGTGGTTTTCATACTCGACTTCAGCCTCGGCCAGGGCCGTCTGGCATGAGATACACCAGTAGATGGGCTTCTTGCTCCTGACGAGGTTCCCGTTGAGGGCAAACTTTCCAAATTCCCGGACGATGGTTGCTTCGTATGGGTAATTCATGGTGAGATACGGGTTGTCCCATTCACCAAGAACTCCGAGTCGTTTGAATTCTTTCCGTTGAATATCCAGGTACTTTTCGGCATATCTTCGGCAGTACCCGCGGATTTCAGCCAGGGACATGGTGGCCTTTTTTTGGCCCAGTTCCCTGTCTACCTGATGTTCGATGGGGAGACCGTGACAGTCCCATCCGGGTACATATGGCGCATCGAAGCCTGCCATTTGCTTAGATTTAATAATAACGTCTTTGAGAATTTTGTTAAAGGCCGTCCCCATGTGGATATGGCCGTTGGCATAGGGCGGGCCATCATGAAGCATATAGGGTTTTCTTCCTCGGGACACTTCTCGAATGTGCTCGTAGATGTGCTCTTGCTCCCATTTCTTCAGGATCTCGGGTTCTTTTTTCACGAGATTAGCTTTCATGGGAAACGAGGTTTTCGGCAAATTGAGCGTCTGCTTGTAATCCATGAACAATGCCTCCTGCCAGCAAAATTGTAAGAATGAAGCCTAGCAAACAGGCTTGGCGAAGTCAAATCCATAATCTCCAAGTTCTTAGCCCGCTTTTCTCACGGGCCTTCGTAGCCATGAGGCTATCCGCCACCACAGTAGATTGCCCGTGAGAAATGTGGGTTAGATGCCGAGAAGAATGAAGGCACGAAGGTGAATATTGGGTTGACACAATCTCAAACAAGCTTTAATACATGGTTGGTAATCGGACATATTTACAGAGGAGGAGCGGGAATGAACGGGAAAAGAATAATGGCGTTGTTCGCATGTTGCATGTTGCTGGCCGGATGTGCTGCTCCACTGGTCTTTTTTGGCGCGGGAACCGCAGCCGGGGTGGCAGGATACAAATACTATGAGGGTGTCCTCAATGTGACCTACAAGGCGGCTTACATTGACACATGGGACGCGGCCAACAGGGCGGCAAGGGATTTGCGATTGGTTGTCACGAGCGCGAAACACGATCTTACCGCCGGGAAAATCGTTGCAAAAAGGGCGGACGGCGACCGGGTTACTCTCACTCTGGAATACAAGTCAGCAAATGAAACGCTCGTAGGAATAAGAGTCGGAACCTTGGGGAACAAGGATGCCTCAGGAACCATTGCGGAACAGATTCGAAAGGAGCTCTTCGGGAAATAGGGGAGAGAGGTTTCATGTCCTGATGCCCAGGTTTTTTAACATCTCATGGGCGAACCGGATGACATAATCTGTTTGGGGCTTGGTGCAATAGCCCTGGCAGCTGCAGCGCATTCCCTTCAGGCTCCGTGAAAAGAACTCGAGTTTTATCCAGTCGCGGCCAAGCTCTACGGCGAAAACATAGGGCTGACAATATTATCTCCTTTTCGCCCCTGCCAAAATGCATCCAGAACAGAATAAATCCAGACAACCGCAAACAGACAAAGGATAATCCAGAGGGCAGAAAAGTCCTGGGCACTGAGTTTTTCCAAAATGGCCTCCGGTCTTGTGGGAACAAGCGAAGTTTCAGACAGGCTGGATTTCAAAAGGGAATACATTGCAATTACGGTCGCAATAAACAAAGCGAACACGGTTCCGAGGAGCACAAGGCCTTTTTTCACTTGCTGGTTGATGATTTGCCCGAGCCCCGGTATGATAAATGCTGAGCAAAGTGCTGCCGTGAGGGCCTTTTTCATTTCCACACCTTTTCGGAAGATGATGTATTTTCGAACCTGATAACCATGCGCATTGAAAATACCTTAAGAAAGACGCATTGTCAACGGGGGGAGAGGCGCACACATCATTTTGAAATGAGTGCTATTGTATCTTGAGAGAGGTTCCGAGTATGAGAAAGATCAGAAAGAAGGTCCAGATTAATATTCCGTTTGTGATGCTCCATGATTCCTATATGGACCGTTTTCTTGAGGAAGGGTTCAATCCTGAAATCGGTTTTGATGCTGAAGCTCTGGAGCGTTTCGGTAGGGAGGACTTCGAGCAAGTTGCCAAGAATTGCTTGGAGCGGGGATTGCGCGTAACCTTTCACGCGCCTTTTGTTGATCTTTCCCCGGGATCGCCGGACCCTGAAATCTGGCGATTGACCCGCCGGAGATATGAGCAGGTGGTTGAACTTATTGCGCTTTTCAAACCTCGAACCATTGTGTGCCATGCGGGATTTGAGAAAAGGCGTTACGGGTACCTCCAGGATGTATGGTTTGAAAAGAGCATTGCCATGTGGACGTGGCTCGGGAACCGTGTGCATGAAGAAGGAGCGCGATTGATGCTAGAAAATGTCTTTGAGGATAGTCCTGATGAACTGTTGCCCCTGTTTCAATCCCTTGACAGGAACAAAGTGGGATTTTGCTTTGACATTGGTCATCAGTCGGCTTTCAGCGGCACTCCTCTCAAAACGTGGATTGCATCCCTTGGGCCCTTTATCGGTCAACTTCATCTGCACGACAATTCCGGCAAGGGGGACGAACATATTGCATTGGGGAAGGGGCACATTGATTTTACCACCTTTTTTCAGCTCTTGAGAAAGGCCGTGACAGATCCTCCTCTTGTTACGCTGGAACCGCATCAGGAAGAAGAAGTGATGCCGAGCCTTGAGTTCCTTGGGCGGGAGTGGCCCTGGGAATGAGCAAATCAAGCGCTCTTTCCCATTGAGTTTTGTGTTTTATTTCTATAAGGTGGCAACCAAGCAGGTTGTTTTGCTGCCGGATAGCTTGAAGGCTGATCCGTCAAGAATGATGGAGCCTCATAGGGAAAATTGGTATGACGGAAATCATGGAACATCCATTTGCCAAGTCGGTGTCGGCCACAGAAAAGTGCAGAAGACTGCGGGAGGTGGTGCACCCTGAGGACCGCCTGGCAATTCTGATTGACGCGGATCCCGATGCCATGTCCAGCGCGATGGCGCTGAAACGGATCTTCTGGCGAAAGGTCCAACATGCTGAAATTTTTCGTATTAATGAGATCCAGCGGGCGGACAACCTGGCGTTCATCAGGTTGCTGAAAATTGAGCAGAAACACGTGAATCAGTTTCGGCCAGAACAATTTGACAAACTTGCCCTGGTGGACTCCCAGCCCCTTCACCACGAAGAATTCACAGGCCTTCAGTTTGATATTGTCATAGACCATCATCCTGTAGATGCGTTTCCCAAAGCCTCTTTTGTGGATATAAGAGAAGGTTATGGCGCGAACGCGACCATCATGACGGAGTACCTGAAGGCCGCCAAGATTAAACCCTCTCCAAGACTTTCGACGGCCCTTTTTTACGGCATAAAGACTGACACGGATAATTTTGTCAGAAAATCCCTGCCCAATGACATCAATGCGTTCCAATATTTGTACCGATTTGCCAACCTCAACATTATCAAGAAAATTGAGTCTTCAGAAATTTCCCGGAAGACTCTGGATCATTTCAGAACTGCCATTGACGGAGCCACGTTCATCGGGGATCGGGCATGTATTCACATGGGGGTCGTGAACAATCCTGATATTCTGGTGCTGATCGCTGATTTTTTTATGAAACTTGCTGAAACAACCTGGAGCATCGTGTCGGGAGAATATGAGGATAAACTGGTGGTAATTCTGCGGAACGCCGGTTTCAGGGGCAATGCGGGGAAGGTTGCGCAGAAACTCTTCGGGGTTCTGGGGGGAGCGGCCGGCGGACATCCAGGTGCCGCCAGGGCGGAGATACCTCTCAAGGAACTTCGCGGTTCTTCCAGGAAACAGGTCAACATTGGCGAACTGGTGATAAAACAGATCAGAAAGTGGTGCTAGGAGAAGGATTGTGGCCAATCTCGGCAAGCCCCAGATTAGTGAAAAACTGATCGATGAAGTCAAGGATTTTATCCAGCAGGGTAATGAACAGGAGCTTGGCAAACTGCTGGAAGAGATGATGCCCGCTGATGTGGCGGACCTCATTGAACACCTGGATAGTGATGAACGTCTTTTCATCTTCAAAGTCCTCGAACCTGAGGGGGCCGGGGATGTGCTGGTGGAAGTTGAACCACCTGTCCAGAGTCGTATCCTGGAAGACCTGGACGATGAGTCACTCTCAGAAATAGTCCAGGAGCTGGAATCCGATGATGCCGCAGACCTGGTGGGAGACCTTCCCGCTGATCGAGCCAGGGCCATCATAGGATCAGTAAGGGAGGATGTCTCTCAGGACCTGGAGAAACTCCTGCCATATCCAGAGGATACGGCAGGGGGGATCATGGGCCTGGAATACGTGGCAATCCACGCTGATGCCACGGTCAGGGACGCAATCCACCTGATTCGCGAAAAGAGAGAGGAAGTCGAAAATCTTTACCACATCTGGGTGGTGGATGATTTTCAACGGCTGGCAGGGGTCATTTCCCTGAAAGACCTGGTGCTTGAGCCAGGGGATCGTAAGATCAGGGAAATCATGAATCCAGAGGTTATTTCTGTCCATGCGGATACCGATCAGGAGGAAGTGGTCCATCTTGTCAAGAAGTATGATCTCGTCAATATTCCGGTAGTCGATGATCAGCACCGCCTGATCGGCCGCATTACCCACGACGACATTATTGACGTCATTGAAGAGGAAACGGACGAAGACATTTCCCTCATGGCCGGTGTGGTAAACCAGGAGATAACGGAAGATTCCCCGCTGAAGATTTCCAGGGCCCGGCTGCCCTGGCTAATAGCGGGCCTTTTGGGAGAGCTCATTTCCGCGCTGGTGATCAGCAGGTTCGAGACGTCCGTGCAAAGGATCATAGCCTTGTCCTTTTTTTTCCCGGTTATCATGGCCATGGGGGGAAGCACCGGGAACCAGGCGGCTACGGTAGTTGTGCGTGGGCTGGCAACGGGAGATATCAGTCTCGTGAAAATCGGGAAAAGACTTCTTGTTGAGATGAAAGTTGCCCTGTTTAACGGACTCATCTGCGGCATGCTGCTGGGATTGATTGTGGGATTGTGGATAGCTGATTTTCGCTTGGGATCGGTTGTTGGAGTGGCGTTGGTGGTTATTGTCCTCAACGCGAGCTTCCTGGGCGCATCGGTGCCCATCGCACTGAAAAAACTTCATTTTGATCCTGCCCTGGGCACGGTTCCATTTGTGGCAACATCAAATGATATCCTGGGATTGCTTATCTACCTGATATTTGTAACGTCCTATCTGAGATGGATCGGGTAACCCCGGTTGTTTGAAAAGGAGGCCATTCGTTATCACCGGGAGCCCCGTCCGGGAAAAATCGAGGTGATTCCCCTGAAGCCGTGTCTCTCACAGTCGGACCTCAGCCTGGCATACACCCCGGGCGTGGCTGTCCCATGCTTAAAAATACAGGAGAACGAAAATCTTTCTTTTGAATACACCTCGCGAGGAAGCCTGATTGGCGTGGTAATAAATGGAACCGCGATATTTTAACAATCTCCTCCCCTTATCCGCTTCAATCTAAATTTCTTCAATATCTACTCTTCCCATACTCCACTTCCAGGCCCGGCTCCTAAATAGTAAAAGAAATAAAGAAATAAAGATATATGGAAAAATGATAATCATTGGAAATAAAATATCTTGACATCTTTATTTCTTTATGATATCCAGGCGCCATGAGAAAAAAGGTCTTTTCAACACAGGTAAGAAACGATCTCCTCAAGGAGTTCAAGAAACTTGCTATTGATCTGGAGCGCCCCATTAATGACGTTCTTGAAGAGGCCATGCGCGAACTATTAAGAAAATACGGGAAAAAATTGCAAAGGTAGAGGGTTTTGGCAGCGCAGAATCACTTCCCGGCAAGTGGTGTTTTGCTGCTCAGAAAACTCTTCAAACAAGGGGAAGAAAAATGGGATCAGACATTGTGGTTCAGAACGGTGAAGAAACATCAGGTGTGCAGCACCGGATTCTTGCAGATATCGCCTTCTACCTTTCCGCGGCGCGCTCGGCGTTTGCAGGGACATTCAAATATCAGGAGGAATTTCCCAATGGCACGGTTTATGAGAACCGGGAATATGGATTCCGGGATAGGACCGTTGGGAAGATCCAGGGTCTGCTGTTGGAGAAATTGATTTCATATCTCGTTGAAGAACCGGCATTAGCATCGCTCGAATATTCCCGTGGGCAGTTGAAAGACCTCGCAGAGCAGATCCTTACAACCGAGATCCTGGAAGAGAGAAGGATTGAGCGGGATTATTACCTGAAGGCTAGAATAGTTGGAGATGTTGATTCACTCACTGAAGACAAGAATACACTGGAGGAACTGGAGGAGAAGGTTCGTGCCCTTGAACAGGCAGAAAAAAAGGCGGCAGCGGCGAGGGAAGAAGTAAAAAAGTTGAAAAAAGATATAGAGATTGTCAAGACACGGATTCTTCTCGCGGAAAGGGCCATTACCGAGGAATCCGAAGAAGATAAAGCCGTTCTTGATCTCATAGAACAGGGAGATTCATTTTACGCAAGTGGAGATCATGGCGGAGCGATAGATGCTTATAGTGAAGCGCTGGATCTTGATTCCACTTCCACCATTGCCCTGATGAATCGCGGGGCGGCTTTCCTGAAAAAAGGAGATCCTGATCGGGCAATTGAAGATTTTGATCGCGTACTGGAAATTGATTCGGAAAATCCACTTTCGTATGTCAATCGAGGCTGCGCCTTTGCGCTGAAGGAAGATTGGGACGCAGCTATCGCGGATTTCAGCCGCGCCATTGAACTTGCTCCTGATACCGGAGAAGCTTACCTGAACCGGGCCATTGCCTTATTGAAGCAGGGGGCCGATTACGAAGCCGCGGAAAATGATCTCGTACACTATATTACCATGCATCCTGAAGACTATAGAGGGCATCTGAACAGGGCTATAACCCTCTCATTCATGCAGAAATTTGAAGCTGCCCTTGGAGAATATGAGAAGGCAATTGAGCTGAATCGCTCTGAAATGTCCGCCTATTTCAACCGAGGGAACACCTACCTGAAGGTTGGCCAAGTGGCGGATGCCCTGGAAGATTATACCCGTGTTATCAACAGGAACGGGGTGGAAGGCGATGTCTATTACAACAGGGGAATTGCCTATGTGAGAATCGGGGAAATGGAGAAGGCGTTGGATGATTTTACCCGCTCCATTGAATTCTATCCCCTGGATGCAGATACGTACTTGCGGAGAGGGTGGGTCCATGCGTACCTGGGAAACGAATCGCAGGCGGTTCGTGACTGGGAGCATGCCCGCTCCCTTGGGAATGAAACAGCTGCGAAATACCTTGAAAGATATGGCACCGCTCCCTAGCGTTCATCATGGGAAAATCCTCGCAATCCTCTGTCTGCTGCCCATAAATATCTGCCATTGCCAAGTTACGTTCGGGTAAAAAACCTTGAAAACGGGAAGAGCATTATAGTAAGGGTGAATGATCGAGGACCGTTCATCAGGGGCAGAATCATAGACTTAAGCGCAGGTGCTGCCAAGAGGCTCGGGTACTTCAAAAAGGGAACAGCCAGGGTACTGGTGGAAGTAGTGAGGGTGGAAGGTTGAGAACTTGTCAAAGATGGAAGAGCCGCTGAGATTCAAAAGCAGAAGAGATTACGAAGAGTTGCAGTTATTCCTCAACGCATGGAATGGAGAAAATGGGACGATAAAATGCATTTTTCTTCAATTTCAGTCCATTCTGGCGGAACTCCCCGGGGTAGTATTCGATTTTGTGTCACGGCCTGGGGTAAGCATCTCTCTCCGGGCTGAAAGAGTTTTCCAGGGAAATACTGCTCTGTTTGCCCTGGTTGATGTGGTGGATGATGATCCAGAGAGCAGGTGGCTGTCTGTGTGCTTCCCTTCGGTGGTTGTTTCAGATCCTCAAGGGTTGGGTAATTTGATATCGGAAGGAATATCGGGCAGAGACGGATACTGCTTTGATGTTTTTGAAGAAGATGCTTCCTTTTTCAAATATCTTGAAGAACGGATCAGAGAAGCTTTTGAGAGATCAAAGGGCCTTTCACTTCGATGACGGTGAGAACGAGAAAGGAGAAAATGGCTATGTATGGACATCATGAAAGGAGATCCACACGATGAAAGGCTATGTGCACGTGTACACAGGCGACGGCAAGGGCAAGACAACGGCGGCCCTGGGGCTGGCGTTGCGGGCCGCAGGAGCAGGGCTCAAGACGTATATCGGTCAGTTTGTAAAGGGCATGCATTACAGTGAACTGGAAAGCCTGAAAAGATTTTCTGATCTTATTACAATACGACAATTCGGGAGGGACTGCTTTATTTACAAAGACCCTGAAGATGAAGATATCCGTGCAGCACGTGAAGGGCTTGAAGAGGCCGGGAAGGCTGTCAGCTCCGGAAAATATGATTTAGTCATTCTTGATGAAGCGACAATTGCAATCTATTACAACCTCTTTACAGTGGAAGAACTCTTGAAGGTTATTGAAGGGAGGCCCGAAGGGGTTGAAATTGTCATCACGGGGAGAAAGGCCGACCAGAGAATTATGGATATTGCGGACTTGGTCACGGAGATGAAAGAGATAAAGCACTACTATCAAAAAGGAGTGCAAGCTCGTGATGGTATTGAAAAATAATGTGAGCTGTCCACTTAACTGACGAATAGAGCTCTTGATGACCATTGACAAGAATGCGCTCTCTGGATACCATTAAATTCTGACTTGGTTTTTCAAAAGGCGACGGTCTGTGCGCTTAACAAATCTTGCTTGAGCAACGTACGATTTTGCTTTTATGGAGGATAATTGATGGCAGCATCGAATAAAATGGACCCGGAAATGTTTCAGATGGTGTTGAACACTATTGATAAGCTGGAAAAAGATAAGCTTCCGATAGAGATAAAGCTTGAAATGGACCGGAGCGGTGAATTCCCCATGGAGCTGATCCGGTTCATGTTGAGCCCCGAAATGGCATTGCATCTTATCTTTATCCCTGAAGAGTATGGTGGATTGGGGGCGGGAGCTGTGGAGGTTGCGGTTGTGTCCGAGCGCATGGCCAAGATGGACCTGGGTATTGCCACCTCTTTTTTGGCCATCTGCCTTGGGATGGATCCCCTTCGCGTTGGTGCGACCGAGGCGCAAAAGAAAAAATATATTACCAGGATAGCCGAGGAAGGACTGATTGTGGCCTATGGGGTGACAGAGCCCAATGCCGGGTCTAATGTGCAGTCATTGAAAACAAGGGCGTCGCGTGTCCTGGATGAAAACGGTAATGTGACGGGTTATAAGTTGAACGGGCAGAAACAGTTCATTACCAACGGCGGAGTGGCAGACCTGTATACGATTCTGGCCGATACCCCTGAAGGCCCGTCTTTTTTTGTGGTGGAAAAAGGTGCAGAAGGCCTGAATCCCGGAAAACACGAGGATAAACACGGGATCAGGGCGTCTGATACCTGTGCGCTGAGCCTGGAGGATCTGTATGTCCCGGTGGAAGACCTGATCGGCGGAGAAGAAGGACGTGGGCTCAAAGAGGCCAACAAGGTCTTCGGCTATACCCGGTTGATGGTTGCAACTTTCGGGCTGGGGGGAGGTATGGCCGCCCTGGAAAGGGCCGTCCGCTATTCAAAGGAGCGGGTTCAGTTCGGAACCACTCTTTCTGAAAAGCAGGGCTACACACATCAACTCCTGGTTCCCCATGCAATACAGCTTGAAGCGGCCCGCGCTTACATAGAAGAGGTAGCAAGAAGGATCGACGACGGTGAAGAAGACCTCCAAGTTGAGGGATCCATCGCAAAATACTTTGCAACCGAAGCGGGCGATGCAACTGCCAACGATGCCATTCAGGCTTTCGGCGGCTACGGATACATGAGGGAGTACGAAGTTGAAAAGATAAAGAGGGACGTGAAGATCCTTACTATTTATGAAGGTACCAGTGAGATACAGAGAAGCATTATCTCCATGTTTCGCATGCGGAGCACGGTCAGGTCTAAAGGGGCCTTCTACCAGGATATGGCCGGAAATCTGGAGGGCCTTGCTCCCGAATGCGGCGCTCCTCTGGTGGCGAAGGCGCTCCGTGCCATGAACGAAATCATTCTTGCCGCAAGGAAACAGAAGCTGACAAAAAACCAGTATATAATGTTTTTGCTGGCCGATATGATGACTTGGACGGAAGTGGCCGATGCCCTTTGTAGAAAGGCGGCAGGATACCAGCGGGAGGGGCGGCCTCGTTCCCCTGAATTCATAAATGGTTGTGCCCGCCTTTTTGCCCGTGAGGCACTCCAAAAGGTATATGTGAACGGCGCCAAAGTCCTCCAGGGGTGTGACCGAACTGTGGATGACCTGCTCGGAGAACTGGAAGGACTGGACTTGCCTGGATCCATGCTGGAGTTATTGAAAGATATGGAAATGGTTTCCCGTGAGCTTGTATCGTGAGTTGATCCGTTGAAAAAGGAATTCAGACAAAGGCCAGGTCAGCGTCCGCGAAGAAGAAGACCTCGAAAACGTCAGCCTGTCTACGAGCGGCCGAGAATTGAACCGGGCCTGCACCATGTTTTTAAGCAAATAGGTGTCCCGGAAAAGGCACCTTTTCAACCGGATCCTTTTCAGAAAGAGGCGCTTGAGCTGGTTAAAGACTATGATGTCCTGGTGAGCGCCCCCACCGGCGCGGGTAAAACCTGGATTGCTTCCCAGGCGATCCTCGACTGCCTCAAGAACCATAAGAAAGTGTGGTACGCCTCGCCGCTCAAGGCCCTTTCCAATTCCATTTACAACGAATTTTGCAGAACTTTCGGGAGTGACTCGTGTGGAATCGTGACAGGGGACAGAAAGGAGAATTCAGATGCTCCTGTCATCGTTGGAACCACCGAAATTCTCAGGAATCAGCTCTACGATGTGATGCACGAAGGTGCTGTGCTGCAGGTGGACCTGGTTATTATTGATGAAGCACACTACCTGAGCGATCCTGATCGTGGAGTGGTGTGGGAAGAGGTACTCATCTACCTGCCTGCCCGCGTTCGACTGCTTCTCCTTTCAGCAACCATATCCAATGCCGACGAGATTTGCGGTTGGCTGAGGACAATCCGTGGAACAAAGATAGAGGTGGTGCGTTCTGATGAGCGGCCGGTTCCCCTGGAGTTTCTCTTTCTTTTCCCTGATGGACTCCTTTCGCCCCTCGCAGGGAGAAAAGGCCTTGTCCCGAAGATAAGAAAATTCATGGGCGGACCACGACACAAAAGACAAAACAGGTCCACAAAACTGCAGTACGGTAAAATCATTGAGGAACTGCGGCAGTTTGATTTGCTCCCGGCCATATTTTTTCTCAAGTCACGGGCTGACTGTGACAATGCCCTCCTGTCCTGCCCTGCCGTGAAGAGCTCGGCCTCTGAAAGAAAACGGATTCGCCAGGTGGTAACATCATTCCTGGAAAAGTATCCTCATCTGGAAGGACACCGCCAGTTGCACAGGCTTATGGATTGCCGGGTGGCCTCACACCACGGCGGGCAGCTGCCCTATTGGAAAGTCCTGGTTGAAAAGGTGATGGGCACCGGGCTCCTGGAAGCCATCTTCTCAACCTCAACGGTAGCTGCAGGAGTTAATTTTCCTGCAAGGACCGTGGTACTGGTCCAGAGCGATCGCTACAACGGCCGGGAATTCAGCGACCTGACATCCACCGAACTGCATCAAATGACCGGCAGGGCAGGCAGGAGGGGGAAGGACCACATCGGTTTTGTGCTGATTATACCCGGCCGGCACCAGGATCCCCAGCTCATCCATGAATTGAGAGATTCATCCCCCGAACCCATTGAGAGCCAGATCCATATCAATTTTTCAATGACGCTGAATTTGCTGCTTTCCCACCGTCCGCAGGAAATAAAGGAACTCCTGGCCCGTTCCTTTGCCGCCTATCAGAGAAGGGGCCAGGGGAGGAATATTTTCGCCGGACCGGATAAGAAGGGCGATGAACTTTGGCAAAGTTTTGAGCGTCATCTGCGGTTTCTCCAGAAAACCGGGTTTGTGGAAAAAGACGGTGCCCTCACCCCGGATGGATACTGGGCCTCAAAGTTGCGCCTGGACCAGCCCTTGCTTATTGCCGAGGCCATCAGGAAGGGGGGATTGTCCGGCACGGATCCGAGTTTGCTCGCGGGCGGACTTGCGCCGTTTGTGTGGGACAGGAGCCAGGAGGTCCTGTTGCGCGCCGATGAAAAGTATGACTGGGAGGAAATGGAGGCCTTCTTTGATAGGGTGCTGGCCAGCATCGATACCTTGAGGAAAAGGAAGTCGCGGGCGGGGTTTGACGACCCTGTTATTTTTTTCTGGCCTGCCATTGCACTCTACATGTGGACGAAAGGGATTTCCTGGGACGAACTTCTATTCATCGTGCCCATTGACGAGGGTGACATGGCCTCCCTCATCATGAGAACCGCCGATCATCTCCGCCAGGTTGCAGGTCTGGCTGATACCCACCCTGATCTGGCAAAATGTGCTAGAGAGGCGGTCGAACGGGTGCTGAGGGAACCCGTGTATCTCTTGTAAGGACCTTAATCCGCGAGGGAAACCAGATGGCGGAAGAAAAGGAAATATTGGTGTGGACCTATTCCGGGTACAAGGCCGACGAAAGACCTCTTCGTTTCAACCTGGAAGGGAGAGATTTTGCGGTTATGGAGATAGTGGACCGGTGGTACGGGGAGCGCCATGATTATTTCAAGGTGGTGGCTGATGACGCTGAAACCTACCTGATCAAGTGGGACAGGGTTGGAGATGTATGGTACGGGGAGAGAAAGACCAGATCATAGGTCTGTGCTGTAGACCCACTGGTAGTTGATGGGCCGCGCGTAGAGGGCGGTTCCCTTGGGGTGGAGATATTCAAACCAGAGTTTCAACCAGTTGTAGGCCGGCCAGAGCCTTCTCAACCGACCGTCTTCAGGCGGCTTGGAATACGGGGTATAGGTATAACAAGCCTCGGAAATGCCCACATAATAATCTTCCGCCGGGTAGACGTACTGGGAGATGAAGGCTTCCGGCGTCATTGATTCTCTTCCGGCTAGTGCTTCCATTTCTTTCTCGCTCAGCTTTACCAGAAAAAACTTGGAAACTCCCCGTTCTGAATACTTGTACATGGCACGTGATTCGGAGCTGGAGACAAAGACGGTTGAAACATAATCCATTTTTCTCAGGAGCTGAGCCGCAATGAGGCCGGCTGTCCGCCTTCCTCCCACGCTGTGATGGCATCCGTAATATTCGAAGAGCTTGTTCTGGAGGATCCTCGCTTTTTTGTCACCGGCCTCGTAGAGGTTGTTCTGAATGTATTTGAGCCATTTGGCCAGGTCTTCAGCTGCATCAGCTATGGGCCAGTCAATTTTTACGTGAAAATGAGTCAGGGCATACCTGTTTTTCTTTTTCACCGTAGGGTCCTGCTGGATGAGCAAAGCATAGTCTACGTTGAGGAGATCCTCCACGAAATCCAGGAAACCGGGGTTGTCGAAATAGCGAAGATTTCGGTTAAAGCGTTCGTAGAGGGGAAAATTAGCCAGATATCCAAGATTTTTCTTGACCACCCGGTTTTCCGGGAAGAACCGGATGTAGTTTTTCAGTTCCTTTGAGATAACGTCTTCATAGAATATGACAATAAACGTGTTGAAGAGCTCTGACTCCTTTTCCATTTTTTTTGACTTTGGGCGGAGTTCGCTTTTTTCGAGAAAGCTGTAGTCCACGCCCGCCTTTTTATAGCTGTAAAAAGAATCGATCAGAGATATCTTTACAAGGCGTCGTTCCAGTTCATCCCTGAGGATTTCATAGAGGGATCGTCTCAATCGTTCATAATAGTGTAACTGTTCCCGGAATTTCCACATGGGAGAGGCCGCCTTTGTTGCTCGTTGGTTTCCATCCATTTTTACATACAAGACTGCCAAGACCCCGCTGTGGATAAGGCGAAGCGGGATCCTTTAGGCCCGGATTTCTTGCTGGATGGTATAAAGAAATTTGTAAAAAATTGGCCTACATACATAATATAGAAATGGAAAGAAGTCAACAAAAAATATGGGGCAGAAATAGGGATAGGGGCTGTCGCACAAAGCGCGATTTCCTCCTGAAGCATTTCGGTCTTGACAAAAGGGATACCTCTTATATACTGATTATTTCATTTCCCCGCTCCTGCGAGCGCATGGCGGAGGATTGTCAGCTTGTGAAGAGAGCCCGGAAGAAAGAAGCTCCACGTGAGCGGAAGGCGGTAGTCACTCCATGAAAATCGACCTTCGAACGATCTTCCACGGGGAGCGGGAATTCCGATTCCAGGTGAAGCCTGCATGGTGGGGGGAGAGTTGTCGGGATGACTCTGTCATCGGCCTTGCGGAGCCGCTGGAGGTCAGGATCCTGGTTTCGAGCGCCGGCAACAAATACATCCTTGACGGGCGTATGAAGGGCCAAATCGTCCTTCGCTGTGATCGTTGCCTGGAAGCGTATGAGCACCACCTGGACACGGAGTTTCGTCTTGTTCTGGTGGTAAGACCCGTGGAAAACGGGCAGGTGGAAGTGGAATTGTTCCGGGAAGACTTGGAGGAAGGATTTGTAACCGATCTCGTCATTGACCTGGCGGAAATAACCCGGGAACAGGTTTTCCTGGCGCTGCCCATGAAAAATATTTGCCGTAGTGAATGTGCAGGCCTCTGTCCTGTGTGCGGCACCAATTTGAACAGGAAAAAATGCGAGTGCAGGCCTGTGATTGGTCACCCCGGGTTTTCCAGGCTGAAGGATCTCGGACCCCTGCCGGATCAGCATGGTGGTGGGCAGGATGAGAAAGAGAGGAGGGCGGGAAAAAGCAAAATCTGAGTTGTGCACGATATTTTACTTGAAAAGGAGCAACAGGCAATTATGGCTGTACCAAAGAAGAAAAAATCAAAAGCCAAACGGGACTCACGGCGAACGCATGATCAGGCGAATCTGCCTCGGTTATCCACATGCCCGCAATGCCATGAGCCGGTATTACCGCACCATGTGTGCCCGGAATGTGGGTCCTATCGCGGCAGGACGATCCTGAAAACAGAAGAGGAATAGAATGGAAATAGCCGTGGACGCCATGGGTGGGGACGGAGCCCCTGACGTGGAAGTTCAAGGCGCCCTTGCGGCCGCGCGGGAGCTGGGAATAAGAATCAGGCTTGTTGGGAAAAAAGAACTGATTGAAAAAGCGCTTGACGGCAACTGGAACGGCGAAAATCTGTCTATTCATCCTTGTGATGAATGGGTTCGGATGGATGAAGCGCCGCTAAAAGCTGTCAGGAAGAAGAAGGATGCCTCCATTCGGGTGGCATTCGACCTTGTCAAGAAAAAACAGGTCGCTGCAGTGGTGAGTGCGGGGAACTCCGGTGCCACAATGGCAGCAAGTGTTTTGACCCTGGGAAGAATGGAAGGTGCCGAACGGCCGGCCATAGCGAGTGTTTTTCCGGGCCAGAGAGGGCCTGTGGTAGTGATTGACGTAGGTGCAAATGTTGACTGCAAGCCGAAACACCTTTTTCAGTTCGGGCTCATGGCTCACGCATTTGCAAGTGTTTGTCTCGGGGTGGAAAACCCGAAGATAGGGTTGCTCAGTATCGGCGAAGAAGGGAGCAAGGGAAACGAGCAGGTCAGGCTGACACGGGAGCTTTTTGAATCCAGTAAACTCAATTTCTGGGGAAATGTTGAAGGCCGGGACATTTTTACCGGTGAAGTCGACATTATCGTCTGTGACGGTTTCGTAGGAAATGTGGCCCTGAAGCTGACCGAGGGCATGGCGGAAACTTTCGCCATGATGCTGGAAAAGGAAATGATGAGCTCGGTTGCAGGAAAGGCGGCATTGCTTTTGGGACGTCGTTCACTGAAGAGGTTTTCGGAAAAGCTGGATTATGCGGAATACGGCGGTGCCCCACTCCTCGGGGTAAACGGTGTTGGTATCATTTGCCATGGCAGTTCTTCACCCAAGGCGATCAAGAATGCTGTTAAACTGGCCGTGCGTTATGCTGAAAATAACACCCTGGAGAGGATGTCGGGGATGCTGTTAAAAAACAGGAATAAATGATTTCCGGGGGTTGAGTCGAATTTTGTGCTGAAAGGGAATGTGAGAATGGAAGCAAAAGATAAGAGGGTGGTGGTCATAACGGGGGGATCCCGGGGAATCGGGAGAGCGATTGCCCTCAGGTTCGCCGAGGAAAAACCCAAGGTCATTATTGTCCACTACGACCCTGATGAAAAGGCTTCCGATGAGACGTTGGAGTTATTGGGTAAAAAGAAGATAGAGGCGGTGAGCCGGAAGCTTGATGTCTCTTCCTGGGCTGACGTGGATGCCTTTTTCAAGGAAGTGATTGACCATTTCGGGAAAGTGGATGTGCTGGTCAATAATGCAGGGATTACCAGGGACACTCTCTTGATGAGGATGAATGAAAAGGACTGGGACACGGTGATTCAGGTAAATCTGAAAAGCGTGTTCAATTGTACCCAGGCTGTTATCCGCGCCATGATGAAGCAGCGATACGGACGTATCGTGAATATTTCAAGTGTGGTGGGACAGATGGGGAACCCGGGACAGGCCAATTATTCTGCCTCCAAGGCCGGGATCATGGGCTTTACCAAGACAGTGGCAAGGGAAGCGGCCCCCAGGGGTATCACCGTAAATGCAGTGGCGCCCGGGTTTATTGATACGGAAATGACCGCGGTTCTCCCTGAAAAGGTGCGGGAAAGCTTTGTCCGGCAGATTCCCCTGGGGAGGATGGGAGCTCCGGAAGATGTGGCAGAAGCAGTGTACTGGTTGTGCTCTGAGCCTGCCGGGTATATTACAGGCCAGGTCATTCACGTAAACGGGGGCATGTACATGTAATGGGCCTTCCCGCCGGCTCGCTACGAAGGCCCGTGAGAAAAGCGGGCTAAAATAAAGACTCAAGGCACAAGGTGTAAGGCTTAGGATTTTTAAGAGGAAGCCGCGGCCGGACTTTTTATACCGGAATTCTTAATTTATCATAAACCATCGAGGAGGAATTTGTGTATGTCAGCTGTTGAAGAGAAGGTAAAAAAGATTATCTGTGAGCAATTGAATGTTTCCGAAGAGGATGTTGTGCCTGAGGCATCTTTTGTGGATGATCTGGGCGCTGATTCTTTGGACCAGGTAGAACTGATCATGGCGATGGAGGAGGAATTCGATGTCTCCATTCCCGACGAGGACGCTGAGAAAATCGGCACGGTTAAGGATGCAGTTGACTATATTCAAAAAGCCATTGCATCATAATTCGTATGCCGTGGTGTCACACGGGTAGGGTGAAAAAAGCAAGAGGAACGAGGAATGACCAGAAGGGTTGTGGTAACAGGCCTCGGGGTCGTATCGCCCCTGGGGACCGGGACGGATAAGAATTGGGAGGCCCTGTGTTCTGGAAAGTCGGGGATTGGGAGGATCACCAAGTTTGATCCATCGCCGTTTTCATCCCAAATTGCCGGTGAAGTGAGCGATTTCAATTCCGAGGACTATCTTGACAAGCAACAGGTACGCCGGTTCGATATTTTTATCCACTACGCCATAGCTTCCGCCAGGATGGCCATGGAAGATTCCGGGTTGAAAATAGATGATGCAAACGGAGACCGGGTAGGGTGTATCACCGGTTCCGGCCTGGGTGGGTTGACCATGCTTGAGCATTTTCACCAGGTGCTCCTTGAACGTGGGCCTCGCAGGATCAGTCCTTTTTTCATCCCCGGAATGATAGCGAACATGGCCCCTGGACAGATTGCTATTGAATTTGGCGCAAGGGGGCCAAATCTTTCCATCGAGACTGCCTGTGCGGCAAGTGCACATGCAGCCGGTGAATCATTTCGCATGATCAGGGAAGGAATCGCGGATGCCATGATCACCGGCGGAGCTGAGGCGGTCGTCACCCCTCTGGCATTGGGGGGCTTCTGTTCGATGCGTGCCCTTTCCACTCGAAATGATGAGCCTGAAAAGGCGTCCCGGCCCTTTGACCGTGACAGGGATGGTTTTATCATGGGGGAAGGGGCGGGAATATTAATTCTGGAAGAGCTTGATCATGCCCTTGAACGGGGGGCTCCTGTCTATGCCGAGATCGTTGGATACGGCTTAAGCGGTGACGCTTATCATGTATCGGCACCGCATCCCGAGGGAGCGGGAGCGATCGCGTGCATGAACATGGCCCTTGCGTATGCCGGGATAGGCCCTGAAGAGATTGACTACATCAACGCGCACGGCACATCCACAAAACTCAATGATCTGTCGGAGAACAAGGCCATAAAAGCGGTATTCGGCGATCATGCTTACAAGCTTGCGATCAGCTCTACCAAATCAATGACCGGCCATCTGCTGGGAGGAGCGGGAGGAATTGAATCTGTTTTTACCGTTCTTACATTGAAGCACGGAATCATTCCACCCACCATCAATTATGAAACGCCGGATCCGGAATGTGACTTGGATTATGTTCCCAACGTGGCCAGAAAAGCCGATCCAAAGGTTGCAATGACGAATTCTTTCGGATTTGGCGGAACCAATGCATCGCTTATATTCAAAGCCTTTCACCAGTAATCCGGGCGATCATCGGCGCACCAGACAACCTTCGCCGTCATTCAAACCTCGAAATGCTTCCTGCAAGTAGCTACTCAGGCAGAGAGAAGGAAAGGGTTCTCATGAACATTATTATTGGCTCTGACCATGCGGGTTTTGATCTGAAAGAGGCCTGCAGGTCTTTTCTGGAGGGCTTGGCGGGGTATAATGTGGAAGATGCGGGTGTGCATACTCGCGATTCAGCAGACTATCCTGACATAGCCCACAAAGTCTCCGAAGCGGTTTCGGCCGGAGAATTCACCCGGGGTATATTGATCTGTGGAACGGGGCTGGGGATGAGCATGGTGGCCAACCGCCACCAGGGGGTCCGGGCGGCCCTTTGCCACGACCTGTATACTGCAAGGTTGAGCAGGGCGCACAATGACGCCAATCTCCTGTGCATGGGAGGACGTGTTATCGGTGTCGGTATTGCCCTGGAAATGGTAGAGCTTTTTCTGAAGACCCCTTTTGAAGGGGGGCGTCATCAGCGCCGAATCGATCTTTTTGAGGAGTAGCGTTGGAACAGAGGGACCTGCAAGTATCGGATCGGGAGGTGTACGAGGCAATCCTTGGAGAATTGAAGCGTGAGCAGGAAACCCTCGTCATGATCGCATCAGAGAACTATGCAAGTTCCGCCGTGATGCAGGCACAGGCTTCTGTATTGACAAATAAATATGCCGAGGGGTACCCAGGCTCCAGGTATTACGGCGGGTGTGACTATGTGGACAGGGTCGAGCGGCTGGCGATTGAGCGGGTTAAAAGGCTGTTTCATGCCCCTTATGCGAATGTACAGCCCCACTCGGGTTCCCAGGCCAACATGGTGGTTTACCTCTCTTTCCTTGATCGTGGAGACCGGATCCTGGGAATGAATCTATCCCATGGGGGGCACCTCACCCATGGAAGCCCTGTGAGCTTCTCCGGAAAGCTTTTTGAGGCGTTTTCGTACGGGGTATCCAGGGAGAGTCATCGGATCGACTATGATCAGGTGCGGGACCTGGCGAGGCGACACAAGCCGCGGCTGATTATTGCCGGCGCAAGTGCATACCCGAGATTGATTGACTTTCAGGCGTTCGAGGCAATCGCAAGAGAGACCGGGGCCTATTTAATGGTGGATATGGCACATATCGCCGGTCTTGTTGCTGCCGGGCTGCATCCCTCGCCGGTGGAAGCGGCCGACTTTGTCACATCAACGACCCACAAGACGTTGCGGGGGCCCAGAGGGGGAGTTTTGTTCGCAAAAGAACAGTATGGAGATCGCCTTGACAAAGGCGTTTTCCCGGGCATCCAGGGCGGTCCTCTCATGCACGTCATAGCCGCGAAAGCGGTAGCGTTCGGAGAGGCACTCACACCCCAGTTCATGGAATACCAGAAACAGGTGATTCTGAATGCGAGGACTCTTGCGGATAAACTGACCGAGCACGGATTCAACCTGGTTTCTGGCGGCACTGACAATCACCTCCTGCTCCTTGATTTGAGTTCTCATGGGATGACCGGGGCTGACGCGGAGCGTCTCCTGGGACAGGCGGGAATTGTGGTAAACAAGAATACGGTTCCCTTTGACAAGAAGGGACCGAAAATCACCAGCGGTATCCGGATTGGCACTCCCGCCCTTAGTACCAGGGGTATGGGTGTTGACGTTATGGAGACCATAGCAGGCCTGATAAAAATGGTTCTGGAGAATCCGAACTCGGAAAGTGTATTGAAAAAGACTCGGAATACAGTATCCGAACTCTGTACATCATATCCTATTTATGGCAAACCGGGCCTGGAGAAATAATTGGAGCGACCGTCCTGGAATGAATATTTCATGGCCATCACAAAGATGGTCGCCACGAGATCCACCTGCCTGAGGAGACACGTGGGCGCCATCCTCGTGAAAGAGAAAAGGATCCTGGCAACGGGTTATAACGGGGCCCCAACCGGCCTGAGGCACTGCAGCGAAGTAGGGTGTTTGAGACAGGATGCTTCTATTCCCTCTGGTACGAGACATGAACTGTGCAGAGGGCTCCACGCGGAGCAGAATGCCATTATACAGGCTGCAAATCACGGGATATCCATTCGCGGCGCAACGCTCTATTGCACAAATAAACCATGCGTTATCTGCTCGAAAATGATTATCAATGCAGGCGTAGCGCGGGTGTACTATGAAGATGGGTACGATGATCCCCTGGCCGATGAGATGCTGGCGGAAGCGAACATAGAAATGGTGAGGTTTCATCCATGAAATGCCCCTATTGCGGTGAGATCAACAACAAGGTGATTGACTCCAGATTGAGCAAAGACGGAAGGACTATCCGTCGTCGCCGTGAGTGCATCGAATGCGGCAGACGTTTCACCACCTATGAGAAACTTGAGGACGTGCTTCCCATGGTTGTGAAAAAAGACGGCAGACGGGAGCCCTTCAACCGTGAAAAGATAATCGCCGGAATTCGCAAGGCGTGTCAGAAACGGCCCATTAG
>Ga0164318_10000773_pt1 | contig 26118 bp, 29 predicted proteins | sample GuaBasSedimGuay9_FD_113734 | JGI IMG/M metagenome (GOLD analysis project Ga0164318, IMG submission 113734) | Subseafloor sediment microbial communities from Guaymas Basin, Gulf of California, Mexico - Guay9, Core 4571-4, 0-3 cm | ecosystem: Environmental > Aquatic > Marine > Hydrothermal vents...
ACCGGTCTTATCCCTGATCTGTCAGATTTGATTCGACAACAAGTTTTGAACCCAGGATAATATTTTTCTCTTCCCCTCTCGATAGAAATACTTTAAAATGCCATAAGCAACTTACAAAAGGTAATGGTAGTATTTTGTTGTCTACTACCAGAACTTATTGAGATGTTACATTTAGGGACTAATTAATCTCAGCAATTCTCATTTTGAAAAGATATCCCTGTGAGAGCGGCTTTCCGGCCGCGAAAAATCGTGGCAAAATGCTACTCACACTGTATCTGGAAATAAACTTGGCGCCATAATGAGAATTGCTAAATTAATCTGACTGTTGGAAAATATGTGCGGTATCTTGTCATATCGCGTGTGATCAAGTCCATATCGAAGATAGCGGCTTGAGCACCAATATAGAAATCGGGTAATGGTGATCTTTTCGTGCCTCTACTTTTTCGATACTTTAAAAAGGCTTTTCCGGCTAAAAACAATGCTTCTTTGGGAATTTCAAGCATCTGGAAACCGGATCGGGTCAAGGCTGACTCCAATTCTTCTATTCTTTTGAAACCCACTGATACTTCAGAGTATATGACTGGATTGATAAATAATTTTGTAATCGAGCTAAATTTTTCCAATTTAGATTCCGACCATTCAGCCCAGTTCGGATCATCGAGAAAAACGTCCAAAATAATGTTCGAATCGACCAGGATACCCCTCATTAATCTTTCCTCGTTAAGGCCATTATCTCATCGGTTGTCATTCTGACTGTAGCAACCCCCCTCAATTTTCTGAATTTATTATTTCGGTTTCCCGGCTCCTCTTTCTTAACAATATAGACGCGATCTTTTTCCTCAACAAACTCGATATCCGTGGCAGGAACGATCCCTAATTTTTCTCGAATATGTTGGGGGATCGTGACTTGTCCTTTTGTCGTAACACGCATAGCTCACCTCCAGTATATAGTAATACTAGTAATAATATTACTTAGCCCAAATATTTTCAAGCTTTATTTTGTCAATCGAACCAACAAACTGTGCATTTAGGGCAATTTGCCTTTTATTAATGGGTGGTTCATGATGGAGCATGATTAACGGTCCGCCTTTGCTGAAAAGCTATGGCGCGACAAGGAGTTGGCATCATGCTCCATCAAAAAATGCCATCCTAATTGCGCCTAACCAACACGGATGAGCCGAGAGTCTCGCAGGTTTTGGCGGGAGCTTGCTAACGCCAAAACTGAGAATCGCAATCGGTTCCATTGGCCTTGATAGGCGGAGCGCAAGCGGAGCCTTTCAAAGCCAATTGCGAAGCATCCGGTGTCGGCGCAGTCCTTTGCATCCGCACCAGTGAATCGTTCGAAGGCTATTTATTTGTGCCAATGCGGCTGGGATAGCGGATCTTCAAAAAGGAATGTCTTCTTTTTTTAAATCATCATCAAAATCAAAGGGCATCATTTCGCTTACCAGATCTAAAAATACTCCTAAGGACTCGCATAAATTTTTTACAATACGACTATACACCTCTTTTTCATTGGCATTTTTTGCTTTTGACATTGCCTTCAACGCTTTATTTAATTCTTTTGATAAACCATCCATTATCTTTTCTGGATCCATAAATTCTCCTTTTTCGTTTATAGTAGGGTACGTTCTTGCAGAGCGTTCACAACTCTAAATTGATGTCATCTATATCCTGTTTCCTCCCTGTTGATATCATTCGCGTCACGCAAGAGTTCGTAACACCAAGATATCTTGCAACATCAGCCCCGGAATAACCGAGTTCCCTGACACCAATCCACGATAGTGCACGCCTGGCTTTCACCATTGCCCTTCTTCGACCCCCAGAGTGAAGTTTACCCATAGAAACATTGTACCTTTCAGGCACCTTCTCTGCAAATGCTTTAATATCAATTCGTTGTTCGGGCAGTCTTAAATTCTTTTTAACAAGATCATCAAGGCCCGATATGATCTGCTTGACAAAATCTCCGTCACCGAGTATCCGCTGATCGGCAACCTCCCTTTCACCGCGCCTTCGGCTGGCGAGAACCGCCGACCAGCCGCCCATGCTCCGTATTGCCTGAATCTTGCCCTTTAGGTGAAAATTAATGAATAAAAAATGTTAACATCAGATTTAACATCTGGGTAAAACGTATGATTTTATGCTGTTGTTTAAACCCGTTTTAACTCAGTCTTTACAAACTCTCATTAATTTTCATGCAAAATTCAGGTATAAAATCATTGCGATCTATATCGCTGAGAAATATTTTTCTTCGCTCAATACCCCGACCCATGACATGCTGCAACACACCAAAGGCATCTAATCTCGCTAACCTTAGCATAACCTGTAACTTTCATATTGAATATTAAATGTCAAGCACTTTCTGCACGAATGTCCCCTATTATAAGTGTTAGGGCTGCGTAACAATCTTCAGGCCGGGATAAAATCTGGCCTTTTTTATTAGAAAATAGTATATCAACTTTTTCAAATGCAACGGGAAGCAGTACAATGGAATTATGACAAATATAAAATCTGTAAAACCTCGAATGAGATAACGGGAAAACCAATCATGTCGGTATATTTCCAAAACAAGGAACATATAGTCGTAGGGATCATTTCAGACACTCATGGTCTTTTACTGCCGGCGGCCATAAAATCTCTTCACGGTGTTGATTTGATTATTCATGCCGGAGACATTGGCAATACCGAGATTATGGATGTACTGCAAGCCATTGCCCCGCTCGTGGCTGTCCGGGGAAATATGGACATGAAAAAAGGTTTAAGGGAACTTCCCGAAACAGAGGCCATCCAGGTGGGTAATGTTCTGCTGTATATCCTTCATAATATAAACAAATTGGATATTGCTCCGTCAAAGGCTGATTTTGACGCCGTAATTTTTGGCCATCTCCATTATCCTTCTGTTGCTAAACACAACGGCGTGCTCTTTGTTAATCCCGGGAGTGCCTCACAGCCCCGCCGAAAGTCTTCGGCGTCTCTGGCCTTTCTCCATATCCGGGGTAGTTCCATAAAAACACAGATCGTGGACATTGATGATTGATCAGTATTCAAAAGATACATCCGGCATGGCGCATAAGGTTTTCACCATAGCGTTTTAATGGGTTTGAGAGAGATTAGCATGGGCATGAGACCCTTAATTGGTGTGGCAGCGATTGTCATTAAAGATAATAAAGTATTGCTGGGTAAACGAAAAAACGCTCACGGAGCCGGAACCTGGGCATTCCCGGGGGGTCATTTAGAATTCAACGAATCCATTGAAGCATGCGCCAAACGGGAAGTTTTTGAAGAAACGGGAATGCATATCAAAAATATCAGGTATGGCACGTTTACCAATGACATTTTCCAAAAGGATCAAAAGCATTATGTTACCCTATTCGTGATCTCAGAATATGATAAAGGTGCTCTTGAGTTAAAAGAGCCGGAAAAATGTGAAAAATGGGAGTGGTTTTTTTGGAATGAGTTGCCGGAGCCAAAGTTTTTGCCGTTAGAAAATTTGTTGAAACAAAAACAGGCATGTTTACTAATAAAGAAATCGGCCGCTGGTTTGGGATGATTTGTTTCCGTATAAGGATTGAACGGCCTGTTCCATGCGAGCGATTTTTTCATCCGACAGAGAGCCGAAGTGGATTACGCGTTTCCGTCTGGAGAGCCTGCCGTTGTTTTGCAACCAGAAGCGAATAAAGAGGTTGATTTGCCGGTCGGGCATATCCACAATTTCCTGGATAGCCCTCTTAGTCTCATCGTAATTGGCCAGAAACGCAAATTCACTGGCGAGTTCCCCTATCAATGTCTTTAATGTACTAAGATCTCACAACAAGCTACATTATCATAGTATTATCTATCTCATATCCGATCGACCGATATCCAGAAAGTCTTTTTTTATGCATTTTTTCCAACATGGGCAACTCAAGGTCTGAATAATCAAAAATTAACACCTCATTTTTCATTTCATACAGACGATGCAGCCGGCCCGCATACTGCGCTATCGTCCCTTTCCATGATACCGGGAGAATCAGAAAAAGCGTATCCAATCGATTGTCATCAAATCCTTCGCCCAGGTAACGACCGGTTGCGATAATCAACCGTTCTTCGTCATCCTGAATCGATTGGAGTTTTTCTGTTACTATACGGCGCTGCTTTTCTTCCATGCCACCTCTCAGAATCAAGAGGTTTCGAGTATGCGGGGAAAGCATAGAAGCCAGTTTCTCAAGATGACGGATTCTTTCTGTTAATACTATAGGGGATCGTTTTTGGCTTATGGCATTGATCACATCTGTAACAATCATCTGATTGCGCTCTTCATCTTCGATCATCGCATTATAGATTTCATGGATTTGAAGCGTCTCATTATTCAGAAGTTCAGTTGGTAGACTGAATTTCGTTTTACGGATAAACACTTTGTGGTGGAACGGCCGCTGAACGGCTTGCTTTTTGTCATCAACCCGGTACCGAACCGGCCCACAATTCATAAATATGATGGGATGATGACCGTCCTTTCGGATCACAGTGGCTGAAAGGCCTGTAATATATCGAGCTTTGCACTGCCAGGCAACAATCTCAAAACTCCTTGCCGGAACAATGTGACATTCATCTATAATTAAGTGGCCGTATTGTCCAACAACATCATCAACAATGCCTTTCTTCCTGAGACTCTGGATTGTGGCAACGTCTATTTTAAAAGTGGGTGTCCACTTTCCACCGCTGATTTGCCCAATAGCATCCTCCGGAATTTCCAGAAATGCTTTTAATCGTGATATCCCTTGATCCATTCATTTTTGCAATAAGGCTGATATCCCCTTCTTTTTGTTTTCTTGCTTTCAAACCGCTTCGGAAATACATCTTCCCTTCCTCGAAAGAGATAACGGAATAAAGCGATTTTTTCTTGCTCCGACGAAATTTCTGTAATTAAGAAATCCAATGGAGTAGGTTCATCTATTTCATTATTAAGAAGATGATACCATTTTTCCCATAATTGATCTATATATTGAAGCAGTTGTTCTTTTTTTGCTTCAAGTTCGGACAATTCTTTTTCAGCTTCTGCTAATCGGAAGTTTATTTCTCATATTTTATCCATGGATTCATTTAACCAATCAATCCGGCTTCCTGAAAGCTGAAATATCCCTTTTTGGTTACTATAATGTGGTCGAGAATTCGCAGACCGAGGATTTTTCCTGCCTCAGTCAGTTGTTCATGAATTTTCAGATCACTGTTGCTGGGTTTCAGATCGCCTGATGGATGGTTATGTGCAAAGATTACAGCCGCGGCCCTGTCGGAGATGACATCCGCATAAACTTCACGCGGATGAACCGGACTGCGATCAACCAGCCCAATCGTAGCAATCCTTTTTTCAATCACTTCGTGGGCGCCATTAAGGGAAATGCAAACGAAATGCTCTTGCTTTTTATCGGCAATATCGACCAAAAGAGGCATCACATCCTGGGCTCCGGTTACTTTTACAGTGTCTTTAATCAGATACCTTCTTGATAGCTTCAGCAGAAATAAAAGGAATGCCCTCATTTAACAACTCAGGAGTCTCATGAGGACCATCTGTTACTGGTATTTTCACAACATACTTTATAGGTAAAATCTCCCATTCCTCCGGCACCTCTCCAATCCACTCAACTCCGGAATCCTTATATTTCGGATATGGCTTCATTTTTCTGCTCCGGCCTCCAGCCGTTTCCGCGCCGATTCAACGGTTTTGTGAAGCTTCTGCTTCAACAGTTCGCGTTTTGGGAGTTCGGTCATGTATTCGGCGGCCCGAATACCACTTTTGTCCAGCTCCAACAGCTCAATTTGTTCGCTGGCTTTTCCGGCGCAGAGAATTAATCCAAGGGGTGTTTTTTCACCGGGTTCGTTCTCATATTTTTCCAGCCAGCGCAAATAAAGCTCCATCTGGCCCTTGTAAGCGGCCTTGAACTTGCCGAGTTTTAATTCAATAGAAATGAGTCGTTTGAGTTTGCGGTGAAAAAAGAGTAGATCAAGATAATAATCCTCATTATCAACCGTGATCCTCTTTTGGCGGGCTACAAATGAAAAGCCGGCTCCAAGCTCCAGAATAAAGCTCTCCATTTCCCGAAGGATGGCCGTTTCAAGGTCTTTTTCGCTGTAAGTATCTTTTAGTCCCAGAAAATCGAGAAAATATGGATCGCGGAAAACAAGATCAGTTGTTAACCTATCCTCTTCCCGCAAAGCGGCAAGATCTTTCTCGATTAGTTTATCAGGTTTCTTTGATATGGCGGTGCGTTCATAAAGCATGCCATCAATTTTTTTTCGCAATGTTCGAACGCTCCAGCGTTCTATCCGGCACATTTCGGCATAGAAATCGCGTTGAAGGTCATCTTTGAGAGGGATAAGGGCAATAAAATGGGTCCAACTCAATTATCGTATCAGTGATACGACAATTTCTTTATCTGGAAAAACTTCGGCAAATTGAATCATCCTGCGAAGATTTTTTTCATTAAAATTATTTCCATAATCGTTGGTTAATTGTTGCGACAGTGTAGCAACAATCTCTTTCCCGTACGCCGCCCGTTTTTGTTTCAAAATATCCTGGCGAATCCGGCTTCCAATATGCCAGTAAAGGTTGGTCAAGCCGGCGTTAACCGTAACGGCAACATTCTGCCTGGCGGTTTCAATGAGTCTTCGGATATCACTGATAAGATCACTGGAAAGGGACTTGTCGTCTGTTTTTGCAGCCTGTTTTCCCGTTTCCTTTTTCATATTTCAACAACCTCGCTCATCAGTCCCTGAGTTTCCAATTCAAGTTCAAGAAGATCCGCACGGATTTCTTCCAGACTCCTTAATGGCTTGTATTTGTAAAAATATTTCGTAAAATTAATCTCATAGCCCTTGACTGTTTTGCCCTCATCGATCCAGGCATCCGGCACATGGGGCAACACTTCCCGTTTGAAATACTCCCCGACATCTTCCTTTAGAGGCACATTTTCATTATCGCGCAGTGACGTATCCGGCTCTGGATTACCTTTTTTGTCCAAGCAAATATCTGCTGTTTCATCCCGTTCAGACAGGACTTTCAAAACAATTTTTTGTATCTGTGCAGGTAAAGACAGTCCGTGTTTTTTGCAATGCGTTTTGAGGTCTTTTTCAAATTGATCTCTGTTGTTATAAATTACAGAGCCGTCCATGCTTTTGAGCATGGCAATAATCTTTTGTTGCAGTTTTTCCCCTTCTCCCTTTTGCTGCAAGCCTGCTTTTCCCTTTTTTTTCGGTCTGGAAAGGTTTTGAAAGGCCTTTTCATTTTCAAGCAGCTCTATTCTTTCTTTTGAAGCCTGGAAATTGAGCCTTAAAGGCCGTTCAACGGTAATCCGGTTATAGCCAAAATCTTCATTGTCAAAAATTTTGCAAAAATCGCCTTCCTCGAAGTCACCGTAGATTCTGGTTATCTCTCTGATCTGGTTATCGCTGATCTCATTTCTCTTATTGCCCAGACTCCGGCTCATCTTTTCAAAGAACGAAACAGCATTGATCAATTGGATTTTCCCTTTACGCTCAGCCGGTTTGCGGTTTGTTAAAATCCAGACATAGGCAAGAATGCCGGTATTGTAAAAAAGCTGGTCCGGCATGGCGATTATGGCTTCCAGCATATCGTTTTCAATAATCCATTTGCGAATTTCACTCTCTCCGCTTCCGGCACCGCCGGAAAAAAGAGGCGAACCGTTAAATACAATGCCGAGCCGGGTGCCGTTGTTGGTCGGTTTCATTTTGGAGATCATATGCTGCAAAAACAAAAAAGATCCGTCACTGATGCGGGGAAGTCCGGCGCCAAACCGTCCTCCAAAGCCTTTTGTTTCATGCTCTTTTTTAATATGGGTCTGCACTTTTTTCCACTCAACGCCAAAAGGAGGATTGGAAAGTATAATCAAATTTTTCACCCTCAAGACCGTCTATGGTAAAGGGATTGCCGAATTTGATGTTGGCCGTATTCTGACCCTTGATTAACATATCGGATTTGCAGATGGCATATGATTCGGGATTCACTTCCTGGCCGAAAACTTCAAGCCGGGCGCGTGGATTAAGCTCACGCAAATAGTCTTCCGCAACTGACAACATTCCTCCTGTTCCGCAAGCCGTATCGTACATTGTTTTTACAATACCTTTTTTGGTCAGGATCTCCTTGTCATTCAAAAATAAGAGGTTGACCATTAACCTGATCACTTCGCGGGGCGTGAAATGCTCTCCGGCAGTTTCATTCGATAGTTCAGAGAATTTCCTGATAAGCTCTTCAAAGACATACCCCATTTCAATGCTTGAAACAGCATCAGGATGAAGATCCACTTCACAAAAACGTTTTACAATCAGAAACAAAAGATTAGCCTCATCAAGACGGATAATCTGATCATTAAAACTAAAATATTCAATTATTTCCCTGCCGCCACTGGAAAACCCGTTGATATAATTTCTTAAATTTGCAGCTATGTTATCAGGATCAGCCTTAAGCTTTTCAAAGTCCAATTTGCTTTTATTATGAAAATTAAATCCGGCCACTTTGTTAAGCACCGGTTCGGTATTCTTGATCTTCATGGATTTTAATTTTGGCAGATAATCGAGGACCTTTTGCTTGGTGGGCTCCAGAACACAGTCAAGCCTTCGCAGAACGGTAAAAGGGAGAATAATTTTCCCATAATCGGCCTGCTTGTAATCCCCCCTCAACAGATCCGCAATGCTCCAAATAAAATTCGCAAGCTCCTTTATCTTTCCATTATTTGCCATAAATAAAACTCCTTTTACCAATGTAAAAACCGCTGCCTTGGAAACCTTCGAAAAGAAAAAGGCCCGAAGACTCTTTTGAAAATGAAAACCGCGTATTGATTTTATTCAGAACATCTTTAACACCCGAGGCAGGGTAGGTAAACTGGAAAAAATCATTCAGCCGAGCCTCAACTTTGGCCTTAGATTCATCTTTTAAGTTTGCCAGATCGATAATTCCTTCAATTCCCTCTTCTGAGATTCCCTCTTTTCTTGGCTTCAAGTGTTAAGAATGGCCCATAAAAAGCCCCTTATATCTTGGGACTTGCGGTACGCCCCCCAAATAATAAGCCCCTTCCTTACCCATTAGATTCGTGTGCTAAAGTAGCCTATTCCTTGGGCACGTTGATGCTAACTGTTCCTTAAAACCTCATCAATAATCCGGGACGTGTTCCGCCAGCCACACCTATGTATAAATAATGACGATAATCCATTTTCTTTGTCATCAAAGCTTATATATCTTTTTTAGATTACCGATTACATCCTCCAGAGATGTATTGCGTATTCCCAGATTTTTCAAATCAGGCAGCTCATCAGACACCTTCTCCAAAAACATCCGCATGTCATCTGCTATGGATTGAGGTAATGAAATATCTGTATTCAGGGACAAGATTTTATAAAGCCTGAAGACATCGTTTTTGTGTTTCTTTATGTCTTTACTGTCGATAGTCTCACCCGAACTTTTGAGCTTACATAAATCCAACCAGGCCCTTGATTTCAATGGGATCAAATATTCATGTGAGATTATCGAAAGATCGTCTGTGATCTTTTGCCCGTTTTTAATAAAATCATAGTAATCTCTGTCCATTAAAATAGCCGATAAGCTGGAAACCGTCTCATCCATGGGAATCGGGGTTAAATGACTCTCGAAGGGCAATTCGAATACATCTGGTTTTCGAGAAAATAATTCTATTATATAAGGAAAGACTTTCTTCTCGGGATCGTAAAAACGATAAAATAGCTTCTTGCCGGTACTTTTCTGTCTGTTTTTATATTGCCCTTCTTTAATAAAACCCCAAAAAGCATTTACAAATTCAACATCCAGTGCTTCCAAGATTAAGACAATATCCAAATCTTTTGTTGCTCTGAAATTAAGACCCATACTTTCCATCGCTAAATCACATGCAGTTCCGCCAATCAGAATATATTTATCCGTATCATCCTTGAAATAATCCCGGAAAAGATCAAGTCCCCTTACCATTCAATACCCTCCATCATCTCTTCCATGGCAGATTCAACGCGTTCATCCTTAATATCTTTTAAACTCAGATACAAAGAGAATGGATCAACTGTTTTACCGTTTGCAAATAAGCCCGGAGAGTAGCTCCAGACCTCCAGCTCACATCCGGCCTCATCCGGATAAGAGATATTTTCATGAGGGTATTTACGCTTTATGACTTTCCAATCTTTGGCAAAAGCAGCGTAAATCTTTCTTTTCGGCGGAGTCAGCATTGAATAGCAGGACAAGGCGGTCAGCCCGGCTTCACAGACCGGCAACTCATCGATCAGTGCTTTCAGCCACACGTTTTCCTTTGCCGGCGATCTTAAGTAAGGAAGCGCTTTTTCCCATAATTCCCTGTGGTTTTTGTCAAAATAAACCAGTCTTTTCCTGCCCACGACCGATACCTCAGCCAACTCTGCGGATTCGATCTCATCGAGAGATCGGGTCATTGTCATCCGTGAATATCCAAGCTCTTCCGATAATTGTGTTGGGGTTACAGGCTCAGTCATTTTTTTTGTAAGCGCATAAAGAATAACGGCCTGAGTCGATGGTCCCAAGATGACTGCCTTTGCTCTTTTTTTAATAAAATATTCCCTCAAATCAATACCTAAATCCGGGAGATACATCTGGGTCCCCGGAATGACAAAAGGAACTTTGTAGTCGATCAGCCGTTTTCTGTTAAACGATGAAATAGTGGAATGTACAAAAACAGCTTTCATTTTAAGCTGTTGGCTCACGATATCGACATGTTTATGAATTGTCGCAGGGGTAAGCTCGCTGTCGTTTTTTGAGAACAAAATAATAAAATCTTCATTCAGCAACCTGATTTGGTATAAATCATAACTATCCTGAAGAAAAAAAGGAAGCGATCCCAGATTTGTCGGTTTCGACAACGTGAGCGTTATGCCAAGCGTATCCAATAAATATTTTTTAAGCCGATTAACTAAATCTTTCATCCCGATATTTCTCTTAATGTTAAAGTGTTTTTTGCACAGTAACATACATTGCGTTATTGTGCAAAAAATATGTTAATTTATTGCCCCTCCGGAAATGGGCTTTTTGAAAATCAATTTCCTGCCGGCTTATATCCCCAATTCCTCAAAATTCCCGGCAATCCGCTCTGCCAGTTCCACGGCTTCCGCATTCAATTCATTAATCTCGGCGTGTATCGCGCGCATGGTTTCCTCGAAATCGAAGTCCTCATCCACCTCTTCCCGCGCCACACCCACATAGCGGCCCGGGGTGAGGCTCCAGTCGTTCTTTTCGATTTCATCGATGCCGACCAGCTTGACGTAAATGGTCTCGCATTTTGACGGGCTGTTGCCCAAATCATTTTTCGTTGGCTCTGAAACCTTTTTTGATAAATTTAAGGCTCGCTCCAGGCGATTCAAAACTCACAACATAATGACACCGCTTTTCTTCGCTGTAATTTTTTGTTATTTTAGGGGTCGTGAAACATCAAAAACTATGATTCTTATCAATTCTTTGTCTCTTTCAGGAATTAAATGCTCCAGAGCTAATTCCAACTCTTTTGCTGTGTTAGGCATACTAATCCCCCTTGGTGGACATGGTGGATTTTTATAATCAGTTCCATACCAAAAAACCAAAAATCTTCCGCGCTGCCCTGCGGCAGGATCTCTCATATAAAGTTTTTTTAATTGATAAATTGGTGCATTCCATAATTCTTTATGATAGTGACGCTTTATTTCTATAGGAAGATTGAACCGAGAATATAAAATCTTAATGTCTGCTCGTTTTTGTTCTGCATACCTACCTTCAGGTTCAGCTTGAATTCCACTCCTGAGCAAATTTGGGCGAAGTCTTTCTAATAGGCGATCACGTCCATCGTCTTCTGGCCGGGCATCTTTATTTGGCCTGGAGTAAGAATCAACATTCCAGAAAATTTTAAATCCATCCGTAGAACCATGACGTAGCTCTTCCCTGATTACGCATAGCTGAGAGTATACTAGTGCCTGTAAATCTGAATTGTTCGCAGGGGAACTTTGAGCAAGAGTCGATATAATTTGAGAAGGAACTCCCCCAAAAATACTATCACGAGGTTTAAATACTAATCCAGATATTCTAATAAGAATTGATATTTGTTTAGGAGTTAATTTTATATCATTTTTTTATCTTCTTCTCTCACTGAGCTAATGAAGTTTATTAACAGCTCTAATTTTTTTCTGATTTGCCAATATAGCGAATCAATTTATCGGAAAATTAATCAGGGTTTAAAAGAAAACCTGTTGCATACCAGTAGACTCGATTTGCACCTCTAACCAACCGACATCGAATTTGATCAAGCACTGCGCTACCGTCTTCTGTTTTAGCCCTTTGCTCATCAAGGCCATCAAGGTATAACGTTTTGTCTTTCCATCGCTTTTTTACATCAAGCGCTAAAAAATCTCGAATCCTCACATAAACGGCGTTTTTTTCAGTTTCAGCGGCATTTAAAAAACTTGTTGTTTTACCTGACCCTGGATCACCAAGAACTACAATTGCCTGCTTATTAAAGAAGTCAGACAAAGATTTTGCTGCATCTTCATCGTAATTACTTTTTGGTCTAATTTGGGTAAATAGCCTATCTACTATTCGCATACTGATTCTATGTGTCTAATGATTTGATATAATTAGAGACTTGCTTTTATTATAGTTTTAATACCCCACCTGCTTGCAGCGGGGAGCTTTATTGTAAAATTATGTATATTGTCTTTTAGTTTGGATAAACAGTTGCTAACTTATTATCATAAAAACACAAAACCCCTTAACTCATTATTGAGAAAAGGGGTTTTTTTCATCATACAACTCTCCACCGGTTATGGTTTAAGTGAATGCTATGGAAATTTTGAAAACAATTAGTCCATAATAAAGAAATAGTCAAGAATTCTCAAAAATTAGGTTGTATAACCCGGAGCCTGTGAGTGGGCCTTAAGGCAAAAGAAGTTCTTTACAAAATTTGTGAGCAGGCAGCACTCTTATTCTTTTTTTTCATAATCCTTACTGCTGGTATTCACCTGGTAAAATCTATAGAACACGATTTTACTCATGAGTAAAGTAGAGTCTGTATGATTATTATAATTTATAGTTACAACTTTTTTATTTTTAAATAGAGTTCGTCGAGCTGGGCTTTTCCTGCTTGAGCAGGGGCATTGGTCATCAGACATGCCGCTTTCTGAGTTTTGGGAAAGGCGATCACGTCCCGGATGGAAGGCTGTGCGCACAAAATCATTACCAGTCGGTCAAAACCCATGGCTATCCCGCCGTGGGGCGGGGCTCCGGAGTCCAGAGCCGAAAGCAAAAATCCAAATTTTTCCTCATAGGTTGCCCGATCCATTCCCAGTGCTGCAAACACCCTTTCCTGCAATTTTCTTTCATGAATACGAATGCTTCCCCCACCGATCTCCGAACCGTTTAACACCAGATCGTACGCCTTGGATCTGACGGAAAGCGGGTCTTTCTCCAACAGGTCATAATCCTCATCCAGAGGCGCTGTAAAGGGATGGTGCAACGCCTGGTTCCGTTTTTCGTTTTCATCAAATTCCATCAACGGGAACCGGGTAATCCAGACAAAACTGAACGTGTCTTCATCTACCATGCCCAGTTTTTTCCCTAAAAAGTTTCGAAGGTGGCCCAGTGCCTCGTTGGTGATCTTGGGCTGATCGGCCACAAAAAACACCAAATCGCCGTGCTGCATATCAATACGCTCTGCAAGTGCCTGCTTTTCATGGTCGGTGAAGAATTTCGCAATGGGGGATTGCCAGGAATCTTCACGCACCTTAATCCATGCCAGGCCTTTGGCCCTGTAAATGGAGACAAATTCCGTTAAATCGTCTATTTCTTTTCGTGTAAAATTGACGCACCCCTTGGCATTAAGCGCCTTGACGATTCCTCCCTTTTTAACCACATCAGAAAAAAGCTTGAAACCCGCGTCCTGGACAATGTCCGAAATATCCACGAGTTCCAGTGCAAACCGAATATCGGGTTTGTCCAACCCAAAACGGCCAACCGCATCATCATAGGAAAGACGCGGGAAGGGTGTATTAAGATCCACGTCCAGAGCATCCTTGAAGAGTTCAACCATCATGTTTTCTGTAATGTTCATCACATCGTCTTCTCCCACGAAGGACATTTCCATGTCGATCTGGGTAAACTCGGGCTGGCGGTCCGCCCTGAGGTCTTCGTCCCTGAAACATTTTACGATCTGGTAGTACCGGTCAAACCCGGACATCATCAGCAGTTGTTTGAAGATCTGGGGGGACTGGGGCAAGGCGTAAAAAAGACCAGGGTTCACCCGGCTGGGCACTAGATAGTCCCTTGCACCTTCGGGTGTGCTGCGGGTCAGCACCGGCGTTTCAATATCGATAAATCCGAGAGTATTCAAATATTGCCTGATGGAAGCGGAAGCCGCGTGCCTTTGGATGATATTTTTTTGCAAAAGGGGGCGCCGCAAATCGATGTGACGAAATTTCAGCCGAATATTTTCCGAAACCTCCAGATTGTCCTCAATCATAAACGGCGGAGTTTCGGCTGCATTGAATATTTTAAGTTCCGTGGCAAAGACTTCTATCTCACCGGTTTTCAATTTGGGATTGGTCATGCCTTCCAATCTTTTTTCCACGTTTCCCCGAACACCAATCACATATTCACTTCGAATGGCATGGGCTTTTTCATGGACCTTGGGGCTAACTTCGGGGTTGAAAACAACCTGCGTAATTCCCTCCCTGTCTCGCAGGTCCACGAAAATCACTCCGCCATGATCCCTTCGGCGCTGCACCCAACCCATGAGCACCACTTCCATGCCAACATCATCTGCTCCAAGTTCACAGCAGGTATGGGTTTTTCTCATATCTCCAAGTGTATCTGCCAATGAATTAACTCCTCTCATAATAGTTCAGCCACTAAGCCACAAAGGATATATTTATTATTCTTTATTCGTGCCTTGGTGTCTTCGTGGCAGAATGAAAAAAGTTTTGCCAAAAAAAGCACAAAACTAAGGAACTAAAGGGTCAAAAATTCAGGTCTTATATCGTTAATTTTGTTTTTATATTTTCCACAACACGTTCGATGGGAATGGAAATCTGTTCTTTGGTGGTCATATTACGCAAGATAACCGATCCTTGTTTAATTTCATTATCGCCGACGATCAGAACATGTGTTGCACCCAACCGGTCTGCCCGTTTCATCTGGCTTTTTAAACTTTTATTGCCAAAATCCATCTCGGTTTTGATCCCCTCAAGGCATAACGCGGATTTCCATTCAAAGGCAAGGGACAGGCTCTTTTCACCCAGTGCCGCCAGATAAATATCCGGCGTTTTGATAAAATCATTACGATTCAGTCCCGTAATTTCCGATAGCCGGTCAAAACCGATGGCAAAACCGGTTGCCGGGGTATGGGGTCCGCCGAGCGCCTTAACCAGGCCATCGTATCTGCCGCCGCCTGCCACAGCACTCTGGGCGCCTAATGAGCCGGTCTGAATTTCGAAAGTGGTTCGGGTATAATAGTCAAGGCCCCGGACCAGCCTTTTATCAATGGTAAACGGCACCTTGATTGCGTCAAGGGCTGTCTTAACGGTTTCAAAGTGTTGGCTGCATGCCGGACATAAATAATCCGGAATAGACGGTGCATGGGCCATGGCCTCTCTGCAGGCAGGTACCTTGCAGTCGAGCACCCGTAATGGATTCCGGTCTTTTCGCCGGATACAGTCTGAACAAAGGCTTCCGGTGGAAGATGTCAGAAAATCGCTAAGAACGGCTTTGAACCTTGGGCGACATTCCGAACAACCCAGCGAATTGATATGGGCTTCAACATCGGAAACAGACAGCCTTGAAAATAAGGTTACCAAAAGAAAGATCAGCTCAACATCGACCAGCGGAGAATCCGCCCCAAAAACTTCGGCATTGATCTGGTAAAACTGCCGGTATCTCCCCTTTTGGGGCCTTTCCCGCCGAAACATGGGGCCGATGGTATAATATTTTTGGACCGGATCCGTTGAATAAAGTTTATGCTGGATATAGGAGCGACAAACAGATGCGGTTGCCTCGGGCCGCAGGGTGATAAGACTCCCTTTTCTATCCGGGAAGGTGTACATTTCTTTTTCCACAATATCGGTATCTTCACCAATGCTCCTGGCAAAAAGTTCCGTACGTTCCATAATGGGAATACGAATTTCCTTAAAACCGAAATCTTCAAAAAGAGCTCTGGCGGTTTTTTCGATATATTGCCAGAGTTCTACTTCCCCGGGAAGGATATCTTTAAACCCTCTGATTAACTGTATCATCCTTTATTTTTTGTCCCAGCGCAAAAGTTCCGTTACCTTGCTCAGAGTGCTCCCTTCTTTGATTTCTTCCCGGATGCGATTTTCCTTCTCAAGCACGTCCATGCTCCGGTTGGCATACTCCACTGCCATGGCGCGCGGCAGCACGACAACGCCGTCATAGTCACCCAACAACCAGTCTCCGGGTTCTATGTGCATATTACCCACCGTAATCGGAACGCCAATCTCTCCGAATCCTTTGGGCTCTCCTGCATTGGGCATAACAAGTCTGCTGAAAGCCGGAAATAGCATCTTAATGATTTCAGGACTGTCTCTGAGGGCGCCGTCAATGACCACCCCGGCCAGGCCCTTTTGAACGGCCGAATGGGTTGCCAGTTCTCCCCAGAGGGCAGGCCCCGCTCCACCGGCATCAATGACGATAACATCACCGGGTTCGGCCACATCAATGGCCTGGACCGGTTTGGACCAATCTCCGGGATACGTTCTTACGGTAACCGCACGACCCACCATTCGGATGCCGGGAAAAAGCGGCCGAATGCCTTGTAAAACTCCGCCCCGGTGCAGGGCATCGGAAAGATTAGCCGACGATACCAGTTCCAGCATTTCCTTTATTTCTTCCTCTCCCTTTCTTTTAAAAAGGGTGGTGCTGATGCTCTCACCGGTATCAATTCCCCTTCGGATTTCTCTGGATGCCTGTTCAGGGTCCATGGCCTTGCTGATGGCGCCACCCACAATAACTATAGAAGCGCCGGCCTCCACCGCTTTGGCTGCGGTTTCTGAATTGATGCCACCAGCCACTCCCACCGGAATTGTCAATGCCTGGCTGACCTGTCGTAAAATTTCAAAGGGATCTTTTCCTTCCATTTGTTCGTCAATGGCACAATGCACCGTTACAATGTCCGCGCCTAGCTCTTCAGCAAATTTGGCTCTTGACACCACATCTTTAACCGCTATCATATCGACCACAATTTTGGCGCCATAGTTCTTGCCTGCCTGAATACACTCCCGAATGGTCGCATCGCTGGATGCGCCAAGCACATCCACTATATTCGCGCCGGCTTTGGCTGCGGTTTCAACCTCAGTTCGACCGGCATCCATGATCTTCATATCCGCCACAATGGTCCTGTCAGGGAAAAGTCTTCGCAGCTCCCGTACAGCATGAAGGCCTTCGCTCTTGATGAGCGGGGTGCCTGCCTCAAGCCAGTCAACCCCGCCGGCAATGCCGGCCTGGGCGTTTTTCAGCGCCCGTTTCAAATCTACAAAATCTAATGCCAACTGCAGAACTGGTTTCATGTTTCCTCCTTTACTCTATAACTGCGTGTCGTGATGAAACGCTGCCGACATTTTTTTTTCTTTTTTGATAAATGTCCAGCACGATTGCCTCTAAGAAAAGAAAGGCAGATTGTTCAAACAGGGAGCCGGCCATCTGCAATGAATGGGGCTCACCCTCACGGCAAAGCTTGGTGGTTCCGGGAAGATGGATGCTTGTATCAACAACTGAGGCGATTCTAGATTCCATATTTCCCAGAATTCCGTAAGTTTTGGCATGGTATTTTTTAGCGCTTTTTACCGATTCTAATGTCGACGGAGTCTCTCCTGATCCACTCAGGACGATGAGCAAATCGTTACGGGTAATAGCCGGAGTGATAGTTTCACCACAAAAATACACCGTAAAGCCCAGATGCATCAGGCGCATACAAAAACAACGAAGGATAAAACCGGCTCTTCCTTGAGCGAAGAAAAAAATAGATCCGGCATCCAATATCCTCCGGATAAAATCTTGTGCGGCTTTATCACTAAGCCGTTGCACCAAGGACCTATTTTCATCTAAGATAGCCGTGATTATTTCCCGGACGGCGGAATTTTTGCCATTTTTATAACTTGTTGACATCAGATAATATTTCAGGCTAACCCCTTGATGTTAAGAAGAAATCTTTGCAAAATACCCCCCCTTTTGCTTAATTCCGGTGTCCGGCTTAAAATTTAATCCGCCAGCAAACTTTGGCGGGTTAATCCTCAAAATACTCAATCTTTTCCTGCCCCGTAAATCCCCATGAAAGTGCCGGGACATAGCCGGCAGATGATACTTTTTTGGGGGGGGTATTTTTTTCACATGCCTTGATCTTGAACAAAAATCCTCATTTATGGATGGACACTAATTACAATAAAATAGATATTTTTGTCGTAACTTCTCAATAAGTTCTGGGATATTAAATTGTGATATTGAGCCGCCAACTCATAATAAAATGTAAAATGTCTGAAACTCGAATATAAGTGAGCCTAAAGAAAAAACAGATGCCAATCCTTTAATAGCAATTGTTTAAACGCAACATCATATATTTAAAAGACGAATGATCTTAATCGCTGTTTTTTCTTAAGGCTCACTAACATACTCAAACAGCCAGACCTTTTACATTTTATCACCAGATGGCTCCATAATTTATTGAGATGTTACTTTTTGTCCAAAAAAATGGCGCAATTTTTAACGAAATGTCAAAGTCTGAAGTATGGCTAAATGGTACCAGTGTGTCAAGAAAATATTAAACACTTCTATATATCCAAAACCTACTCACCACTTTGGCTTGACAAAAACTGTTCTGCCATTGTAGTCACTTTGAGCAGCATTGTAGAATATTATCAAAAGAATTTCCAGCCAAACAACAAAATTGTCAATGCTGGTTTTAAAAAATCAATATTCTGGCTTTAGGGCTCACTCAAAAATAACTACACGTTTTGGATACCGATGCATTCTGACTGGCTGCGTTACAAAAATCGAAATCTGCTTGATATTCCTTAAGTTTTCGTGCCTTTCCAGCCGGGCGCCTCAACTCCCAAAATTGTAAATTTATTTTTTCGTGAACCCTTACAGGAGAACAGCATGAAACCATTATTTGCCATCGTGGGATGCGGAAAACTTGGAACAGTCCTTGGAGTATTTTTAACCAGCGCCGGATACAGACCTGCCGGATTTGCCAGTAAAAGCTTGTCATCAGCCAAGCAAGCTGCAGACATCATCCAATCCAATCATTTCAGTGATGTCCCATGGGAAATAACCCGAAATGCGGATCTTGTTTTTATAACAACACCGGACGACGCCATAACAAAGACTTGCAATAACATTTCACAAAACAGAGGCTTTGCCAATAATACTGTAGTGCTGCACTGTTGCGGCGCACTTCCGTCAACTATTTTATCGGCCGCGAAAAAATGCAATGCATTTATTGGATCTATGCATCCACTCCAAAGTTTCGTTTCGGTTGATTACGTCACCAACCCTTTTAAAAATATAATTATTTCTATAGAGGGTGAAAGCCATGCGGTTAAGATGGCAAAGAAAATTGCAGCCGATCTTGGCGGGACGAGTGTCACGATTCTAACAGAAGCAAAAACTTTATACCACGCCTCTGCCGTGGTGGCATCAAATTACCTGGTTACTCTGCTGGACCTTGCATTCAAGCTTATTGGTGAAGCTGGAATAGCGGGCCAGGATGCATTTAACATATTAAAACCTCTGATTGAGGGTACCTTATCCAATATAGGAAAAGTTGGAATTCCCGAAGCGCTGACCGGTCCCATTGTCAGGGGAGATTTAAAAATCGTGGAAAAGCATATTGAAAAAATCGGACTCATAGCACCAGAACTTCTTGCCTTGTATAAAACTTTCGGCTTTCATACTGTCGATATCGCAAAGGCTAAGGGCACGCTTTCAGAATCATCCTATCAAAATCTGAAAAGGATATTTGGTCCCCCACCTGCTGCGAATCCTTCTTAAACACAAGTTTCAGTCGGTTGGAAAGAGATGCACGCCGTCGTGGAGCGTTCTCCTTGTATTGGGATTCAGATGCGTTTGCCCTGGTTTTCGGGCTGACAGGGCTTGACTTGGAATGTCTTGTTGATTATACTTTCTCAACATAGTCATACTTAAACTGAGCGTTTCAAATTTTAAAAAGGGATTAACTATCTTTTATTTTTAATGAATTAAATAGTTAACTATAGCGGAACAACATCTTCCTTGTATCTGCGGCAACCTCGACAATCGCTCAATTTAGGTCATGGAATAGTTGACAATCTTGAGGAGGAAACATCGATGGATTTTAAGTATCATCTCGAAAACGCCTGGAAAATGACATTGCAGTATATTGCCCCCCTATTATTTATGACACTTGCCATGATTGTCATAAGCATCATTACGTTAGGTATCCTGGCGCCGGTAATAATGGCCGGCTATATGCATTCCATTCTACTGTTGGTAAGAGAGAAACGCGAGCCCAAGGTTCAGGATATTTTTTCACAAATGAGACTTTTTTTGCCTCTTTTATGCTTTGGTATTGTAGTCTTCATTATAACCATAATTGGAATGATGCTTCTTTTCCTGCCCGGAGTACTGTTTTTGATTGCGGTCTCATTCTGTTGCCTCTATATGCTACCGTTGATGACAGACAGAAATTTGGGCATCATTGATGCTGTCAAGCAAAGTTATTCAATGGTTATAAAAGATTCTATTGCGGATCACATAGTGGTTTTTATCCTATTTATAGGCATATCTGCGATTGGAAGTTCCGTATTTATAGGATCTCTTTTTACCCAGCCTCTGGCAACAATCTTCCTGCTGTCAATCTATGAAACGCTCGGAAAGGCAAAGGTAAAGCCTGCGACACCGCCTGGTCCGCCTCCCCCTCAACCGCCAGTAACCGGAGAATAATTACCTGAATCTTGCATGAAAATTAATGAGAATCTTTAGGTTGCTTATTTAAAGCGGATTTATACAACATCATGTAATTATACGTTTTACCCAAATAGTATATGGGATAATGATCTTTTTTTTATTCATTAATTTTCACCCAAAAGGCAAAATTCAGGTATTAAATACCTCGGGAATTTTACAACTTTTTACGAAACCGTCTAAATCAGACTTTCTACGAGTTCATCAAGTATGGACCTGAGCAAAAACAAAATTCCCAAAAATGTTAAAAACATACACCTGATCGCTATCTGCGGGACCGGAATGGGCGCCCTTGGCAGTATGCTAAAGGATTTAGGCTATACTGTAACAGGCTCGGATCACAAGGTGTATCCTCCCATGAGCGAGTTTCTCTTAAATAAAGGCATCGAAATTGCCGAGGGTTTTAATGAAAAGAATGTTTCATACGGTCCGGATTTGGTTGTTGTGGGAAATGCCGTATCAAAAGATAATCCCGAGGTGGTTAGAATGGATCAAATGGGGCTTGAATTTTGTTCCATGCCTCAGGCGGTCAACAGATTCGTTGCTGCCGATAAAAAGCAGCTTATAATAACCGGCACCCACGGCAAAACCACCACATCTTCGATTCTGGCCTGGATTCTTTATCACGCGGGTCTTGATCCTGTTTTTATGATCGGAGGAATCGTAAAAAATTTTAACAGCAATTATCAGCTTGGAAAAGGGGATTACATTGTCATTGAAGGAGATGAATATGACACGGCCTTTTTTGATAAAGGCCCAAAGTTTTTACATTATAATCCTTTCATGGCAATACTGACTGGCGTTGAGTTTGATCACGCTGATATATTTAAGGATATCAGTCAGGTAAGGAAGGCCTTTGATTCTTTTATCGCCGGCATTTCTCCCCAGAGCATTCTGCTTGCATATGATAATGATAAAAATGTCGCCGATTTAATCCGCAAAAGTCAGTGCCGGGTTGAATCATACGGCACAAACGCAAACGCGTTATGGCGTCTGGATGCTGTTTCCATTGACCCGCCATGGACTTTTTTTGAAGTTTTAAAGCATAATGCACTTTTCGGAAATTTTAAGACAAGACTTGTGGGTGAACACAACCTGTTAAACGCGTTGTCCGCCATTGCGGTTGCGGATAATTTGATGATCCCGGCAAAGGCAATAGCAAAGGCTTTTGAAACATTTGAAGGTATCAAACGGCGCCAGGAAGTTCGAGGCCAAAAAGGCGGTGTTACGGTCATGGACGATTTTGCCCATCATCCCACGGCTGTTCGGGAGACCATCCGGGCAGTTAAACCGTTTTACCCGCAAGGACGGGTTGTTGCCGTATTCGAACCCAGAACCAATTCCAGCATGCGCAACGTGTTCCAGGACATCTATCCGCTTTCATTTGACCATGCAGATCTCACCTGCATTCGTAATCCCTCGCGCCTTGACAAGATTCCTCCTGCCGAAAGGTTTTCATCCCAAAAACTGGTGGCTGACCTCAAAAACCGCGGCAAGGATGCTCACTACTTTCCGGATACCGATTCGATCATCGATTTTTTAGTATCAGAAGCAAGGCCCGGTGATTTAATCCTGATCATGTCCAACGGCTCATTTGACAATATCCACCATAGACTCTTAAAATTATTGTAAATTTTCTAATACTGCTGTCTGTGGATAGTGAATGGGATCGGGCTACAGGAATATTTTGAGGCCTCTGGGATCGGGCCACTTCGCGGCCCTCGGTCCAAGCACTAAAGGGGGACAGAGCATAACAGGGCACGTCAAATCGGATAGTGCTTTTATTAATGTGTTAAACACATTAACAGGATTCACGTATAGGGGACTTCCTGCCACACCGTAACCTTAGCGAAGGCGGGTCACGCCATAAGTTGGCGCCCATGCCGTGCGTACACCTGCTAATTAAGCGGATGCAAAAAGCCGCACCGCTGAATGTTGATTCGGCGACTCCTTCATCCAAAGGTTGACAATATATGCATTAAGTGATAATTTTATGCATATAGAAAGGAGACCAATGATGAGAACAACACTTGATTTACCCGAAGATTTAATTGATGAGGCTATGAAAGCTACTCAAATTAATACAAAAACCAAAGTTATTATTACCGCCTTAGAAGAATTGATAAGGAAATCAAAAATCTCCGGATTGAAAGCATTTAAGGGCAAGGTAGATTTGGATATCGATATGAACGCCGTTAGAGGACGTCAATGTCGGTATTAGTTGATACATCCATATGGATAGAGTATTTCAGGACTGGAAATAATTCTGAAAAACTTGATTTCTTAATTGATGAAAACCTCATTGTTATTAATGATCTTATTCTTGCAGAATTGGTCCCATCCTTAAGGGTTCGCAACCAGCGAAAGATTGTTAACTTATTGTATACTATTAACAAGTTGCAACTATGCATAAATTGGGTTCAAATTATTGAATTCCAATTCAAATGTTTGAAAAACGGTTTAAATGGAATTGGCATTCCTGATCTAATAGTTGCCCAAAACGCGAAACAAAATCATTGTGAAATTTATTCGCTTGATAGCCATTTTAAACTCATGAAAGATATCCTTAGACTCCAACTGACGGGTTAAAAATAGGCTATGCCGAACCTCAGCTTTTAGTAGAATGTTCATTACGATTCGCCCAACGCACCTCTCAAGCTGGCCGCCCGAAGGTCTTAGCAACAAAGGTTGATATTTTTTATCGATGGAGGTGTAACATGCAAACCGTCATAGTATCCCCTCAATATCAGGTGGTTATACCAAAAGCAATCAGGGATACATTACAACTGCGGCCTTGGCAGAAAATGAGAGTGATCGAGTATGATGGGCGAATTGGACTGACACCGGACCGGGATATTTCTGAACTCAGAGGATTCCTCAAGGGAATCGATACGCATATCGAACGTGAGAAAGATCGGGTATGAATATTATTGATTCCTCAGGCTGGCTGCAATATTTTTCCGATGGACCGAATGCAAAATATTGCTTGCCTACCCTGAATGATACATCCTCCTTGATTGTTCCTTGTCATTACGATCTACGAAGTTTTCAAGGTTGTGCTTAGAAAGACTGATGAAAATGAAGCACTTCAAGGAGCTGCTGCAATGCAAAAGGAAAAAGTTGTCGAACTTACCGAAAATATCGCATTGATCGCTGCAGCATAATCTTCCCATGGCGGATAGTATCATTTTGGCTACGGCACAAAAATACAGATGTGTGATTTGGACGCAAGATTCAGATTTCCAGTATCTTGAAAATGTAAACTATTTTTTAAAATAGATACGTTCGGCCGGCGTATCGCTGCCGCACAGTTCGGTGGCCATTGCTTGCGAGTAATCAACAACATTGTTAATGGTTTTATTTCACATAACAGGTTGGTGATATTACTTAAACGGATCTTTAGCAGTTTGATTTTTAAATAAGTTCTCGTGTATCAAATGGTGATATTGAGCCGGCTCCATAATTTATTGAGAACTTACACCTCAAAAAGTATTTTTCTGGAAGGAGGGATAATATGCGAAAGCTTTGTTTATGTATTTTAATTTTGGTTCTAAGCGCTATCATTGGATGTGCCACTAAGGCTTGTAACAAAACAAAAGAAGCATATATTAAACAGGGAATTGCCAATACAAAATTAAAAAAATATAACCAAGCCATAGAGGATTTTAGCCAAGCCATCGACCTTGATCCGAACAATGCCGAATATTACTACAAACGAGGAATTACTTATGGTAATTTAGACCAAGATCAGCGAGCTATAGAGGATTTTAACGAAGCCATACGTTTAAATCCGAAATATGCCGAAGCATATTCCAATCGGGGGTTTGTCTATATGGTGAAATTAAAGAATAAGAAAAAGGCCTGTTCTGATTGGAAACAAGCTTGTGAGTTAGGAGACTGTATAAATCTAAATTTGGCGATAAAAAAAAGGGTTTGTAAGAATTAATAAAGTTACCGATTTTGAGAAATAATTTACGAAAACTGTCTTGAACAACAAATCAATACTATCCGGCCGATAGTTGAGATTTAGGAAAAGGAGCTATGCATATGATTAAAGAGATTACTGCGCAGGAGCTTGACACAAAGAATTTTATTAATGATAAGGTCAAAGAGATCCGGCACATGGTTGGAGACGGGATGGCGATCAATGCTCTCTCGGGAGGTGTGGATTCGTCTACGGTTACGATGCTCGGCCATCGGGCCTTAGGCAAACACCTTAAGACTGTTTTCATCGAAAACGGCCTCATGCGCGAGGGAGAACCGGAACAGGTTGCGGGTCTTTTTCAAAAGCTTGGCGTTACGGTTGAAGTAGTGGATGCGAACAAAGAGTTCTTCGCTGCACTCAAAGGAATCAAGGACCCGGAAGAGAAGCGTGAGGCAATTACCCAGTCCTTTTACAAAGATGTATTTGGACGCATTGTCAAAGAAAGCGGAGCAAAACACCTTATCCAGGGAACTATTCTGACCGATATCGACGAGACCGTTGCAGGGATAAAACGGCAGCACAATGTCTTTGAACAATTGGGAATCGATTCCAAGAAAGCTTTTGGTTACCGTATTATCGAGCCGCTTATTCAGCTTCGCAAGGACGGTGTAAGAAAGGTTGGCAAAGCCCTTGGGCTTCCGGCAGAGCTATTCGAGCGCATTCCGTTCCCGGGTCCGGCCCTGTCGGCACGGGTGATCGGCGAGGTGACTCCGGAACGTATCCGGACAGTCCGGAAGGCAACCGGGGTTGTCGAGCGTCTGCTCAAGGATACCGGTGCGTTTCAGTATATGGCGATACTTCATGAAGACCGCGTAACCGGCATGCACGACGGTAAGCGTGACTTCGGTCAGCAGATCGAGGTGCGTTGCTGGGAAAGCATGGACGCGCGGACCGCAACACCAACGCAGCTTTCGTTTGAAATTCTCGATAAGCTCGCTGGCGAGATTATCCGAGATGTGCCGGGCATCGTAAGCGTTACGTACAACATAACGCCCAAGCCCCCTTCAACGATCGAAGCAGTCTAAGGACAGGATGTGCATGAATCTTGGATAAAATATGAATATGACACCTTGCTATTCCATTATCATTTTCGCTTATAATGAGGAAAACCCTCTGACCCGAACGCTTTCATATATAAAAAAACCTG
>Ga0164318_10000774_pt1 | contig 26112 bp, 24 predicted proteins | sample GuaBasSedimGuay9_FD_113734 | JGI IMG/M metagenome (GOLD analysis project Ga0164318, IMG submission 113734) | Subseafloor sediment microbial communities from Guaymas Basin, Gulf of California, Mexico - Guay9, Core 4571-4, 0-3 cm | ecosystem: Environmental > Aquatic > Marine > Hydrothermal vents...
TCGTAAGTTGGATTTGGTTCGTCGCCACCGGAGTAGCCTGAAACAACTTCATTCACACCTTCTAATCGGCTATAAATGGCTTCGCTGCACCAAAAGCAGCCCGAGCCAAAAGTGGCGGTATCTTGTTGAGTTTTCATATTTTGGGTGTTTGAAATTAAAAAAGGAACTGCAAAAAATAAAAGGAGAAGAATTTTCATAATGTCAGTCACACCTTTTCTTCTTCGCATATGAATTTTTAATTTGAAATACAAAGGATGTCGTTATCGTTCTTCCCAAATTTTTGGGTTTCTACTTGTGTGTAACACAGCAAGAATTTCAACTTTATTGTTTACAAGTCTGTAATGTACCCCAAAAGGAAAATGCTTCATGAACCTAACCCTTGTGTCTCTATACTTTTTCTCAAATAATAAGGGATTTTTCTTCAATAACTCAATATCTGAAAACAAAGCAGTTAGAAACTTATCTGTTACTGTGGGAACTTTTTCATCGTAATAATCAACAATTTCCTGGATGTCCTCTTTTGCGAGTAGACGAATATTAAGGGAGTACATTTATTTTCTTCGAATTGAGGATTTTAATTCATCAAGGTTTATATAACCATCTGTGTTTTTGTCTGCCTCCACAAGACGGGCATCAAGAATTGATTTGTGTTGTGTACTCAATTCACTTTGTTCTTGAATTTGTAGAATATGTAACTGAAACTCCTCCAAATCTTTAAAATGAGTTTTGGCAAGTTTAATTTCTTTATCTATCGTTATGGTTGTCATGACAAAATCTTTAATTCTCTACAAAATTAATTGAATTGTTCTTTCAATGCAAAAAAAACTGATATACTAAATCATAATCAGCGGTTTACCAAAAACCACTTCTTCAATATCCGGCGAAGGCCGCAGGAATTTATCCCGAAAGCCATTCATTTCGTCAATTGTTTTATTAGACAGGAGCTCTGCCATTTCTTCAATCACTTTCTCACCGATGACCATGGGAGGCATATTCATCACCAATTTGTTGCCATTGAACTGTGCAACGAGTTGGTATTCTTTCATATCTTTGATTTCGCTTCCAGTAAAAAAACATTTCGACAGCCAATCATCCAAATCAAAAGTACGCATGTCAATAAACATTGGAGGCTTGTTTGCCACAAAACCAGCATAATACTTTTGCAGATTCATCAAAGATTCTTCTGACATCGCTTTTTGTATTTCCTGGTGGCAATCTGTGCAAATGGCATATTCATAGGCCGTTGAATAAAAATCGTGGCCTTCATAACTTCTAATTGCTTTTTCTACAACATAAGAAGTGCCTTCGTCTAACAGATATTTTCCACACACCTGACAGTGTTCAAAGGGTTTGTCTTCTGCATCAGAATAAAACCTTTTTGGTATTTCAATTTTAAATTCTTGTTGATTTCCTTCATTCATCTGAACAGCAAAAGTAAGAGTTTTGGAGAAAAATGTAGCTACCAATTCCATTTTAAATTAATGTTTAGCCCCCACTCCTATTTTACTCCTTACATTGATGCCAATTTATTAAGCTGATGGTTGACAAAAAATCACTAAACAATAATCACTATTTTAGCAGTCGTAATTAATCACAATTCCATGAAAAAGGTTGACGTTTTCAGTACGCTATTGTTTGTCAGTACGCTTCTCATTTCACAAAAAGCAAGCGCCCAGTTTGACTTTGTAGTTCAGCCCTGCGCCGACAGTGCCGCTGTTATTGCCCTGGTTGACACTGTTTTCCTGGCAGGGATGCCCCCGGAATCCATCGCGAATATTACTTTTTATGGTGACCCTACTTCTGTGGGTTACTATAGTGATGGACATTTTCTTGGTTTTGAAACTACCAAAGGAATGATTATGACGAATGGTAAATCGGATGATGCTGACAAATCGAATATTTGCAATAGCGCACAAAATGCAAGCACCAACAACAGTGGAGTAGAGAACGACCCTGACCTGCAATTGCTTTCAGGTGCTTCAGCTCACGATGGGTGCATTATTGAGTTCGATTATAAATCAACCGACGATACCGTACGGTTCAACTATGTTTTTGCTTCTGAAGAATACCATGATTATGTGACTGGGCTAGTTAACGATATGTTTGGGTTTTTCCTGAGTGGCCCGGGAATCACTGGCCCCTATAGTAATAATTCAGAATATGTTGCATTAATCCCGGAGACGTTTACAGGCGTTACCATCAATACAGTTAACTTTGGTAAAGGAGGAATTACCTGCACCGGGAAACCTACAGGATGTACTAATTGTGAATGGTTGAAAGACAACAGCCAGATGAGCGACCCCGCATTTAATAGATTTGTTTACGATGCCTTAACAAAGCCCCTTGTCGCAAAATTGGGAATACAAGCCGGTGAATGGAACCATATTAAAATGGCTATTGGAGATGGCGGGGATGCTATTTACGACTCGGGTGTACTGTTGGAGAAGGGCAGTTTTACTACCAGGCTTATTACAGATGTCAGTGAAATACTGCCAAATAAAACACAGAAACTATTGCAAGTAGCGCCCAATCCATTTGATGAGAGTACATTAATCTCTGCACAATGGGAATACAGCGCGAATGTTCGCATTGAAATATATAGCAATACAGGTCAGTGTGTTAAGATGCTCAAATTAGGGAATTCATCAACAGACAATATCCAAATTCAATGGTACGGGCGAGACCAGAATGGGAATATTCTCCCATCAGGCATTTATCATGTATTGATGTTTTTGGATGGAATTAAAGTGGAAAGCCTCAGAATTATGAAAAAATAGTAGGAGATTTTCTATTCCCCTTCGCGAAATCATGCTGTAAAAAGCATTATTTTTGAAACCAAAATATAAGCAATATAAATATGAGTCTTGAAGTAAAAGGAACACTAGTCAGAAAGCTTGAACCCGTAAGTGGCGAAAGCAAAAATGGAAGATGGGAAAAGCAAGAATTTGTGATTGAAACCGATGACCAATACCCCAAAAAAATATGTATGGATGTGTGGGGCGATAAAGTCTCCATGTTATCCGCTGTTGCGGAAGGCGACCGATTGACCGTTTCCATCAATTTGGAATCACGCGAATACAACAACCGCTGGTACACCAATGTAAGGGCATGGCGCATTGTAAAAGATGCCGATGAAGGCGAAGCACCTCTCCCACCACCGGATGCTCCACCGCCAGATATTACTGAAGCTGAGGATGATTTGCCGTTTTAAAGAAAAATACAAATTATCAGTTGCTTATCGGGATTTAAATCCCGATACTCTGAGCTTCCGAATTTTAAATTCGGAAGAGCGATCTTTGAAATTGCAAATCTCAATAAATCAAATAACAAATAAATCGCAAAAAACAAATGCCAAACGTTTGAATTTTGAATTTTGATTTTTGAGAATTGAGATTTATTTGTTTTTTGGAATTTGTTATTTGGTATTTAATTCAGCATGTCCCAAAAAATAATACTTGCCCATTTAGCAGTCATCGCCGCCAATATTATTTACGGCCTAAATTACGTGATTGCCAAAGGTATTATGCCTGATTACCTGCAACCCAGGGTAATTATTCTTTTCAGAGTGTTAGGTGCAATGATTGTTTTTCAATTGGTCAGTCTGTTTTTCCCTAAAGAGAAAGTAAGCAAGAAAGATCTGTGGCGACTGGCTTTGTGTGCTGTTTTCGGTATTGCCATTAATCAGATCATGTTTTTTGAAGGGCTCAACCTATCCACCCCCATCAATGCTTCCATTATTATGGTGAGCATCCCCATATTGGTTTTACTATTCTCACATTTTTTTATTGGTGACCGGATGTCCACTAACAAGATTATCGGTATTTTATTAGGTGCTTTGGGTGCAGCCTGGCTGATTCTACATGGGAGTGACTTCTTATTTACTTCAGGAACATTTATTGGCAATCTGTTTCTTCTTATCAATGCATCATCTTATGCACTTTTCCTGGTATTGGTAAAACCACTGATGGCAAAGTACAGCCCGCTTACCATTATGAAATGGCTGTTTACCTTTGGTTTGGTTTTGGTTTTCCCGTTTTCTATTCGCTTAACGCTTGATGCTGATTACACTCAAATTCCTTTTAAAATATGGATGTCTGTTGGATATGTCATTTTATTTACGACTGTATTGGCTTACTTTTTAAACAACTTCTCTTTGAAGAAGATCAGTCCAACCATGAATAGTTCTTACGCTTATTTACAGCCTTTTTTAGCCACCCTTGTTGCACTGGCATTAGGGAAAGATTATTTGACCTGGACAGAAGTCATTGCCGCTCTATTTATTTTTACCGGTGTTTATTTTGTGAGCAGGAAGGCTGCTGTACAAAAGAAAATGAGAAAATAGGTATTGCTGTTTTGGGTTATTAGATCACATCTTCGCTATTCTCCTGAAAGCCAAAAATGAAATTAAACTTGCATCTCGCCTCTTTTTATTGTACCTTGTGCTGAAATTAAAAACAAGATATTATGCCAACTTACATCCTTTTAACCAAGCTTGCCCCTGAGGCCACTTACCAGTTGAAAGATCGCGCAAAAAGCAGCCACGACTGGTATACACATGTGAAAGAAAAATGTCCTGAAGTAAAATTTATTGCCCATTATGCTTTATTGGGACAGTACGATTTCCTCGATATTTACGAGGCACCAGATGAAGAAACCGCCGCAAAAGTATCCATGATTAGCCGGGCTGGCGGTGCTTTGTATGCAGAAAGTCTGATTGCTATTCCACACAAACGTTTTCTTGAAATTACGGAAGAATTATCGGAACAGTACGATTCGATATTTAAGTCATTCATGAAAAAGAAGAGGGAGTAGTTTCCAGTCGGCAGTCGAAGCAATCTACAGTCGGCGGTTGGCAGTCTTCGATTGACATTGAAATACCAACTGTGGACTGAAGACTGAAGACTACAAACTGATCCCTACAATGCAAATTGCAAGCGGGCCAGAATGCCAAAGTTTGGCAAGCCCTCAAAATAGGTAGGAACAGGCCGCCACACTGCTTCAATATGGAGAATCCTCATGATGTTTTCAAAACCAAAACCCAGTTCCAGGTAATGGTTTCCGGGAATACGCATGTCCCAGGGAAAATCCAGTACTTGCTGGTGTTTTTCGCTGACAAATCCATATAAATATTTACCCGAAAAAACAGTACGGATATTCAATGCACGAATCAATGGTATCCGGCTCATTAGAATTCCATTGGTGTGATATTCAGCCATCACGCTAAAATAACTGTCACTGGCAACAGTCGAATTGTTCAATAAATTAAAACGATAGCGCGAATAGCCATAGGTTTCGTTACCACGTTGCCACTCCAGTAATGGGAAAGGTACTTTTCCTAACAATGTACCGGTTTCAAGAATATACCTGAACCAGGTGGCACCAATATTAAAGTTGTGGTTAACCAGAAGATGAAGTTTCATATAAAAATCAGAATTGCCGGCAACAGTGTATCTTCCCACAGTACTTACCAGGCTAACAATAGGGTAATGCGTTCCAAAATAATATCTTCTGAAATACTTATCCATGACTTTCTCATTCCATGAAAGCCGCCATACCATTGTTATGGAATTACTATAAATGGCGTCAACCGACTTATCATCATGCACGAAAGGCACATTCAGGCTCTGACGCATATCAAAGTAATTGTAGGCAAGCATTACTTGAGTTCCATCGCGTATTTCCCGCTCTATATGAGCCTTAAAACTGTACAACATTGAACGGCGATCATTTTGCCATCGTTTAAAAAAGGAAGCGATAAAGCTGTCCTCACCCGTTGCAGCACCAGCACCTTTTATCAAGAATATACGCCCTAAGGCACCCAGTAGTAGCAAGTCTTTTGTATATTCTAATCCAATCACCGAACGTTTGTCGGTTTTAAATTTCCAGGCAAAACTGCCACCATATTTCCATCTTTCATCCCCGAAACCATATCCAAGCTTCCCTCCCACAAAAAAACGCTTACTCAATTGCTCCGAAGTACGGCCGGAAAAAGACAGACGCAGACCCTCTACACTGTTCCACCTAATGAGTTCGAGATAAGGGCCCAAATCGAATTTACCAAAGTTATAATAACCTGTAAATAGCATGGAGGTATTTTTGTTCAACAGTTTTATCCAGCGGATATTATTAATAGAATCAATAGTATTAATCGTGTTTACACTCGCCTGATTCTTAGCCAGAAAACGGTAAGAATCGATTAGGGAATCTGTCTCCACTATGTGTTTGTTGCTTTGCAGGCTGTCGGCCTTGCTAGGCCGCATTGCATTATCACCCAGTAAAACATCGCTGTATGTTGTTGTTTTTGAGACATCCAGAACCATTTCACTTTTAGCTGCTTTCAATTTACTATAATTAAAACTGGCAGAAAAGTTATTCTCCAAAAAGAAAAAGGTAGAATCATTCACCCTCACAAAGTCGAAAGCAACGGTGAAGGTGTTTAAGAAATTAACATTGGCAGAAGAGGGTAAAATGGCCGTAACGGAAGTGAGAGCCCACAAATCTTTCACGACGGTAAATTCGCCTGTAAAGGCAGGGTCCTTCTTGCGTTTTGGAAGATAACGGATGCGGTACTCCATTCCCTTATCAGTTGTGATGCTGTCTTCGAGGTAGTAACGATAAAACTGAAGCCCACTGCTTGAAATCGGGCTTACAAACCGCTTCTGAAAAAGCTCAACATAATTGTTATAAAAATTCACTTCGGCACTCATGGCATTGGTATACCCTTTTACATCGAGGCTCTCTAGTAATCCAATTCCGTTTTGCCTGAGAGCAATCTGTTCAACAACAACCTCGTTATCAACATTATCAACAAAATTATCATTTACTTTCTCAGAATAAAAAACTGGCACACTCAATAAGTCAGCGCTCTCAGCGCTCTCAGGCAAAACTTTTTTAAGTTGCTTAAGTAAATTGTTGTCAAGGGTTTCAGGCTGTACATTGGCAAAACTTACGGCTAAATTGGTATAAGTTCTGCAACTGTATTTTGAAAACTGATCAGGGTTGTTTCTATCCTTATTTTTAATAATCTGACGTAAAATTGGATGTGCCGGATTTTCACTTGGTTTAATAGTGACTTCATTTAACAACGCACTACTTTCTGTTAAACGAATAATCAGTTGATACTTCTTTCCGTGTTCAACAAATACTTTCAAGGTATTGTATCCCAGTTGTGAAAACACCAATGTATCGTCATGCTGCCTCGATTTTATAGAAAATTTTCCAAGGGTATCAGAAATGGTTCCGATGGTTGTATTCAGAAAATAAATATTGGTAAACGGAAGCGGATCATTGGTCAGGTCATCAACTACAAAGCCTTCAATTTTTGTGGTTTGTGCATTTATTCCGGTATGTAATACCAGCAACGTTATGGTTAGCAAAAAGCTATAGAATAAAACCCGACCGTATTTTAGCGTTTGATTCATATCTTGAATCACAAGAATTTAATATTTGCTTATTTCAGTAATGTAAAAAGACAAATTATTTCACTACGAGTTGCTTTCTTAAAGACCCAGGTGAAAAAAACTAATTTGACACTTTTTCAAACACTTCTACCTTGAAGTTATCGACATCAAAACTAGATTTACCCCGCTTCCAGAAAAAGAACTTCACGTCATCATCACGGTTACGAAGTTCCGGGGTCAGGTATTCAAATGTATATTTTTCCCATTTATTATTCAATGATTTCGGTTTTATTTGCGGGGCATAATAGCCATAGTTCCCCCCCTTTCTATCCATTGTAATAACCATACAAGGCCACTGCCCTTCAAAATCATCGGCAAATCTTAAATCAAAACTAAGCACCACCCACAGGTGATCTTTGTCGGTTAACTCACTATAATCGATCTGTCTTGTCAGTGCATAATCCTGATTTTCAGCCAGTCGATAAAATTTATTTCCTGTTTCGCCGACCAAAACCCCATCTTGCTCATTATCCTCAAAAGTTAATTCCTGAACCAATGATGATTGATAGCCATCTCGGTTTTCAAAAGGCATTCTCCCCGAATAAGTTCTTTGTATTAAAAGTAATTCTTTGTCTTTAGGCGTAACGGAAGTTTTCAAAAATGTGGCCCAATAGTAGGCTTTAGTGGTTTGGGTATGACTGAGGATGTAGTTTTTAAACTGCCACCATTGAAATTGGTTTAAGCAAGTGAAGCAAATTACCAGGATTGCAAAAAGGGCTTTTAGCACCCAAGTTTTTTTACTCAAATAAACCATAAAATAACCAAGGCTAATTGCTAAAATTGGATATATTGTAATTAAAGGGCGGTTTGAAAATCCTGCCCCATACCACCATTCACTCCAACTTGATATGATATAAAAGGAGATAAGGAAATAGGTAATTAGTGCATAAAAAATCTTTTTGTTTTGTTTGTAAATTACAGGAAAACCAAGCAAAGAAAAAATCATAACGGGTGTGTACAACAGCCAACCTTTTCGATAACTAAATAAAGAATCAATAATATGTGGCGAAAAAATATCTAAGCCAATACCGGGGTTTTTATAACTGTCATAAACGGGCTGGCCTGTCTTAATTAACCAATAGGCAATTTGTGGGCTTGCCACAAGAAAAGCAATTCCGATTGTTAACAGGAACTGGTATTTGTTAGCAACTATTAGTGCTACCTTTTCCTTTAATGATGCATTCGAATATACATTCCACAGCAGCGGCAAAAGGACAATGATTACCTCGCTGGGTTTAACCAGACCCATCAGTGTAACGCTAACGCCAATCGCTACTAAATACTTGAGTTTCTGAATTTTGTGCCATTGAATGGTATACCACAAAACAATGTTTACGAGCATGAACAGCACGTTGACTGTTTCAAGATTTTTCAGTGTTAGATGATGGATGTAATTGGTCGAGAAAACAATGATGAGCAAAACAAGTGCAGTTATTCCTTCCGAAAAATAATTCTTTAAATTTTTTCTTAAAAACACAAGTCCGATTAAAGTATAAAAAATACCACCAACCACCAATGCATATTGATAAATAAGGCTAAATCCATCAGCAGGAAATCCTGTAAATGAAGTCAAAAAATGTCCGGCAAGAAAGAATGGGAGGTAGAGAAATGACATGCCGAGCAGAAAAAAATACATGGGTTCACCTTCGTCATTTGACGATACCATATAAAGTGTTCCTGTCAAGCCTTGTTCGTCATTAATTTTCTTCAGCCAATCAACATTATCCAACATGGGCTCACCATAAATAAAAGTCGCCGGAAGTGGTAAATAATAGCCCAAAACATCCCATGAAATTTCCTTTTCTTTCACATTCGAAATTCTATAAACAGATAGCACAGTGCCTATTATAACCAATACAACGAGCGAAATATTTTTAAAAGATTTCATAGAAATGGTTTATTGATCCTGAATTTTTTTGAATATGCATTAAAAAGCACTTTCAAATTCTTTAAAAAACGGTGCATGTTTGTCTTTTTCTGCAAGGACAGGATCTTTGATTTTCCAGTCAATATTTAAATCGGGATCATTCCATGCGATGGCTCCTTCCGAAGCTTTGTTATAGACATTCGTACATTTATAAAAAAACACAGTGCGCGCTTCCAGTGTAACAAAACCATGGGCAAATCCGGGAGGAACCCAATACATCCATTTGTTTTCCTGACTCAGCACTACAGAAGCCCAATGTCCATAAGTTGGTGAATTTTTTCGAAGATCGACAGCTACATCCAAAACCGAACCCTGCATTACGCGTACCAGTTTTCCCTGCGCAAAAGGTGGGTTCTGAAAATGTAAGCCACGCAATACACCTTTTCCCGACATCGATTCGTTATCCTGCACAAAAACCTGATCAATACCGTTTTGTAAAAAAACCTCTTTATTATAAGATTCAAAAAAATAGCCCCGATGATCTTCAAACACTGTTGGTTTAACAATTAATAAATCGGGTATACTCGTTTTAACTATCTCCATTTTAGTTTTTGTTTTACAGAAGAAAGGGTAAAAATACTGCTTTCGGTTGAAAGCTTTGGAAAAAGCTGCATTTTAAGTATTTTTGGGCGATTTTATAAAAGGCCTTTAATTGGCTTATTCATTAGCAGGGAGAATTTAATGCTGTATAAGTACATAACACACAATGAAGAACTTGAAGATTGCATCAATAATTTGAAGGATGTGAATGCAATCGCTATTGATCTGGAATTTGATAAAAACAGATACGCCTACGGTTTCAATTTATGTCTTGTTCAGATATTTACTGGCGAAGATTGTTTTTTAATTGACCCACGCAGCAAGGACATCGACATTCAAAAACTATTCCCCAGTCTTGAAAACAATAACACTCAAAAAATTGTTTTTGCCTTTGGAGAAGATTTAAGATTACTGCATTCCTTAGGATGCTTTCCAAAAAACTTTTTCGATATTGCCATGGCCGCTAAATTGCTGAACCACCCTCCGGGTTCGCTTGGTGCTTTGTTGGAAGAAGTACTGGATATCAAGGTGAACAAATCATCGCAAAACAGCAACTGGCTAAAACGGCCATTAACTGACAAACAACTGGATTATGCCGCCCTGGATGTTGTTTACTTGCCAAAACTCAAAGAAGCGATAGTTAAAGAAGCCATTGAAGAGGGTAAGCTGGACTGGATAAATGAAGAAAATGCAGCTTTTGACAAACTCTCGTATGCCGGTGTTGAAAACAATAATTTCATCAAGAAGAAGGACAAGAACGGGATGACCGAATTTGAATGGCACCTTTTTAAAGGATTGCTGATACTGAGAGAAGAGATTGCTGAAAAAACGGGAAGACCTAGTTACCATATTGCAGACAAAGATTTTCTGAAAGAAATGGCCTTACATCCCAATAAGAATAATGGTCTGGCCAACAAAAAGGGGAATCGCACACCCATTAGGTTTGGTGAGTTTAAAACCCAACTGAAGCAATTGATACAAGAATGTGAAACCTTAAATCTATCTGAAACGGAACCGGTAAATAAACGGCTGAGCAGGGAAGAATCAACGAAGTTGCAGACAAAGCGGAATATGGCCGAGAGACAGAAAAATCAATATTTCAAACCTATTCAAAAGGAAATTATTGAAAATCAGGGCGAGCATGCTGCAACGCTTATTTTAGGGAATCGGGTAATTGCCTCTATTATTGCAGGAGAAACAGAAGAACTTAAGAATTATCAAATAGAATTAATCAAGGAAAATGCCAAAAAATTAAAACTTGACCTGAGTTTGTTTTTCCCTGAATAGGATTCAGTAAAGCTGATTAATTATTAAGCACGTAGTAAAATATCGAAAAAGGTGATTTCAACCACTTACAGATAAAGAGATTTGACAATAAAACCCCACCCCGACCCTCCCCCCCAGGGGGAGAGAGCGGATATTGGTCACAGATATTGAGAGTATATGACGTCCTCCACTTGGGGGAGGATTTAGGTGGGGTTATTTACAGGAAACAGTAAACTCAAAAAATCAATATAATGACACCAAAAGAATCCCTAAAGAGATTAGTAAAAGGCAATGAAAGATTTGTCTCAGGACAAGCCTTACACCTTTTACAAGATGAAAATAGAATCCAGGAGTTGGCTGGTGGACAAAGCCCTTTCGCAATCGTCCTGAGCTGTTCCGACAGCCGGGTGGTTCCAGAAATAGCCTTCGATACCGGCTTGGGCGAACTATTTATTATTCGAGTGGCTGGCAATGTGGCCAACACTTCATCCATTGCAAGTATTGAATATGCCGTTGCCCATTTAGGAACAACCTTGATTGTTGTGCTTGCACACCAAAGTTGTGGCGCTGTAACAGCCGCTGTTGCCGGTGGCGACAATGGTGAGAATCTAAACCATTTACTCAGTCATATTGCACCGGCCATCAAAGCATCCAAGGACAATTCTGTTGATGCTGTCTCCATCGTGAACGCTAAGCTAACAGCTGAAGATTTAATCAATAAATCAGCAATTATCAGCAAGGCGGTTGAGGAAAACAAAGTGGAGATTCGTTCTGCATTTTATCAATTGGCAGATGGAAAAGTTGTTTTCTTCGACTAAAATAGGCTAGATATCTATTGTGCGTTTTTAAGGCATTTGCCTTTCTGAAAAAGTAAAAATAATCTGTACTTTCGCTTTTCTTTTATTTGACCGGAATGTTATTAAAAACGCAATTATTCTTCACACTGTTACTCCTTTCGCCTTTTTTTATCAATGCACAGGTTCGGACTTACACAACGGTCAGATTAGATGGAGAACCGCCTCATATTGACGGGCTGATTGATGAATCTGTCTGGGAAGCCGCAGAATGGGCAGGCGATTTTACACAAAAAGAACCATACGAAAACGCTGAGCCTACCCAACAAACAGCCTTTAAAATATTGTTCGACGACAACTACCTTTACGTGGCTATTCGTGCTTTTGATACCGAGCCTGAGAAAATTGAACGCCGGCTTGGAAGACGTGACAATACGGATGGTGACTGGGTTGCCATCGGTATTAGCAGTTATAATGACAAATTAAGCGCTTTTGGTTTTGTTGTGAATGCGGTTGGCGTGAAGGGGGACGGTGTAGTGACCAACGACACCGAATGGGACGATACACCGCAACCGGTCTGGTACGTTAAAACCAGCATCGACGAATTGGGATGGGTGGCCGAAATGAAAATTCCTTTCAATCAATTGCGCTTTGCCAAAATGGAAAACCATGTCTGGGGACTTGAGGTGATGCGTACTCTTTTTAGAAAAGAGGAGTTTTCGGTCTGGCAAATGATTCCACAAGATGTTGAAGCCTGGGTTAGCCGTTGGGGCGAACTACACGGCATTAATCACATCAAACCAAAAAAAGAAATTGCACTCACGCCCTACGTAATGGGCAGCCTGGAAACCAGTGAAAAAGAAGAAGACAACCCCTATCAAACAGGAACCGATTGGAATTACAATGCTGGTTTAGATGGAAAAATTGCCGTCACCAACGACCTGACTTTAAACTTCACCATCAATCCTGATTTCGGACAAGTTGAAGCCGATCCTTCTGAGGTTAACCTTTCAGCTTTCGAAAGCTATTTTAGAGAACAAAGACCATTCTTTATCGAAGGCAGTAATATTTTTAACTATCCAGCCTCAAGTGGACATGGAAGGGACAACCTTTTCTATTCCAGACGGATTGGCAGACGCCCGCACTATTATCCTGATTTAGATGATGATGAATACGCTGATTCCCCGGAATTCACAAGGATTCTTGGTGCTTTTAAGCTTTCCGGAAAAACCCGTAACGGCTGGTCGATTGGACTTTTAGAAAGTGTTACAAACAAAGAATTTGCGTCCATCGACAACAATGGGGAGGTGCGGAAAGAAGCTATTGAACCAATCACCAATTTTGTGAATGCACGCCTGCAAAAAGACATCAACAAAGGAAAAACAATTGTCGGGGGGATTTTTACCGCCACCAACCGTTTTATCAACGATTCAACCTTAGAATTCATGCCAACTGCAGCTTATACCGGCGGCCTCGATTTTGAACAATTTTGGGATGAGCGGACATGGAATATGAAAGCCAAAGTTTTTATGAGCAGTGTTTCGGGAAGTAAAGAAGCAATACTCGATTTACAAGAAGCTCCGCAGCGCTATTACCAACGACCTGATGCAACCCACCTGACTGTCGATTCGAATCTGACAGTTTTACAAGGTAATGGCGGATCATTTAGTGCTGCAAAAATCGGCAAGGGTCATTGGCGGTACGGGATAAGTGGTGGTTGGCGAACGCCCGGACTTTCTATTAACGACATTGGTTTCCAGCAACGTGCCGACGCCATCGATCAATCTGCATGGGGGAATTATGTTATTTGGAATCCGTTTTCTATTTTCCGAAATATGCGCATAAACGCCTCACAATGGTCGGGCTGGGACTTTAAGGGTACCCACATTTATGCAGGAGCCCGTGCTTCTTGGAACGCGCAATTCACGAATTATTGGTCGATTAATATATGGGGTGCAAGGCCATTTTTTGACATCGACCGACACCAACTTCGGGGCGGGCCATCCATCCGCAAACCGGGACAATTGAGGATTGGTGGAAGTGTATCAACCGATGAACGCAAGAAACTTGTTGCAAACTTCTTTATCCTTAGAGCATGGGGCGATGATAATTACCGTACTTCTTTTGATATTGGTTTTGGCCTGACCTGGCAGCCCCTGCCCAGCCTGCAGTTGTCTATTGAACCATTTTACGTTAACGATAAAGAAACAGCTATATATGTGGAGACCATTGATTATGAAAGTGGTGAACGCTACATTGTTTCTAACCTGAATAGCAAAGAACTGAGCATTAACCTACGTATCAATTATTCCATCACTCCGGATTTGACGATTCAATTCTGGGGGCAGCCCTTCTTTTTCTCGGGAGATTATGACGTTTTCAAAAAAGTTACCGATGCCGGAAGCACTGATTATTACAGCCAGTTTCATGCTTTCGATGACAATGAAATCAGTTATAACGAAACCGATAACGAATATTCAATTGACGAAAATGGCGATGGAAATACCGATTACAGTTTTGGAAATCCCGATTTCAGTTTTTATGAATTTAGATCTAATTTTGTAATCCGGTGGGAATACATTCCCGGATCGACGGCTTATTTTGTCTGGTCGCAGGGGCGGACGGGAGATCATCCAGATGGGCGCTTTAGCCTAAGCGACAATATCAATTACCTATTCGATCAAACCCCAAGAAATATCTTTTTGTTGAAATTTTCTTATCGCTTTAGTTTTTAAATTTGGCTCTATGTCTATTTAGGTGGGTAATGATATAGCAAAATAACAAATCACAATTGTCAAATAACAAATAATAATCAATCTTCAAATAACAAAAAACAAAGACACACTGTGAACAAGATGTATTTCTGAACATATAATCGATTCTACAAAAATGAGTCTCTGCGTATTACGCAATATTTTTGTTTATTTGGTTTGAGTTTTCAAAAATTGGTTATTGTGATTTATTTGTAATTTGAATTGTTGGTTATTGTGATTTCATTTTAATTGTTACCCACTATAAACAACATAGAACCTTAAATTTAGAGAGTTTTGTCCAACAGCAAATTGAATTTTAGTTTTCAAAAAGTCAGACCTCTGTTCAAGGCCATACTTTGGATTTTTCTTACCGCATTATTAATTTTCCTGGCATTTAACCGGCACAGCAAAACCGGGGTTTATTATTACCGTAGCCAAATTTATGCCGACAAGGCAGGATATTATGTTTACCTTCCTGCTACTTTCGTTTACCAATTCAATGCCAACTCATTTCCCGATAGTGTTGATGCAAAAACCGGAAATGGTTTTCAACTTGACAAGACGAACAATAAAGTCATTACCAAATACTTTTATGGTGTTTCACTGATGCAGCTTCCGTTTTTCTTAATGGCACACTGGCTCGCTCCTCCCCTTGGTTTTGAAGCCAATGGTTTTTCATTAATTTACCATTGGGCCATTGATTTGGCAGCTCTGTTTTATTTGCTGCTTTCATTTTATTTGCTTTATAAAATTCTTCGAGAACGCTTCACAGAAAAAACAGCTTTCCTGAGTATTACTTTTCTTTTTGCAGGGACAAATTTGTTCTATTACAGCATCCAGGAAACGGGTATGTCTCATATCTATTCTTTTTTTCTTTTTACTGCCTGGATTTATCAACTCACTTTTTGGGAGAAACTGAATAAACGTCCATTATTTTTCGGCTTTTCATCCGGACTAATTGCTACCCTTATCATTTTTGTCAGGCCACTGAACCTACTGTTTTTATTGATGAGTATTGCTTTTGACCGGGATTTTAATCAGCGTCTACGGACACAATTGCATTGGCGCTTTCTACTGCCCTTTCTGCTCACTGTTGTCTTGATTGCCACACCTCAATTTGCCTATTGGAAATACCTGAGTGGCTCTTTCATTGCCGACACATATTCGGGTGAAAGTTTTAGTAATTGGATGAATCCCAAAATTATTGAGTTCCTTTTTGCCCCCAATAACGGACTCTTTATTTACAACCCCATTTTGTTATTAATCATTGCCGGATTGGTTTTGATGATCCGTCAAAAAAAGGAAAATGCCTGGCTCATATTGATTACTGTTGTATTGCTAAGCTATATTTCTGCTTCCTGGTGGAGTTGGCATTTTGGTTGTGGATTTGCAGCCAGAAACTTTGTTGAATATTATGTGCTACTCAGTTTTCCACTGGCTTTTATAATTCAATACCCCAAGCAGAAAGCAGTAGAATTCCTGTTTTACTTTCTACTGATTTTATTTAGCCTCTACAATCTAAAAATGGTTTATTCCTACGGCGGATGCTGGTTCGGAACAGGCAACTGGGACTGGGCACAATACGCCCATTGGATTTTAAAATGGCCGGGCTGAGTTTTTTCCTTTTGTCCTACTTTACCAAAATCAAGCTAATTAGTACTACCTTTGTAGAAACTAAAAAAACAAAAATGTACGAATACAAAGCAACATTAGACCGTGTAGTTGATGGCGATACCATAGACCTGATTATTGATATGGGTTTTAAAATGACCACCAACCAACGCATCCGGCTGGCCGATATAAACACACCTGAAACATACGGGCAAAAGCATGATTCGGAAGAATACAAAGCAGGCATGAAGGCCAAGAATTATGTAATAAAACGACTGGAAGAAAATCAAAATGAAGTCCGGATTGTAACCTCGAAACTCACCGGAAAATATGGCCGCTATATCGGTGTTATCTGGTTTGCTGATAGTGAAACCTCTTTGAATGATGAATTGGTGGAAAAGGGCCTGGCAAAAGAAGCGCATTACTAATAACCTCAGTTAATAGGTAGTGTGGCATTGACTTTTAATAAGTGTTTGTACTTCTTTGAAAATCAAAAATTACCAGGTTTTCTTAAAGCTTTCTTTATCTATTTCTTTATTTACATCAATAAAATAGGAATTGTATTTTTTACTGAGCATTAATGGGTCTTTTGTGAAGAGTTTAGAAAGTAGTGAAATGGGAAATAAGAAAAGGTAAAACACCAGGCTGAGCAGAATATTTGGAATAATATAACTGAGTAATTGTGTCAGCTTCATCCAAAGCCAATCTATTTTTCTGCTGAGGTAAGGCGACACAATTCCGATAAGCCCCACTGCAAGAGAAACAAGCGCTGCCCATTGCCAGTTAAATACGAAATACAAAACAAGGAATCCCATTGAAATAACAAGAATTGTTGATGTTGGTGTATTTTTTTTCATATTCGTTTGTGTCTTTATCAAAAGATTGTATAAATAAATGGTGCAACCGCACTGCTTCCGCCAAATACAATAAGTAGTCCCAATAATAGTAGTATCAAGATTACCGGGAACAGCCAGTATTTTTTCCGCTCTGTCAAAAATAGCCAGATATCTTTTATTGAATCCATTATTAGTCTTTGTTAAATTTTTCTTTCCATTTTTCTCTATTTTCCCAATCGGGCTGCATTGTTTTGCTCAATAGAAAATTGTTTACGACTAAATAATCCATTTCAGTACGCATAAAACATTTGTAGGCATCCTCGGGCGTGCAAACGATAGGTTCTCCTCTAACATTAAAACTTGTATTTACAACAATTCCGTAATCTGTTTTCGTTTTAAATGTATTGATGAGCTGCCAATACCGGGGATTCGTTTCTTTGTGTACTGTCTGAATTCTTGCTGAAAAATCGAGGTGTGTAATCGACTGGACATCGCTTCTTTCATGGTATAATTTCTCCCACAAAGAGATTTTATTGTAATTATCAGGTGTGGATTTTCGCCTTTCTTTTTTTACATCGGCAACCAACAACATATAGGGTGAAGTTGTTTCTAAGTCAAAAAAGTCTTTTGAACTTTCAATCAAAACTGAAGGAGCAAAAGGCCGGAAACCTTCCCTGTACTTTATTTTCAGATTCAGCTTTTTTTGCATCCCAACATTCCTTGCATCGCCCAAAATACTTCGATTGCCTAATGCCCTGGGGCCATATTCCATTCTTCCCTGAAACCATCCAACCACCTTGCCATCATCCAGTAAGCCAGCAACATTACTACATAAAACATCAAAGTCGTCAATTTTCTTGTAGACTGCTTTGTGTTTTTTAAAAGAAATGACCGCTTCTTTATCTGAAAAGTCAGGCCCAAGAAATGCACCTTTCATTGCATCGTTATTTGTGTTTACAATACGCGCTTGTTCATAATACATATAATGAACGATTTGCGCTGCCCCAAGAGCACCACCTGCATCACCGGCAGCTGGCTGGATAAAAATATCTTTGAAAATATTTTCTTTTAGCAGTTTCCCATTGGCCACACAATTTAGGGCAACACCTCCAGCTAAACATAAATATTCGGAACCACTGATTCTTTTTGCTTCTTTAGCCATTTTTATTACAATTTCTTCCGTAACATTTTGAATTGCATAAGCTAAATTGCAATGCTTCTGTTCAATTTTTCCATCTGGTTTCAGAAGGGGAAACCCGAATAATTTTTCCCACTTTTTTTCCTTTACCATTTTTAGTCCGCTGGCATAATTAAAATAATCCTGGTTTAACCAGACCGACCCATCATCCTTAACAGAAACGAGCTTTTCTTTAATTATGCCAATAAACGCTTTGGTTTGTGCCGCAGATGAAATTCCATAAGGAGCGAGCCCCATCAATTTATATTCGCCTGAATTAACCCTAAAACCCAGATAATAGGTAAAAGCTGAATAGAGAAGGCCGACAGAATGAGGAAACCGCATCTCCTTCAGTATTTTTATTTTATTGTCTTTTCCGTGGCAGATGGTAGCCGTTGCCCATTCGCCGACACCATCAATGGTTAAAATTGCTGCTTCGGGAAAAGGCGAAGGATAAAATGCACTGGCCGCATGTGAGATATGATGCTCTGAAAACAGGAGATTGAGTTTCTTTTTATTGAATTTTTCAACTTCACTCAAGCCATCATATAATAATTTTTTTAGAAATACTTTTTCTTTAAGCCAGACAGGAATTGATTTTAGAAACTGAAATAATCCTTTTGGGGAAAAAGCATAATACGTTTCTAATAATCTTTCGAATTTCAACAATGGCTTATCGTAAAAAACTACTGCATCGAGTTCGTCAATTTTATATCCTGAATATTCAAGGCAATATTTAATCGCATGTAAAGGGAAATCTGCAGTGTGTTTTTTTCGTGTAAATCTCTCTTCCTGAGCAGCGGCAATAATTTCACCATCAACCAATAATGCTGCTGCCGAATCATGATAAAATGCTGACAGGCCTAAAACTACTTTCATATTATTTTTAAACTAATCCACGAAAATAAACGTTTAGCAGAATCTAAAAACATTTAAGCCTCAAAACCCGGATAATCAGTATATCCCTTTGCACCGCTTGTATAATAAGTGGCTTTGTTCGCTTCGGCCAGGGGAAGGTTCATTTCAAAGCGTTTAACAAGGTCGGGGTTGGCAATAAATGGCACTCCAAAAGCCACCAGGTCGACACCGTTTTCTTCGATTATTTTATTTCCACTTTCGAAAGTAAACCCTTTGTTTATCATTAGGTTTCCTTTGTAGATTTTGCGGTAATGCCGGGCGATGTTTGGCTCGGCAAAAGGAATATCGTTCACATCTGTAAAGGGTTCTGAAAGATGCAGGTAGGCCAGATTGTAATCGTTGAGTTTGTTGATTAAATAATCAAAAGTCGGGATGGTATCATCGGTAATTGTCAAACCATGGTAGTCGTGTGCAGAGGGATTTAACCGAACACCAATGCGGTTTTCGGGCATTACCTTTTTCATTTCGTCCAGCACTTCAAAAAGAATACGAACACGATTTGGGATACTCCCACCGTAATCGTCTTTTCGGATATTTGAACAAGGCGCAAAAAACTGGTGTAATAAATAGCCATTTGAAGAATGAATCTCCACACCATCAAATCCAGATTTCATCGCGTTTGCAGCTGCATTTTTAAAATCAGCAATAATCTGTTTGATTTCCGGGATTGATAAGGCATGAGGTGTAACAGATGGTTTCCTGCCGTTTGCTGTATTCGAAAAACCATTCGGGTTAATCGCTGATGGTGCAACCGGTAATTTCCCCCCATGAAAATCAGGATGAGACATTCTACCCACATGCCAAAGTTGAATAAAAATCTTCCCTCCTGCCCCATGTACGGCTTCTGTCACTTGTTTCCATGATTCTGTTTGTTCGTCTGAATAAATCCCCGGTGTATTCAAATAACCGACAGCCATTTCAGAAATTTGCGAACCCTCAGAAATAATCAGCCCGGCAGTTGCCCTTTGGCGGTAATATTCTGCAATCAACGCAGTTGCCTTGTGTTCGGGATTATCGGCACGGCTACGGGTTAGCGGCGCCATAACGATTCGGTTGGTGAGGGTGAGATCGCCGAGTTTGATGGGTTGGAGGAGGGGTTGATTATTTATTATCATATTACTGATATTTTGATGTATTGAAAATAATTTAGAGATAGTACTGCTTTATAATTTCGACAAAATCATAGAATTAATGGATAATTCCTCGGAATTATCCGTGAATCCGCGGCCCTTCCCTTTTACAAATAATTCCACTGGCAAGCTTAATCAAAGTGAGTACTATACACGCGGAAAATCCGCGCGCTAGTACGTTTATTGATATTTTACAGGAGTCACAAATTACAAATGAATCACCTCGCCATAAGCAGCAGCCGTGGCTTCCATCACCGCTTCTGACATGGTTGGATGCGGATGGACTGCTTTTAGGATTTCGTGACCGGTGGTTTCGAGTTTACGGGCAACAACAGCTTCGGCAATCATTTCGGTAACGTTTTCGCCAATCATATGGCAACCCAGCCATTCGCCATATTTGGCATCGAAAATGACTTTCACAAAACCATCTTTTTTACCAGCGGCACTTGCTTTTCCTGATGCTGTAAATGGAAATTTTCCAACCTTGATTTCGTAACCGGCTTCTTTGGCTGCTTTCTCTGTCAGACCGACAGATGCCACTTCAGGGCTGGTGTAGGTACAGGCCGGGATGTTGCTGTAGTCGATAGGCTCGACATCCATTCCGGCAATTTTCTCCACACAAGTAATTCCTTCGTGGGAAGCAACATGTGCCAATGCAGGACCATGAACAATATCGCCAATGGCATAATAACCTTCAACATTTGTTTGGTAAAAATCATCGACAACAATTTTTCCAGTCTCGGTTTTTATGCCTACATCTTCCAGTCCAATACCTTCAAGATTTGTCGCAATTCCAACTGCAGAAAGTACAATATCAGCATCAACAATTACTTCACCTTTTTTTGTTTTGATGGTTACTTTGCATTGAGCTCCCGAAGTATCCACTTTCTCGACACTCGAATCCAGCATCACTTTCATTTTAGCTTTTTTGAAAGAACGGGCGAGTGCTTTTGAGACTTCCTCATCTTCAAGTGGAACAACATTAGGGAGGAATTCTACCAGCGTAACTTCAACACCAATGCTATTGAAGAAATAAGCAAATTCGGAACCAATGGCTCCCGAACCAACAACGACCATACTCTTGGGCATTTTTTCCAATACCAGAGCTTCGCGGTAACCTATAATCTTTTTCCCATCCTGGGGAAGGTTTGGCAATTCGCGCGAACGTGCACCCGTGGCAATAATAATTTGGTCAGCACTATATTCAGTGGATTTTCCTTTATCATCAGTAACATCGATTTTCTTTTCCGGTTTTATTTTGCCAAAACCTGCAATCAAATCAATCTTATTCTTCTTGAAAAGAAATTGAACACCTTTGCTCATTCCATCAGCAACGCCACGGCTGCGTTTCACCATCTCCACCAAATCGGCACTTACCTTCCCCCCTACTTTCACACCGTAATCGGCAGCATGGCTGGCATAGGTAAAAACCTGTGCACTCTTTAACAAGGCTTTGGTTGGAATGCAGCCCCAATTCAAGCAAATTCCACCAATTTCCCCTTTTTCAACAACAGCCACTTTTTTACCTAACTGTGATGCACGGATTGCAGCAACATATCCACCGGGACCACTACCCAACACTAAAATATCATATTTCATTTCTTTCTGATTTTAACAAGATTGAATTGCAAAAATATGAATTCGGGGCTTCAATTGCTAAACTGGTGGAATATTATTTTTTTTGATTCTAAATAACAATTTTATTTGTTTGAAAATTATTGTTTAAGCACCAATATGTAAAAAGAATGTGCAAATTTGTACCAAAGCTATTTTAAAGTGGTTCTGAGAATATCCAAATTGTTGAAAATTTAACAGCCAGGAAACTGATGAAGAAAAAGAATTTGTATTACCTGATTTATATGGTAAGTGTTATCGTTTTGATATTTCTTGCTTTCAACACTTACCTTACTTTCCGGATTCATAGTGAGTTGACTAAGCTAACATCAAGACCATTACGCTGGCCTGTTGGGGCTTATATTTATAATCAGCATATTGGCTTTGATTTTGCCCCTGATATTTCAGGGCCTATCCAGGACAAAAGTTTTTATGTGAAAAGCCATCATTTGGGTTATAGGATTGGCGAGTCGGAAAACGGGAATTCCTTTCAACCGGGAGGTGTTTTATCCCTGGGATGCTCACTAACTTATGCCGACGAAGTAGAATCGGAGCAATCTTTCACACAAGTAATTGCAGACAGTTTGGGAATTCCCGCATACAATTACGGTGTTTGCTCCTTCTCCTATGCGCATGCTTTGGTAAAAATTCAGAATTTAAAGGACGAAGGTGTATTGGATAAACTGCAACCAAAATATGTTGTACTGGGTTGTTGGAGAGGTTTGCCTAACAGAACCAGGACACCATTTCCGAGGATAGCATCCAAAAGCATCCCATTAACAGCTGCCTATTTTGAGAAGGATGGTAAAGATGTTGAGATTGGATATCCTTTGGGGTCGAGGCATGCTTTTGAATTGATAACAATGTACCGCAAGAATGGGCCGGAACTGAATCTGAGAAAGTTCAGCAAGATTTTCTTTGCTATCCCCCGTTTTGCTTACATCTATATTGTGAATAGTAGCTTGTCACAAAAAGTAAAAGAAATCACACCCGATAGCCGTCTTACTGATTATGAAATATACAATTTCTACTTCACAGGTATTGAGCAGATTTTTTCTTCATATCATTCTAAAATCATCGTGCTTTACATGCCTATGTCGCCTGATGAAATTCCTGGCGAAGGCCTAATGAAAGCCATTGCAGCACATCCCGAAGTAATTTTTGTGGATGGAAGCCAGGCAATAAAACAATATAATGTCCCTTTGAAGGATTATAAGAGTAAACATCCGCAAGCAAGTGCACACAGGGCTTATGGATTGCAAACCATTTCAAAATTAGAAGAGTTAAAAGCACAATAGTCGCCAATGAATGATGAATCTTCTTTCAAACCAAGAATGAAAAATCAAGAAAACGAAATTGTAAATAAAACAATCGAATTTGTAAAAGATGCCCTTCAAAAATCGGAGGGCGGACACGATTGGTGGCATGCCTATCGGGTTTGGAAAATGTCCAAACAAATTGCAAAACAGGAAAAGGCTGATTTGTTTACCGTTCAATTGGGCGCATTACTCCACGATATTGCTGATGCAAAATTTCATAATGGCAACGAAGAACTCGGTCCTGAAATTGCTGCTGCTTTTTTATCAGAATTGGGTGTTGAAAAAACGGTAATTGATCATGTTGTTGCCATTATTCAAAATATTTCTTTCAAAAACTCTTTCGAAGAAAGTAGTTTTGAATCATTGGAATTGGACATAATTGGTGATGCTGACAGGTTGGATGCAATTGGTGCTATCGGTATTGCACGCACTTTCAACTATGGAGGACACAAAGGATTTGCCCTTTACAACCCGGATATTCCTCCACAAAAATACCAGAACAAAGAAGATTATAAAAACAGTGATGCTCCAACCGTCAATCATTTTTATGAGAAATTATTTCTTCTGAAAGATAGGATGAGGACCAAAACCGGAAAGAAAATGGCAGAACAAAGGCATCGTTTTATGAAAGAATACCTGGGACAGTTTTTCGGGGAATGGGAAGGGGAACGATGAATACTGCATAAAAAGCAGTTTTTAAGCTAAAGGAGACTTCTATTAATTCCTTTCTTTAATGCGAAGTATTTATTAGAAGTCCCCTAAAGTTATAATTACTAAATTTGTCCAACAGTTTTTATCCTGATCAAGAAAAAGTAAATGAACCACGGAAACAAGCAAAATCTCATACTTGCCGGATTTTACCTTTTGGCAGTTATTCTTATGGGAACATTCGGGTTTATGCTAATTGATGACTTTACTTTCGTCAATGCCTTATATATGACGGTAATTACTGTTTCTACAGTTGGTTTTAAGGAGGCGCAGCCTTTGGATGATGCGGGTAAACTTTTTACAGTTTTCCTGATATTTTCAAGTTTGGGAGTGTTGGCATACTTTTTCACTACATTGGCAAACAGTATGTTTCAAACACATATGCGCTTTTTTTATTCTGGCTCTAACAAAAAGAAAGGGACAAAGAAAATGGAAAATCATATCATCGTAGTTGGTTACGGAAGAAATGGAAAACAAGTGGTTGATGAGTTGGTCACTTTTGGTTCAAGAGTAGTGGTTATCGACGAAGACCACGAAGTTGTAGTAAGCAATATGGACAACCCTATTCGGTTTATTGAGGGCAATGCCACCGAAGATAAAGTTTGGTTAAAAGCGGATATTGAAACAGCCACCTCACTGATTACTACCTTACCTAACGATGCTGATAATTTATTTGTCGTCCTCACTGCCCGCTCTTTAAACCCCGACCTTAAAATTATCAGCCGTGCCTCCAGTGAAAGTACGGAGCGAAAACTGCGGATGGCAGGAGTTGACAGCGTTGTTATGCCTGAACGGGTTGGTGGCGCACACATGGCAACGCTTGTTGCCCAACCTGATATTGTTGAGTTTCTGGAACACCTTACCATTCATAGTGATGACGAAACACAGTTGATGGAAATCATGTGTAGTGATCTTCCATCCGATTTAATCAATAAACCCATTCGCGAAATTGGGATCAGGCGCCTTTCGGGTGCAAATATCATCGGATTTAAAACCGCTACCGGAGACCTTATTATTAACCCGACCCCCGAAACAAAACTCATCCCCAATTCAAAACTCTTTGTGCTGGCTACTAAAGAGCAATTGAGACATATGAACGAAATCCTGAGCGGAAAAATATCTCAGATATAGGATTTCAATTCTCCCCAAAAAAAAACCCGGAAGCTATCCGGGCATTTTGTTAGTCAATATTTTTAGTCATTTAGCTAATAGTAGAAATTTTAGTTGGTTTCGTTTAACAAATAAGGTATTAATCTTTACCTAAAATTTCGCATCAAACTTACCATTGGTAATTACTTTTGATGTCTGGTCGGTATTATAAACAGTGCCAGAGAAAGTACCTTTAATATTTGTAGCAGAAAGTTCAGTAACGGTTATTGTACCTTTTCCAAGGACAAAACTTGCGGTATATGTTTGCTTTGGATCAATACCTTCAGTCCACCTTATTGAATTTCCTGAATTTCCATTTGCCCCAACAACGTAAGTTCCCGGTGCACTTACACCAAAAAGGTTGACGGCTGCCTGATGAGCACTGGCATCGCTTCCCGTAACATTAATCACTCCACCGCTATTAACGGCCTGAACGGACATACTGGCATTCCAGCTGCTTCCATCGTAAGACAGACTAATACTTCCGTTGCTTCCAACAGGTGTTCCGTCGTCCTCTTTTTTACAGGATACCAGGAGAATCCCTGAAATCAATACTACACTGAGCAAAATACTTTTAATTTTCATTTTAATAGTTTTTAGTTAATAAACAATTACACCGGCAAAACTAAACTGTCAAGTGCTTTGGAAATTAGAGGGATTTTCGTAATTACCTACGATGAATACCGTAGATTGGGAGATATCAAACCTGCTAAGTGGGCTTTTGCTCTTAGCAGGTCTGTCACTAGCGCGCGAATCTTCGCGTGCCTCAAATATAAAGCACGCGGAATATCCGCGCGCCAGTGGGGCACCAATGTACTAAGTAACAATTCCATTTTTAATGGCAAAACTGATGAGTCCGGCAATATTATTGACTTCCAGTTTTTTCATCAGGTTGGTACGGTGGGTGTCA
>Ga0164318_10000776_pt1 | contig 26096 bp, 37 predicted proteins | sample GuaBasSedimGuay9_FD_113734 | JGI IMG/M metagenome (GOLD analysis project Ga0164318, IMG submission 113734) | Subseafloor sediment microbial communities from Guaymas Basin, Gulf of California, Mexico - Guay9, Core 4571-4, 0-3 cm | ecosystem: Environmental > Aquatic > Marine > Hydrothermal vents...
TATTTCCGAAAAAATAGAATTAACATTTATATATTTTTGTCGAAAAGTGGAATTTGAAAAATCTCTGAAATATTTGTATTAATAATCTAAACTAAAATTTCGATTTTATTCATATTAATGGAGCCATTTTCACATAATATTTGAATATTTTTCCCGTCAAATACTTATACCTCTATACTTCTTTTCTATATAAAATTTGAGTAAAGAAAAAAAAATGAGAGAATAAAGATTATTAGAAATTATAAAAATTAAAGCAAAATTCTTGTTTTAAAAAGAACAGAAATACCACATTAAATAAACTTCTTGATAAAAAATAACAAAATTTTTGTATCACTTAATTTTTAAAAATGGTAGAACAAATATTTATAAACCCAAATTAAATATTGAAATATCACATAGAATTAATTTGAATATTAAGAAAACAATTTTAAATTATTTATTTGGGAAAAACGAATTGAATAAAATTTAGAAAAAAGTTGATTTTGATTTTTAAATAAACAAATGTTTAAAATATGAATTCGAACTAAAAATGAGTTATAATAATATTAAGATGTACAAGTGAAAAGACTAGATGTTAGATAAAGAAGAGATATTAAAGTTAGATAAATTAAATATATCGAAAGATATTTACAAATTACCGGAAAGTATGATCCAAGCAAGAAATAGTTGCAAGACGATAGATTTTTTATCGATAAAACAGATAATAAACTCAAGAGAATTTCCCAATTTTCCTAATTGTTGTATAATATGTGGAATGGGAGGTTCGGCGATTAGTGGAGACATTTTACACGATTATTTAGCAATGAAAGTAAAGTTTCCGATTATTACATTAAGAAATTATGAGCTCCCAACATATGTAAATGAAAATTCATTAGTTTTTATAATAAGTTATTCAGGAAATACAGAAGAAACATTAAATGCCTTAAAGGAGTCATTAGAAAGGGGAGCATTAATAATAGGGATTTCTTCAGGAGGAAAATTGAAGGAATTTTGTAAGAAATTACAAATACCGTTAATATTAGTACCTGCAAATTTAGCGCCAAGAGCTGCTTTGGGATATTTATTTACGTCATTATTAATAACTTTACAAGAGCTTGGATTAATAGAACCGATTGATGACGAAATTTCAGAAATGATAGAAGTAATGAAGGTATTAAGAGAGGAAATTTCAATAAAAGTTCCATTAGAAAATAATATTGCAAAACAAATAGCACTTAAATGTATCAATAATATTCCAGTAATTTATATAGATAATAATTATAAGTCAGTAGCTAAAAGATTTAAATCGCAAATTAATGAAAACAGTAAGATGCCATGTAAAATTGATGAGTTTCCAGAATTAAATCATAATGAAATTGTAGGTTGGGAATGCTCACTTGAAATGTCTAAAAAATTTATATGTTTATTATTAAGGACTTCTAATGAGATAGAGCCAATTAAAACAAGGATAGAATTGACCAAATCGATTATTCTTAAGGAGAAATTAATAGATGTAATAGAGATTTACGCTAGAGGCGAATCCAAATTAAGTCAAATTTTTTCGTTAATTCTTATTGGCGATTATATCAGTTTATATTTAGCTATACTAAATAATCAAGACCCATCACCTACAGAATCAATTGCTCGTTTAAAGACCGAACTAAAAAATCAATTAAATCTTGTCCAGAAAATTGAAAATGACCTATTTGCAAAAGAAGCATAGAATTTTCTTTTTAATTATCAAACAAAAATTTATTTTCCAATTATTTTGAAATTAAATCAAGATAGAAAATTTTTAATAGAATTATGGTTTCAATCATTTTAACTTTTAACAAATAGAAATAATAATAATTCAAATAAAATTTTTAATATTTCAATGAAATCTTTAAATTAAATTATAACTTGTTGGTGAATAAATATGCCTCGGAAATTTACATATCGTGGTTATACAGTTGAAGAGTTACAGTCAATGCCAATGGACGAGTTTATAAAGATTTTACCGTCCAGACAAAGAAGGTCGTTATTAAGAGGGTTACCAAATAGACAGAAAAAGTTTTTAGAGAAATTGAGACGGGCTAGACGAGCCCTAAAGAAGGGTAAAAAGATAATAGTTAGAACACATAATCGTGATTCAATAATTACACCAGAGATGATAGGGCTTACAGTAGCTGTCCATAATGGGATTGAATTTATTGAATTTACAATAACACCAAATCATATAGGACATTATTTAGGAGAATTTGCACCAACAAGAAAAAAAGTAGTACACGGTAATCCGGGTATAGGAGCGACTAAAAGCTCTCAATATGTTCCATTAAAATAATTGTGATAAAAATTGGGTAAACATAATTATGCAATTTTAGGATTAGACCCTGATAAGACCGCTAAGGCAGTAGGAAGAGATGTAAAGGTATCGCCAAAGCCGGTCCGGGAAATTTGTAATTGTATCAAGGGTATGATGCTAGATAAAGCAAAAACATTTCTTGAAAATGTAGTAGATATGAAACAGGCTGTACCATTTAAAAGACATAATAAACATCAAGGACATCGGAAAGGACTTGATAAATTTAAATGGGATGCAGGAAGATATCCAGTTAAAGCGGCACGTGAAGTACTTGCAGTAATAGAAAATGCTGAAAATAACGCAGAGTATAAGGGTTTAGATATTGATCGCGTTAGAATAATACATGCGATAGTACATAAGGCGCCACCTATTAAAAAATATATACCAAGAGCTTTTCGACGTTCTACACCATATTTTAAGAGATTATCACATATTGAAATTGTAATAGAGGAAGAATAAAAAGTAGAGGTAAAGAATTCATGCCGGCAGTAGAACATTTTATCAAAAAAAGAATAGAAAAAGTTCAAATTGATGAATTTCTTGCCAAAGAATTAAAAAAAGCATGGTATGGAAAAGTCGAAATTCAGAAGACTCCACTTGGGACAAGAATTGTAATTCATGCAGCCCGCCCAGGACTTGTAATAGGACGTCATGGAAAAAATGTAAAATATTTAACAAATATTATGGAAGAGCGATTTGGACTTGAAAACCCACAAATAGAAGTATCAGAAATTGATGAACCCGAATTAAATGCACGAGTTATGGCAGAACGATTAGCATCTCGTTTTGAGCGAGGGACACAATATAGAAGAGCGACTTATTCTATTTTACGAAGGATAAAAGATGCAGGTGCTAAAGGGGTAGAAATTGTAGTCAGTGGAAAATTAACAAGTCATAGAGCACGTTATAAGAAATTTAGACATGGATTTGTTGCTAAATGTGGCGATCCTGCTAATTTATATGTCGATTCTGCTGTGGCTTATGCAATATTAAAGAAGGGAGTAATTGGGATCAATGTAAAAATTATGAGAAATCCGGATTTACTTCCAAATGAAATTAAATATAGAAAAAATATCGATGAATCCAAATTAAACGAAATAATAGGTATTGAAGAAATTCCAGAAGAAGAGATTGAAAAAGAAGAAACTGATTTAGAACAAATTATTGATGAAGAAAAAAGTGAAGATTAATTTATATGGAGTGATTTTTTAATGCCAATTCTGCGTAAAAAACAAATTCGAAAAATGTCAAATGATGAAATCAAGAAAAAATTAAACGATTTGAGAAATGAACTAGCTAAAGAACGTTCTTTAGTCGCTGGTGGTGGAGCTATAGAAAAGCCAGGTAGAATTCGGGAACTTAGAAGGACAATAGCAAGATTATTAACTTACCGAAATTTAAGAAAATTAGGAAAAATATAATATATGAAAATTAAACCAACAAATATTATTAATCAAAAATTAATTGGATTAAAAGTTAAAATTGTTTCATTATATGATAATCTTCCTAAATGGAAAGGAAAAATTGTTGATGAAACATATAATATGTTTATAATTTCCGATGAAACTTCAAAAAAATTAAAAAAAATTCCAAAAAAAGGAAATTTGTTTGCATTTTATGTTGATAATAAAATAATAGAAGTTAACGGAAAAATTCTAATTGGACGACCTGAAAATCGAATTAAAATGAAAAGAAAGTATTAAGTGAATAAATGATGGTTAGAAATATAGGTATAGGAGTCCCACCTCCAAAGAGAGAGTGTAACGACCCGAAATGCCCATTTCATGGCAATTTATCAATTAGAGGACGTATTTTTGAAGGAAAAATAGTAAGTACAAAAATGAGGAACACAGTTGTTGTAAGACGTGATTATCTTCATTATTTAAAAAAGTATAAGAGATATGAAAAAAGACATGGTACAATTTCAGCTCATTTACCTCAATGCTTTGAAAACATTGAAGTGGGCGATATTGTAAAAATTGCTGAATGCAGACCTTTAAGTAAAACTATTTCATATGTAGTAGTACAAATTAAATCTAAAGAGTAATTTTAAATTTAGTCTTAGTATTAATATAATTAGCTTGGGTTCTTATTTTATTTTTATTTAAATTTATCTTACTTTTTCTGAAAAAATATTTATAAATTATTTGATTTAGATTTTTAAGTAAAAATATATTCAAATATGAATAATAATTTATTACAATTATAAAATAATATAGATAACATTTTTAATGGAGATAAAAATGGCGAGCAAACCAAAAACAATCTTTGAGCGATTAGAAGAGCGTATGGAAAAATTAGAACAAATTATTAATACAATTGTTCCTGGAATTTTGGACCAAGTTATTCCTGCATTGGATAAAGTAAAAGAAGATCTTCCAGCTTCTATTGGGCCTAATTTAATGAATTTTGCAGATATGATAGGAGAACAGATAGAAAATGTTTCGAAATCGGTTTCTAGTATTTCTTCTCCAGGTGGAGGAGGACCTGTAAATGTTGATTTATCTGAAGTTACTGCATCTTTGAATAAAATATTAGATAGTTTTAATGTATTATTAAAAGGTTTTGACCAAGTAAATTCAAAAATAGACAATTTAACCAGTGAAATTTCATTATTAAAGAACGATGTTAATCAAATCAAAGCAATAAGTAGTTCAGTAGCACCAGTAACACAAACTGCTCCACCAGTAAATGTAAGACCTCAAGTCACTGCCCAACCAGCAACACCAGCTCCTGCAAGCTTTCAAGCCACTGCGCAACCTAAACCTACACCAACAATTAAAGCAGCTCCAGCACCTACTATTACTCCGCAAGAAAAAATTCCAACGATTACCACTGAATCATCAGTAGTTCCAACAGAGGTTTTTGACCTTTTTGATTCAATTACTGAGAAACTTAAATCCGGAATGTTGGCACAACAAATGGCACAACACATGGAACAAGTCCGTGATAAAATCGTAAATATATATAAATGGCACCCTACCTTATATGAATTAGCGTCTCAGGCAAGAAAACTTAAAAAAGCAGGAGTTGAAGACCCAGTCGATGCTGATACATATCAATTATTACTAGAAAAAGTACAAGAGTGGAAACAAAGAATAAAAACAGGCTAATTTCCTTTTTATCAATTTTTAAAATTACCAGATCAATTTTCATTCAAGATATTTTAAATTAGAAAAAATTTTTTAATCATCATATTTTTTAATTCCTATCACAAGAAAATTTTTAAACAAATTTTCAAGTTAAATTTTTACTACAAATCACAATGATTTGTAAAAAAAATAAATGAGACGATTCATTCTTATCGTGACATTAATAAAAAATCACATATAATTTCATATAAATTTAATTTATTAAAATTAGACATAATAATAAAAATATAAAGATAGAAAGATACAAAATAAAATAAATAAAAGGTTGAATATCATGGGTAAAGCGCGTATAAGACGAAGCGGTGCGTTATATTTACCATACATTACCAAAGGAATTCAAAATGAGACTGTATTAAAATGTAGCGATAATAGTGGCGGTAAGTTTTTGCGAGTAATTTCAGTGATAGGATATAAAGGACGTTTAAATAAGATACCGAAAGCATCTATTGGACAAATGGTGGTAGTATCAGTAATTAAAGGTAGCCCAGAATTACGGAGACAGGTTGTCCGTGCAATAATTATAAGACAAAAAAAAGCATATAGGCGTCCAAATGGTCAATGGGTAAAGTTTGAGGACAATGCAGCAGTAATTGTAAACCCAAATGGAGATCCAAAAGGCTCAGAAATAAGAGGCGCAGTAGCTAAAGAAGCTGCAGAAAGATGGCCCAGATTGTCTGCTGTAGCATCAATGGTTGTTTAGAGGTGTTAAAAAATGCGTCAAAAAACTAAATCACCAAGAAAAAATAGAAAAAGATTGTATAAAGCACCAAATCATAGAAGAAATAAATTTTTTCATGCAAAATTAATTGATGACTTACGTGCAGAATATGGTATTCGAAGGTTAGGTATCCGTAAAGGAGACCATGTGATGGTAATCAGAGGCGAGTTCAAGGATGTTGAAGGAAAAGTCTCAAGGGTCGATAGACAAAATTATAAAATATATATAGAAGGCGTCCAGATCGAAAAAACAGGTGGAGCTTCTTATGATTATCCTATTAACCCAAATGATGTTATTATAACAAAATTAAATCTAAAAAAAGATAAGTATAGAAAGAATATTATTGATAGAAAAGAAAAAATTGAGTTTGAGTGATCAAATATATGACAAGAAGAGGTAAAAGTAGACATCAAAAACGATTAGCAGCCCCAAAATATTGGCCAATTAAAAGAAAAGAACACAAATTTACTGTAGCATCTAGGCCAGGACCACATTCTGTTAAAAATAGTATACCTTTAATTATTGCAATCAGAGATATTTTAAATTTGTGTAAAACTAGGAAGGAAGCTAAATATATAATAACAGAAGGCAATGTTATAGTTGATGGAAGGGTTAGAAAAGATCCACGCTATTATGTTGGATTAATGGATGTTTTAGAGATCCCTAAACTTAATAAATGCTACAGAATTTTACCAATACCACTGCATGGATTAATCTTACACGAAATTGAAGAAGATGAAAAAGATTTTAAATTATGTAGGATCGAAAATAAGACTACACTAAAAAAGGGTAGAATCCAATTAAATTTACATGATGGTAGAAATATCATCATAGATGTTAAGGATCCAGAAAACCCAATAGAAGATGTTTACAAGACCCAAGATGTTTTAAAAATAGCGATCCCAAGCCAAGAAATTTTAGAACACCTAAAATTTGATGATGATGTATTAGCAATAATAATAGCAGGAAAGAATTTGGGTTATGTCGGAAAAATAATCAACATTGAAAGAAGTGAAGGACCCTTTCAGAATATTATTAAAATGCAGTCAAAAGATGAAGAATTACAAACTGCATTAGAATATGCGTTTATGATAGGTATAGAAAAACCATTAATTTCCCTTCCAGAAAAAAGACAAGGTTTGTGATATAAATGAGCTATGACGAAGACGAAATAAGGAAAGAATTTTTCACCGAAGAGCAGAAAGAAATGATATTGAAGAAATGGGAATCAAATAGAATGTTAAGACCAAAAATATCGAAAGTAACAGTCAATATAGCGGTCGGGACGAGTGGAGAAAAATTAAAAAATGCAATGACTGTACTAGAATCAATTAGTGGACAAAAGCCGGTTCAATGTACTGCAAAGAAAACTATTAGAGATTTTCATATCAGAAAAAATGAACCGATCGCAACAAAAGTAACACTTCGGGGTAAAAAAGCGGAAAGATTTCTTGAAAAAGCTTTTGATGTTATGGACTTTAAATTAAAATATTCATCCTTTGACAAATTTGGAAATGTATCTTTCGGAATAAAAGAACATATAGAACTCCCTGAAACAGAATATGACCCAAATTTAGGGATTTTTGGAATGGATATTAATATTTCAATTGAGAGACCTGGTTCAAGAATAAAGAATAGATATAGATTGAAGTCCAAGATCTCTCATAAACATAATATGAACATTTTAGAAAGTATGATATTTTTGAATACAAAGTTTAATATCAAAATTGTTGAAAAATATCTAATTCATTATTATTAATTGATGGTTATTATGGTTAAAAGAAAAGTTGGAAAAGGAAGTCGTGTATGCCGTAGATGTGGTTCACATAGAGGTTTAATACGACGATATAAATTAAATTATTGTAGAAGATGTTTTAGAGAAACTGCAAAAAAATTAGGTTTTAAAAAATATTCATAGATGGTTATTATGACATTAATGGACCCTTTAGCTAATGCATTAACAAATATATTAAACCACGAAAGAATAGGTAAAAACGAAGTATTACTTCGACCTGCTTCAAAAATGATTTCGGCTACCCTTCGCTTAATCCAAAAAGCAGGTTATATCGGTGAGTTCGAATACATAGATGATGGAAGGTCTGGACAATTTAAAGTTCAATTATTAGGTAGAATTAATAAAACAGGTGTAATAAAACCAAGATATCCCGTTAAAAAAGATGAATTTCAGAAATGGGCAAACTTATATCTTCCTGCCTACAATTTTGGTTTATTAATTGTATCTACATCCGAAGGTCTAATGACACACAATGAAGCTATTGAAAAAGGAATTGGAGGAAGACTAATCGCATACATTTATTAAGATTGATTGGTGTAAAAAAATGAGCGAAGCTTATGAAAAAAGCATAAATATCACGGATAATGTCTCTGTGGAAGTCAAAAATAAGATAGTAAAAGTAAAAGGACCCCATGCAGAGTTGACAAGAGATTTTAATCATGCCATGCGAGTAGAACTAAAAATAGATGGAAATTCAATATTAATTCGCGGTGATAATTCAAGAAAAAAGATAAAAGCATTAGTAGGGACTATATATTCTCATATTAATAATATGATAAAAGGGTCATTAGGTGATTTTAAGGTCATATTAAAAATTGTTTATGCACATTTTCCAATTAACGTTAAAGTCGAAAAAAATTTGATTTTCATTGAAAATTTTTTAGGTGAACGAAGACACAGAACAGCTAAAATTATTGGTAAATCCACAAAAGTAGAAGTTGTTGGCGATGACGTAATAGTTTCAGGGCCTAATATAGAATATGTTACTCAAACTGCAGCTAATATAACTAAAGCTACAAAAATAAAAAATAAAGACCCACGAATATTTCAAGATGGTATATATAAATATAAAAAATTGTATAATGATAATATAATTTGGGAACTTAAAATTTAACAGTGAATAATATGAATATGAGTAGAAAAGAAAAAAAACATTATCTCAAAGTACGAAATAAAATCTCCAATAATAGGCCAAAATTCCGAAGATGTGAATCATGGAGATATAAAAGAGTTAAACCAAATTGGAGAAAATCTCGCGGCATAGATAGTATGGTTAGAAGAAAAGAAAAAGGAGTCATAAAATCTCCAAATATAGGATATAGAGGTCCAAAAAAGGTTAGAGGTTTACATTCATCTGGTTTAAAAGAAATTTTAATCCATAATGTAAAAGAATTAGATAATATTAATCCTAAACTTGAAGCTATCAGAATTGGTAGAACCGTTGGAATTCTTAAAAGAATTGCAATTTTAGATAAAGCTTATGAATTAAATATTAAAGTTTTAAATGTTGGAAAAGCCTTAATAAAAGAAGAAGAATTAATAGATTTAACTACTATTGAAGGAGAAGAAACCAGTTAAAAGGTCAATAAAATGAATTTAAAATCGCAACGAAGAATTGCAGCAGAAATTTTAAAAGTAGGTATTAACCGGGTTTGGATTGACCCTGAAAGAATTGATGACGTATCACTCGCAATTACTCGAGATGATATTAGAGCATACATTAAAGATGGTACTATAAGGCCTAAATACAAAAAAGGTATAAGCCGAAGTAGAGCTCGAATAATACACATTAAAAAGAAGATGGGTAGAAGAAGAGGACCCGGTAGCAGAAAAGGAAAAAAATATTCAATAGTATCTCGAAAAAGAAGACATATACTAAAGGTCAGACCAATCAGAAAACATATTAAAAAATTGAGGGCAAGACGTATAATAACACCTTCAGTTTATAGGAAACTTTACCGCTGGAATGATGGTAATATGTTTCGTAATGTAGCACATGTTGATCAATTTATTAAAGATAAAAAATTAACTAGAAGATAAATTTTATGGAAGATTAAAATGGCAAAAGGTCCGAAATATCGCGTTAGATTTAAAAGACATAGAAATGGAAAAACTAATTACTATTTAAGAAAAAGATTGATTCAATCTAATTTACCAAGAATTGTTATACGTAAATCTAATAAATATATTTTAATTCAATTAATAGAAGCTCAAATTGAAGGCGATAGAATCTTATCAAGCACAAATTCTAAAGAATTAATCAAAAAATATGACTGGGGCGGTAGTTGTAATTCAATACCTACTGCATATCTCACTGGTTATTTAGCAGGTTTGAAAATTAATGCAAGTAATAACATAGAAAAAGCAATTTTAGACCTCGGGCTCCAAAAAATAACTTATGGTTCAAAATTATTTTCTGCCCTGAAAGGGCTTGTTGATGCAGATATTAATATCCCCCATTCAGATAAAATTTTCCCCCCAGAAGAGAGAATTTCAGGGGAGCATATTCAATCAATTGCAAATTCACTTTATGATACAGATCCAGATAGATATAAAAAACAGTTTTCCCTTTATTTGAAAAATAATTTTGACCCTAGAAATTATGTTGAATTATTTAATAAAACTTTAAAAAAGATACAAAATAGTTTTAATTAAGTCTAATGGTGAATAAAATGGCTCAAAGAGACATTGAAGAATGGGTACCTAAAACAAGAGTAGGTAAATTGGTAAAAGAGGGTTTTATTACATCGATAAATGATTTATTTCAAAATGTGATGCCAATAAGAGAACCGCAAATTGTTGATATTTTACTTCCTAATTTAAAAGAAGAAGTATTGGATATTAATCTAGTCCAAAAACAAACAGATGCTGGAGAAAAATCTCGATTTAAAGCTACCGTTGCTGTTGGAACAGCTGGATTTCTAGGAATTGGAGAAGCAAAAAACCTCGAAATCGGCCCAGCAATTAGACAAGCTATTATACACGCTAAATTAAATATTGCACCAATTAGAAGAGGATGCGGTAGTCATGAATGCAAATGCGGAGGACTACATTCTCTTCCTTTTAAAGTCTCTGGAAAATGTGGGTCAGTCCGAGTTTTTTTAAAACCTGCACCACGAGGACTTGGTATCGTCGCAGCAAAAACGGTTAAAACAATATTTAAACTTGCAAAAATTGAAGATGTTTGGTCTTGGACTAAAGGACATACCAAAACTACAGTAAACTTCGCAAAAGCGACCTTTTACGCCCTAAAAAATACCTATAAAGTTATGAGTCCTGTTTGGGATTGGACAAGAAGAGAATAAATAGCATAAAAAACAATTTATTTTTAGATTTTTAATCTTTATTTCAATTGATTAAAATTTAAAATTTCCAGTAATGGTCTATCACATTTTTTCTGGATAAATAGTTTAAAAAGAATATACCAATGATAAATATTATTAATGGAATAGATGTTATGAATAAAAATATCCAGCCGATTTTTCTGCTCTTTTTAAAATAATAAATACCACTTAAAATGACTATTGAATAAATTAAGAATATAACACCAAGTGCTAATGATAAAGCGTTTATATTCGTATTAGACAGGCCAAACTGTGCTAAAAAAGTATTTCCATTTCCCATCAAATTATCAAGACCAAATTGCTGGAAAATCCAACCTATCAAATTATTTATTAGGGGTGTTAGAATTTCAATAACTAAATAGCTAAACAATGAAGTGTAATTTGGAAGAGGTGATGGTATAAAGTTCAAAATAGAAATTATGAGTCCAATTATAATTATAAGAATATAAAAATAAATCATTAAATCAGGAAAATATCCTTTATTATTTTGAATTTTAATCTACCGACCAAAATCATTTAATTTAAAATGAATAGGATTATCTATAATAGAAAAATATTAAATTTAAATCATTTTCATTATTAAATCATTTATTTCCGTATTTCTATTTCCGAGTACGCCTCCTGCTTTATAGTGCCTTTTAATTTTACCATGATGTCCACCTTTTGGAGGTCTTAATCGGAAAACAGGTTTTATTTTCTGGATATCATGAATATTTATTTCGTTAGAAATTATTGCCTTAGACAAATCTTTGATGGATTGATATTCAGTGTATTTTTTCAGATATTGGTCAGTTAATTTTTTGCGGCCTTCCAGTCTACCTCTCTTTTTTAGTAGTAATTCCAGAGTATCTTCGTTTATTTCGCCCCATGTTGTATAATCTTTTACTTTTTGGAGCATTCCTAAATAAGATTTGCGGTCATCAATTAGTACAGCGTGGTTTATTCGGTTTAATCTTAACATCTTTAATGTGTCTTTAACTTCTTTTCTAACATTTACATTTCCGCGGATTCTTACAACTATAAGCTTTTTATTTCCTTTTTCATTAACTTGGGACATTGTGTTCACTAATTGCCTAAAATAATTAATAATTTTAAAAATCTATATTTTGTTTTAAATTTTATGATAGTGATTAATAAAATTTTTAAACAATAAATATGCCATATTTCTGATACAATTATATTATAAAAATTGTAAATAAAAGTTCTTTTTATTTACTATTATTTCAATTAAATTTTTTTAATTATTATTTAAATTATATTTTTAAATAATGGTTTGAGATTATTAGATAGAATTAATCTCTTTTTAAGATGAAAAAACAATGGAAAAAAGAAAAATTAAAAAAGATAAAAAAAAGAAAATATTGGATGATTCTAATCTCGAATCAGATAAAAATAAGAAAATATTGGATGATTCTAATCTCGAATCAGATAAAAATAATAATGAGGATGATAATGAAATTAAAATTAATGAGATTAAATTTTCCAAATTGGATAATATTATAGACCAAATAATGGATAAAGAATTAGAAAACTTGGATTTTTTCAATGATAAGGAAAATACGGATAGACAGTATATTTGGGGGTTTTCATTAACCGTTACACCGGATAGTAAACCAATTATAAGAGAATTTGAGAAAAAGCGTGAGAATTTTATAAATAAAGAGGACGAAAATGTATGGGAACCATTGATTGAAGTTATGGAACAAGATAATGGATTATTAATAATAATAGAAATACCAAATACTACTGAAGACGAGATTAAATTAACTTCATATGAAGATTATTGTGAGTTATCAATAAATTCATCAAAAAATCTTCATAAACAAATTAATTTCCCATTTAAAGTCGACCCTAAATCTGAAAAAATGAAATATAAAAATGGTATTCTGGAAATTTTATATTCAAAATTATAATGTTGATTTAGAATTGATTGGGTTAATTGATATAATCTTTTAGAATATATTTTGTAATTAAAAATAAATAATAAATACAAAAAAGTATTTACTTGTTTTTTAATATGATTGATAAATATTATTTACATTAAAAAACTTTATTTTATTGAGTTTAGAACAAACTTTAAAAATCAAATTTAGAAAAAAACACACACAAATTATCTATTTTAAAAAGTGTTTCAAATGGCTCAGATACGAGATGAGAAAAAGATAAAGAAAAGAAGAGGATCCCGGACTTGTGGTTACGGGACACAAGGCCAACATAGAAAAAGTGGTCAACGTGGTGGTAGAGGTAATACTGGTGGAAAAAAGCATAAATGGACATATATTGTAAAATATGATCCAGACTATTTTGGAAAAAAAGGATTTAAAAGGCCCCCAGATAAACAAATTAAAATCAAAACAATTAATGTTGGAGAAATTAACCAGTTAATAGAGAAAAACTTAATTGAAAAAGAAGAAAAATTTTTTACGTTAAACGTAGTAGAATTAGGTTTTGGAAAGGTGCTTGGAAAAGGGACTTTAAATTTTCCTGTTAAAATCACTGCCAAAAGTTTTTCAAAAAAAGCTGTTGAAAAAATAAATAATGCTGGAGGTCAAATTAATATTTTAAATGAAAATAAAATAAGTGAATAAAAGAAATAAAATTAAACAATAATATTTTTCTTAATGATGATTTGAGGTTTATGGAATAGACTAAAAATGACGAGTACATTCCTCCGCGCTATGAGTCCATTTTGCCGGGTCATGCCGGAAATAAAGCAACCAAATCGAGATGTATCATTTAAAGAAAAAGCTATATGGACAATTGTAGCTTTGCTTATTTATCTTGTTATGTCTAATATGACCTTAATAGGAGTAAAAGCTCAGCAGAGTGGTGTAGATTATTTTTATTGGTGGAGGGTACTTCTAGCTTCAAATAGATTTACATTAGCAGAACTAGGAATTGGCCCCATTGTAACTGCTGGATTGATTATGCAACTGTTAGCAGGTTCCAAAATAATTAAGGTAGATTTTTCAGATCCCACAGATCGTTCTTTATTTACTGGTGCCCAAAAAGTTTTTGCAGTTTTTTTAACTACGGTTCAAATTATTGCATATATTGGCGCAGGGGCTTATGGACCAATTGGAGGTGAAGGACTCCAACTTATGGATATAGTATTAATTTTTGTCCAATTGATGATGGCAGGAATTATAATTATCTTATTAGATGAATTATTACAAAAAGGCTGGGGACTTGGGTCAGGAGTTTCTCTTTTTATATGTGCAGGAGTTGCAAGACGGATTATCTGGCTAAGTTTTTCTCCAATTCAAGGTGGAGATGGACTAATGTATGGTATAATAATAGCTTTTGTTCAGACAATTATTTCAATGAGTACTGGAAATGTTGGAAAATTTCAAATTTCACCAAGTGAGACAGAAAAATATTATTTTTTAAGACCAAACGATTTCAGTTCAATTTGGATACAAAGACCAGTTGGTATTCCCTCAGATATTAATGGTATCCCAATAACTCCGGGGACTGCTGATTACAATAATGCAATGACAGCATTAATGAATTCTCAAAAATCATCATCTGCGCCTACATTAATAGGGCTGATAACAACTATTGTAATTTTTTTGGTTGTAATATTTATAGAGACAGTTCGAGTAGAAATTCCACTACAATATTCGCGGTATCGTGGTTTTAAAGGAAAATATCCAATAAAATTATTATATGTATCAAATATACCTGTTATTTTAGTCCAAGCATTATATGCTAATTTATTATTCTTTGGGCAATTATTAGGTACTCAGTTTCCTACAAATCCATGGGTACAAATATTTGCAAAATTTGACCAACAACAATTACTTCAAGGTGGGGCATTTCTTCGCCCGCAATTTCCATGTATTCTGTATTTTCTTTCACCGCCGCGGGGGCTGTATGAATTGATTTATTATCCTGGACAGTGGGTTATACATATAATAGTATATACAATTATTTTAATAATTTTATGCGTTTGGTTTTCTAAAATTTGGGTAGATGTAAGTGGAATTGCGCCTAGAGATATTTCTCAGCAGATTTTAAATTCTGGACTGATGGTACCTGGGTTCAGGAGAAACCCTAGAATCATCGAAAAAATTTTAAAGAGATACATTCCAACAGTTACAACTCTTGGTGCAATTTTGGTAGGACTAATAGCTGCTATAGCTGATTTTATGGGTGCTTTAGGTACAGGAATGGGTGTATTATTAACAGTAGGTATTTTATATCAATATTACCAGATTCTAGCCCAAGAACAACTTGCATCTATGAACCCTGCGATGCGGAGTATTCTAGGATTGGATTAAAAAAATCAAATTTTATTTCTAAAAATAATGATGAATAAATTTTTAATATAACCATTTTATTCTATACTATAAATTTTTAAATGTGGTCTAAATGCCAGAACCGAGATATCGTTCACGATCAAAAGCAAGAAAAATAATAAAAACACCTGGAAAAAGAATAAAAATACATTATAGACGTAGAAGATATAGTACAGATAAATGTGCAATTTGTAAAAAAGAATTACATGGTATGGCTTCAAGAGTTCCTAAAAAAAGAAGAAAATATGCAAAAACACGCAGAAGACCTAATAGAATTTATGGCGGTAATTTATGTCCCGCTTGTCTAAAGTCTGCATTAATAGAAAGTGTAAGATCGCAATGATAAATTCCCAGAATGGGGTTTAAATTTTGGTGGAGCTTCTTATTACAATTACAGGACTTCATGGTGTCGGAAAAACATTAATTGGAAAAAAATTATGTGAATATTTTAATTTGGGTTATAGTTCAGCGGGCATAATTTTTAGGAACATTGCAAAAGAGTTTAACATGTCATGTGCTGAATTTAATGAATACGCATTGACTCACCCAGAAATTGACAAGAAAATAGACGGAATTACTCTAGAGTTAGCAAAAAAAGGTAACATTATAATAGAAGGTATACTAAGTTCATGGATTACCCGTGAATTAAATCCATTTAGAATATTATTAATAGCACCATTGGAAGTCCGAATTCAACGAATTGCCAAAAGAGATAATATCACATTTGATGAAGCTATGGAAATTACAACAGCTCGAGAAAAATCTGAAAGAACTCGGTTTAAAAGATTATATAATATTGACATTCTTGAAAAAAATATTTATGATATTTCAATCAATACATATTCATTTGATATAGATAGTATGATTAAAATTTTAACAACAGCAATTAATGAACATAAAAATAAAAAAGAATGATTTGGTTATTTAGAACAATTATAAGTTTTTGAGGAAGGATTTCAAAATGCCAGCAATAGAAATTGGACGTATTTGTTTAAAACTATCAGGGCGAGAAGCAGGTCGAAAGTGTGTAATTTTAGATGTAATTGATAAGAATTATGCACTTATTACTGGTCCTAAAGACCTTACTAAGGTTAGAAGAAGACGTACTAATATTAGACATCTTGAACCTTTTAAATATAAGATATTTATTGAAAAGAATGCAAGTGATTCAGATGTTATTGAAGCATTGAAAAAAGAAAATTTATATGAATTTATGCAGACCCACGTTAAATTGGATATTTAATTAATTCTTTTTAATTTAATAATTCCTTTATTTATTTCAGTTAAGTGGTGAATAACTTATTTCTAAAAACAAGCTTCCTTGCGATATAGAAGATAAATTTTTAATTAAAGCAGAAAGTTATACAGACCCAAATTTTGGGGTTATTCCAGAAAAAAGGCCAATTCATCAATATATTAACTTCGGGATAATTAATTTAGACAAACCAGCAGGTCCTACATCTCATGAAGTAGCATCATGGGTAAGAAAAATTCTTAACATAAAAAAAACAGGGCATTCAGGAACTCTTGACCCACGTGTAACTGGTGTACTCCCTATTGCTCTGAATGATGGCTGTAAGATCCTTCAGACCCTTTTAAAAGCTGGTAAAGAATATGTTTGTGTAATGCATTTGCATAAACAAATATCTGAACAGAAAATAAGAGATATTATTTATGAATTTAAGGGAAAAATTTACCAACGTCCTCCACTACGCTCCTCTGTTAAACAGAGACTACGTATTCGAGAAATTTATTATATAGATATCCTTGAAATTGAAGATAGAAATGTTCTTTTTATCATAGGATGTCAGGCAGGGACCTATATCAGAAAATTTGTATTTGATTTGGGGTTAGCCTTAGGTTGTGGAGCGCATATGCGAGAACTTAGACGTACTAGAGTTGGTCCTTTTAAAGAAAAAGATAATCTATTTAATCTCCAAGATATAAAAGATGCTTATGAATTTTATATTGAAGAAGGAGATGAAACATATCTTAGAAAAATTATTTTACCTATGGAATATGCATTAACAGGTATGCCAAAAATTATTGTAAGAGATTCTGCTGTTGATGCACTATGTCATGGCGCTAAATTAACAGCACCGGGTATTTTAAAAGTGAGTGCGCATCTGAAGAGTAATGATTTAGCTTGTGTTTTAACGCTTAAAAATGAGTTAGTTGCACTTGTAGAGCCAAAATATTCAGCTTCTCAAATTGTTAAGATAGACCACGGAGTTATTGGGAAAGTTAACCGTGTTATTATGCCGATTAATACTTATCCTTCGTGGAAATCATATAAATAAAAAATTAATTTACGACCTCATTATGAATTCTAAGAAATTAAATTCGGAACATTATTTTACTAAGCATCCTACATCGAAATTAAAATTATATAAAATTACTGGGACATTTTTGAGTAAATCATTTAACTTTTTCACATCTACAGGAGTCTTTTCCTATAAAAAAGTAGACAAGGGTACTTCTTTGTTACTAAATTCTTTAATACTACCAAAAAATAAAAAAATTGAAATTTTAGACCTTGGATGTGGGTATGGTATTATAGGAATAGTTTTGGCATCTCTATTGCCCGAATCGCACATTACTATGATTGATATTAATTCACGCGCTATTTGGTTAAGTAAGAAAAACATTACTATTAATAATCTCAAAAATATTGAGGTAAAATATGGTGATTTTTTACAAATAATAAATAATAATTTTGATTTAATTTTAACTAACCCACCAATATCTCTTGGAAAATCAATATTATTTAAATTATTTAGAAAAAGCTATGAGGTTTTAAATAATGGTGGCACACTTCAACTTGTCATTAAAACTAAACAAGGCGCCAAATCTACATATAATGAATTAAAGCAGATCTTTGGTGAAAATAATGTTAAATTACTTAAAATAAAAAGTGGATATAGAGTATATCAAGCTCATAAAATTTAAAAGATTCAATTTAATTTATTTGTAAAAGGCAAGTTTCATATTTATTTGAACTTTTGTTCGTCAAATTAAATTTTTATTAAATGCCGGGATAGCCAAGCGGATTACGGCGCAGGCCTGGAGTTATTTCGTTGCTTGAGAGCCTGTGACACTCTGTGTCGCGTGAGTTCGAATCTCACTCCCGGCGCTATAATTATTATAAAAAAATTTGGTGTTAAAATTGGCTAATGTCGGGATTATATATGATGATATTTATTTAGAACATGATACCGGGAACCATCCAGAATCTGCAGATAGATTGGTCGAAACTATGAAATTAATCAATGAAAAAAAGGTGCTGGAATATCAAAATGTGTTTTTAATTAGTCCAAGACCTGCTACAATTGATGAGATTGCTATTGTTCATAAAAGAGATTATATAAAATATATTGAAGATTTTTGTAAAAAAGGCGGAGGATATCTTGATGGTGATACGCCTTGCTCAAGCCGATCTTATGAAGCAGCATTATATGCAGCTGGGGGAGGTCTTGCTGCTGCCGAAAAAATTAAAGAAGGTAAAATTGATTATGCTATTGGTTTAATAAGACCACCAGGACACCATGCAGGGAGATATACAGCTCGCGGATTCTGCATTTTCAACAATATTGTAATACTTGCTGAATTTCTTTTAAAAGATTTTAATAAAATAATGATCCTTGATATTGATGCCCACCATGGAAATGGCACACAAGATATGACATATGATAGAAAAGATATTTTGTATTTTGGGATACAACAAGATGGTAGGACATTATATCCAGGATCAGGTTATCCTGAAGAAATTGGTATGAAGGAGGGAAAAGGGTACAATATTAATGCACCTTTAGCCCCTGGGTCAGGTGATAAATCATTTAATAATATTATTGATGAGGTTTTTATTCCGATAGCTAAACAATATAGACCGGATTTTGTTTTAATGTCTGTCGGTTTTGATTCTCATTTTTCAGACCCTCTTACAGATCTTCGACTAACGACTCAAGGGTATAGAAATATCATACATAAAGTAAAGAATTTTGTTAATGAATACTGTAATAAAAATCTTATAATTTTACTGGAAGGGGGCTATAACCTCAGAGCTATATCTCGTTCAATTGTCAATATAATTTATGAACTAGCCGATATACCCGAAGAGATCCATGATGAAGGAGACCATGAGGACGAAAAAATAGTAAGATATACAGGCGAATTGATTAAACGTATTAAATCAGAACTAAATAATTATTGGAAATTCTAAATTTTTTCTACTTTTTCCAAAAATAATGTTTAATATAAATAATTTTAATGGATAAAAATTTTTAAAAATAATTTATTTGTTCGTTAATTCAATTTCAATATAAACATCTTCAGGAACTCTAATCCGCATTATCTGTCGCATCGTCCTTTCATCTGCATCTATATCTATTAGCCTTTTATGTATTCTCATTTCGTAATGTTCCCAAGTTTGTGTGCCTTCTCCACATGGACTTTTTCTGGTCGGTACTCGTAATCTCTCTGTTGGTAATGGTATAGGGCCAGACATTCTTACACCTGTTTTTTTGACCATACTTTTTACTTCATCACAAATTTTATTCAAATTTTTTCTATTTATACTGGAAAGTCTTATTCTAGCCTTTTGTACCATTTTGATCATTCATCTAATTTTTTCTAAATAAATTTCGTAAAATTATTTTTATAAATTTTTCTTAATTATTGATAACTTTTTAAGTAAATACAATTATTTTAAAAATTTTTCTCTAAATATTATCTTTTTAAGTTTTATAATTTTTAATTTAGACATTTCTAACCATAAAAAAACAATAATGAGGGGTTAATTATTAAAAAATAAGTAAAATAAAATAAAAAAAATTAGTAAACTATTTTTTACCCGCTTTTAAGGGGACTTCTTTGGCTTTAATCTCCTTTACTACCCCAACTGCTATAGTACGTCCCATATCTCTTACAGCAAAACGACCTAACTGTGGAATTTCTGCGTATTTTTCTAATACAAGTGGTCTTAATGGCTTAAATTCAACAACAGCGGCATCACCTTGTTTAATATAGTCTGGGTTTTCTTGTGAAACTTGACCAGACCTAGGATCAATTTTTTGTTTTATACTGACGAATGTGCACGCTTGTTGAGCAGTGTGTGCATGTATTACAGGAGTATAACCGGGCGATACTACAGTTGGGTGATAAATTACAATTATTTGACCTGTAAATTCTTCAACTGTTGATGCAGGTTTATCAGTAGGACTTAATACCATACCCCGTTTAAGTTCTTTATGAGAAATACCCCTTAATGCTACACCAATATTATCTCCTGGAATTGCTTCTGGTAATTCTTCATAATGCATTTCTATAGACCTAACTTCTGATGTAAAACCGGGAGGTAATATTGCTACTTGCTGTCCTTTTTTAATTTTTCCTGTTTCCACTCGTCCCACTACAACGGTACCAATACCTTTAATTGAATAGACATCTTGGATTGGTAACCTAAATGGTTTATCAACTGGTTTAGGTGGTAATTTGATATTATCTAATGCTTCTAATAATGTTGGGCCATCATACCATTTGAGATTGCTGGATCTTTCCTTTAGATTGTCTCCAGTCCAACCTGAACCGGGTATAAAAGGTACATCTTTAACGGGATATCCTACTTGCTTGAGTAAATCGGTGATTTCATCTTTGATTTCGTTATATCTCTCTTGGGACCAATCAACGGTGTCCATCTTATTAACTAAAACGATCATCTGATTAACACCAAGAGTTCTCGCAAGAAATGCATGCTCTCTCGTTTGACCACCAGCGGATATTCCTGCTTCAAATTCTCCTTTTTTAGCTGAAACGACTAAAACTGCAGCATCTGCTTGACTACTTCCAGTGATCATGTTTTTTATAAAATCACGATGTCCAGGTGCATCAATAAGTGTGAAATAGAATTTTGGAGTTTCGAATTTCCTAAAGGCCAAGTCAATTGTTAAACCTCTCTCTCGTTCTTCTTTTAATCTGTCAAATACAAATGCATATTTGAAAGATGATTTGTCTAACTTCTGAGCCTCAGCTTCCATTTCTCGCATTTCTCTATCAGTGATTGCTCCCGTTAAGATAAGCAAATGCCCTGTAGTGGTACTTTTACCGGCATCTACATGGCCTATTATTACGAGATTTACGTGTTCTTTTTTACTACTCATTACCTATTCACTAACTCCTTTTGTACTTATAAAATATTGAATGAATTTTTTGGAATTGTCTATTTTATTTTTTTTCCAAATTTAGAATATAATTTAAACGTAGTTGAATTTCATTTAAATTTATGACTTTATATAAATTTTTAATCAATATAAAAATTTATAATGTGGATACTCAATAGAACCATTATATTTAAATTTTTAGAGTAGAATTCTTTACCAAATTAAAAAGTTTTTTTGGAGGATTAAGGAAATTAAAAATACATAACGAAATTTATAAATATTATTATAAAAGGGAGAGAATAGATAAATAGAATAGATAGTTATAATAGTAATTCGCAAGTTAGATCTTTTTAAAGAAATAAAAAATAGTCTTTTAATAAAATTTTTTTATTTTAAATTATGATTATTGTATTTCAACCAAATTATAATTATAATTGCGGGAATTGGTTTAAAAATAAATTTCTTAAATATAACAAACTAAACATCATTCAAATTTTATCATTTAATTTTACCAAATTTCTCATTAAACACATTTTTATAAAAATTTTCAAAGCAAAATAAATGCAATAAACTGTTGTTCTGCTTTTATTAAAGTGGAAGGGCAGTATTTCTCTGGATATCTTTTTATATTTTGGGGGTTTATTATAGCTAGGATGTGAGCTTTGCCTATTTGGTAAGTAATTCCTTAGTTTTATCTTCTCTATGAGTTTGTCTATCAAGTCATATCGTCCCTATGACAAAAACTTTTTAATATTCAAATTCATAAACAAAAGTACGACTATAGGAGTTATAAAGTTCGCTTTAACACCTATTTGCAAGGTTATACGAATTAAAAAATGTATGAAATACTCTTTAAGCAAAAGGCGCAAGTCTTTTCATAAAAAATTGTAATAGGTGATAATAAATATGGCATTTAAAGTATTATTCCTTGCCCACGCTCCTGATGCAGATGCTGAGAAGCATCGATGTATTATTGAAACGCCCAAGTATTATAAGCTTTTTGTAGTAGCAGTCAAAAATCAAGAGCAAGCAATTGAAGTATGTAAAAAATTTGTAAAAGAGGAGGGCATTCAGTCAATTCTTCTCTGTCCAGGATTTACACATAAAGATATTGCGGAGATATCAGAATCGGTTGGTGAGAATGTCGGAGTTTCTGTAGCCAGGGGAGATGGTCCGAGTAATAGGAATTCAATGGAAGTGATGAGAAGAGAAGGCTGGTTTTCAGAAAAAGAGAGAAAATAAAATTCTCTTTTTTTTGTTCACTTCAAGATCAAAATAAAGAATGTAAAGTTGGGCTTGGGCACTCTGCAGTACTTTGCTCTTTGCCCCATACTATTTCAATGGTTCATTAACTAAATTATCTTTTAAATATTATTTAATAAAATAGATAAAAACACTAATTCATTTAATTATATTAATATGAAAACTTCTGAAGTTTTAAAAATTTTGGATATTTCAAGACCGACTTTATATCGGTATCGAAAAAAAATCTTATTAAAGCAATACGATTCCCTAAATCGGTGGGATTATGGTGAGAAATCGGTCTATAATCTCTTTAACAAGGATATTCTACGAAAAGTTTATATTTATGCAAGGGTCTCTACGAGAAAGCAAAAAAAAGAATTAGAAAATCAAATCTTATTACTAAAAACTTAGCGTTTTCAAAACGGACTATAAATAAATTGTATTTTTTCTGATATAACTTCAGGAATATCGTTTGAAAAAAGACCTAGTTTCTTTCAAATGTTAGATGATATATTTGATAAGAAAGTCGAGAAAGTAATCATTATGTATAAAGATAGGATAAGTAGAGTTGGTCTTGAATTATTTTATTACTTGTTTAAGAAGTTTGGAATAGAAATTGTTGTAATAGTTTAAGTCAATAAAAGACAAGCAAAAATATAAGTTTGAGACCAAGCAATTACAACGGTTGACTTTAAAAAGAAATAATAAGATAAAAGACATTATTCATAAAGTTTCTCGTAAAATAATTAATTACTGTAAAGAGTATGACATAGGGACAATAGTTTTTTGTTATAATAACGGGTGGAAACAGACCATAAAAATTGGAAAAAGAAATAACCAAAATTTTGTGCAAGTTCCTTTTTCAAAATTGCTCCAAGTGGTGCAGTATAAAGCAAAATTAGTAGGAATTGAAGTGAAAATAATTAATGAAAGTCATATTTCTAAATGTAGTTTTTTAAATGTGAGCCAATTGAACACCATGACCACTACTTAGGAAAGAAAATAAAGAGAGGGTTGTTCAGGACAGCCAATGGGAAGATAATAAATGCAGATGTGAACGTAGCTTACAACATAATAAAAAAAGCAGTCCCGAAAACTTTTGATAAAGTGGACGGGATAGAGGCGTTTGGGGTCACGCCAATATCTGTTCGTATTGAATAGATATAAAATTTATTCTCCTATTATTAGCATAGGAAAATGAATAAACCCTTTTTACATAAAATTTAAACTTTTTTTTTCTCTCACTTTTTTTCTAAATTTTTTTTCATCTCAACTTTTGTAATAATCACAATCATTGTTTTTTAAAGTTATTTATGCAAATATTTTATTTACAACAAGAACTTGGAATATTTATAAAATAGAATAAATAAAACACATAAAATTAAAATTTACTTTGTATAATTTCTCAGTGCTTCTTTTAAAGAATTTATTGCAAGAATAGCACAGTGTTTATGTTCTTCAGGAAGACCACCTAATGCATCTTCGATATCAGTGGGGTTTAGATTAAGAGCATAATTAACAGATTTTCCTTTTATCATGATAGTGGTCATAGACCCAGCGGCAACAGTAGCTCCACATCCATCAGTTAAGAATTTAGCGTCTTTAATAATATTATCTTCAATTTTAATAAAAAATTGAATAGTATCACCACATGGACCTTTATAACTAGATTTATTGACTTTCCAATCGTCCATTGAACCCCAATTTTGTGGATTATAAAACAACTCTACTACTTTTTTTGAGTATACTTTTAGATCTTCTTCGATTATTTCCTTCTGTATTTGATCAACCCAATCATCGAAATCAGATTTTTCTGACAATTAATCAACACCTCTTTTAATGAATTGAGGACTACTTAATTTATTCAAATGGCATATAATAATAATTAAAAAATGTATTAAGAATTTTGTGTAAAATAAAAGTTTATAATGTTCTAATATTTGTAAGAATTTATTATAGGGTTAAGAAAACAATAAATAATACAATTATCATTTCTAAATAAGAACTAAAAATTTATTTAGATAAAATTAATAATGACTAGAAATTACATAAACTGAACTGAAGTTATCTTGTAGAAGCAGCTATTCTTTCTTTTTCTTCTTTTCTTTTAATCGCACCACTATTAGAGTCATTATAAGCAGCAAGAATTAGTTCATTTGCAATACATTCCTCGATAGTTAATATATTATTAAAAGATGCTTTCCAACATTCTTCAACAAGATATTTAAGAGCTAGGTCTAACCTTCTTTGAGGGGATACATCAACAGCTTGACTATAAGCAATTCCACCATAGCTTACTCTGGTAGTCTCTTCTCTAGGAGCACAATTTTCTATGGCGTTAATAAGAATTTGAACAGGATTTTTTCCAGTCTTTAAATGAATTATATCAAAAGCTCGTTCGACAATTTTTATTGCTTTCTCCTTTTTTCCAGAAATATGGCGGGTTTGTCTACCACTATGACGTCTGGAAGCAAGTCCGGGAACCATTAACCTATTAATATACCTTTCTACAATTGGTATATTACTTTTCCTGAATCTTTTGTGTTCATGGCGTCCATGTGTATGTGGTATTATAATTGGGTCTAGATTAATATACCGTGCCAGACCCGGGTCGCTAATTTTAATATTAGATTGGTCCCATTTATGGAATAGTTTTAAGTTATACATTTAAGTTTCACAAATTCTAATGATTAATATTAATTTTTTAATAATGAATAGATAAATCGATAACACTTTTTTTCTTACTTGATAACTTTTAAAGATTGTGATAATTGGAAAAGAATATTTAAAAAGTTTGTGGTAAACAATATGAAAAAAAAATTTAAGAAATTAATTAACAAATTCGGAAATTAAAAAGATTAAGAAATATAAATAGAGCAATTATCCTTCCAGCAGAGCGCGACATCTAGAACAGTACTTTTCTCCAGGTGGGTTCATGAATTGGCAATTTGGACACTCTTTCCAAGTAGGATACCATTTAAAAATATTTAACAATAATTTAGAGTTATCTTTTTTTGATATACCCGTAATTTTATCATTGGTGAAAATTCCCTCGCTACCAAA
>Ga0164318_10000777_pt1 | contig 26091 bp, 15 predicted proteins | sample GuaBasSedimGuay9_FD_113734 | JGI IMG/M metagenome (GOLD analysis project Ga0164318, IMG submission 113734) | Subseafloor sediment microbial communities from Guaymas Basin, Gulf of California, Mexico - Guay9, Core 4571-4, 0-3 cm | ecosystem: Environmental > Aquatic > Marine > Hydrothermal vents...
CCTGGTTTTTATACAGTTAAAGCACAGATGATAGGTTATAAAACAGTTGTGAAGAAAAAAGTAAAAATACTCCAGGATTTGACCACTGTTTTGAATTTTGAGATGGAAGAAACAGCAATTCAAGGCGAAGAGGTTGTTGTAGAAGCAACTAAACCTATTGTACAAAGAGACGTTACTTCTTCTACAAGGACTGTTTCTGGTGAAGAAGTGGATAAAATGCCTGTGAACTCATTTGTAGGATTTGTTGCAAATACAGGTGGAGCAGTTGAAACAGGTGGTGCAAATGGTGGTATTCATATTAGAGGTGGTAGAACAGATGAAGTTGCCTATGTTGTTGATGGTATTAATACAAATGATCCTGTTACAGGTGGAAGAGGAATTACTCTGGATAATAATGCTATTGCTGAGATTATGGTTATCACTGGTGGATTTGATGCTGAATATGGCCAGGCTATGTCTGGTGTTGTTAATATTGTTACGAAGGAAGGTACAAGAGATAGATATTCTGGTACATTGGAATTAAATACTGATGCTCTTTTGAATGGTTCTCGAAAATATGATAATGGTTACAATAACTATAATTTTACATTAGGTGGTCCGTTATTCTTTACTAAAAAAGCAAGTTTTTTTATCTCTGGCGCATTAACCGATTCCAAGAAAAATGCAGATAGAGCAGGTGTTCATATAAGACATGATGATTATCATAATTATAATGGAACTTATAAAATAACTTTTAATCCATTTTCTAGTATGAAAGTCATTTTAAATGGTAATTATTCTAAATCATGGGATCATAGATATTCTCATGGTAGAAGTTATGGTAATTGGCTAAAAGATACTCCAAAATATAAATATGGTAATTCACAGTTTAATTTTAAAATCAATCATACATTGAGCCCATCAACTTTTTATGAATTTATGGTATCATATTTTAATACATATTTTAAACATAGTGCACAGGATGGAAAACATTATAATGAATGGAGAACAGTTACAACTGATTTAGAATGGGTTGATTATGCATATCAAAATGGTTGGTATGATCCAAAGGAACAGCAGTGGACAAGGGATATGGATTCAGTATGGATGGAATTTTATACAAATAAAGGCTATATTGTAAAAGAGCAAACAGAAGCAAGTTACTATGATTCTACTTATGGTATATGGTGGGCTGATATTATAAAAATGAAAGATGCTTATAATAATAGATGGTATGATGTTGGAGGCTGGGTATTTAATGATGATAGTACAGGTATTTTTTATAGAGAATTTGATATGGATAATTATATAAAATATTTGCAATATAATCAGGAAGGCAAGGAAGCTCCTGAAGAATGGGCATACATTGGTGATATAGATAAAATGTATACTAATTATGACCCAACAGGTAATTTCCATTTTGATTTTGTTCCAAGATGGTCTGACAGAAGCACAACTCACTATGTTGTTAAATTTGACTTAACAAGTCAGATTAATAAAAGTAACCAGATAAAGACAGGAATTTATTATAGAAAATCAGATTTAGAATATTCTGATATTCAGTTTTTAAATACAAACCCATATTTTGATAGTTATAATTATAAACCAGAAAATTTTGCAGCTTATATTCAGGACAAGATTGAATGGGAAGATATGACATTGAAGCCAGGTGTTAGATTTGACTATATTGACTTGAAAGCACCGCATCCTAAAAATCCGGAAAATTTGGAAGAAGGATATGTAGATACTGATCCTAAGATGCAGATATCTCCAAGATTTGGTATTTCTTTTGCTATGTCTGATAGAGCTGTTATGTATGCTTCTTACGGTCATTTCTTTCAGGTTCCTCAATATAGTGAAGTTTATATGAACTTGAATGCAGATATAACATCCGGGCTTCCTCTTGTTGGTAATCCTGATATTAAGCCAGAAAAAACTATTGCTTATGAGATGGGTTTTCGATATGCGCTTACAAATAGCATTGCTGCTGAAATTTCAGCATATTATAAGAATGTTGAGAATTTGCTTGGTACAAGACAGGTTACTACATTCTTTCATAATAGATTAGCAGATTATACTGTATTTAAAGTTGATGATTTTGCAAAGATAAAAGGCTTAGAATTAAAGTTAAATAAACGTTTCTCAAGAGGATTCTCAGGGGAAATTAATTATTCTTTTATGAATGCAAAAGGAACAGGTTCTTCTGCTCGTGAATTCTATTATAATTATTTAAATACAGGAGTTGAACTGCCAAAACAGGAATATCCATTAGAATTTGATGTTACCCATAGTGTTAGAGCAAATTTAAACTACTATATTCCAAAAGGAACAGGTCCTGAACTTTTTGGAGGTAAAATTTTTGATAATTTAAATATAAATATTCAGTTTACAGCGCAATCAGGTAGACCATATACACCAACTAATAAAAAAGGCCAGCCTTTAGAAGTAGGGTCAAAGAGATTGCCTGCTACTCATTGGACTGATTTGAAAATTAATAAAAATATTAATATAACTTCAAGGGTAACTTTAAACTTATTTGTTGATATTAGAAATTTATTTGATATTAAGAATGTTAGAAATGTATATTCTTATACAGGAAAACCTGATGATGATGGTTATAAGCCAATTAAAGATCCTAATAATTATGCACAGTATGCAAGATATGGGTATAAATCATGGTTAGATTTTTATAATGATGATGTTAGATTATGGAGAATGGCTGTAAAGAGCCCATGGAATTATTTTAATCCAAGAATTATTAGATTTGGTGCAACACTCTACTTCTAAAAGATAGGAGGTAATTTATATGAGATTTAGTAAATATATTATAATTTTCTTGATTTTCTTATTTGTTAATCAAGTTTTTGCAAGACCGCCGAAGAATTATAATCCTAAATTAAGATTAAATAAATATGGAAGATTATATAAATCAGCAGAATTAGATACAACAGAGGGCCCTCATCAATTTAATTTGACGTGGGTTGGTGTTGGTAATTTAGCAAGATACACTGTGACAAATGTTGGTGAAAGTGGTTATTTTTCAGCACCTACAACATGGGATGGTACTTATGATGGAAGTTTATATCCTGGCTGGTATAGTGGAAATCCTGTGCATACAGGAGAATTTCCAGCAGGTTCAAAACAATTTTATGTATGGGCAGCTGGTCTCTGGGTTGGTGCTGAGGTTCCTGTTCAAACACAGTCCGGTACAATATATGATCAAAGAGTAGCAGCATGTGCATATTATTCTGATCAAGGTTCTTTATTTCCTTTATATTTGTCTACTCAATTGAAATCTGATGGTAGTGGAGAATATTTATTTAAACAGCCTGGAACGGAAGGAAATAATCAAGAGATTTGGCCATTTACAGATACTACTTTAAATGCAAGACGAAGAGAATTGGAACAGGAAAAAGGCTTGTCCGGGTTGACATTACAAAAAGGAGATTTTGTATCTAATCAGGATTCTTATACTATTTTTGGTGATTATATTCCAGAAAAAGATGCTATTACTGTTTTTAGTTTTGGTTATGATGAAGATCCTGTTGGAATTAAAGTTATTCAAAGAACATATTCCTGGGGATATAGTTATAATGATAAATATATTTATTTTGATTTTTTGATTATTAATATGAATGATTTTCCATTGAAGAATGTTTATTTTGGTTATTTTATGGATACAGATATTGGGGATTCTGATAGTCCTGATGGAGCGTGGGATGATTTAATTGGTTTTGATGAAGGTTTAGCATTGGGATATTGTTATGATTCTGATTTACAGGAACCCAACTGGCAGACCCAAGCAGGATATATAGGTGTGACTTTTGTGGAAACTCCAAAGAGAGCAGATGGAACGCAGTTAGGTTTAACTGGTTTTCAGACATGGGAAAATGGTGGAGAAGAAGGCCAAAGGGTTGAAGGCGAAAAACATGATAAAGGTAAATATGAACAGCTTTCAAAAGGTGGTTATGAGTTTTTTGAAACTCCACAGGATGTGAGAATGTTACCATGTTCTGGTCCTGTTCTTGAGATGGCACCTGGAGATACTGTACATTTGGTTGTTGCTGTTGTTGTTGGTAATTCTTTGGCAGAGTTAAAAGAAAATACTCAGCGAGCGATTGAACAGTATAATAATGCTTATGTTGGTCCTACTGCTCCTCCTATCCCTCGTTTTAGTGTTGTTCCTGCTGATAGCAAAGTTTATTTGAGATGGGATAATTTCCCGGAAACTATTGCTGATCCAATGACAGGGAAATTTGATTTTGAAGGATATAGAATTTATAGATCAACATCTGGTATTTCTGGTACCTGGGAGAAGATTGCAGATTTCGATGTTCCAGGGGATAAAACAGGAAGAGTAGCAGTTGCTAAGTATTCAAAAGGTAATTCATTATGTACTATTACAATTGATTCTATTGATCAGGAAACCAATTTTTATAAGCCAGGTGAATATAAAATAGAGTTCTTAACAGATACTACTTTCATGGTTTATAATTATACAAATGGATACAGTTATCATTATAATAAAAAAGCTCAGGAACAGGGAAGCGGTTTTTGTGTAATTGATCCTGCAACTAAAAAAATTCAGGAAGATAATAAATATGTAAGTGGTTACTGGATTTATTTTGATGGTGTTTATGCTGTTATTAAAAATGGTGAGAAAAAAATTAAACCAACTGATTTCTTAGAACCTAAAAAAAATGATGTTTTTACAATAACAACATATGCAGATAAAGAAATAGGAAATCAAACTGGTTTACAATATGCTTATATAGATTCAGGTCTTATTAATGGTATGACATATTATTATGCTATGACAAGTTATGATAAAGGAGATTTGGAATTTGGTATAGATCCATTAGAAAGTGGTATTGAAATGAATAAGGTTTCAGTTATTCCAACATCACTTGGTGTTGATGTAACTGACGCATCTGTTAGTGAAATTGAACATGTTAATGGTATATCTCAGGGCACTATTACTGTTAGTTTATTAGATGCTACACAAGTTACTGGCCATCAGTATAAAATAAGTTTTGGAAAATCAGATGCTCAATCTCCATATAATTTAGCGGATTTCTGGAAATTGATAGATTTAACAGATAATAAAGTAGTTGTTGATTCTAATACAAATATGAGTGGTCAGAGAAATCCATTATACGATGGATTGGTAATTAGAGTTATTAATAAAGGCCTTTCTTATGATTCTATATATTGGGTTGGTGGGTCTAATACTACTATGGATTTTAATGTTATTTCCTCTGATCCTGAACCATATGATTATGAGATTAGATTTACAGAATCAGGTTCTATGGCAGATAATAATGTTCAAGCACCTTTTGAGGTCTGGAATACAATTTTAGATTCGACAGAACATTTTATATATGTAGATAAGCCTCCAAAAGGTGAATTTACTGATGGAGAATTAATTTATATTAAAAATAGATATAAAGATAAAGGATATACTGTTCAGATTAAGATTGCTGTAGAAGAGGGTGATGTTGCACCTGAAGTAGGAGATATTTTTAGAATCACTACAACAAAACCGTTCCAGACAGATGATGAATATGTATTTTCTACAACAGCTTTAAAAGGCCAGAAAGATAAATATTCCCTTGATAATATTAAAGTGGTTCCGAATCCTTATTATATAAGAGCATCATGGGATTTAAATAGGTTTGAACAAAAAGTATATTTTCAAAATTTACCTTCAAAATGCACTATAAGAATTTTTAATACAGCAGGTGTATTAATAAAAACTATAAATCATGAAAGTGCAGAGAAAAATGGAAGTTGTGCATGGGATTTACGTACTGAGGAAAATTTAGATATTGTTAATGGTTTATATATTTATCAGGTAGAAGATAGTAAAGGTAATAAAAAAGTTGGGAAATTTGCAGTAATTAGGTAAAATTTTTATATAAAGGAGGAATTTAATGAAGAGATTATTTCTCTTTTTAATTATAATAAGTTATACAATTTCATATGGTAGATTGGGTGGTTCTGGTGCAAGTTTTTTGGAAATCGGCAGTGGTGGTAAGGCATTGGCTTTATCCGGTGCTTATTCTGCTCTTGCAGAAGGTATAGACGCTTTGTATTATAATCCATCTGGTATTGCAAAAATGAAACAGAATGCATTGCAGTTTTCTTATACTCCTTATTTTGCGGATATGACATATCAGACCGTTGGAGCTGTTTTTAATCTTGGTATGTTGGGAAATGTTGGTTTTTCATTTATTACTTTACAAAGTGGTGATATTGAAATTACCACTTTAGAGGAGCAAAATGGAACTGGCGAATTTTATAATGCAAATGATTATGCTTTGGGAATTTCTTTTGCAAGAGAGCTAACGGATAAGTTTTCTGCTGGTGGAACTATTAAATTTATTAAAGAAGGAATTGATGAGGTTTCTTCTTTTGGATGGAGTGTTGATTTAGGTGCTACTTATAATACTGGTTGGAAAAATTTAAGATTTGGGTTTGCTATTTTAAATTTTGGACCGGATATGCAATTTAAAGGTGATGCTTTAAAGTTTCATACTCGAACAGAAGAGGATAATCAATTAATGGAAGAAGATGTATTAGCTGAATATGAAACTAAAGAGTATCCATTGCCATTAATTTTTCAAATAGGTGTTGCTTATGATGTTGTAAATACTCCTGATTATAGATTGACTTTGGCATTTGATAAGGTTAATCCAACTGATCAGGATGAAACCTTTGCTGTTGGTACTGAATTCGTTTATAGAGATTTATTAAGGTTAAGAGCAGGTTATTCAGATAGAAATACTAAAAATTTTAGTGCTGGAGCAGGGCTTAAGCTAAATTTAGGTGGTGCATTCGCAATTATAGACTATACTTTTCAAAATCATAAGTATTTGAGTGCACTACATACTTTTACCGTATCTTTTATGTTTTAATGTTTTAAACTAAAAAAAGGGGAGGACCTATGGTCAGACGTTTGTTGATGTTTGTTCTTTTAGTAGGGTTTATTTTAACATCTACCTTTGGTAGAGATGTTAAAAAAGCTACTGTTAGTAATCAGCAGAACATGGAAACTGTCAAAGTTTATGTAGATGGCGATGGTTTTTTACACAAACAAGTTGTAAAACCTGCAGGTGAAGTTTTTGATACTGTTGAATATTTAGGTAATATCATGGCTACAAGAAATGACTATACCCAGCCTGATGATTATACTTTTGTTTATTATAGGCCTGCTGCTGAGGGGTTTTTTAGAGAATTTTTTGTAGCATGGGGAAGCACAGGGGATGTGATTTTTCATGTAACTAGAGATTCTACATGGGAAGATGAAAATGGTTATACACGAGCTTTTGGAAATATTTATAATTCTATTATTGATTCTATTAATGGTTTTGAAGATGGTGCTATATGGACTGTGGATCATGCTGTTGAGCCTCAATGGGATGTTGAATTAAAGTTTGAAGATTATTCTAAATATACAGTTTCTGATGCAACATTCGGTGCTGCAGAAGAAATTCCTGTTGAAGAATATAATAGATTCTGGGTTGGTTGGAAAACAGTTGAAAATGGTGCTCATGAAATATGGAAAGCAGGTCATAGAAATGGTAAAGATGAGACTTATAGAGGTCATTCTTTCTTTACTTATGGCGGTCAAATGGGACCTTATAGAATAGTCTGGGGTGGAACGTATGACGGTGATATAGCAGCAAAAGCTGTTTTTAGATATCCTAATGGAACTCCTCCTTCTTTTGGTGATTTCACTCAGTTAAATGATACTTATGCAAAAGATGTTAATTTCACAATATCTGCAGAAATTTTAGATGCTGATGGAGAAATTACCAGTGCTTATTTAAAATATTCTAATGATAAAACAAATTGGCAATCATCTGAAATGACAAAACAGGATGATGGCAAATGGTATGGAAATTTAACAGGTACTTTTAATGTTGGAGATACTGTATTCTATTATGTTGAAGCAACTGATAATGACGGTAAAACAAGAGATAATTCAAATTTTGCAAAATATTTTTTAGTAACAGAACCTGAAAATAAAGATGCTGAAATATTAGTTATAGCAGAAAACACTTCTACTATTGATTATTTTGACCAGGTATTAAAAAATATTGAAGCTAAATATGAATTATGGAATACATCTTTACATAATGGTTTGGATAAATCTATTGTAAATTATCCTCAATGGAAATATATTATTATAAATGCTAATGGTTCAAAATATATGTTCCATCCTCAATATGATAAAGCAACTCTTGCAGCATATTCTGAAGTATATAAAGCATTATTTGATTTTCTTGATAATGGTGGCGGATTATTTTTATCAGATCCAGATTATTTTTATGCAAAAGGTGCTGGAACAGATACCACTATGGAACTTGACGGTAATACTGTAAATGTTGCAATAGGTGAATTAACTTCAGGTATGGTAGGATATGATTATCTTGGTGTTGGTAAATTTTGGTCAGATCCTTATATTTATACCGATGATTATTATCCTTATGGTTCTTTAAAATTTTTAGGTATTGCTGATGATCCTATTAGTGGAGATTGGGCTACTGATACTTTAAAGGCTTTTAATCAGGCATTACATTGGGGTGATTTTGTCCAGGCTCATGAAAATGCAAGAACTTTTATTTATGATGCTGACTACAATTATGGAGCAGGTGTATATATGTCTAACGGCAATTGGGCAACTGTTTTTATTCCTTGGGATTTATCTATTCTTTGTGATACTACAAATATGTCCTCTGCTAATGCTGAGAAATTTATGTCTAAGGTTTTAGCTTTCTTACAGACTAAGACAACTGATGTTTTTGAAAATGATTCACGATTTATTACTAAAACTAAATTATATGCTAATTATCCTAACCCATTTAATCCTGAAACTACAATTAAATTCGAACTTGCAAAATCAAGTAATGTAAAATTAGAAATTTTTGATATTGCTGGAAGAAAGATTAAAACTTTAGTGAATGAATTTAAGACTCCAGGTGTCTATAAAGTAAAATGGAATGGTACAGATAATGCTGGCAATAAAGTAGCTACAGGTGTTTATTTTTATAAATTAAAAGCTGGTAATGTATTACAGACTAAGAAAATGGTTATGATGAAATAAACTTTTTTAGCAATATTAACAAAACGGGTGCTTAATTATTAGCACCCGTTTTTTTTATACTTGATATTTTATCATCAAAGTAAAAATTTTGATAACATGGAATGTTTTATTGGCTTAATATGTGACATATAATATTAATAGCTAACATAATATCTTTATTTTATAAGTGTTATTAATGATTTGATGTGTAAAAGATATGTAGATAGTAGAGAAGATTATATTTTTCTGAACAAATTTTTGCAGGTTTATATATTTTTAGCGATATTTGAATTATATTTTAGGAGTTGTGAAAAAAAAGGCTAAATTAAATAGGAAAAATAAATCATTTAATAATAAAAAATAGCAATAATTAAATTGATAATAACAAAAAAAGACATAATAAAAAAGAAAAGAGGCACTATTCAGTAAATTAAGCAGTAAGTGCCTCTTTTTTGATTATTTTATAATAATTTGTGCTAATATCTATAGTGTTCAGGTTTATAAGGACCTTCGATAGGGACACCAATATAATCAGCTTGTTCTTTTGTTAATTTAGTTAATTTGACACCTAATTTGTCTAAATGCAATCTTGCTACTTCTTCATCTAATTTTTTAGGTAATCTATAAACATCAATTTCATAATTATTTTTCCATAGATCCATTTGAGCAAGAACTTGATTTGTAAAAGAGTTACTCATTACAAATGATGGGTGACCTGTAGCACAACCCAGGTTGACTAATCTTCCTTCCGCAAGTAAAATAATGGAATGTCCATCAGGGAAAATATATTTATCAACTTGTGGTTTAATATTTTCTTTTTTTATACCTGGATAATTATTTAAAGCATCTACTTGAATTTCATTATCAAAATGTCCAATATTACAAACTATAGCACCGTCCTTCATTTTTTCCATATGTTCAATTCTAATAACATCTCTATTACCAGTTGCAGTTACATAGATGTCTCCATAAGAAAGCGTGTCTTCAACAGTTAGTACCTCGTATCCTTCCATAGAAGCTTGCAATGCGCAGATAGGATCTATTTCTGTTACAATTACTCTTGCGCCAAATGCTCTTAGTGATTGAGCAGAACCTTTACCAACATCACCATATCCACATACAACAGCAGTTTTGCCTGCAACCATTATGTCTGTGGCTCTTTTAATGCCGTCGATCAAAGATTCTCTACATCCATATAAATTATCAAACTTAGATTTTGTAACAGAGTCATTTACATTGATTGCAGGAAATAATAATTTCCCTTCTTTTTTCATTTGATATAATCTATGGACACCTGTAGTAGTTTCTTCACTTACACCTTTTATTTTGTTTGCAATTTTATGCCATTTTTCAGGATATTTTTCTAAATCTTCAATTATTAATTTTTGGAGTATTGCTAATTCTTTATTTTGGGTTGTAATTTCTGGTATTTTCCCTGTTTTTTTATATTCTTCTTCTAATCTATATCCTTCATGTATAAATAATGTTGCGTCACCACCATCATCTACAATTAAATCTGGACCTTCTTCTTCTCCATAAGATAAAGCTTGTTTTGTACTCCACCAGTATTCTTCTAAAGTTTCGCCTTTCCATGCAAAAACAGGAACTCCTCTTTTAGCTATTGCAGCTGCTGCATGATCTTGAGTAGAGAAAATATTACAGGAAGCCCATCGTACCTCAGCACCTAATTCCAATAGTGTTTCAATTAATACTGCGGTTTGAATTGTCATATGTAATGAACCGGTAATCTTTGCACCTTTTAATGGCTTTTCTTTTCCATATTTTTCTCTTATTGCCATAAGCCCGGGCATTTCTTTTTCTGCTAATTCTATCTCTTTTCTTCCGAAATCGGCTAAATTAATATCAGCAACTTTATAGGGTATATTTTTCATATCTTGCTCCTTTTTAGTTATTATTTTTTAAATCATTATAGTAATTTTGATGAACACTATCTATTGAAATTATTATGTCAAATAGTTCATCTTTATTATCAAGATATGATATTGCTTCGCCTAAATCATTGTAAATAGCTCCGATATAAGGTAAAATGTAGTTCTGGTAAATAATGGTTCGATTTTTATATTTTTTTAGAAGTTCTAAGCCATGTTTTATGTTTTTAGAGGCTACTTCAACATCTTGATTTTCTAAAGCATTAAAACCTGAATTTATAATTGCTTTTGCCTGTCTATAATCTTTTAAATCTTCTGATAGGATCTCTTCTGTTTTTGCAAGTCTTCTTTCCCATCCGATTCTTTCATCTTTTAAAATTCCATCTTTACAAATTCGCTCTGCTTTCTGGAAATATTTTGTGCCTCCTAATTCAGTATATTCATCTAATATATTTCCAATAGTCATATAAAAATAATAATCGAATATACTTGTTAATTTGTTAAAAGTATATTCATTAAATATTAGAATAGCAGTTGGATCGTAGTATATGGTAACTCTTTTATCTCGATATTTTATATTATAATTTGTTTCTAAAAATTGCATTTCAGCAGTAAATGTTGAGTTGTTACTTCCTATTTTTGTTTTAAGTTTTAGAGTAATATCATAATTTAAGTTTATATCTTCATCACAATATTCTGCCTGACTGAAATAATTTTGCAGTTTATCAGGTAAATCAGAAATTTTAATTTTTGCTGCATCATTTAATAAATCATCTATTATTGTTATTTTCCCCTGGAGATTAAATCCTTTTGTAATTGTGCTGTTAATAAAGATAATTAGTAAAGTTGCTATTATTAGGAGATTTTTCATATTTTAGCTCCTTTTTTTAGAAAGAAATTTTGTATTTTGTTATTATTTCCATTTTCTTCTTGAGAAAAATAGGTTATTAAATATTCTTTTAATTCGTCAGAAGTTATATTTCTCAATAATTGGCCTTCAACTGCTAATGATATGTTACCGGTTTCTTCGGATACAACAATAGCAATAGCATCACTTTCTTCAGAAATGCCTAAAGCGGCTCTGTGCCTTAGTCCTAATGATTTATCTAAGAATTGATTTTGAGTAATTGGAAGTATACAGCCAGCTGCTATTATATAATCACCTTTTATTACTACAGCACCATCATGCAAAGGAGTGGGGGGAGTAAAAATTGTCTCAATGAGAGATTCATTTATTAGAGCATTCAAAGGAGTTCCTGTTTCTATTATGCTATCTAAAGGGGCTTCTTTCACCATTACTATTAAAGCTCCGATTTTCTTTTTTGATAAATTATAAATAGCATTTATTAATATATCATAAGTTTTGTTTTTTTCTGCTTTATATATAAATTTGAACCATTTAGATTGCCCCGCTTTTGCCAGAGCGCGTCTTATTTCTGGCTGGAATATAATTAAAAATGCGATAACCCAGATTGTTTTGAATGTATCAACAATCCACATTAATGCTGATAATTGCATTAAATTTGTAATGAAAGTGACAAATACCACAACTAATAATCCCATTAAAAGCGGTATAGCTTTTGTATCTCTTATTATTATAATCATTTTATAAAATATATAAGATACAATGGCAATATCTAAAATGTCCCAATAGTGAAATTCTAAAAAACCAAATAATTTAAATAGCATTTTCCACCTTTTTTAATTCAGTTATTAATTTTACAGCTTCTTTAGCAAATTTAACATCATGCACTCTTAGAATGTTTGCTCCTTTATAAAGACTTATAGAATGCATTATTGAGGTACCATTTAATCTATCATCTGGATTCTGTAAATCTAATATTCTGCCTATAAAAGATTTTCTTGATAAACCGATCAGTATAGGAAAACCTAAATTTTTAAATTTATCAATATTCGAAATAATAGCAAGATTATGAAAATCATTTTTTCCAAAACCAATACCAGGATCAATTACAATATTATTTTTAGGGAGGCCTTTTTCTATTAATAATTTGGTTTTATTCTGGAAATATTCTGTAATTTCCTGAATAACATTATCATAGTATGGATTTTTCTGCATATTTTGAGGAGTACCTTTTATATGCATTAAGATGTATCCTGGTTTATATTGTTGCAAAATATTTACTATTTTGGGATCGAAATCAAAGCCGGAGATATCATTTATAATATCAGCTCCATTTATAATTGCTTCTTTAGCAATTTCAGATTTATAAGTATCAACTGAGACTATTGTTTCGGGAAAGTATTTTTTTATTGATATTATGTTAGGTAATATTCTTTTTTTCTCATCCTCAAGGGAAACAGGTCGTGCTCCGGGCCTTGTGGATTCTGCTCCAATATCAATAATATCTGCGCCCTCTTTCAAATATTTTTCAACCTGTTCTAAAATTTCTTTCTGTGTTTCTTTTCTGCTTCCGGAAAAAAATGAATCAGGTGTAATATTTACAATTCCCATTATTAGAGGGAATTTATTGAAAGAGTGGTTTAATGTTTTAAACATCATTTTCGCTTATATCTCCATTGTTTATATTTTTTTCTTCATTAGCTTTTTTAATGATTTCATCAATTTCTTCAGCAGATAAGATTTCTTTTTTTAGTAATTCATTGCTGAGAGCATGTAGTTGGTGTATATGAGTTTTTAAAATGTTTTCAGCTTTTTTATAACATAAATCTATAATATTTTTTACTTCTTTATCTATTAAAACAGCAGTTTGTTCACTATAATCTTTGTGTTGTGCTATTTCTCTGCCAAGGAAAATTTGTTCATGTTGACTTCCAAGTTGGAGTGGTCCTAAGGCTTCACTCATCCCCCATTCGCAAACCATTTTCCTTGCAATTTTAGTTGCAACTTCTATATCATTACTTGCACCAGATGTAATTTCATTAAAAATGATATTTTCTGCAAGCCTTCCACCTAATAATTGACAAATTTTATTTATAGCCCATGCTTTTGAGTATAAATGTCTGTCATCTTCAGGCAATGAATGAGTTACTCCTAATGCTCTTCCTCGAGGAATGATAGTAACTTTATGTATAGGATCGGAACCAGGAAGGTGTTTTGCTACTAATACATGGCCGGATTCATGATATGCGATAATTTTTTTCTCTTGAGGAGATATTGTAAGTGACTTCCTTTCAGCACCCATCATTACTTTGTCTTTAGCTTCTTCAAAATCTTCCATTGTAACTTCTGTTTTGTTTTTTCTTGCAGCAAGTAGAGCTGCTTCATTAACAAGGTTAGCTAAATCAGCTCCAGACATCCCAGGTGTGCTTTTTGCAATAACCGATAAATCAACATCTTTTCCTATTTTTATTTTTTTTGCATGTACTTTAAGTATACCTTCTCTTCCCTTTACATCTGGCAAATCAACTACCACCTGTCTATCAAATCTGCCAGGCCTTAATAAAGCAGTATCTAATACATCAGGCCTGTTAGTAGCAGCAATTAGTATAACTCCTTCTTTTGTTTCAAAGCCATCCATTTCTACAAGTAATTGGTTAAGTGTTTGTTCTCTTTCATCATGACCACCACCTAAGCCAGCTCCTCTTTGTCTTCCAACAGCATCAATTTCATCGATAAAAATAATGCATGGGGCATTTTTCTTTCCAGTTTCAAATAAATCTCTAACTCTTGATGCCCCTACCCCTACGAACATTTCCACAAAATCAGAACCGCTCATGCTAAAAAATGGTACGCCTGCTTCTCCTGCAACTGCTTTTGCCAGTAATGTTTTTCCTGTACCCGGAGGGCCTAAAAGAAGAACTCCTTTGGGTATCCTTCCGCCTAATTTTGAAAATTTATGCGGATCTTTTAAAAATTCTATAATCTCTTCTAATTCTTGTTTCGCTTCATCAGCTCCTGCAACATCTTCAAATGTAACTTTTGCTTTATCCGGTGTTAAAAGTTTTGCTTTACTTTTTGCAAAATTAAAAATTCCTTTTTGCCCACCCTGCATTCTAAGCATAAAAAAGAACCATACACCTATGAATAAAAGCCATGGTCCCCACATAATAATAATATTCCAAAAACTTAATCCTTTTTCTTTGGCTTGCACTTCAACGTTATTTTGCATTAATAATTCTACAATTTTAGTATCTTCCAAAGGTAAAAGATTGACTTTAAAATTTCTATAGCTTACAGGTTTGCCATTTACCAGAGTTACTTTTTCTTTTTTTAATATACCTGTAACAGTTTTACCTCTTATTTCAACTTTTTGAACATTATTCTCTTCTATTTCTTTTCTAAACTCTGTATAAGTGATTACCGCTTGATTCGATATATTCGGGACAAGAACTTTGCTTATATAAAGTGCTGTTACTATAATTAATAACCATATAGTTAATGTTTTGAAACTATTTTTATTTGGAGGTGGGAAATTAGGTTTTTTAAATTTTAATTTGTTATTATTTTTTTTATTTGTGCTTTGTTCTTCAGATTTATTTTTTTCTTTTTCAATAGAATCTTTAGAATCTTTTTTGCTTTCCTCTGTCATTTTAACTCCTTTATTTCAATTGATAATATTTGTTTTGTGTTGTTTATTACTTTATAATCATCATTTATTATTCCATTTTCGATACATAAACAATCTCCATTGCTATTTCGAATATTAAAAATTAATTTTCTTTCAAATTTTGTATATCCTTTATCTTTAAGAATATCATTAACATTTTTAAGTATATTTGAGTTTAAAAGTTTCAATTTTATCTTATGATTATTTGAAATTATTAATGGAAATTGAATTTTTGAGTAATCCAGTAGAATTTTATTTTTTGTTATTTTTAGACTTTTCATATCAATATTATTTTTAATTGTAGAAATAAATATTTCTTTGTTAAGAAAGTTTATATTATTCGAATAATCATTAATTTGCAATTCTGATTTTTTTATTTTTTTTGCAAGTATTAGAAAATGTTTATTTTTGTAAATATAAAATTTTCTTTTAAAATCTTTTTCAAAAGATATTTTTTGTATGAATAAAGTTACTGTTTCCTGGATCTGATCTGATGAATAGTCTGAAATGCTATTACAGAATTTTTTTAGAAGAAATATAAAAAAATCTGATAATAAATTATTGGGAATTTTCATTAGAGGGGGCAATTTGAGTTTTAATATATAGTTATTATTTGTTATAACAGCTTCCTTGAAAATTGTATTGAAAAATGTTTTGATATTTTCAAGTATGTTATTTTGTAGAATAGATGCTTTATAGAAATGTTGAAGAGCATCTTTATTTATTTCTTGTAAAATAGGAAGAATTATATGTCTGATTTTATTTCTTGTGTATTTAGTTTGATTATTAGTTTTATCGATTCTATATTCTATTTTGTTATCCTGTAAAAATTTTAGTATATTATTTCGTGATATATTTAATAAAGGTCTAATTATATCTTTTTCTTTTATTTTCATTCCTATTATACCTTGAGGTCCCGTTCCCCTTATAAGATTTATCAGCATGGTTTCTGTTTGATCTTCTAAATTATGGGCTAATGCTATATAATCTAAGTTATATTCTTTTTTTATTTGATTAAAGAAATTATATCTTTCATTTCGTGCCCATTGCTGAATATTACCTTTTTCATGAGATATATTTTTAATATGAATAGGAATATTTAGCATCATGGCATATTTTTCTACTAATTTCATATCTAATAAAGAATCTTTCCCTCTTAAATTATAGTTAACATGCGCTATTCTCAAGTCGATTGTTATTTTTTTCTTTAATTCATTAAACATAAAAAGAAGACAGACAGAATCCGGTCCACCTGAACAACCAATTAGAAATTTTTTATTGTCTAAACTCTCATTAATACTCTTGCATATGTTTTTATAAAATTCTAAAAATAGTTCCACACAATTATTATAAATCTTTTTTAAATTAAAGTCAAGATATATTATACTAATGATATATACATTTTAGAGGTTGGAGTTATATTTAGTTTTTGGGAGTCAGCATATTTTTTTTTGATTTTTGTTCAAAATATCATAAAGTATGAGAAGGTTTTTGTCCTTGAAAAATAAATAATTTTATCTTATATTTATACTATGAAAAGAAAGTTTTTTACATTAATTTTTATATTTTTTTTAATATTTATTGATAGTTTTGCATTTGAAAAGGATAGTATTTATAATTTTCTTGATACCCTTTCTTATACTTATATTAGGGCAAGGCCGGATACAGTTGCTAATAAATTACTTTCACAAATTAATAAAGTAAATTATGCTTTTTATAAAGCAAAGATTTATGCATTTTTAGGATTTGAAAAATATATTAAGCTTAAAATTGATTCTGCTGAGGGATATTTAGCTAAAATAGATTCTTCTCTTTTAAAAAAAATAAAAGATGATAAAAAAAGGGCTACAATATTATTGATGGTATATCGTATGAAAGCTTTTATTTTTCATCAGAAGAGGGATATTCTTATGGCTTTGAAATATTATAATATGGCAATGAAAGAAGCAAAAAAATTAAATGATATGAAAATGGTTTCTTCTCTTTTATCTACTGTTGGAATATTAAATTTAAAGATTGGTAACATTGATGAAGCTTTATATGTTTTTTTCGAAGCATTGAATATTAACAAAAATATTAATGTTCAGGAAGGAATGGCTTGGGATTATTATTTAATTGCAAAGTCTTATATGAAATCAGGTAAGATAGAAAAGAGTTTGGATTTCGCTAATCGTTCAATTGATTTATATTTACAGTTGGCTAAATCAGACTCTACTTTTTTTAGTGGAGTTTTATTAGGGAGTTATTTAAAAATTAATATGTTTTTAAATAATAAGGATTACAAGAAGGCAGTAGATATTACTAAAAAAATATTGGAATATTCTTCTTTTGTACCTAATAATAAAATAATCATATCAGATGTATACTTTTATGCTGGAAAGGTTTATTTTAACACTAAAAACTATAATTTAGCAGAACAATATTTAAAAAGATCATTACGAATAAGAGAGAGTATAGAGCATCATCATGGTATAGGACTTTGTCATTATTTTTTAGCAAAATTATATAATAAAAAAGGGGAGTATAATCTTTTTATCAAGCATTTAGATATGGCAAAAGAAGAAGCTTTAAAAGGAAATTATTTTAATTTATTAAAAGATATTTATAGTTTATATATTGATTGGTATGTCAAAAATAAGAAATACAAAGATGCTTTTGAAGTTTTGAATAAATATAATATAATAAATGATTCTTTAATGAGGCAAGAATTAAATAATAAATTGGCTGGTTTTAATGTAAAATATGCTGTTGATAAAATAAAATTGGAAAATACATCTCTTAAAGATACCATTGCTTTTAAAGATAAACATATTATTCTATATAAGTTTATGTTAGGTATTATTATTGTGGGAATGCTAATACTGGTATTTCTTATAATCAGACAAAGAAAATTGAATAAGGAAATTGCCCGTTTAAGTAATGAATATTATAATAATAGCATCACGGATAAACTTACAGGTGTATATAATAGAACAATTTTGTATGAAATTTTTGAAAAAGAAATAAGTAGAGCTATGAGATATGATTTTTCTTTTTCTATCATTATATTTGATATAGATGATTTTAAATTGATTAATGATACTTATGGACATCTGATAGGAGATTATGTTTTAAAAGAAATTGCTAACATAATAAACAATAATATAAGAAAAGAAGATTATGTGATTAGATTTGGAGGAGAGGAATTTTTGGTTATGCTTCCTCAGATCGATAAAAAATCCGCTCAGAGAGTAGCAGAAAAAATTTTAATGTTGATTTGTAATAAAGATTTTGTTGTTGAAGGGAAAAATATTAGAATTACAATAAGCGGCGGAGTGTCGGAATTTGATAAAAGTTATATCAATAGTGCTGAATTAATGCTGAAAAGTGCAGATAAAGCCCTTTATAAGGCAAAAGAAATGGGTAAAAATAGAGTAATTGTTGCATAATTTTTTATAAGGGGAGTTCAATGATAAAAAATAATGAGAATTCAATGAGGAAAATTATTTTCAAGCAAGCAGATTCAGAAGAAGAGTTACTACAGATAGCTGATCTGGCATCAAAGACATTTTCAAGAAGGAGCTATTTTGATTTTTTTGAAAAAATAAGAAGATATCAGAAAGAAGATTTTTATTTTAAACCGGAATTTTGTTTTATAGCTAAAGAGAATGGTAAAGTTGTATCCCATATTTCAATTACTGTGAGAGAAGTAAAAATAGGTGGGAGTGTTGTGAGATTAGCAGGCATTAGTGATGTGTGCACAGATAAGGATTATCGGGGATTAGGTTTATCGAAACAATTAATGTTGAACGCTATTGACTATATGAAAAAAAATGGATTTGCGTTTTCATTGCTCTATGGAATTCCTAATTATTATCATAAATTTGGTTATATTGAAAGTATTCCTGAAAGTTATTTTATGATTTCCAGAGATAATATACTGGAGCCGGAGCAGGTAGATATATCCAAATATGAATTGAATATTGGTTTTGATTTTTCTTTATTAGAAGATGTGAAAAGGTTATATCAAAAGCAATATTTGAAGTGCAATGGTATAGCATTGAGGCCAGATAAAAATTTTTTTTATTTATCACTTATCAATAATCATTTTTATTATTTAAGAGATAAAGAAAGAGGAAATATTGTTGGTTATTTTTATGCCTGGGACGAATATTCGGCAAGTTTTATTATTAAAGAATTAGCAGTATTAAATGAGTCATTAAATAGTATTTTATTAAGTTATATAAAACAATTAGCTCAAAAATATAAAGTATATGATATAAAATTTTATATTCATTTGGATAATCCATATTGTGATTTTTTGAAAGATATAGGTGCAGAATCAAGATCAGAATATAGGTTTATTGGTCAGGGTGGGGCAATGACAAGAATTATAGATATGAAGATATTGTTTGAAGAACTTAAAAATGAATTGAAAAATCGTATTATTAATTCTCAATTTTTAAATAAAAATTTTACAGTTAAGATTAACAATATTGATGATAAGAAAAATATTTTTTTAAATTATATGGATGGTGAATTGAATATTTTAGAAAGTGCTAAAAATTTTGATGTTGAAATAAATATTGATAATAGGTTTTTTTCGCGTGTCATAATAGGGTATTGGAATTTTGAAAAGTTTTATAAACTTTCAGGAATAGAAAATGATCTTGATATAAAGGCTATTGAGTTATTAAATAAAATTTTTCCTGAATTTAATTTTTATTTACTAAAAACAGATTATTTTTAAAATGTTAATTAAAAAAATATAAATTAATTAAAAAACATAAATTATTTTTTTTCTTCTTGACAAAATAAAAAAAAATATTATAATATGATTAATTAATTTATTAAATGAATTAACGATTGATAATTGATACAAAGGAGATAGGATGAAATATGGCAGTTTTTCGAATGATGGGAGAGAATATATAATTACTAATGTAGCAACTCCTAAACCATGGATTAATTATATATATAATAAGAATTATTTTTCTACAATTTCGCAGAATGCAGGGAGTATTAGTTATTATAAAAGCCCTCTGCATGGTAGAATAACAAGATATAGAATAAACGATGTGCCTTATGATAGGCCAGGAAAATATATTTATTTAAAAGATAAAAAAACAGGAGATTATTGGTCTTTAAGCTGGCAACCAACAGGTAAATGTAAGGATTGTTATAAGGCTATACACGGTTTTGGCTATACAAAACTTTTATCCAATGTTAATAATATTTCTTCTGAAGTTTTATATTTTGTACCATTGAATGATGATCTGGAGATATGGCGTGTTACACTGGAAAATAAAAATGATTTTGATATTGAACTGGAAATTTATTCTTATGTGGAATTTGCTTTAGGGCATGCTTTAATTGATTTAATAAATCAATGTGATGATCAGCATTTTAATCGGGTATATTTTGAAAGAGATTTAAATACATTATTTGCAACTAAAACTTATTGGGTAACTCAGAACATGGGAACTCAGCAACAGGAAAATCAGGAGTGGGATAGATGGGCGTTTTTTACTTCAAGTTTGACTGTTAAAGAATATGAAACTTTGAGAGAAAGGTTTATTGGGGTATTTAGAAATGAAAATAATCCAGAAGCAATAGAAAAAGGATTGCTTTCTTCTAAGGATACAGACTTTGGAAATGCTATCGGAGGATTGAAGTCTGAAATTAATTTAAAAGCTGGAGAGAAAAAAGAATTTGTTATCATTCTTGGAGTTTTGGAAAAAGCAAGATTTGATAAATTAAAAAATAGTGTTACTAAGTATTATGATATAAATTTAGTTGATAAAGCTTATGCTGAAGTTTTAGCTTATTGGGATAACTGGTTTTCTCATATAAAAGTAGATATTCCTGATAGAGATGCCCAGGTCTTTATGAATTACTGGAATCAATATCAGGCAAAAGTGGCTTTTGATGTTGGAAGGGTTGCAAGTTTTTATTACTGGGGTATTGGTCGTGGCTTTGGTTTTCGTGATACTTCTCAGGATACAATAGCAACTCTTATTGCAGAACCTCAAAAGGCAAAAGAGAGAATTTTTCTTTTATCAAGGCAGATGTTTAAAAATGGAAAAGTTTATCATCATTTTTATGGAGATGGTCAGGGTGAGACAACAGGGCATAATGATGATTCTTTATGGTATATACTTGCAGTAACAGAATATATCAAAGAAACAGGTGATAAAGATATTCTTTATCATAAAGAAAAATTTTTAGATGGAAAAGAAAGTACTATTTTAGAGCATTTGTATGCTGTTGTTAAGTATGCTTCTGAACATCTTGGAAAACATAATTTACCTATATTTGGGAGAGGTGATTGGAATGATACTTTAGATTATATTGGTGGTGAAGAAGGTGGCGAAAGTGTTTGGTCTGCTATGTTTTATGTGGCAATGCTAAATAGTTTGGTTGAATTGTTATCTTTTTATGATATAGATGAGAAATTAGATGAAATAATAGAATTAAGAGATAAGATAAAAAATTCTATTGAGGAATATGCGTGGGATGGTAATTGGTATATTCGTGCTTTTAAAGGGAATGGAGAAAAACTTGGAGCTTCAAATAATGAAGCAGGTAAAATTTTCTTAAATCCTCAATCCTGGGCTGTTATTGCGAGTGTAGGAAATAGGGAAAGATTGCTTAAGGCAACAGACAGCGTCAAAGAATTGTTAGATACGGATTATGGGATTAAAATATGTGCGCCTGCTTTTCGAGAAATAGATCCGGAAATTGGCCTTGTTACCAGATGTGTTGCCGGGAAGAAAGAAAATGCTGCTGTATTTTGTCATCCTTATACATGGGGTATTATGGCAGAATGTATTTTAAAGCGTGGTAATAGAGCTTATGAATATTACAAGAAAATATTGCCGAATAGAATAGATTCTGATATTTTTCAGGCTGAACCGTATGTTTTTTCACAATATATTACAAGTGATGAACATCCTACTGCTGGAATGGCGAGTCATTCATGGCAAACTGGTACCGCAGCATGGATGTTTAAAATTTCCATTGAATATATTTTAGGAATTAGACCTACCTATGAAGGTCTTTTAATAGACCCTGTGATTCCTTCAGAGTGGGGCCAATTTTATGTTGAAAGATTTTTTAGGAATACTTTGTATAAGATAACTGTTGAAAATCCAAATCATGTTGAATCTGGGGTCAAAGAAATTTATGTTAATGGAAAACATTTTGACAAAAATGTGGTTCATGATTATAATAAAGTATGTGAAGTAAAAGTTGTGATGGGATGAAAAATATGAGAGTGTTGATAGTTTTTTGTTTGTTAATTTTTTTCATTAACTGTGTGCCTAAAAGTAAGAAATTGGAAGATAAAGTTTCTTCTGAAGATGGCAAAATAACTATAGTGTATTGGGATATGCCGCATTGGCGTGGATACTTTGGAGATGCTCTTGATCAGCATGAGCCTTTTGATCAATGGCAGTTGAGAAAAATAAAAGAATTTGAATTGATGCATCCTGATGTGAAAATAAAATTTTTAATGATTCCCTGGGAAAATGAAAGGTTGAAATTAGAGCTTGCCCTTACTGCTGGAAATCCTCCTGATATTGCTTATATGAATGCTGAAAATTTAGTGAGGCATGTTTCTGCTGATAGGCTTGAGCCAATTGATGATTATTTGACAGAAGAAGATAAAAATGATTTTTTACCTGAGGTTTTAGATGAAGTAAAAGTTAATGGAAAATATTATGCATGGCCATGGTATATTGGTTCTATGGCAATTGCTGTTAATCTTGATTTATTTGAAGAGAGAAATGCTTTAGATTTATTACCTGAAAATGAGGAAAAATCCTGGACATGGGAAGAATTTTTAAAAGCTGCTAAAAAACTTACTTTTGATAGAGACGGTGATGGTAAAATTGATGTGTATGGTTTTGGAGTTTTTGGAGGAGATAATTATTATTATCTATATGATCCTTTTTTTGCAAGTAACGGATTAGTAACTCAATATAATGAAGATGAGACAAAATCTTCTTATTCTTCTCCTTTAGCAAAAGAAACGGCACATTTTTTAGCTGATTTGGTTTTTAAGCATAAAGTTGCGCCTCCAGGAGCTGTAGGAATAAAATATTCAGATATATATACAATGTTTTTACAGCAAAGGATTGCAATGTTGCCAGGTGGAATGTGGATGATAGCAGCTATTCCAGCACAGGCTACAAAACCTTTTAAATATACATTTGTTCAATATCCTCATAATCATGATTTTAAATCTTATTCTAATCCTACACTTGCAACTTATGTTGTTTTCAAACAGAATAATAAAAAGAAAAAAGATTTAATAATGGAATTTGCAAGATACATGACTAATACTCGTAATGATATTGCTGTTGTAGGGAATACCACTTTTCCTGTGCGTAGATCATGTGGTTTTCCGTATTATGGAGATGATAAATTTAATGTATTCAAATATTATATTACTCATTTTATCCCTTATGAAAAAAAACCACATTCTGAGGAGAGAAAAAATATTTCCAAAGAATTTTTTCAAGCTTTGTTATCAGGATTCAAAAAGCCGGATGAAGCTTTAAAGATATATGTAGAAAAAATGAATAAAATGCTTGAAAAGGAAAGACAGGGAAAAACTAAATTATGAAAAATACCAATTATTTAGTATGGTCGTATATTTTTATATTACCTGCGCTTGCTTTATTTTTTCTTATGACATTTTATCCAGTAATACAGGCTGCGTTGATGGCTTTTTATTCTTATGATCCCTTCCGTGGTGGTTCCATGGGAAATCCGATTTTTGTTGGATTTGATAATTTTAAAGAGGTATTATCGGATGTTATATTTTGGAAATCTATCAAGAATACTTTAATATATACTTTTTTTGTCGTACCAGTTACTACAGTTATTACATTATTTTTGGCATATTTTATTACTCCATTACACAGAAAATGGCAGACATTTTTTAAATCTGTTTTTTATTTGCCATCTATTGCTTCAGATGCTGTTATTGCTTTGATATGGTTCTGGATTTTTAATCCTATGTTCGGATTATTAAATTATTTTTTATCTTTTTTTGGATTGGGACCTATTTTTTGGCTTGGAGACACAAACTGGGCATTGTTTAGCATAATATTGATGATGTCTGTTTCTTATTGGGGGATGAATGTGATAATTTTTACTGTGGCTTTTGATAATATTCCTAATAGTTTATATGAAGCCGCTGATATTGATGGGGCAACATTTACGCAAAAATTTTTTAGAATTAGTTTACCAATGATAAAACCTACTATTCTTTTCATATTAGTTATGGGAACCATAAATGCTCTTCAAATTTTTACTCCTATGTATATGATGACTCAGGGCGGGCCAAATTATGCTACAACATCTGTGGTTTATTTGATTTATGAGACTGCTTTTAGAAATCAAAGATTGGGTATTGCAGCAGCACAATCGTTTATTCTTTTTTTAATAATTATAGTGTTTACTATACTGCAGTTTAAAATTGTTCAAACAGAGCAGGATTAATTTTATGAAATTGAAAAGAAATAAAATAGCCTATATTATTATTCTTTTGCCTTTTGCTTTTATTTCGATAATTCCTTTATATTGGATGTTTATTTCAGCATTTAAAGATCCTGCATCTATTATAAAAATGCCACCAGATTGGATTGTGTTAAATCCAACTTTGAAAAATTTTATATCACTTTTTCAAAGCTCAAAAATTTTACGATGGTTTATTAATAGTGTAGTTGTAGCGGGTTTTGTTACAGCAGGCAATATTATTTTTGATACTATGGCTGGTTATGCTTTTGCAAAAAGAAAGTTTTTTGGTAATAAATTGTTTTTTTGGCTTATTATGGGCGGATTGATGATTCCTTCTCAGATTACTTTGATACCTTTGTTTTTACTAATGTTAAATCTGGGGTTTTATAATAATTATGCTGGATTGATAATACCAACAATTGCAACTCCCTTTGGAATATTTTTGATGAAGCAGTTTATTGAGACTATACCAATGGATTTAGAATCTGCTGCGAGAATAGATGGTGCGAGTGAAATGCAGATTTTTTGGAAAGTGATTTTTCCTCTTAGCAGGCCTGCCTGGACTGTAACAGGGCTTTTTCATTTTGTTGCTAATTGGAATTCTTTCTTATGGCCGTTGATTATGGTAGATTCAGATGCTATGCGAACATTACCAATTGGGTTATCTACGTTAAAAAGTCAATACAGTGTTGATTTTGGAATTATGATGGCAGGAGCAGTTTTTGCAGCATTGCCTATGTTTATTGTGTTTTTTGTTTTTCAAAAGTATTTTTTTGCTGGCCTAACAGTGGGCTCAATTAAAGAGTAGGATGAATCTCGTAAGAGAAGGAGGGCTTATTGAACAATATTTTTGTGTTGTAATTTTCCCTTTATTTTAACTATTAACCTCAAAAAAAGGAGTACGTTATGAGGTTTAAAAAAGCTTTAGTGCTTTTGTTTGTATTAATGTTTGTTGCTGGCTGGACAGCTTTTGCACAGACTCCAGGAGAGAAGGTAGGAGATACGAAGTTAGACGTATGTGTATATTATAGTGGAACACCTAATTATATATGGGCAGGCACAGGTGGAGCGGTAGTAGCGTATGCAGTAGGAACGC
>Ga0164318_10000778_pt1 | contig 26085 bp, 23 predicted proteins | sample GuaBasSedimGuay9_FD_113734 | JGI IMG/M metagenome (GOLD analysis project Ga0164318, IMG submission 113734) | Subseafloor sediment microbial communities from Guaymas Basin, Gulf of California, Mexico - Guay9, Core 4571-4, 0-3 cm | ecosystem: Environmental > Aquatic > Marine > Hydrothermal vents...
CCTTTTCCTGTTCTTCAGCCTCTCGTATCAACCTATTATTAGTGATAGCTTCCTTAATTGCCTGATCCAGAGTTAGCCTGGCTACTTGGTCTTTTCCATAGGTGGGCATGCAAGGCGCGATCAAGAAAAGGGCCAAACCCATGACGAGGATCCTATTTAAGAGGGCCTTCATCAGCTAGCCTCCTTTCTCACTGGTTTTTTCTTATCCTTGAAACCATCAAGGGCCGCTTGTTTGTTCGCTACCAATTGATTGAAAAATATGTTCATTATGACATCCAATTTGTCAGGATAAGGGTGCTTGTCGGGATTCTTGAGCCACAGAAAAAGGAAGCCATTACTCAGGCTGTCAAAGGCTACGGCAAGGGAGTAAGGGTCTGCTATGTTATTGAAAATGCCCTTTCTAAGGCCGCTCCTAAACACTTTGGCAAGTTTTTGAAGAACCTCGTCACGGCTTTTCCACAGCTTGGCATCAAGGTCAGTCTTAACATCTGAGTTTGCTCCCCTTGCTTCAGCAAAGTAGAGTCTGATGACTGGCAGGTTTTCTGAGAATAACTCTCCTTTTTCAACTACATAGTTTCTTAGTTTTTCAATTTCAGTAGTATGAGCATCTAAGACAGAAAAAAGCCTTGCATGGAAGGTTTCTGCCAATCGAAGCACCAGGGACCTGTAAAGGTCTTCTTTTGTGTCAAAGAACTTATAAAGAGTGCCGATCGCAAATTCCGCCTCACTGGCGATTTCCTGCATTGAAACATTATGAAAGCCTTTATTGGAGAACAGTTTCAGGGCTGCATCAAGTATTTCATTTCGGTGCCTGATTTGCTCTCTTTCTTTCCTGGAAAGTGCGTTAGACCCCATGATGAATAAGTCCTTTGTGAACTATGATTATATTCTGTGAATTAGCATTCATATGATGAACCGAAATTATATTTTTCATGGTATCTTTGTCAAGGTAATATAGAAGGGAAGAGAGACATTAAGGAGCAGGAGGTACAAGGCAGGAAAAGGGATAAAGGACAAAGGTATAAGAGAAAAGCCTCATAGCAGAGGAAATAGGAAAGGTTTAACCTTTAGCCTCCTGCTTTTGGCTAGTCAACTTTAGGTCACTTTGGCTCACTTTTCTGTTTCGCCATTTGTTTGAGAATTTGTCCAAGGGCCTCAAGTTCTTTCCCGTATCCGGCCCAATCACCCTGCCGCAGAAACATATTGGCCTTTTGGTAGTGCTCAAGAGCTTTTGCGGCGAGGTCTCCGTGAGTCAAAACCACTTTCTTGCCAGGCGCAGACAATGAACGGTAAGAGGGTTTTCCCAACAATACAGAGAGAGCTGTCTGAAGGTCCTTTTGCATAGTCAATCGGTTCCCAAATGCCACTATGACCCTCTTGAGCTCTGGGAGTGCGGCCGTTGCACCCGGGCCGGTTGCCGATGGGTAGTTACGGGTCGCCCGCTTCTGGACAAAACGGGAGCGGCGCGGTGGGGCCGCTGCCTGGGGGGCGGATTTTTCTTCTTGGTTTGCCACCAGGTACACAGGCTCTACGTAAACAAAGGTATTTCGAATGGGAATAGCCAAGAGGTTTCCCCTTATTACCGTGGAACCCCTTTGCCCCCATAGCGTCAGTTCGCGAGAGATTTTCGTCTGTTGATCCACCCGGGCCTCAATCTGCATTGGACCAAAAACGAGTTTTTCCTTAGGCAGTTTGTATACAATCAATCTGCCGTAATCGGGCTGGTCGCATCTTGCTGCCATCCATGCGATCATATTGTCTTTTTTTGAAGGGGTGAAAGGTATCATCAAAACGAATTCGTCCTTTTTTTCATTGGGGAGTCTCAAAATCACATGATATGGTTCCATCTTTATCGGGCTGTTACCATATATCTCGCTTGGAACTTCCCACAAATCTTCCTGATTATAGAATACCTGCACTTCTTTCATGTGGTAGCTTTTATAGACTTGGGTCTGCACCTTGAACAAATCCTTGGGGTATCGAATGTGTTTCTTCAGGTCCTTGGGCATGTCTTCAAATCTTTTAAAAAGCCGTGGGAAAATATCTTTCCAGCTTCTTAGAATCGGATCCTTTTCGTCAATAACGTAGAAAGTTACACTGCCGTTATATGCGTCAATTACGACCTTGACCGAGTTCCTCAGGTAATTTATCCACATGCCCTCTTGGAGGCGGGATCGAGTTGAATAGGGATACATGTTGGAGGCAGTATACCCATCCAGTAGCCAATAGAGCTTGCCCTTGGATATCACCAGGTAAGGGTCCGAGTCATATGCCAAAAAAGGGGCTATTGCCCGGACGCGCTGATCAATTTTTCTATTGTACATGATCCTGCTATTGTCACTTATGTAACTTGTGAACACAATCTGGGGATCGAAGAACTCAACAGAGAAGAGCAACCTCCTAAAAAAGGATCCAATCGGCACACCGCCTTTTCCCTCGTAAGAGGTATAAACGTTCTTATCCCCTTTGGGATAGTCAAATTCCTCCGCCTTTGTATTGACCAAGACATAACTTTTGGTTGCCTCACCATAGTAAATCTCCGGCCTCTTAATCCTAAGGTCCACATCAATAGAAGGGGGCAGATCCTTGATAATCAACCGTGGGAGGCCCTCGCTTGTTACCTCACTTACGAGGCTGGCGGTAAGTCCGTAACCGTGCGTGTAAATCAAGTGCCTGTTTACCCATGTATTTGCCTGAGGGGGCAATTGATCGGCAACGAGTTCCCGGGCCGAGAGATTAATCTGTCTATAGGAACCGGTGATCTGATAACGGTCCACGTCCACGTCCATGAAATTGTAGTAAAGTCGAATGGCCTGCAACTGGCGGTATGTTTGAAGCAGGGGCCGCTTGTCCCAGATCCTTATGTTTTCTATTGTTCCTTTGTCGGCCTGTATATCGTTCATGCTCAGTTGCTCTAAGGCGGGGAAGTCCACTTCTTGAATTTTGTCCAGGCCATAAGCAGTGGTGGTGTATTTTATGTTATTGGAAATGTATGTTGATTCCTTTGCCAGCTCATTGGGTTTTACAATCAATTTTTGCACTCCCATAGGGGCGAGATTGGAAAGAACGAAGATCAATCCCATCCAGATGACAGCAACCATAGCAATAGTCCTGTTTGTCCGGAGCCGAAAGACATTTGAAAACAAGAAGATGGAAAACGCCAGGGAGGCAACAGCAATAACTATATAAACCGGGATCCTGACATGGACGTCCGTGTAGCAAGGCCCAAAGGCCGCTCCGTTGGTAGAGTACATCAGTCCGTAAATCTTTAGATAATAACCCCACCCGATCAGCAGGAGAATGAGGCCTGCCAAGAAGATAAGGTGACGCTTGGCAATCGTGGCCACCTTCAATTTAGGTACGCTAGGGGGTCTGTCCTCCAGTTGGCTGAATTCCATGGTTCCGGTGAGTTGGATAGCGCCACTTTTGAAATACCACAGTGCTGTGAATATTCCGATAAAGATCAGGCATGCCAGGATTTGCCCTTTAATGAACAGATAAAAGGGTAATGTGAAGACATAAAAAGAGATTTCTTTCTTTAAAATGGGGTCCTCCATTCCAAATGGCTTGGAATGAAGATACCGTAGTAGGATATCCCAGTTTGAGGAGGCCTTTATGGCCATTATGAGACCAACAAAAAGCACAAGGCCGACAACGATAAGGGTTCCCGCCCCTCCCGTAAGCCCGGTCTGAGCAAGCGGGTTGCCGGGCGCATGTGATACGGGCATTATGCCCGCCCTCTTACTCAATCGGGAGGCTACAAATATGCTGAGTAACGCGGTCACAACAAACAGCAGCCACAAGGCAAAACCCAGGCCGAACTTACTCAACAGCGTGGTCCAAAATACTGAAGAATAACCCAGGTTGCCGAACCAGAGCCAATCAGGATAGACTGATATGGACCACCACAGTAGGACAAGGAAAATTCCCATGACTGCGAGAAGGATATTTTTTCCCATAAAAAGACTCCTCTTCCGGGCGGGACAAATGAAGCGCTAAATGTCTTTCGTTAATGTAGGATTATTGAATCATAGGCCTTTGATCCATTCAGTGCAAGAAAATTAAAGAGCAGAGGTATTTTCTGTTGTGGGAGAGTCAAAGCTAAAGTCCGCTGTACTGCCAACTGTCCAAAGGTTAGAAAGATTAGCTGGTCGCCTACCCCCCCCTAATTGGTTATCTTTTTGGGTCCCGTTGGCGTCCACGCTTCATCGTGGATTCTCAAGCTGAGGATATCAGGCCTGGAATAATGGCCCAGGCAATCGAAGTAGGCCTTTGCAAGGTCCCTTTCACCAAGGTCGATTTCCTTGTGCACTATGCATTCCTTGTTAAACACCGGACCCTCTATGATCACGCCGGAAGGATTGACTATGCAACTTCCTCCTACTGCCAAATTGTACTTCATGGATTCTTTCAAGTCCGGGGGTATGTCCGATTCCTTCATATACCAACTGCAGCTTACCACAAACACCTGGTTTTCAATGGCATGCTGTCGAATGGCGCTCTCTATGTCGCACGTTTTCCCGCCCGGTTCGGCAGACTTGGCACCAAGATGCCCATCCAGTTTCCACCAGCCGGGCCACAGGGAGCAATGAATCTCTTCTCCCTTGACGGCCATGGCCGCCCGCAGCAGTGTCATATGGTGTTCATAACAGATACATGCGCCGATATTACCAATGTCCAAGGCAAAGGTCCGGATATCCCTTGCATCACCCATTCCCCAGTAGACCCGCTCAGAGTGAGTGGGCATGAGCTTCCTGTGCCGGCCGACAACTTCCCCTTTTCTGCTTATAACTATGAGGGAGTTATAAACCGTGCGGCTCCCAGGCTGATCACTTAACTCATTTATTCCAACCACACAGTTTACCTTGGCCTTCTTGGCCGCCTCTGCCATCTGCCTAGCCTCTTTTCCATTCCAGAAAATGGCGCTCTGGATGATTCGCGCTGCCAACTCCGTGGATTGGCGGACGCTTACGCTCCCCCGCCAGTATGGGTAGCCGCAGAAGTAAACCTCGGGAAAAACCAAGAGGTCTATGCCAAGGTCCCCGGCCTTCTCAATATAGTGGCAAGTTTTCTCTAGAGTTTTCTCCTTGTCAAAAAAATGCGGAGAAATTTGTGCAGCACCTACACGTATCTTTTTCATGTCAGCCCCCTTTAAAACCCTTTAGTTTGTGCAACCGATTCTATTTTATGTTGTAGAGTTTGTCAGTCATTTTTTAGACCTGCATTCCGACAGGTTTGAACCAAGTCTGAACCAGCTATTAACCTTAGATTTGAAAGGAGAGGGCAATGGAGTCAACAACTCAGGCCATCACATTATTCATTACTACATACGGCTTAAAGGTGATCGGCGCCATAATTATTCTGATATTGGGGCGGATTGCAGCTGGAATAGGACGGCGTGTTATCCAAAGGATAGTGGAGAGGGCGAAAACAGATCCATCAATTGTTTCGTTTGCCGGCGGACTTACCTATGTGCTGGTTCTCACCTTTGCGGTGCTTGCAGCCTTTGCCAAGTTTGGGATAGAAACGGCTTCTTTCGTTGCCATCCTGGGAGCGGCAGGGTTTGCCATTGGGTTTGCCTTGCAGGGGTCTCTTGGAAACTTTGCGGCAGGTGTTTTGATCCTGGTGCTGAAACCATTTAGGGTAGGTGATGTCATTGAAGGAGCCGGCCAAATGGGTGTGGTCAAGGAGATTCAGCTGTTTACAACTGTCATAGCCACCTTTGATAACATCAAAGTCCTCATACCCAACGGTAAGCCCTTTGGAGATGTCATCCGCAATGTTACGGGATACGATACCAGAAGAGTCGACTTAGTGATCGGTATAGGATACGGTTCATCAATCCAAAAGGCCATTGAGGTAGTCAATGGACTGATTAAGGCCGATGAAAGGATTCTCGATGAACCCGCTCCTCAGATTGCGGTCTCCGAGTTGGCAGATTCCAGCGTTAATCTTGTGGTCCGGCCCTGGGTGAAAAAAGAGGATTACTGGGCCGTGAAATTTGACCTTACCCGTAAAATTAAAGAGGCCTTCGATGAGGCTGGTATTGAGATCCCATTTCCTCAAAGGACAATACACATGGTTCAGGAGGCCTGAAACACAGAGGAAAAAACCAATTGCAGGCAGGCTCTCACGGTGGGCACCGGCCCCGCTTGATCAATGGTTCTGCTTGATTTAGTGAGGAACACTTTGGGGCCGGGTTTCAATTGTGAGTTCTGCCCCTGGGGAGCCTGTAAGAAAAACGCCGAACAAGTTTCTTTTCCTTGCGTTGACGATAATATACATGCGGTGGCTTATGCTGTTCAGAAACCTCTTGAGCGAAAAGAGGCGACCATTAAACAGGAGGTAACCGGAGCCAGGGCACTTGATGTCAAAGCTCTTGGTGATAATTATACTTGCCTTTTGGGTGACTGGACATTTGACATAATGAAAGGACAAGTGAAATCGCCACTGCCTAATTATTACTCGTGATGGCCCATACCCACACTGGATCTGTGCACTGGCCGAAGGCCAGGTGGCCAGTGTTATGGCGCAGACCACGAGGGTTATAAGCTGTATCTTCAAGCAGATACTCCTCCAGCTCACAGCGTATGTTCTCATTTCCCTAATAGGGTCGCAAGATGAATTTGTCAAATTTTTTGCAGCAGGCCTGTAGGATTGAGCCTCAGGCACCAGCCCGACGGCTTTGGCCTAGTGCTGGCTTGCCCGCCTTGACCTGCCTTCCGGGAGTCGGTGTGGGGGGCCAGGAGTTCGTAGATACGGGCATCTAGATCCCGCAAGGATTCCATGACGTCCTCTATGCCAGGTTTTCTTTCCTTTTCATGTTGGCTGTGCGGACAAATTTTGCGTAGATCTTCTGGCATCAGTGGTCCCCTGGTAGCAGGCATCTTGTCCTGAGATCTTTACCTGTTAATCTCAGATACCATCAGTTTTCTCTTTTCTAACAAAAACATCGGAAGATTTTTTTGTTTAGTAAAACAACGGGTCAGAGACTGGAAAGGGACCGTGGGGGTTCCGTGGCCAGGAAGGTTATTCTACGCTGGCCAGTGGTCATTCCATGGCCGAAGCTTTTCATAGGCCCTTGCAGCACGAAGCACTAGATCTTCGCGATGATGGAGGGCAACGATCTGGAGGCCTGCCGGTAAACCGGAGCGCGTCAGACCAGAGCGGACAGTGGCCGCGGGATGCCCTGATATATTAAAAGGAAAGGTAAAGGCCACCGCCCATAGGATGGGGATAGAATGGCCTTCGATCTCAGAAGGGGGTGGGCCGCCTGCCCCGAAGGCCTCAGTGGGGAGGGTTGGGGTAAGCAAAAGATCATATTGATTAAATATCTTCCATAGGGTGTTGTTAAGTTCAGTGATTGCTTTGGCATGGTCTGCCCATTTGTCTAGGCCGAGGCCTCTTACGTAGTCTAATGATGCAATAATAGCTCGGCCTATGTCATTGCGATGCTCGGGGAGTATCTCTTTAATCTGGATATAGAGTTCCTTGCACACCAGGTCTGACCACACCTCGCTCATGTCAGGGAAACAGCCCCTCCACAGCTCTACAATATGCCCCAGTTCCTGGAAATCTAAGGCCGCCTTCTCCGCAAGCTCAGCTACATCAGCTTGGACTAAAGCGAAACCCATATCAGGAGAGAAGCATATTTTGAGTCGCGGCAGTTTTTTTTCGATGCGCTGAAGATAGGATCCGGGCTTAGGCAGGGACGCGGGATCTGCATGGTGATAACCTGATGCGGTGTCCAGGTAAAGGGCCGCATCTGCTACGGTACGGCAGAGAGGTCCCAGTGTCCATAGACCAGTGGTGTTCAGGCGATGGAAAGGCCCCAAGGGTATCCTTCCAAAAGTTGGCTTGATTCCGAAGCACCCCGTGTAGCAGGCGGGGATACGGATAGAGCCTCCTGCATCGGAACCTGTTGCCAACGGCACCATACCTGCCGCCACGGCCGCGGCTGACCCCCCGCTGGAGCCACCGGGAGTCCGTTCAAGATTCCAAGGGTTACGCGTTACGCCGAACAGCCTGTTCTTGGTGAATCCTGTAAATCCAAACTCAGGGGTGTTGGTTTTTCCTATTACTATGGCCCCGGAGCGCTTCAGCCGAGCTACCTGGATGGAGTCGCGGACAGCTACATTGTCCCTAAACGGAATTGACCCATATGTCGTGGGGAGGCCTTCTACATCTTCAAGGTCCTTTACCCCTATAGGAATCCCCGCGAGGGGACCGGGGTCTTTACCCCTAGCCAAGGATTCGGCAATGGCCTTGGCTTCTTCCAGGGCCTCCTGCGCGCGAAGTGAAACAAAAGCATTTATGGAGGGATTCAGCTTTTCAATCCGCTCAAGGCAGTGATGAACCAGGTCCACTGGAGACAGATCTCCTTTGTGTATTAGCCGCGATAGTTCCAGTGCTGGTTTATAAGCAAGGTCGGCCATAGATTTCCTCGCGTAAGTGGTTTATATCCAAATTTAAAAATTCGGTAACGTGGCAAGCTTTTGAGCAGGGCCAGGACAGGCAGGCGGGATGGTTGCCACTGCTTCCCTGCATATTTCGTCCATTTGCCGGGTCATATTAATACCCCTAAGAGAAAATGCCGCCTGAAAGAGACCCACTGCAAGCGAGATCGGATCAAGGGCTACCCTTACGGTGTGATCTCTCCTCGTGTCATTGAAGCGCCAAAGAAGCTCGCCGTTTTTAGTGGAATACATCTCGAGTGTCAGGCCAACGGCCAATTGGGTGTAAAGGAAAGCATAGTAATAATCAAAGTTTTTCACGTATCCGAATACTACTGCGTCTACTCCAAGCAGCTTTCCCAGCCTGAGCACCGAGGTGGCTTTGACCTCTTGGAAGCCACTTATCCCATGGCGAGCCAGGATTTCATCTGCGTCTTCCGGATGAAGCAATCGGTATCTACGACGAGACAGCTGACCGAAAAAGGTCAAGCGCATTTCCGAGGCAAGTGCTTCTGGAGTAATCTTTTGCTTGTGCCAAAGGGTTGCGAGCAGCTCCTCGCTTCCTTCAATCCTGCCCTCTCCCACTAGGCTCTTGAATGGGAGTACGGCTATTGTCTTAGGGGGGTCTTTTTCAAAGTCCGGGTGCACAAAGAGACGCCCGGAGGGGTCCATTTCGTAAATCCTGTCCACAAGGGTCTTGCTTTTTTTTGGTGCACAGGAACTGACAAGGAGCACAAAGGCCATGAAAAAAACTAGGCCGCAAAAAGGAAAAAATCCCGACAGACCTCCGCCCGGGCATGGAGCCCTAGGCCGAGATCCTTGTTTGCAGGCATTAAAGCAATTCATCTTCCCGGCAACTCTTTTGGGTAAACTGTCGCTTTACAAGAACTCCCCAAAGATCTCCGAAAAGGATCACATCTTTGATAACGCCCTTGACTGGAACCGCGTCTTTTGAGAGCCAACCCACTATTTTCCCTGATTTTGAGGAGACGTCTTCCTTCAATACCCTGAATCGCACAAAGTAGTCCATGTTTTTTGGTCTCAATTCTTGGGCTCGCGCGTTTGCTGCTTCTCTTTCCGAACCTATGGTCAGGTCCAAGTAATTAAACCCTTCATGGATGTAAAGTGGGAGATGGTATGTCTTGTCCCTTTGCAAGCAGCCGTAATACCCATTTCTGAAATTGTAGAACAGTGTTAGATAATCTTCATAAAGAATATTCCCCTCCATGGGCACCACCTTGTGAGTCTCTTGCCCCTCTGGTGTCCTGCGGGCAAATATCAATTCCTTCTGTTTGTAATTAAAGGTGACCGTTCTAATACCCACTTTGTTTTTACGTTTTTTCCTCAGCCGAAAATAAAGGGGTGAAAGCCTGTCGCCTTCTTCATCGTAGGATGAATAGGATGTGTAAGAGTATCTGCAGCGACCCACAAGCCAATCTACGAAGCCAGCGGTTTTGCCGGTCATGCAGGCAATGAAAATGGGCCTTGTGGGAGATTTGCAAAGCCTGACTCTAGCTTCTCCACAATGCGAAAGCAGCCAGAAGCCAATTTGATAGTCAAGCTGCTCTCCAAGATATTTATGGATTAGGTTATCCCCGATTCGCTCTTTGGGGGTTATGTCCCCTTGGAACAGTAAAATAGGTGGGCAAATTGATGCCAGCAATGAAAGTCTAAGAAAATTGCGCCGGGTTACCGGCTTGTGAGCTGAGGCAAGAGCTGGATTTTCATGAGAAAAGGCCATAGTCTTGGATCGCAACAGCGCGGACCCACAAGCTACCCACTGACAGCTTGTATCGTATTTGCACGGGGTAGCGGTGTGAATCCTTCGTTACCCACAATGTAAAAGCCTTTATCTCATCTTTATTTTCTTTTTTCAATTCCTTTCCTGTCTCTTTCTTACTCGACCAATAGGAGAGGGTACACTCTATCTTGTAAGTACCAAAGGATCCCGCAGGCACGTCAACTTTTTCTTGGCCTATAAGCTTGCCCTGGATTCTGAACTTTCTGCTTCCCGTAAGCCCCTCGAAGGCCGCGGATGGATTTGTCGGGGAGAGCCGATGCCTCAGGTTGTAAAAGGCAGAAAGGGGGTCCATGCTTAAGGGTGTAATGGGGAACTGCTCTATTATTGTTTCCCCTGTCTTTTTGTCAGGATGTATGAAAGTGGCTTCCCGGGTCTGCCTGTTGAAAACCACCTTTTCTTTCCATCTGTTCTCACCGTCTTTGATGGTGGTTTCCATCAAATACGGGAGCAGGGAATCGGGGTTGACGAAGGATTCCATCCTGTCATTCCAAAAGCTATTCATGGCGGCCTGGTGGGTGAGCCGGTAAATCTCGCCCTCCTGCTCGGTGGAGGTGTTGTACACCTCCATGTAGGTATGAATCAGGGGTATAAAAGACCATTTTACCTTGAACTCTATGCGCTCTTTTAATGTAGACACATATTGATCACCTAAATTGTTCCCCACAGACGCAAAGCTGAAAAGCGAGGCGCTAAGAAAGATCAAAGAAAACAAAGTCCCGACCAAGCAAAAAAGTCCTCTCCTAAAAATCAAAATATTCTCCTTGTAATACTAGAGTTTGTTTCGAACACCGGTGCTATTTACTCTTGACTTCTTCACCGGCATCGGAAAATTCAGACTCAACAAAAGGCAGAAATTCAAGATCCTCGGTTTCCACAATCTCAAAGTCACCAGGCTCTGAGTCACTGTCCTGTTCCCACTCCGAGCTGAGCCCAGTGGGATAGCCTGTATGATTCCTGGCGCTTAAGCTCCTAAGCTGGTCCATTTTCTCCAGCTCCCTCTGGCAATTGACACAAAGGGTTGTTTCGGGCACTGCCAGGAGCCTTTTGGCCGGAATAGGTTCGCCACATTCTTCGCAAATTCCAAAGTTTTCATCTTGTGTGACCTTTTGAATCAGCCGGTCAATCTGTTTCAACTCTCGGGTCTTTCTTTCTATCAGGCTGTAGTTGCTGGCAGCCGAAATCTCTCGCTGCGCGTGATCGGACTCGTCTGTAAATTGGTCCCCATAGAGGTGCCCGTTATACGCCCTCTGGTTTTCAATAAGCCTCTGGAGTGCTTCTTCAAACTCCCTGCGCTTCTTGTTGAGTTGCTCTAGAAATTTCTTCCGATTTTTTTGCATAATCTCACCTCCCTTAGAAGGGGTTGAACTCAATACTGTTTGTAACCAAAACGTTTACCAAATTCCGGCAGAGCCAAAATCTGCAGAATCTAAATCGTCCTACTTGCTGCTTATCTTTAAGGGATATTTCAGAAAACCGAATAGGATAACGCTGACGGAGATCCTGTCTAGATAAGCTGTGCAAAGGGCATGAGTTTCGTCCTCAGCATGCGCTAAGAGCATACGGATATTAGTTACTTTTTCCTTTTTGTCAAGCGAAAAAATGATATTTTTTTCAGGTGTGCACCAGAAAAATTTTCCCACCCAGCCTACCCTTGCCTCCGCTCTCACCCCTCCTTGATATTGCAATCCGCATGCTCTATACTGCGGGCGCGGGAAGGGGGTTGGTCCGCGGCAACTTAGCTTTTACAGGAGCTGATGAACCCCATGTTTATTACATTCGAAGGCATAGAGGGCTGTGGAAAGTCCACCCAGGCCCGACTTCTCTTTGGGGCCTTGAGGAAAAGGGGGATCGAGGCCCTATTGACCAGAGAGCCGGGAGGGACCAGGATCGGAGAGAAAATCAGGAATATACTCATGTCCACTGCAAACAGTGAGCTTTGTGCTGCAGCGGAGTTTCTTCTGCTCGAGGCGGATAGGGCGCAGCACGTGGCACAACTCATTGGGCCGGCAGTTGAGAAGGGCATAGTGGTGATATGCGACAGATTCTGCGACGCGACTGTGGCCTACCAAGGGTATGGTAGGAAAGTTGACCTAGATTTTATTGAAAAGTTAAACAGTTATGCCTCCAATGGACTGAGGCCCGATAAAACATTTCTTTTGGATTGCCCGGTAGAAGTTGGACTTAGCAGAGCGATTGAGAGAAACGAGAGGATTCAAAAGCAGGCAGAGGGGCGATTCGAGGCAGAAGACCTTGAGTTTCACCAGAGGGTGCGCAAAGGTTACTTGGCCCTCGCGCAGAAAGAACCGGATCGTTTCGTTGTGCTGGACGCGACCAAGGTTCGTGAAAAACTGGCAGTAGAAGTGTGGCAGGTGGTAGAGAGCTTGTTGGGTTGAAAGGCATGAGCAGTCTCCGAATAATACAATTTTCCCATATCCTGGGCCAAGAAAAGGCCAAAAGGATCGTCCAGCAAGCTGTATTGAGCGGTAGGGTCCCGCATGCCTACCTTTTCACCGGGATAACGGGGGTGGGCAAGACTTCCTTGGCTACAGCTATGGCTGCTTCGCTGAATTGCAAGTCGAGAAAAAGGGTGGAGGCATGTGGGAAGTGCAGCTCCTGCAGGCAGATATCGAGCGGTAATTTCCCTGATTTTTCTTTAATCAGTCCTGAGGGCGGAGCCATCAAGATTCGGCAAATCAGGGAGGCACAGGATTCCATGCGGTTCGCTCCCATGGCCGGGCCTTACCGGGTCGTGATCCTGGACCAGGCGGAGACCATGACCGATGAGGCGGCCAATGCCTTCCTGAAAACCCTCGAGGAGCCGCCTAAAGGTAACGTGCTTGTATTGAACGCGGTGGAGCCGGCAAATCTGCTGCCCACCATTGTGTCCAGGTGCCAAAGGGTGCCGTTTGTACCTCTCGCAACGGAACAGATTGTGGACTACTTGGTTAATGAAACAGGGATGCAAGGGGAAAAAGCAGTGGTGCTGGCAAGAGTCGCGGAAGGGAGCCTGGGCAGGGCTATAGCAATGGCCCAGAGCGACTTCTTGGAACAAAGGGAGAAGTGGCTTAAGAAGGCAATGAAAATCCCTGAGCTAAATGCGGCTGCCGCCTTTGATATGGCCTTAGAGCTGTCTGGGGAAAAGGGCGCCGACGTTGAACAGGGGTCCAAATATGAAGTAGGGGGGCTTTTGGACTTGCTCGGTGTATTGGCGATGTGGTATCGAGATCTGTTGCTCTTAAAAACGGGTGGGGCTCAGAGCCTCCTGGTAAATGCGGACCTTTTGGGCGAGTTGAAAAGTTTTGCAAGAAAATTTAAACTGTTACAGGTATATGAGTCACTGCTGATCCTAGACCAGGCCCAAAGGGATATCAGGATGAGAAGGAACAAGGCGCTCGTGCTTGAAAAGATGGTGCTGAGCCTGAGGGATCTGGCCAGGTCATCAACCCAGATTAGTTGATACCGCGCGATCTTTTCTTTTGTATTTCAGCATTTGAGTGCTCTGATTTTGAATTAGGCGTGAGAAGTGAACAAGATAGTAGGCGTTAAGTTCAGAAACAACGGTAAGGTATATGATTTTGACTCGGGCCACTTTGTTCTCAAGAAGGGGGACAAGGTGATGGTAATTACAGAAGAGGGCCCGGCCATTGGATGCGTATGTACCGACCCCCAGAACCGTAGCCCAAGAGACACCAATCGTCCCCTTAAAAAGATCTTCCGCCTTGCCACTGACGAAGAGGTTCGACGGTATGAAGAAGGTATCAAAACAGAACAAGAAGTGTATCGATATTGTTATCAGAGGGTGAGGGAAAGGGAGATTCCGATGAGTCTGGTGGGGGTGGAAAGACGGTTTGATGGCAGCAAGATAGTTGTCTATTTTACGGCTGAGGGCAGGGTGGACTTCAGGGAACTGGTCAAGGATCTGGTAAAAAGATTTCGCACCAGGATTGAAATGCGGCAGATAGGTGTAAGGCACCAGGCCAAGATGGTGGGTGGATTGGGTACTTGCGGGAGGCCTTTGTGTTGTGCCACGTTCATCCATTCCTTTGAACCTGTGACTATTAAGATGGCAAAAGAACAGAACCTTTCCCTCAACCCAAGCAAGATCTCCGGGATGTGTGGAAGACTTATGTGTTGTCTGGCCTTTGAGGAAGATTTTTATAAGGAGGCCAAAAAGGAGATGCCCAAGGTGGGCAAACGGATACAAACTAAATTTGGTGAAGGTAAGGTGGTTCGCCAGAACGCGCTGAAGAGAACCGTAACAGTGTTGCTTGAATCCGGAGCAGAGACAGAGGTGGACGTCGCAGACATTAAACTGGAAAATAACAAAAAAGACAAGGAGAGAAGGTGAGTTGGCAAAGAGATTTTATGTAACGACACCAATCTACTACGTGAACGCAGCACCTCATATCGGGCATGCGTACACCACAATCGTGGCTGATGTCTTGAAGCGTTTTTACATGCTGAGAGGGTACGAAACATTTTTTCTTACTGGTACGGACGAGCACGGTGACAAGATAGTGACCGCTGCCAAGGAAGCCGGGGAGAGCCCCCAGGCCTATGTTGACCGTATCAGCACGCTTTTCCGAGAACTCTGGCCAAGGCTCAATATCATTAACGACCATTTTATCCGGACCACGGATCTTGAGCACAAGAGAGTAGTGCAGCTCATCCTTAAAAAAGTCAATGATAACGGCGACATTTACTTCAGCGAATACGAAGGGCTTTACTGTTTTGGCTGCGAGCGGTTTTACACAGAAAGGGAGTTGGTGGATGGGAAATGCCCTGACCATCAAACAGAACCGCAAGTTATCAAAGAATCCAACTACTTTTTCAGGATGAGCAAATACCAGGACTGGCTCATTGACCATATTAAAAGCAACCCTGGGTTCATCCGTCCCGAGCGTTACAAGAATGAGGTCCTGTCTTTTTTGAGCGATCCGCTGGAGGATCTGTGTATTTCAAGACCCAAGACTCGGCTTGATTGGGGTATTCCCCTTCCTTTTGACGATAACTACGTGACATATGTGTGGTTTGATGCCCTTATCAATTACATATCCGGCCTAGGTTTTCCCGATGGGGAGCTGTTTGAAAGGTTCTGGCCTTATGCCCAACATTTGGTGGCAAAGGACATCTTGAAGCCCCATGGCATTTATTGGCCATGCATGCTCAAGTCCGCGGGTATTGAGCCCTATCAGCACCTCAATGTGCACGGGTATTGGAACATAAACGAAGGAAAGATGTCAAAGAGCCTGGGAAACGTCGTGCGACCCTTGGACCTTGTGGGTATTTACGGGCTCGATGCATTCAGATACTTTCTGCTCAGGGAAATGGTGTTTGGGTTGGATTCGGAGTTTAGCGAAGAGGCCCTTGTGGGGAGGATAAATTCTGACCTGGCCAATGACTTGGGCAACCTGCTGCAGAGAAGCATGACCATGGTTCAAAAATATCTGGACGGTCGCATGCCTGATCGCGTTGACCCTGAACCCGAGGATGACGCAATCAGACAGGCGGCTTTGGAAACCATTGACAAATACGAGACATTCATGACTGATATGGCCTTTCACAAGGGGCTTATTGCAATATGGGAACTGATAGGGAAGGTAAACAAATACATAGATACAACGGCACCGTGGGTCCTGGCCAAATCTGACCGCAAGAGACTGGACTCGGTTTTATATCACATCATAGAGGCATTGAAGGTAATATCTGCATTAGTTTGGCCGGTAATGCCTGGGTCGGCGGAGAAGATGCAAGCCTATTTAGGGATGGACAAGAGGGGCCAAGAGCTTTGCCTTGATGATATGAGGCGGTGGGGCAGTCAGAAGTCCACGAGGCCGATTGTCAAGGGTGAGGCATTATTCCCCCGGGTTGAAATGAAAAGGGAAGAGACTCATGCGGAGGCGGAGGAAAAAGACATGGAAGATAAGAAGATCGGGCTAATTTCATTTGATGAGTTCCAGAGGCTTGATTTGAGAGTTGGTACCATTGTGAAGGCAGAAAACGTGCCGAAATCCAAGAAACTGGTTAAGCTGATCATAGATATGGGGGAGGAGCGGACTGTGGTGGCGGGTATTGCCGGACAATATGACCCGGAGGAGCTTGTCGGCAAGCAGGTTGTTCTGGTTGCAAACCTTCAGCCTGTCAAGCTTATGGGCATTGAGTCCCAGGGAATGGTATTGGCCGCTGAGGATGAGAATGGGATTCATCTGCTGACGGTGGATAGGGATACTAAACCGGGTAGCAAAGTAAGGTAAGCGGAGAAGATAGCAATTTTCGTGGTCACCACTTATAACTGTAACTCTATCCGTGCTAGGCTGGCCCTTGTCAAGGGATGGGTGGAGGCCCATGGCCCTGATGTGCTTTGCCTTCAGGAAACCAAGGTCCAGGACAAGGACTTCCCTGCAATAGAACTTGAGGAGCTTGGCTATAATGTCATTTACAAAGGTCAAAAGTCATATAATGGTGTGGCCATTTTGAGCAAGGCCGAGGCAAGGGATGTAAGAGACAGCCTTGGGCCGGAGTACCGAGAGGCCAGGTTCCTCAGCGCGGTGATTGAAGGAATCCCCATATTGAACGTATACGTGCCCCAAGGGGTTTCCCCGGACTCGGAAAAGTTCCAGTACAAGCTGCAGTGGTTGGAGACCTTACGCCAATACCTCGCCAGCAACTACAGCCCCCATGACCCACTTCTACTGGCAGGTGATTTCAATGTGGCCCTTGAGCCGAGGGATGTGTATGATCCAGAGGGTCTTGATGGTGAGGTGGGATTTCATCCCCTGGAGCGAAAGGCCCTGCGAGAGCTGTTGGACTGGGGATTGAAGGATGTCTTTAGGCTTCACAATCATAGCGGAGGGCTTTACACCTTTTGGGACTACAGGATTCCGAACGCCCTGAAAAGGAAGATGGGCTGGAGGATCGATTACGTCTTTGCTACTGCGCCATTGGCCGAGAAATGCACCTGGTCATGGGTAGACGAAGAGGCCAGGGCCCTCAAAAAGCCTTCAGACCATGCCTTTCTGGTAGCAGAGTTCGATTTGCAGTAATTATTTTGCTCTTAGCCTCGCCTAAGGACTCCGTCTATGCCCAATTCAAAGGGCATCGGCCTTGAGTAAAGCAGGTTCAGATGTCATTGGAGGGGCAGAGCTTAAAAATGGGACAATTCCCATGGTCCGGCTTGCGTGACTTGCATACCGCTCTTCCGTGGTAGATCAGGAGATCTGAGAATCTCCGCCACTTGTCTTTTGGGAGTAATTTTTCCAGATCTTTTTCAATCTTGTCGGGCTCTGTGTTTTCTGTAAGTCCCAATCTCTTGGCCAGCCTTTTTACGTGAGTGTCAACGACGATTCCCGGGACATCAAACACAGCACCGAGTACGCAATTGGCGGTTTTTCGCCCCACACCTGGGAGTTTTAAGAGTTCCTCCATGGTGGAAGGGACTTCACCGTTGTACTTTTCAACCAGGGCCTGGGCGCATGCCTTGATGGATTTGGCCTTGTTTCTATAAAAGCCGGTCGGCCGGATGTCCTCTTCGAGCTCTGAAATGGGGACTCTTACGTAGTCTTGCGGCCCTTTGTATTTCTTGAATAATTCCTTTGTTACCTGGTTCACCCGCTCGTCCGTACATTGGGCGGAAAGGATGGTGGCAACGAGTAATTCAAATGGGTTCCGATACTTGAGTGCGGTTTTTTCTGTTGTGTACAGAGGATCGAGGATCTCAAATATCCTCTTGGCCCTTTCCCTTTTTTTCTTGAGGCTTTCCACAAGCGACCTCTTGGCTGTTGAATTGGTAACTTTTTATGCTGCATGAGTATAGGTTTTATCGGAGTCGTAAGTCAAGGGCATCGGGGCAAGGCGACCCGCGGTTTGCATCCTGCCCGGCCGGCATAGGCGGAGACACAAAAGGAGATGAGCGGCAAATTTTAACTGTTGACAGTGAAAGGATCGGGGCTATGATAATCAAGGGTATTTTGATGAAATAAGGTGATGTTAATGGAAAGAAGAAATCTTCTTGTAGTTTTGATGGCTGCGCTGTTTGCTTTTTGTTTTGTCGTGTCAAACACCGCACTGAATGTTTGTGCCACTGAGAAAAAGGGGGTAAAAATGGAGGATACAAAGAAATTAACAGAAGAGCAGGGTAAATACCTTCTTAAAGTGGCTAGGAAAACCATAGAGAATGCCCTTTTAGGTCGATCAGAGAAAGAACCAGAGGAACAGAGCCTGCCTGCCGTGTTTCATGAACGGAGGGGGACTTTTGTCACCCTGACTGAGCATGGTAACCTCAGGGGCTGTATCGGACATATCATACCTCATGAGTCCATCATAGACGGGGTGCGAATCAACGCGATAAATGCCGCTTTCAGGGATCCCAGGTTCAGGCCCTTGTCGCGGGACGAACTGGATCAGATCAAGATTGAGGTGAGCATCTTAACCGAGCCCAAGCCCTTGGAATACAAGGATGCGCAGGATCTCCTCAACAAGCTCCGTCCCGGTATTGATGGCGTCATCATAAAGAAAGGCTTCCATGAAGCCACCTTCTTGCCGCAGGTTTGGGAACAATTGCCAAGAAAAGAGGATTTTCTTACTCACCTGTGCCTTAAGGCAGGACTTGATGGGGATGCATGGAAGAGAGGAGACCTGGAGGTTTCCACGTACCAGGTGCAGGCATTCGAGGAAGAGGAATAGTCAAGAAAACCGTCCTGATGACAATGCTGCGGGGTGAATTTGAAACGGCTGCTCCTGTGGACCATCATAGGGACCGGAATATCTTCAATTTCCACGGAACTCCTTATTGTCAGAGAATTTCTGACCCAATTCCATGGCAATGAAATCACCATTTCCCTTGTGTTTTTTGTTTGGCTCCTGCTCACCGGAGCAGGCAGCCTCATAGAGAAGCTGTGGCGCCGCCCATCCCTTACATTTTACGGCGCACTCCTGTTATGCCTTGCTGTTTTGCCCCTATGCGAACTTGTCCTAATCAGGTATCTGAGGGAGATTTTTTTTATCCGCGGCGTGTCACCGGGATTTAATATGATAATTCTTTACGTGACCCTGCTCAGTGCGCCTTTTTGCCTGATTACGGGATTTGTCTTGCCTTATTCACAAAAGGTCATAAACGCTGCAGGATATGCATTTGACAGCGGCCAGCTTTACCAGGCGGATAACATCGGGGACATTCTGGGAGGCATGCTTTTCAGTTTCATCCTGGTCTATTGGTTGAGCCCGTTTAGAATCGTGGTGGTATCTTCTTTGTGCCTTCTTGGGTCGCTCATGGTGATCTTTGCTAAGGCAGGCAAGCGCTTGTGGTTGTGCAGTGCTGTTATTTTGGGCCTTGCTTTTGCGCTTGTATGCATGAACAGGGGATTCGAGCTGCAAACCCTTCGGAGTCAATTTGGAAATGTGGTGAGATACGTGGAATCGCCGTATGGAAGGATCGTTATCAGCCAAGATGGCAGGCAGCACACCTTTTGGGAATCAGGTACGCCCCTGTATTTTGATTCAGACATTGTAAGGGCTGAGGAAAAAATACATTACGCCCTGTCCCAGCGGGATACAGTGAAAAATGTCCTGTTGATATCAGGTGGGCTCGGGGAAACCCTCGAAGAACTTGCCAAGTATGGCCCGCGGCGGGTGGACTACGTTGAGTTGGATCCAAGGCTTACCTCTGTGGCCTTTGCAATGGGGGTAATCAAGAGCATGCCGTGGCTGCATATAGCAAATACTGATGGACGACTTTTCCTAAAGAAGGTCCAGAGAAGGTATGATTTCATAATCGTGGATTTACCAGATCCAGATACTTTTCAGATAAATCGGTTTTTCACAAGGGAGTTTTTCTTCCTTGCAAAGAAAAAGCTTCGCCCTGACGGAGTGCTCTCTCTGAGCATGGAGTACTCTCAAAACTTTGTGAGCAAGGTTCGCAAGAGAAAATTGGCCAGCTTGTATGAAACAGCAAGGGCGGCCTTCAAACACGTCCTGATCGTACCAGGCAATGAGGCCTTCTTCCTTTGCAGTGATACATCCCTGTCCCCTGATATCCCGGCGCTCCTCAGGGCACGGGACATAAGGACCAAATACATTGAGGGATTCTATTATGGGAATGTGACACAGGAAAGACTCAAAGAGATCAACAATATTGCGCGAAGCAGCGGCGCTATCAACCAAGATTTTAAACCTGTCTTGGTCAAGATAACATTAGAAGAATGGTTTTTGAAGCAGGGCTCAAGCCCCATTCCTTTCCTGGTGGGCCTTTGTATCGCAGTACTTGCTTACCTAATGTTGCTGAGGAGAGAGGAATACATTCTGTTTACCACGGGGCTTTCAAACATGGGCACAGAGATGCTCGTGGTCTATTCGGTACAGATTCTCTACGGATATATTTACCTGAAGATCGGAGCCATAGTAACAGCCTTCCTTTTCGGCCTTTTACCAGGAGCGGTCTTGGGGAACCGATTCAAGGGACAAGATCATCGGGCTCTGCTCTACACGGAAATGGCATTGATCTTCATGTTGGGTGTTTTTTTGGCATGGTGCGCTGTCTCAAGAGCTGAAATTAATACTTGGCTGTTTTTAGCATATGGAGTGGTTTTTTCTCTGATCTGTGGTTTTCAGTTCCCTGTGGTTGCGCGGGTCATCGGTGAAGAGAACAGCCCTGCAGCAGGATGCCTTGCAGCGGATCTGGCCGGTGCAGCCGTGGGCACGTTTTTTGTGGGCGCAGTGCTTGTGCCAGTATGGGGTTTGGTGGTCGCCTCGGCTGCCTTGATTTTGTGTAAGGCTGCCACTACAATGGTACTTGCTAGAAAGATGTCCAGCGGGCAATGGTAGGCAGTGTATTAACAGCTGGTACTATTGAGCATAATAAGGGGAGTGTTGGTCGCGGGTCCGCGCGGAAACAAGACACACGCCCAAAAACAAGGAAGCAGTTGATTCCATGACCAAGATCACACGCAAGGAGTTTCTAAAGTGCTTGGGGTTTGGTGCTGCCGCCCTTTTCTGCTCTACGTCAGCCTACGGCCTTTTCGGCAACAATTCCCGCAAGAGCATAAGGGGTCACATATTCAAAGGTGATGCACCGAAAAAGCCTTGGAGATGGGCTGTGGAGGGTTACCACTACGCTTCGAATGGGACGGATGTTCAATGTCAGGTGTGTCCCAACAGGTGCTATTTGGCTCCGGGGGACCGGAGCATTTGCAGGTCTAAAGTCAATATTGGGGGCAAGCTCTACTCTCTCGCCTATGGAAATCCCTGTGCGGTGCATGTAGATCCCATTGAGAAAAAGCCCCTGTTTCATTTCCATCCACGCACATGGATTTTCTCCATTGCCACCACAGGCTGCAATTTCAGGTGCTTGAATTGCCAAAACTGGGAGATCTCCCAAAGAAGACCTGAGGACGTCAGCCATTATGAACTTTTTCCTGTTGACGTGGTGCGGGAAACGAAAAAGCGAAAATTGCCTTCCATTGCCTATACTTATTCAGAGGCCATCACCTACTACGAGTACATGTATGATACCGCCAAGCTGGCCAGGCACGAGGGGATAAAAAACGTTCTGGTGTCCAATGGCTACATCAATCGAGACCCGCTGCTCGAACTTTGCAAGGTGCTGGATGCAGCGAACATTAACCTGAAGTCCTTTGATGATGGGATCTACCAGTGTCTGAACGGTGGCACGCTTCAACCTGTGTTGAACACCTTCAAGACCCTAAACGACCAGGGTATTTGGTTTGAGATGACCACCTTGGTGGTACCTACTTATGTGGACGATGACGAGATGATAAGGAGAATGTGCGGGTGGATACTCAAGGAGCTTGGTCCGGATCACCCGCTGCACTTTCTCCGGTTCTTCCCCAGATACAAGCTCACGCGCCTCCCTCCAACTCCCATAGATACCCTTGAGCGGCTGAGAAGCATTGCACTGAAAGAGGGGATACGTTATGTGTATATAGGGAATGTGCCGGGCCATGAGGCTGAGAATACTTACTGTCATAATTGTCACAGGTTGTTGATCGAGAGAAACGGGTACCTGATAGGTCAATTCAATATTGAAAAGGGAAAATGCAAGTTCTGTAGCACCCCCATCCCGGGTGTCTGGAATTTAGAAGAACAGGCTGGAATTCAAGATTCCAGGCTTTAGCAGGACAATCCTCCTTTATGTTTAGGTGAACCCTCGGACCCAGAGGGGCTCCATCCTTTGATTTCAATTTCGATCCACTCCTCAAGCCCCCTGCCAATGGGATTAACTGGTTAATAAGCGCGGGAATAAGAAAGGGCTACGTTGAAAATGCATTGGTGCTGTGCTAGGTTGACTGGCAGGAGCCACAATGAGAAGGACCAGACAATACACCAACGTCTTCTTTACATCGGAGGGCATTCGGAAAAGCTTTGCCTTTTTTGAGGAAGCTCTACTCACCGATCTTCATAAACGTTACCTTGTCAAGGAATTTGTAATAGAGCTTGGGAGCCTTCTTTTGGAGTATGAGACAGAGGAAGATCTTTTTAAGGTTTATATCCCAGGAGTAACCACGGTTATTTATAAGAAAACCTTTCTTGATTACGAGTTCATGCTGTACACTTCCGAGCGATCCACATATGTGGGCCTCAAAGCGCAGACCCTGGCGAGGATGGTTCCAGTTTTTCAGTACATAGACAGCCTTATTCCGTCTACGACCCTCACTAGAGAAGAGGCCTTAAAAAAGGCGCTGCCCTTGGTGCTTGTAATCCACGGCCATGATGAACAGTGGAAGGATCTGGTCTCTTACCTTTACTTGAGGCATGGGTATGCGGTAAAGCCCTTTGATCTTGAACACTTGCGAATTCATGAGATAAGAGAACTGGTTAAATTGGCAGGACGAGATAATATTATTGCTTTTTGCCATCTGGGGCAGGGGGATCTGGAGGGCGTGAGCTGGGTGGAGGCAGACCGAAATTTGAGGGAGCTACTGGGTACAGAGAGAGTCGTGCTCATTTGTCCGGAATCGCGAAGTATCCGAATGCCCGCCGTGTCCAATGAAGCGATCTTTTTTGCCCCTGGCCGAATCAAGGAGGTCTTTTGGCTGGTTTTGAACAAGGTGAGGAGGAGCTTGGCTTGATATGAAGCTGACAATCCTTTATGACAATGAGGTTTGGGTAGAGGGATTGAAAAGCGATTGGGGATTTTCGTGCCTGGTGGAAACGGAAAAGGTCAATATCTTGTTTGATACGGGTGGAGATGGCCGGTTGCTGTTGAGCAACATGAAAACCCTGGGGATTGACCCAAGCACTGTGGATGTGATCTTTATTTCCCATGGTCACTGGGACCACACAGGCGGCTTGGCTGATTTTCTTGCCGTGAGAAGGGTTCCTGTAATTGCGCCTGCCTCTGCAGTGCCTGGCAAGGTAGTACCTGGTATTGAGGTCGTGAGGGACGCCGTTGAACTATATCCTGGTATATACACAACGGGTGAACTGAGCGGCATAGAACAGTCCCTTGTGATAAAAATTCCCGGAGGGGTGTTAGTGGTGGTGGGATGCTCACATCCTGGAGTGCATAGCATCTTGAAAAAGGCATCGGAGTATGGGAGAGTAAAATATTTGGTTGGAGGACTTCATGGCTTTCATGAGCTGGAATTGCTGGAGCACTTGGACAAGGTATGTCCGGTCCATTGTACACAGTACAAGCAGGAAATAGCTGCACGGTATCCAGAAAAATGGGTGCCTGGGGGAGTAGGGAGGGTGTTGGAGATTTAATTTCCTTTCCTTTGGCAAGATCCTGTTACTGGGAGGAGAAATAGAATTAGATAGAGGAGTAAACGCATGAAAATTGCAATAAGTGGTAAAGGTGGCGTGGGGAAGACAACATTTGCAGCTTTCTTGATAAGGGCCCTTGCGAATGAGGGAAAGAAGGTGCTGGCCATTGATGCTGATCCTGACGCCAACCTGGCACAGGCGCTTGGAATAAAGCAAATAGAGCAGATTGTCCCTATCGCTCAAATGAAAGAGCTGATTGAGGAGAGGACAGAGACGAAGCTAGGGACAATGGGAGGATTTTTCAAGCTCAACCCCAAGGTTGATGACCTCCCTGATAGGCTCTCCATAGAAGTGGACGGCATAAAACTTATGGTCATGGGCGGGATAAAAAGTGGTGGATCTGGATGCGTCTGCCCGGAAAGCATAATGCTTAAGAACCTGGTGCGGCACATAGTCGTGGCAAGGGACGAGGTTGTTGTCTTGGACATGGAGGCAGGGCTTGAGCACCTCGCAAGGGGAACGGCACAGGCCGTGGACCACCTTATAGTGGTAGTGGAGCCAGGCAGGAGGAGCATTGAGACGGCCCATCAAATAAGAAGGCTTGCCGCGGACCTGGGAATAAAAAGCCTTAAATTTGTGGGGAACAAGATACGAACTGATGCGGACAGGGAGTTTCTGGAAAGGCAAATGCCGGACTTTCCGTTTATCGGCTTCATAACCTATAAGGATTCGATAATAGAGGCTGACCTTGAAGGCACCCCCCCGTTTGAAGCCGATGAGGAAGATTTGGAAAAGGTAAAGGCAATGATCAAGGAACTTGGGGAGTGAGTGACGGTGAGGAGAACCCGCATAGCCGAAATCCTCAAGAACGGAAAGATAGAGCATCGTTACCTAGTGATGGGTTGGGTAAGGAGCAGGCGCGATTCAAAGGCGGGTTTTTCCTTTATCGACGTCAATGACGGTTCTTGCCTGAAGAACCTCCAGGTGATTGCTGAAAATACATTGCCCGAGTACCAGGAAGAGGTGCTGAGGGCTTACACAGGATGTTCAATAAGGATAGAAGGTATATTAAGCGAGTCCCCGGCCAAGGGACAGGCAGTTGAGTTGAAGGCCCAGAAAGTGGACATTTTGGGGTCGGTGGATCCGGAGGCCTATCCTTTGCAGAAGAAAAGACATTCATTCGAATTCCTTCGCACAATAGCCCACCTTAGGGCAAGAACTAACACCTTCGGTGCTGTGGCAAGGGTGAGAAATGCGGTGAGTTACGCAATCCACAAGTTCTTCCAAGAAAGGGGGTTCATTTACATACATACCCCGATCATAACGGGCAGTGATTGCGAGGGAGCAGGAGAACTTTTCAAGGTGACCAGCCTTGACTTGGAAGAACTGGCATCCAAAGGCATGGGGATAGATTTTTCACAGGATTTTTTTGAACGCCGGGCCAACCTTACCGTTAGCGGACAAATGGAGGCAGAGGCTTATGCCCTGGCCCTGGGTGATGTCTATACCTTCGGGCCGACCTTCCGCGCGGAGGATTCAAATACCTCAAGGCATCTTGCCGAGTTCTGGATGATAGAACCGGAAATGGCGTTTTGCGATTTGAGGGGCAACATTGAGGTGGCACGGGACTTACTCAAGTTCATATTTAACTGGGTTCTTGAAAATTGCCAGGAAGATATGGAATTCTTCAACAAGTTCATAGATACCAGCGTGCTCCAGACCCTCCAAAGCATGGCTCGTGATGAGTATGAAGTGATATCATACGGAGAGGCCATAAAGATACTGGAAAGAGCGGGCAAGAAGTTCGAGTTTCCTGTGCACTGGGGTGCTGACCTTCAATCCGAGCACGAAAGGTTCCTGTGCGAAGAGGTCTTTAAGAAGCCCATTGTGCTCATAGACTATCCAAAAGATATAAAACCTTTTTATATGAAACTTAATGATGACGAAAAGACCGTGAGGGCCATGGATGTACTTGTTCCCAGGGTGGGGGAGATAATAGGGGGCAGCGAACGCGAGGATCGGTATGATGTGTTGCTTGAAAGAATGAAAGAGACAGGAATTAATCCCAGTGATTATTGGTGGTACCTGGATCTCAGGAGATTTGGGTCTGCA
>Ga0164318_10000779_pt1 | contig 26077 bp, 18 predicted proteins | sample GuaBasSedimGuay9_FD_113734 | JGI IMG/M metagenome (GOLD analysis project Ga0164318, IMG submission 113734) | Subseafloor sediment microbial communities from Guaymas Basin, Gulf of California, Mexico - Guay9, Core 4571-4, 0-3 cm | ecosystem: Environmental > Aquatic > Marine > Hydrothermal vents...
AACCCTGCAGGTGAAGGGGAAGGTGACGCTGGAAGAGAATGGTATGGATCAGTACACCTATGCGATAAATCTGGAGATACAGGATGAGGAGAAGGGAGGAATTGTACTTGCCACCGGAGTAGACCCTCACTATTCCAACTACGATGGTTACTACAACGACTCGCTGGAGGTGACAGGTCTGGAGACCTCCACCGTCACCATACTCCTGTCAAAGGCCCAGGTGGGTGGTCAGGAGGTCACGGACATATCTGCGAGCGCCATGGTTAGCAGATATACCGAAGAGGAGGTCGGCCTTGCCGGAGATGACGCACCCGATGATGCCGATGAGACGGATGATGATACGGACACAGACACCGATACCGATACAGATACTGACGATGATTACTGGGATGATGATTGGGAAAGCAGCTGGGACGATAACATCCCCGATCCACTGAACGAGACACCCACGGATGATTCCATTCAGGTAGGTATCGATGATGTCTCCTTCAAATACGACAGGAATGACGATTTCATAGAGATGGAGCAGAAGGCTTCGGGAACGACCACGGGAGAGGTGGATCACTGCTCCTACACATTCGTCACATATTACAAGGACGGGACCTACGAGGCCGATTCGTGGACCGAGGGACCGGAGGAGAATCCAAGGCAGTCGTTCATGGGGATGACCTTCGAGGACCGGTTCAAGGGAACGGGAAGCGGTGGAGATGATGACTGGTCCACCTGGGAGCTCTACATGTATGTGAAAGCACCTTCCTCGATGTCAGAAGATATGGAAGTGGAGGATCTGGAGGACCTTATGGGGGGGGAGGGCAACATTTCCAGGATCGTTTTCGTGGTAAGGGCGTTCGGGGATTCCGATGAAACATTGTGGAATCAGGATTCCTACGATATAACGGATGATTTGAGAGCGGTAAGCGGATCGGAGGACGACGACTCCCTCCTTCCCGCACCGGGAGCGGGTATCATACTGCTGACGATGGGTGCCCTCATGATCTCTGCCATCATCATGGGCCGAAGGAAGAGAGCGCCCTGATCAGAGCTCGCTCATTCTCTCCATGAAATCATCATACAACCCGCCGATGATGGACCTCATCTCCTGATGGGTCTCGCAGCCCGATGAACCATCCTCATAGGATCTCAGGTTGGTCAGCGCCTCCACGTTTGCTATGAGCCCCACATTGCATCCGGGGCATGTGAAGAACTCTATCCCCGGTGGTGCGGTCCTCTTCTCGAGAATGGATGAACAGCCTTTGCATTTCGCGCCCTCGACTATCTCCTCCACTTTGAACGATCGGATGTCCAGAACGGACCGTTCGATATTGAAACCCAGAACATCGCAACCCGAACAGGTATACAGTATTTGATCTCCCCAGTTCCATGCTTTGAGGGGAGTGTTGCATTTGGGACAATGTATGTCCGGACCATCCATCATCAGTTCGAAACAGTCAGCAGCGGCCATGATCGTTCACCTGAGAGACATACATGGTAAGTAGTTGGATAAGGATTATTAGCCTAAACTGTTAGAACATTCACCTCACTCCCTCAGGTTCGATTTATATTCCACCGTTCCGATTGGTTACCGTGTCCGGGCATGAAGATGCATTCTTTCATCATCCGAGGATAGTCGATGAGACCATTCGAAGAAGGGAATATCAGGTGAGGATCGCCACGAAGGCCCTGCAGAGGTCCACACTGGTCGTTCTTCCCACTGGTCTCGGGAAGACCATCGTCGCTCTCATGTTCATAGCCGAAAGGCTCCATCAGAGGTCCGGGCAGGTCCTGATGATGGCTCCGACAAAACCCCTCGTGGAGCAGCATCGGAAGTTCATGGAGGAGCATCTGGTGGATGTCGACATCGTGATGCTCACGGGAGAGATATCCCCGGAGAAGAGGAAGGACATCTACGGGAAGGCCGACCTTGTCATATCCACACCGCAGGTGGTGAAGAACGACATCCTTTCCGGGGATCTGGACATGAGAAAATTTCACTCGATGGTGGTTGATGAGGCCCACAGATCCGTGGGTGATTATCCCTATGTCTTCATCGCGGAGATGTTCTACGGGAGCAATCCCGACGGTTCGGTCCTGGGTCTCACGGCCTCGCCGGGGCACGATGTCTCGAGGATATACGAGGTGTGCCGGAACCTTGGAATGGAATCCATAGAGCTGAGGGTGGATTCGGATCCCGATGTCAGCCCTTATATACAGGAACTCGAGGTGAAAACGGTCAAGGTGGAGCTCTCGGAAGGTATGAGGTCCGTGATAGGCATCCTCGAGAGGATGTTCCTGGAACGCATATCCAAACTGCAGAGGATGGGTGTGCTGAGAAGGGGTGCCAGGACATCCGTGAAGGAGCTTCTGGGTTCCGCTTCAAGGATACAGGAGATGATAAGAAAGGATACGAAGGGGGGAGGGGCATACTATCAGGCGATGTCCATCCAGGCACAGGCCATGAAGGTGTCACATGCGATGGAGCTGGCCGAGACCCAGGGTGCCGAGGCGTTGTACCATTATATGGACCGGCTGATAAAGGAGACTGGAGACCCCAACTGCTCCAAGGCCACGAGAAAGGTCGTATCGGACCCCCTCTTCAGTATGGCACTGAACAAGGTCGACTCGCTCAGGGAGGAGCTCCCCCCCAAGGTGGAAGCGCTGGAGAGGTACATCATATCGAAATTGAGAGAGGATCCGGATTCGAAGATAATAACTTTCACGCATTACAGGGACACCGCCTCTGTCGTATTCGAGAGATTGAGCAGGCACCTGGAGAAGGGCGTTCATCCTGTCCGGTTCGTCGGTCAGGCCTCGAGGGGAACGGACCAGGGAATGTCCCAGAAGGTTCAGAAGGATATACTGGAGGGTTTCAGGAGAGGAGAATACAACGTTCTAATCGCCACATCGGTCGCCGAGGAGGGACTTGACATACCGGGAGCGGACCTTGTCATCTTCTATGAGCCGATCCCATCCGAGATAAGGACCATCCAGAGAAGGGGGCGTACCGGAAGGCACAAGGCAGGGTCGGTGGTGGTGCTCGTTTCGAGGGAGACGAGGGACATAGCATATTCCTTCTCCGCAAGGGAGAAGGAGAGGAAGATGGAGAGACATCTGATCTCTCTGAGACGGATGCTGTCCAGCATGCCTCTCCCCGACAGGAAGGAACGGTTCAGACCCGAGCCAAAGGGCCCTGCTGATGTGAATGCAACCCTTGCATCATTCGATGGACCCGGGGAAGGCGCAGATCCCGGGAACGAAAAGGGGCCCGCGATAATCGTGGATCACAGGGAGCTCTCCTCATCGGTCTGCGAGGAGCTTATGAGGAACGGTCTCAACGTCCGGCCCGCCTCCCTTGGCGAGGGGGATTACATGGTATCCGACAGGGTGGTCGTGGAGAGAAAAACGGCGGCCGACCTTTCCGATTCCCTTGTCGACAAGAGGCTCTTCGAGCAGGCCAGCAGACTTGCCGGAAGGTGCGAGAGACCGATGATGATCATCGAGGGGGACGATATCTTCAACCACAGGAACATTGACCGGAAGGCCCTTCTCGGGGCCATTGCATCCATCTCATTGGATTTCGGGATACCCCTGATGTTCACGAGGGATCCGGCAGGAACCGCAGAGTTCCTGATGGCCCTTCGCAGGAGGGAGGGGGCGAAAAAAGGGGCATCCGTCCCGGAACGCAGACCGGGAGGCAGAAAGGGGGAAGAAATTCTGACGGAAGTTCTTTCCGGACTTCCGGGAATCTCGTCCAGGTTGGCGGGCAGGCTGTTGGAGAGGTTCGGATCGCTGAAGGACGTTTTCAACGCCTCGGTCGAGGATCTGATGGGGGTGGAAGGGATCGGAAGTGCAAGAGCCAGGGAGATCTTCAATGCCATGAACATGAAATCAAGATGAAGCATATGGCTCTTCTCCGGGAAGGATTCCGAACATGAATGGGAATGGATTCGTGTTTTCGGAATAACTATATACTTCATAAGAAAGAATTTACAACAACAATATTACCTACGAAGTGGGCCGGGTGTGAAGACGGATGAACGGCGGACCCCGTGTTCATTCGTGCTCCACTACCTCGAAGTCCTCTTCCTCGACCTTCTTCACTTTCTTATCCCAGATGGGTGTCCCGGAGCTCTCCCAGTGCGGGCCCTCGGTAGTTTTGATAAGTGCGGGCCTGTCCTTCACTTCCTTTTCCTCGTTCGGTGATACCATGAAGGATACGAGTTCGTCGGAACCGAAAGCTTCCTCTTTCCGCTCTTCATGTGCCTTCTTTGGCTTAACCATGAAGGGATTTTCTTCTTCTGGCATACGATTTCCCCGGGCATATATTGGTCACCCTACTATATAATCATGTCCTTCGTGTGCATACAATGGAGCATTTGGGCATTCAATATGGCTCCTTTTTTCGAAAGGACCTTGCAGCATGAATCAATTTGTTATATTGTGAACCATCACCTTCTAACGTTTTTTCATCATAAAGTAGATTCAAAGCATCCGGTCGATCATCCCTATGGATACGCCTTGATTCCTCTTGCACACAGTACATCAGGGGGTGGGGGTTAGAGGTTCGGATACGATTGCATTATCATTCGTGTCCGATTTATTATGAAATTCCAGGGAGAGGGAATTGATGCAGTATCTGAGACCGGTCGGAGATGTGGCGTCATCGAAGAGATGTCCCAGGTGCCCGCGGCATCTCGCACAGGTGATCTCCATCCCATCCTTTCCGTAGGACCCGTCCCGATGCTTCTCCACCCTATCCTCGCCGATGATGTCGAAGAAGGAAGGCCATCCTGATCCCGAATCGTATTTTGCTTCCGATGAGAATATGATATTTCCGCATCCGGCACAGGAATACACTCCCTCCTTCTCTGTTGACAGGAGCTCTCCCGAAAACGGCATTTCGGTCCCCTTCTCCCTTAGGACCCGGAACCTCTCCGGGGCAAGCCTCTTTTTCCATTCATCCTCCGAAAGGATCGGTTCATCCATGTTCTCACCGGATGATGATGGAGGGCTGCACACATCAGCCTATCCCCTGAAAATCCCGGAAACATTTTCTAGGTGTTAGAGGTATTGGCGGAAAGAGCTTCCATGGATACACTGTTCACAATGCTGTTTCTGCTCATCTTCATGATAGTATTGATATTCCTTTCGGGATGGTTCTCAGGATCCGAGACGGCTCTGACCAATCTCACCGCGGTTGATATCGCGAACATGGAAAGGCGCAAAGACAGGAATGTCAGATACATAATCAAACTGAAGAAGAGAATGGACAGGACGCTCATCACGATCTTGATCGGAAACAACCTGGTAAATATACTTCTCTCATCGGTGGCCGCTCTCGTGGCGAATGAACTTTTCGCCGAGATCGGCGTTTCCGTCATGATCGGGGTCATCACCTTCCTGGTGATAGTTTTCGGCGAGATCACCCCCAAGAATTCGGCCATATTCGATTCGACCAGGGTGGCAGGTAGGAACGCCAGGGCCATATACTACCTTTCCATGGCCATATATCCACTCGTCTCCATGTTCAGATGGATCTCGACCACAATCATCAAACTCACTGGGGGAAAGGAGAAGGGAGAGGCCCTGTTCGCATCCGACGAATCCATCAGGGACCTTGCGGCGCTCTCGGAACGGGAGGGGAACATCAAACCGATAGAGAAGAAGATAATAGACGGTGTGTTCAAGTTCGGGGACAGGAAGGTGAGGGATACGATGGTTCCAATGGACAACGTATTCTGCCTCGATGACGATATGGGCCTGGAGGGGATAAAGGCCTCAATAAAGGAACATGGATTCACAAGGGTGCCCGTGATGGGAGATGACCACAGGGTCAAGGGAATCCTGTATTCGAAGGATCTGCTGATGATATCGGAGGAGGACATCCCCTCGGTGATACGGAAACCATTCACAGTAGGGGATCATGAGGATCTGACCGATGTTTTCGACAGGATGAGGAAGGAACGGGTCCATCTTGCCATCGTCGAGAACGAGAAGGGAGAGCACACCGGAGTGATAACCCTGGAGGACCTTCTCGAGGAGCTTGTTGGAGAGCTCCATGATGAGTACTTTGAAAAGAAATACTCTCGATACAAATTGAAGGATTACTCGTAGATGAGGCACCCATACGCGGTGTTTTCGGGGATTCGGGACAGCCCCTGCCAGATTCATGCGCAGGATAATCCGTGCACTCGAACCGGGGGGCATCTTCCCACGATGAAGCTGCCGGGAATTCACATTCCGCCAATCAACGGGGGACGATGCACCGATGAGTAAAGAGAATATCCGAAAAAACGAGACCGAACGGTGAATATCAGCAACAGAATATCGGATCTCGGGAAGAGAACCAGTTGGAACCGTTTAAATATAACTACTATATTCAAGGACCGACCCGACGAGGTCCAAACCCGATCGACCCGGGTCCCAACCACCTTTCCCCGAACGGAAACCATGGTGCAGGGGAAGAAGGAGGAACAGAATATGGACGTCGAAGAATTCATGAACAATGTCATCGCAAAGAACCCTGGCGAAAAGGAATTTCATCAGGCTGTGAGAGAGGTGGCTGAATCCGTTCAGCCCGTCCTGAAGAAGAATCCGGAGTATGAGAAGGCTAAGATCCTCGAGAGAATGGTCGAGCCCGAGAGGCAGGTCATCTTCAGGGTCCCCTGGATGGACGATAACGGAGAGATCCGGGTCAACAGGGGCTTCAGGATCGAGTTCAACAGCGCCATAGGGCCCTACAAGGGCGGTCTCAGATTCCACCCGTCGGTCTACATCGGTATCATCAAGTTCCTTGGATTCGAGCAGATATTCAAGAACTCCCTGACCGGCCTCCCGATAGGAGGAGGAAAGGGTGGTTCCGATTTTGACCCCAAGGGAAAGTCAGACAACGAGGTCATGAGGTTCTGCCAGAGCTTCATGTCCGAACTCTACAGACATATCGGACCCAACACCGACGTGCCTGCCGGTGATATCGGCGTGGGCGGAAGGGAGATCGGATTTCTCTACGGCCAGTACAAGAAACTCACCAACAGGTTCGAATCCGTTCTCACGGGAAAGGGACTGAACTGGGGCGGCTCGCTGGTAAGGCCGGAAGCAACCGGATACGGTGCTACCTACTTCGCCAAGGAAATGCTCAAGACCAGGAACGAATCTTTCCAGGGAAAGACCGTGGTCATATCGGGTTCCGGGAACGTTGCACAGTATGCGACCCAGAAGGTCAACCAGCTCGGAGGGAAGGTCGTGACACTCTCTGATTCCAGCGGCTTCGTCTACGACCCCGACGGTATTTCCGGGGAGAAATGGGACTTCGTCATGGAGCTCAAGAACGTGAAGAGGGGCAGGATAAGGGAATACGCCGAGAAGTTCGGAGTGGATTACTTCGAGGGTCAGAGGCCCTGGGGGATCGAGTGCGATGTGGCCATGCCCTGCGCAACACAGAACGAGATATCCCTGGATGAGGCCAAGAAGCTTGTGAACAATGGCTGCATTGCAGTATCCGAGGGGGCCAACATGCCCACAGTTCCCGAGGGAGTTGATTACTTCGTGGAGAACGAAGTGCTCTTCGGTCCTGCAAAGGCCGCGAATGCGGGCGGTGTTGCCACATCCGGACTCGAGATGGCGCAGAATCACGTGGGACTTGCATGGACCTTCGAGAGGGTGGACCAGGAGCTCCATCAGATAATGATCAACATCCACAAGAACTCCTGGGACGCCGCCGAGAAATATGGCTACAAGGGCAATCTGGTGGTCGGCGCCAACATAGCCGGTTTCATAAAGGTCGCCGATGCCATGCTGGATCAGGGACTCGTCTGATCACGAACGATGAATGATACCCGAACCTGGCCTTATCCGGGCCAGGTTCCTTTTCCTTTTTTATCATATAGGAAATTCAAAGCATTCTGTCGATCATCTCTTCAAATACACCTTGACTCCTCTTATCGACCATACCTCGGGGGCGGGGGTTAGAGATTCGGATACGAATGTATTATCATTCGTGTCCGATTTTTCACCCTGGATATCAGCCAGCTGTCCTCTCGCGGATGGTTCGTTCGACATCGATCTTTCTTGTATATCTCAACGGGAACAGAGCCGACAGCAGAACGAATGCCAGACCGAAGGAGAAAATGATCATCATCTGAGCGAAGGCTACGTTGATCGGGAAGTAATACAGGATCTCCTCCATCATGATCGCGAACAGCTTCCCGAACAGGAGGGAGAAGGGGACCCCTAAAATGGCCGAGAGTATGCCTATTATTCCTATCTCCAGAAGCATGGAGAGGACAACACCCGATCTCGGCACGCCAAGAGTATCCAGTGTTGCGAATTCCATATCCCTTTCCATTGTGGATATGATTATCGCGGAAGCTGCCACGACCATGGAGATTATCAGACAGGTTATGAAGAAGAAGTAGAGGAGCCCCATGGCCTGACCGAAGGTTTCATCCATTGACCTGATTATGTCATCCTGAACGGTGACCCTTGATACCCCGTCCTTTCCGTCAAGATAGACCGCTTGTTCCCTTGCAGTACCCCTGTCTTCAAGCTTGATGAAGACACCCGAAGTCATGTCCGGGGACGCAAGTGAGGAACCCGTACTGCTGTCAAGATAGACAGCATGCATCAGGATATCATAGACAACACCACCCACTGTTGTCTCGAGCGTCCTCGATCCGACGGTGATGGTGATCCTGTCCCCTGGACCGACACCGAGCTCCGACGCCAGTTTGTTGGTGATCACCGATCTGGAAGGGTCCAGCTCACCGGACTCTATCTCGAAAGCCCTGATCTCCAAAACCCTGTCGGAAATGACCACGAATGTGGACTCCGATCCACCGCCTCCGGTTACCTGTCCTGCACGGTAGGTGAAGGGTATGACATAATCCGTGTTCTCCATATCGATGACGGATGAGACATTGTCCCGTGAAATCTCAGGGGCAAAATCCACCCGGAGGTCCCAGGTATCCTGGTTCACCTGCTCTGTCATGTAGGACCATGCTGAGTCCGAAAGTACGATCCATGACCCCGCAACTCCGACCGACATGCCTATGACAAGGATGGTGAGCAGGGTCCTTCCGGGATTCCTGAAGGTGTTCCTGATCCCCATGAGACTTGTCCTGGAGATGGGGAGGGAGAAGGGAATCGTGGCCACGCGGATGCTGGGTTTGTGCTCCAGTGCTTCCCTTACGCTCTTCCCGGTAACTAGAATTATCGGTATGCCAACCGAAATCATGACGCTCCCGAGAGAATAGAATATTCCGATGATGAAGGGCATTATATCCGGGGGATATGCCACCTTGATATCACCCATCATTGCGATCGTGTAATACATTATTCCCTGGGTGAAGAGGAGGCCCAGAACGATACCCAGGATGGAACCCAACAGGGCAAGTATTCCACCGAAGCTCATGTAGGACGCGATGATCCTTGCCCTTGAATAGCCCAGGGACATCAGTATTCCTATGAATCTGGAATCGTTCATTACCATCTTGTAGAAGGTCATGAATATCGAGATGATACCGACGAGCATGAATATCAGGGAAAATAGGGGGAACATGTTCCTCATCTTGCCCGCACCGATCTTCATGAAGACGACGCTGGGATGGCTCTTCTGATAGATTACCCTGGATACGGGGGGAAGCTCCTTGCCCAGTTCGGATACGACCTCCTCATCCTTTCCATCATGATCTATGAGAAGTATCTCGTTCACATCCATTCCACTGAGGTCCCGGAGAGCGGAGAGGTTCATGTAGAGAACCACCATGTCCCCGGGAAGGGGGAGGGTCGAATCCGGAACGGATGAGGCGAAAATGTACTCCGGTGTCTGGACAGTGCCCGAGATGTTTATTTCGAAACTCGAGCTGCCTATCGAGAAATGAGCCGTGCTGCCGGTTTTTACACCGATATGTTCCATACCGGCCACAGCACAACCGGAATCCGGTCCGGCGAAGAATTCCCCGTCCTTCAGAAGTAGTTTGGATATGTCATCCCTCCGGGGATCGTCCCTGCCTATGATGACCGCGGGGTAGGTTTTCCCCTCATGGAGGTATCTCCCATCGAGTTTCAGCCTGAGTTCGTATGTCTCGATCCAATCCGTTCGGGATATCAGATCCTCGATATCACTGCGGTTTGCGGAACCCGAGAGTTCGATGAAAACATCCGGAAAGTTCGTCTCCTCGATGAAGGCATCTATGGAGTGATCGAAAATGAGGCCGCTGTACAGCCCCGTCATCAGCATGGCCGAAGCCAGTGCAACGACCATTATCATGGCAAGGGCCCGCCATTTCATTCGTCGGAGCTTCCGTAGAACGCTCTTGGTCACGGGTTTCAAGACATCACCCTCTTCCGTCGTGGAGCTTTCCGTGTCTGAGATATACGACACGGTCCATGAACCTCGAGAGTCTGGAATTGTGAGAAACTATCAGGAAGGTCATCTTCAATTCCTCCTTGAGGTTCTGCATGATGCCCATTATGGAACCCTCCCTTTCCTCGTCCACATTCCCGGTGGGTTCATCGGCAAGTATCATCGCTGGCTCCTTTGCAAGGGCCCTTGCTATGGCTACCCTCTGCTGTTCGCCTCCTGAAAGCTCCTGGGGATAGCTGTTCATCTTGTCCCCCAGACCCACCATCTCCAGATATCTTGCCGATTTCCTCCTTATCTCCCCCCTGCCCTTCATGGTGTACTCCATTCCCAGTTCCACGTTCTCTCCTGCGGAGAGGGTCGGGATGAGGTTGTAGAACTGGAAGATGAATCCCACCTTCTCCCTCCTGAACCTGGAGAGTTCCTTCCTTCCCATCCGGGTGAGCTCCACCCCATCCACATTGATGCTCCCGGAGTCGGCCCTGTCTATTCCTCCAAGGAGATTGAGGAGCGTCGTCTTCCCCGACCCCGAGGGCCCCATGACCATCACCATTTCCCCTCGATCCAGTTTCAGATCGGCCCCTCTCAGAACATGGGTGGTCTCTCCTCCGGTCACATAGCTCTTGTTTATTGAACTTGCATCCACCAGGGTCAGGATATCACCTCCGGTCTAGGTGGTACAATGCATGTATGGTTAATATCATTCCTGCCGTACATGTAGGGTTATTTATATAATACGAAGGAAATAATGCAACCATGAGAAAGGTGATAATCCGGCTTCGACCGAACAGGTTCGTCCGGATGCTTCAAAAGGGAATGTACGAATCCGTCGAAAAAATGGAAGGAAGGGAGCTCCTGAAACTTGATTTCGAGAGAAGGTCGAAACTTGTTATCGTCGATCTGATCATGAGACCGGGGCATGCTCTCGATGATATCAAATTCCCGAAGGGCGTGGAGATCCTGAACGTTCTCAAGGTGGAAGGGGGGACATACACCGTCCTGATCAAGGTCGTGGCTAGAAGCAAGAAACTTTCGGGGATGTTCAAGCTGTTCGATCTGGACGTGATCTATGACACTCCATTCAGGGCAGACAGGGATATGATCATCTTCAGCGCCATAGGAGAGAATGAACCGCTGAACAGGCTCATCAAACTGGTGAAGTTCCTCGGCGAGGTGGAGAAGGTCAGTTTCACAAACCCTGCATTCAATGAACATGAGATCCTCAAAGCCCTGACGGACAGGCAGCGTGAGACCATCATCGAAGCAAAGAAGAAGGGCTACTACGAATACCCCAGGAAGATCAACACACAGGAGCTCTCGGAGGAGCTCGGTATCAGCAAGGCAACCACAGTGGAGCATCTCAGAAAGGCAGAGATAAGACTGATATCCAGGATCCTTGAAGGATACTGAGAGGGAGGAACAATGATGGGCCGACCCGGACCATCGCACAAAAATGATGGCGGATAATTGGATCCGTTTTTGTGCTGGCCAAAGATTGTATCCTGATTTGATCGGGTCTGCCCACTTTCCATTAGTAATCAATAATAATCAAGTGGGCCGACCCGGACACTCGTAAAAAAGTAATTCAGGACGCTTACTATCGCTTTTTTACTTGTCATAGATTATATTCTAAATATATCGGGCCGGCCCATTTTTTGAATATGACTTTAATTATGAAAAAATGGGCCGACCCGGATTTGAACCGGGGACCTCCGCCTTGTAAGGGCGACGTCATGACCAGCTAGACCATCGGCCCGGAAGCTTCCTTTTCCCCATCACCAGGACCCATAAAATCTTTTCTCATCCCGTTATGCCCCTTTTACGAAATCTTGAAATCGTGCGATACGATACCCCACCGGAATTAAGGTGATTTCAATGTCCGATAGACCCATGAAGAGGATCCTTGTAACCGGCTCCGCAGGCCAGATAGGATCGGAGCTCGTGATGGTGCTCAGGGAGAAGTACGGAAACGACAACGTGGTGGCAGGGATAAACAGGACCCAGCCGTCGGAACGCATCAAGAATTCGGGTCCCGTCGAGGTCTGCGATATAAGGAAGAGGGAGCAGCTGGACGATGTCGTGGACAGGTATGACATCGACACGATCTACAACATGGCCGCCATACTCTCTGCCGTGGGAGAGCAGAAGCCCCTGCTCGCATGGGATGTGAACATGAACGGGTTCCAGAACGTTCTCGAATGCGCAAGGGAAAAGGAGCTCGTCAGGGTCATGAACCCCTCCTCCATTGCCGCCTTCGGACCGGAGACCCCAAGGATCAACACCCCCCAGGAGACCGTTCTCAAACCAAGGACAATGTACGGGGTCACCAAGGTGGCGGGGGAGCTTCTGGGTGATTACTATTTCAGAAAGTTCGGTGTGGATGTGAGGGGTGTCCGGTACCCCGGGATTATCTCCTCCGAGACACCACCCGGCGGCGGGACCACCGACTATGCGGTTGCCATATTCTATGAAGCGATCAAGCACGGGAGATACGAGTGCTTCGTGAGGGAGGACACGGTCCTTCCGATGATGTACATGCCCGACGCCCTCAAGGGCCTCATGGATCTGGCGGAAGCTCCTGTGGAGAAGCTCGAGCATCACTGCGATTTCAATCTGGCTTCCATGTCGTTCTCCGCGGGGGAGCTTGCAGCCGAGATAAAGAAGCACATCCCCGAGCTGGAGGTCACCTACAAACCGGACTTCAGGCAGGCAATAGCGGATTCCTGGCCCCAGTCCATAGATGATTCCGCGGCAAGAAGGGAATGGGGGTGGGAGCCATCCTTTGATCTCTCCTCCATGACGAAGGACATGATCGAGAAGCTCTCGGCGAAGCTCCTGTGATCGACGGCAGAGCTCCCTGGCCCCACCTGTCAGTTGGAATTATACGAAAAAGTATAATACGAAATAGTATAATAACAACTCATGAAGTTCTACGGGAGGTACGATGAGATCCGGGCCCTTTCGGAACATGGACATCCGTTTTTCATAGTATTGTGGGGCAGGAGAAGGATCGGAAAGACATCCCTTGCCCTTGAGGCTTTCAAAGACCCTCTTTACTTCTTTGTTGGCAGGAAATCCCCCGCAATTCTCCTGGAAGAATTCACCGAAGTTGTGAGAAAGGGTCACGGTTACATACCCACTTTCAAGAACTGGGACGAATTCCTCATATATCTCATGAAGGAATGTTCCGAAACGATAATATTTGACGAGTTCCAGAATTTCCATTTCTCCGACCCTTCCTTTTTCTCCACAATGCAGAAGATACTGGATAATTCATCCAATTACGGAATTGTTGTTGTGGGTTCCTATGTCGGCATGATGAAAAAGATATTCATGGATTCCAAGGAACCTCTTTTCGGAAGGACAACGGGCAGCATGAGGGTCACTCCCCTTCCATTTCCCACCATATGCCGTATCCTTGAAGATATGGGCATCCACGACATCAGGGAAAAGATCACCATATATTCGGTATTCGGCGGTATTCCCTATCACTACGTGTTGATGGAGGGTCTTCATGTATCCTCATTCAGAAACAGTCTTGAAAGGCTTGTATTCTCTCAAATAGCTCCCCTGAAATCAGAAGTGAAGAGTGTTCTTCTGGAAGAGTTCGGAAGGAATTACACAACTTATTTCTCCATACTGCAGTCGATTGCCTCGGGCTGCACAACACTAACGGATATCTCCAATTCCACCGGGATACTTGTTCAGAGTCTGGGAAAATATCTTCAGGAGCTGGTGGAGGTCTACGACATCATTGAAAGGGCCGCTCCCATTGGAGGCAGTCGAAAGGGCATATACCGTATCAAGGACCCTTTCACCAGATTCTGGTTCAGATACGTGGAATCGCATCTGTCCGATCTGGAATCTGGCCGGTTCGAGTACCCTTTGCGGAAAGTAATCGAGGATCTGCCTCTAATCGCTTCATATGAATTTGAGTCCATTGTTAGGGATCTTATCGGAACGGAATTTAACAAGGTGGGAAGATGGTGGAACAGATCAGGAGAGGAGATCGATGTTGTTGCCCTGGATGACGAGAACGGAAGAATACTTTTCGGGGAGGTCAAATGGACATCAAGGAAGGTGGGGATGGGTGAACTGTCCACTCTCAAGGCAAGAGCGGAGCTTGTGAAGGCAGGAAAGGGATATGAGAGGATATACCTTCTTGCAAGCAGGTCGGGATTCAAGAATATTGATCGGGAAAAGAATACGTTACTCTGGAGCCTGAAGGATATCGAGAAGATGGCCGAAGAGAAATATTGCAAAGAGTGAAGAACAGGGACCCGTGAGGGCAGGCAAATTTGAAATACGAAATGGAAGCTGACGGTGCCGGGTACAGAATATGGAAGGACCCTGTCGACCAAAGCACGTGCATTCTTCCATGCGCATGAAGCGCATGTTCCATAAGCGCAGGTGCTGAAGGGTTGACGGGCCGTTTCCATACCTCTTGTTCTTTTTTTCTGGAGGATGTGAGATGGACCGGATAGAGCTATCGTTGGATGATATCAGGGGAAGGATGGAGGGAGGCGAGCTCCTGCTCGTCCCTGCGGGCGAAAGAGACCTGCATGAGACCGCGACCACAGTAGCGGACAGGCTGGATGTGGACCCGCCCGTTCTCGTCGAGAGGGACGTTCTCCCTCGGGCGATGAAGGAATTCATGGTGGAGGGGAAAAGGGTCCTTGCCGTCATGTGGAGCATGGACCTCGAGGAGATCGGGGACGAGATCGAACTCGTGGCCATCAAGCGCATTCCCTTCAGGGACCCCGACCTCGTATTCGGTACGCCAACACTCTCCTTCATCTCCAGAATGGGGCCCTTCTGGGAGAACATACCAGAGGGGGCAAGGGCGGTTTACGATCATAGATACAGGAAGCTCTCGGAGGGGTACATTGAGGGGTTGAGACGGGGCGGAATGGATATCTCGGCCCATGCCGTTAAGGGGGAGCTCTACTCCTATCTCCAAAGAGGGAGCGCGGAACTCGGTATTGGAGTTGTCAGGGATGAGAACATGCCCAGGGATCCTGGAGCATGGCCCCTTGACAGGATAATGGGAGGGGAGATAATCATCTCCGGGCCGACATCGATCTGGGGTCCGCACGGCTAGAGTGCCCATCTTGCGATGGCCATCATCATTCCGAACACGAGAACGCCCAGGAACATCGGAATCGGGAGTCCGGGAAGGATGGAGGTCCCGCTGCCCTTTGTCAATCTGTAGATGGTGTAGGCAAAACCGATCAGTATCGCCATGACAACGGGAACGAAGAAGAACGGGAGCATCCACCAGCCCTTGTCGGCAATGTACGTGGTGCTGTAGAAAAGGGAATGGGCCCCCAGCATGGAATAGAACACAAGATCGCCTATTCCCAGCTGCCACGACCCCGCATCGTAGGTCATGTTCTCGAACGGGAACTGGTCCGAATCGTCTCCGAGAGGGTCCCATCTTGCCATCATGTTCCCGGACATTTCCATTTCGACCATGTCCTTGATCGGGCCGTGGAAAACGGCGTATATGTCCCACACGGCCAGGGCAAGGAGGAGAAAGACAACTGTCCACGTTGGCAGGATGACTGCCATGAACGCACCCATGAGGGAGCTTATCATGATCAGTGCCCCGTTCCTGTCCGTCCTCCGGAATCCCATCGAGAAGACCATGGAAGTTACCGCATAACCGGCAAGGATTCCCCCCAGCATGAAACCCAGCATATCATATTCGGAAAAGGGAATCGTGTAGATGGTCGTGTGGAATTCCGGAGAGTAGAGGGTGTACCATGCCCTCTCGGACATGAACTCCATCAATTTGAACATGAAGAAGGCAAGGATGATCCCCGTTGTCAGGGTCAGGGCTCCCCTGAAGATGTACTTCAGCAGTCTTCTTTTCCCCTTTCGGATGATGTACACTATACCGAAGCTGCCCAGAACGGCGGGCAGGATGAACAGCAGTGTGTTCCCCAGACCCGCTCCGGCATTCCCCACCGCACCGGAATCCTCGTCGGGGGTGAAGACGGCCGCTTCCACCTGTGTCTGGGAGAGGGTTGCAAAGAATGCAAGAACCGATGCGAGGAAGATGACGGCAAGTACGGGCGAGAAGAACCTGAAGACCGCCACTGCCCTTGCCTGGAATCCCAACAGCGCCATTGGATACCGGAAGGCTCCCATCCCTAAAAAACATCCCCCGTTCATCACTGGAAATCGAAAAGAATGGACTGATGCGTTCCCTGATCATCCTCCGCCTCGTCCTCGGCAAGAGGTTCGCTTCCGTCCGAAAGCTGGTTCTGTATCGTGAGAGCGGTTTGACGGCCTATCCCCTCAACCGTTGCGATACGGTTAACACTGGCCCTTCTGAGTTTGTCCAGATCTGTGAAACCGGCCTCGAACAGCCTCCTGGCCCTGACCCTGCCTATTCCCTTAAGGGAGATCAGTGGAACGAGTTCGGAACGAATCCCCCTGTCAACCCTGAGGGAGAGGAGGTCGATATCCTTCGCCATCTTCTTGCCGAACAACCTCGACAGCTCCCTCATGGCATGGAGCATCCATACGGCCGTTTCCACCTTGGATCTCACATCCCCGGGACCCATGTTGAAGAGCGTCTCCATTCTCTCCTCGGAGGCCTCTATTCCGTGCTCGTTCTCTCCGATCCACTCCAGGAAGAACATTGCGGTTTTCACCGAATTCAGGTACCAGTCGAGCTCCACGGGATCCTCGGGTATCTCCAGCATGAGCTCGTCCTCATGCTCGTACATGAATCCGGACACCCTGTCCCTCTCCTTCCCTCTGATGTAGAGCGGCCTCATATCCGGAGTGTGGCATATGACGTGGAGTAGTGAAAAGGGAGTCACCCTTTCCGCTCCGGAATCCAGGGCCCTTCTAATCACCACCGCCGAGAGGGGATCTATGTACAACCTTGCCACTCTCTTTCCCAGATCCGTCGCGGCAAGTGCGCCGTCCTTCTCGATGAGGAAGCCTTCCTCCTTGAGGAAATCGAGTACATCCTCCACCTCTCCCTCGATCTTCCATGTATCGTTCTGGAACGCGTAGAAGGTGGACCTTATGAAATCCCACATCTCCTCCAGATCCCTCACGTAGTTCGTGGCGAACGATGACAGGATGTGCATCCTGAGAGCCGGTCTCGACCCCAGCTTCGAGAGCACGTCCTCCGGCTTTCCCCAGATGTACCTCTCCATCAGAACATCCAGTTCCTCCGGACGTCTGGCAAGGATAAGCCCCTGACCGTATCTGTCGAAGCCCGGCCTCCCGGCCCTTCCCAGCATCTGCTTGATCTCCAGGACCGGAATGGGGGACCTGGGATTCAACGCCTCGAACCTTGTCCAGTCCCTGACGATCACCCTTCTGGCCGGCAGGTTGATACCGGCCGCCAGGGTCGGTGTGGCAAAGAGCACTTTAATTCTTCTCTCCCTGAAGGCCCTCTCCACGATGCCCCTCTGATCGTTGGAGAGACCGGCATGATGGAATCCGCATCCTCCGGATATCGCCTTTTTAAGCTTCTTTATCATTCTTGCATCCGACGAACCCAGCTTTGCGGATAATCTGCTCAGTTCGGAGAGGTCCTTCCCTTCGAGATAAGAGGGGACGATCTTCGCCATCTCCACTGCCTGGGATTCGCAGGATCTTCTGGTATTGGTAAATACAAGGACCTGGCCCCTGCCGTCGCTGATACCGTCCAGGATGCCGTCCTTGAGAGGGTCCCCGGTCCTGCTCTCGATCTCGCTCACGCTCATATCCTCGAATGTGACCGATCCCTCCTCCAGAACGCCCTCCCTCAGGTCCACGGGACGGAAGTCGGACCTGACGAGCTCCGCATCCAGCCATCCGGCGATCTCATCAGCGTTTCCGATGGTTGCGGAAAGGCACACGAGCTGCGCCTTCGGATTCAGCTGTCTGAACCTGGTCAGTATGACCTCAAGTGTTGGTCCTCTTCCCGGATCGTTCAGAAGGTGAACCTCGTCGGAAACGATCACCTTTATGTTCATCAACCATCGAGAACGATGTCTCAGCAGGGAATCGGCCTTTTCCGATGTGGCGACAACCACATCGAAGGATTCCAGCCTGCGGTCCTCATCATCGTAATCCCCGTATGAGAGGGCGGTCCGGATGCCGAACGAGGAGAGTTCGGACAGCTCCCTGAACTTCTCCGAGGCCAGGGCCCTCAGGGGAACAATGTAGAGTGCCTTGCCCCCCTTGAGAACATGGTTCAGGACTGCGGTGTAGGCGATCAGGGATTTTCCCGCTGCAGTGGGGACCGCAGCAACAACGTTCTTTCCCCGCGAGATGGGTTCCAGGGCATCACGCTGAGGGGGATAGAGGTCCTTGATCCCCCATTTATCGTAAGCCTTTGCCACATCCGGGTGTATCCCGTCGGGAAGATGGATCCCTGACATATCAAATCCTCTTGGACCTTCCCTTCCTCCTCTTTCCTCTCTTCCGGTTCCCACCGCCCTTATCGGCCCACCACCCCTCCCTGAACGGGGGCTGCCTGCCCCCGGGACGCTTCCGGGGAAGCTCCATCTTCAGGATGGCATCCCTTCTCCTTTCCAGCTTGATCTTAAGCGGGGCGGCATCCCCCCCTCCTCCCTCGTCCATCCTCGATGCGATGGAGGCGGCACCGGCAAGGGACCTTGCCATCTTACCCCTCTTGGCCGATGGAAGGGAATGGACCCATGGATGCTGGAACAGCACCCCGTGCTTGGGTGGTTTTCCCCCCTCCTTGAGGAACTTGAAGAACATCTTCTCCGCTCCCAGGACCTGGACCGTGGAGGAGGGCAGCCTTGAGAGCCTCGTGAGCCCCCCTGCGGAATGGATCAACCTTGCTCCTATCAGGGGGCCCACGACCAGGGACAGGTTGGGGGCCACACTCTCCATCTCCCTCTCGAGGTAACCCTCCAGAAGGTCCCTTGATTCCCAGAGGGAGAGGGCGGAGCGTGAGAGCGCGCTGATACCGGAGACATCATCTCCGGGAAGCTCGAGGATCCGCCCTTCAGCGGCTGTATCGTCATCTTCGGGAGCTGTTTTTGACAGTTTCCCGAGGAACTCCCTGTCATCAAGCAGTTCCGTCACATTCTCATCATTGTACCTGGAGAGCCACTCCCTGATCCTCTCGATGAGGAGGTTCAGGGACGAATCTATGTCTTTCAGGGCTCCCACGGCCGAGAGGATGTTGGCATCCCGGACATCCTCCCCACCGGACTCCCTGAAGAGGAGTTCCGATGCTTCCCTGAGAAGCTCAAGGGGGAGGATGCGGTCCTTCAGGAGGTCCCCCCCCACAACCCCGGGCTCGAGCAGTTCGGCATCCGGAAGAAGGGATCTCAACCTCCCATCCGTTACGGCTTCCACTCTGTCGTTCCCTACAATGGAGCGCTCCCTGTCCAGGAGCTCTCCCGCCCTCGTTCTTCTTATATCCGCGGCTATGGAGGAAGGATCCCTCTCGGCTTCGATGAATCTGATTACGCGAAGACCGCTTCCCCCCTCTTCCAGGAGAAAGGTCCCGTACCAGGTCGTGTGCAGTATCTTTCTATTCACAATGACCCTAATGGTGGAACTCCGATATAAAGGACCCACAGGGGGGAGAGTGGCCCAAACCTTCGTTCCCTCTCCGGTGCGATATTGCCCCGGGGTCGGCCTCTCCTCATCCGCAAGCTGCGGATGAGCTTTCTATGCAGGAGGGGGAATGGGTGGTCCGGGCGGAGGAGGAGTCCGGCCCATGTCGTGAGGAGCTCCCGTCATCGTTCCCCGGCCCACACCTGCCGGAGGAAGTCCTCCCTGAGGGGAAACAGTTCCCGGGGGAGCTCCCTGCGGCGGGGGCAGGGGTCTCGAACCGGGAGGCGGAGGCCGCATGGCCGGATTGGGGGGTCCCGCCCCCCGGGGACCGGGTGGTCCCCGGATCACCGGCGCCTTCTTCCTTTTCATGAACAGCAGGAGCCCGATGACAGCAGAGATCGCTATCAGCAGGATGAGGGAGAAGATCAAGATCACGGGGGCCATGTTGATTCCCTTCTCTTCCCCACCTGTCCCGGACGGGAGTATGGTGATGGTCTCGCTGACGCTCTCCTCCGATGTTCCGTCGCTCACGGTGAGCGTGACCTGATATTCCCCCGGCTCCGCATATGCATGACCATGCCTGCCGGTGCTGTTCGGGACCGGTCCTGTGCCGTCCCCGGGATCGAACACGTATGTCAGATTGGGGAGGTCCGTCGCCGTATCGTAGCTCCCCGTCCCGTCGAACATGACGATCTCGCCCGCCATTGCACTTTCGGGAAGCTCCAGATCCGGTACGGGGGGATCGTCCACCACTCTGAGGACCAGTGAAGCCGTATCCGAATCCTCATCATCATCGATCACCGTGAGCTTCACGTTGAACACCCCGCCCGATTTGTAAGTGTATGATATCCTGGTCCCATCCTCAATGACGTTGCCGTCCCCCAGGTCCAGAACATATCTGAGAAGCTCCATGTCGGATGGTGTGTCGGAGGACCCGCCGGCGTCGAATGTAACCGGGGAATCCTTGCTGACGGTCCTCTTTGAGGATACCAGCTTTGCCGAGGGTTGAATGTTCTCGACAGCGATGGTGAGAGATGACGTGAACACACCGTTGTCATCCCTTACGGACAGATTCACCAGATAGCTTCCGGACTTCCCGTATGTGTGACTGATGACCGGATCTCCTGACGACCATTCCGTGACGGTCCCGTCCCCCATGTCCCATCTGAATTCCAGAAGGTCCCTATCCGATGGTGTGTCGTCTATGTATCCGTTCACGGTGAAAGAGGAATCCTCGTTGACCTTTCCACCCGCGGGACCAACGATCTCTATCTCCGGGGGCACGTTGTGAACATCTATCTCCACGGTGTCGAATCCGACGGCACCGTCCCCGTCCCTTACTGTCACGTTGAGGGTGTAACGCCCCTCATCCGTGTAGGTGTGCCTGAACTTGTTACCGGATGTCCATCTTCCCGAGGAGGATCCGTCGCCAGGGTCCCACAGGTATTCCATGCCATCCATGTCATTGGCCGTGTCCGTGACATCCACCGTGAACGAGAGTTCCTCGTCCTCATCCGCCTCGATCCTCTCCTCTCCCTCGAGCAGTGCCACCGGAGGCACGTTTCCCACAATGAGGGACGTTCTCGCGGAAGAGATGTCCCCGTGCCTGTCCTTCACCTCCACGGCAGGTTCGAAAGTACCGTTGTCCAGGTACCTGAAATGGGCAGTGGAACCCGTCTGCCATGAGGTGGATCTGCCGTCCCCTGAATGGAAGCGGAACTGGAGGCGGTCCATATCCAGTGAGGAATCCGATGCGTACGCCGTAAATCGTGCCGTATCGCCCTCGTCTATGATCATCGGACCGGAAATGTTCACCGCAGGGACCCTGTTCACGACATGTACCAGGATCTCCGCCGCCATGAATGCTCCGTCATCATCGGATACGTTCACGCGGACCACCCGATCCCCCATCTCCTCGTACACAAGCTCCATTGCGGGACCGCCTTCCACCCAGCTTCCGTCCCCCAGGTCCCAAAGGAAGGTCAGGGAGGCCATATCCGATGCGTTGTCCCTGGGATGGGTGTTCACAACGATGCTCTGTCCTTCCTCCAGATGGAGTTCCTCCGGGACATCGATCAGGGGCCGGACGTTGGAAACATCTATGATTATGGGTTCGAGCTCCCTGTAGATCCCCTGAACGTCCTTTGCCATAACCCTCACCCATCTTCTCCCGCTCTCTCCGAATGATAGCGAGAGCTTCCCGGATGCGGTCTCCCTCTCGTAACCGTCAGCGTCCACGTCCCAGAGGAAGCTCGATACCTGCGCTCCGGAAGAGGTGACCGTGAGATTGATATTCTGGTCCTCCACCACATCGTATGAAAGCCTCCCGGACAGCTCCATCCACGGTGTTGTAGGTTCCTCTACGGTGTGTATCGTATCTATTTCGAAACTGTCAAATCTCTGTATCCTGCCGCTTGTCCAGTGCACCCACACCTCGTCTATCGTGCTGATGGAGCCCAGGCCGAAGTGTAGTCTGTGGGGCTGCTGGAAGCCGTGCCCCCCGCAGTCGCCTCCCACATACCTTGTGAAGTTCATACCTCCGGCCTTCACGATCACCCAAGAGCCCGAAGCTTCCGTGGATGTTTGATGGGGGCCTCCCGCACCCTTCAGCTCTATCTCGACGAAATGTCCCTCCGCCCCCGGGTTCCTGAACAGGTGGAGTTCCCTGGGGCCCTTGAAGGGGTATGTCCCCTCCGTGCAGAAATCGAGGTCGCCGTCATTGTCGTAATCGACCCATGTCCCTCCGGTGTTGGACCATACCTTCAGATTGCTGACATCGGTGGAATCTGTGAACGTCAGGTCGCCGTTGTTCTCCCAGAGGAACGAGTGGTCCCAGAAGGAGTATGTCTTCACCTGCGGTATCCAGAGGTCGAGGTCGCCGTCATTGTCCATGTCCCCCCAGGCAACACCGAAGTAGTCCTCGTCCTTCCACATGTAATCCCCAGTTTCCGGATCCTGGACCAGCGTACCGGAGGGAGTGATGGGTATGCCTGCCTGCTCGCGGATATCCGTGAACTCCAGGTAGGGTGGGCCCGAATTGAGGAATAGTTCCGAATCCGCGCAGTAGTAACCCCTGTTCATCCCGGACCTCTCGTCATCCTTGTGGGCGAGATGGGATACGAAGAGGTCCATGTCCCTGTCATTGTCTATATCCGCCCATCCTGCTCCGTTGCAGTGGCCGTAATAGGTGGCTCCCTGGTACTCGGTTGCCTTCCCCGTTAGGTTGTACTCGAAGGCCATGTCCGTGAAGGTGCCGTCCCTGTTGTTCATCCACAGCTGATTGGGATTGAGATGGTAGTTGCTCACATAGATGTCGGGCCATCCGTCCTGGTTCGGATCGCACCATACCACGCCCATTCCGGCATAGGATGTCTCCCTCGGTCTCAATCCCGCTGCCAGGGATACGTCGGTGAAGGTGCCATCCCCGTTGTTGCGGTATAGCCTGTCCATCTCTCCGGCGTAAGGCCATTGAAGGTTCCCCGGTTTCCTCCAGCCCACCGTGTAGATGTCCGGGTATCCGTCCCTGTTGTAATCCCCCCACCCTATACCCTCCGAGGGGAGATCATCGGTCGGGTTTCCGGCGGACACGGTTACATCCGTGAAATCCCAGTCCGGGGGTCCGTTGTTCCTGAACAGATGATCGTCGGTCCCCGCCGTGTAGAAATCGAGGTATCCGTCACCGTTGTAATCGGCCCACTTGGAATATCCCCTTGTGATGTTCACCCCCGTCTCGCTGGATACCTCCGTGAAGGTCCAGTCCGGAGGGCCCGAGTTGCGGAAGAGATAGTTGGAGGAGGGCCCTCTGACGAGAAGATCCAGGTACCCGTCGTTGTTGTAGTCCCCCCATGCCAGATTGTCTCCCCTGTAGCCTGCGAGCCCCGCCTCGATGGAAACATTCTCGAATCGGGGAGCTCTCGAGGATCCCTCGAGTGGCGGGGGAGCTTCCTCTCCGCCTCCCCCCACAACCACGGGAAAGGAGAGGACCATCATCATCGATACCACGGCTGTGAACCAGAAGCGCCCGGGAACCATTGCAATCACTTCGCCGAGAGCTCCATTGCCATGTGCGTGCAAAAGCTTTTCGTTCGAGAAGGGAGCCATGATGATCCTTCCCCCCATATGGGAATTTCAAAGCATCCTCACATCAGGAGGGAACAGCGGCATACGCCTCTCTGCTTACCGTCCTTGGATCCCAGACAGATATAAATGAACATTCTTCTTGTCCAGCAGATATCTCTTTTTCAGGTGCCATGGTGCTTTCCATCGCTTGACACCTGTGGTGATCTCGAACCCGATCTGCCTGCCATCTCTCAAGGCTACGATGTCGCACTCGGTCTTGCCCCGCCAGTAATAGGTTTCGGCGATGCGGCTCAGATGTGCCGCAGACACAGCTTCCACGGCCCATTCATATGAATATTCCGACCCCGTATAGTTGCACGCGATACGGTAGATGAACGGATCAGTGAAATGGATCTTCTTGTTCTTTTTATATTCTATCTGGCCGTCGGGTTTGATTTTGTGCAGGACGAGTACGGCATGCATGCTCTCCAGGGTTTCTATGTAGGACCTTGCAGTATGGGACGACCTGATGCTTGTCTCTGTGGAGATGTTGTTCCAGCTCACCGGGGTGCCCCTGGCCCTGCAGAGATACGAAAAGACCTCCTTCATGTAGCGGTCGCTCTTTCCCGCTTTGTTCCAGTCGCCTTTCATCCAGTCAAGGTAAGCCCTTTCGGTTTCAGGCGATACCCTGCCGTATTGGTGTTTGTCCTGAATGGCCAAGGGAAAGCCGCCGCTCTCCATGTACGCTTCAAGTAGATCTCTCAGCTTTCTGTCATAAGGCCTGTTTGCATCGACCGCAGCATTCAGGTTATCGATATCCCCCTCCTGAAGTTCCAGGCCGCCTACCACCTTCGCATAAGTGCGGAAGTTCAAGGGATAGAGCACGTGGTCCGAGCCGTTTCCGCGCCTGCCAGGGAACCTTTCCTTCTGCTTCAGGATATCCAGGCTCAGAGAGCCCGTGACGATCAGCACATCCTTTTCAAAGGCACCGAGGTCGACCCTACTCTTAATCGCCCGCCACCACTCGTCGACGAAAGGGATCTCGTCCAGAAGGATAATACTGGACCCGATGCCCCATTGCTTTCTGGCCTTGAGATAATTGTCGAGGACCTCGCCGAGTTCATTATGATCGGTCAGCTCGTCACATGAATAATAAAAAACAGATCGCGGTTCGCGCCCGCCTTCAAGAAGCTGGTTGACTAGTATCCTCAATGCCGTGGTCTTGCCAACCTGCCTCGGACCTGTCAGAAAATGGAGTGCAAACGGCTTGAGGGATATCGAATGTATGATGTCCGGCACCCACCGCAGCTGTTTCTTGGTCCATTTGATATAACCGATATTCGGTTCACCTTTCCACCAGGGGTTGTATCTTTCCATGGCAATGTTACTTACAAGGTTGTATATAAATTATTTGTAATTATATTACACATTCCTATTTAAAGAAGAGTTATTGGAATCAACCACTTGGTTCTTCCTTCAATATATTCCTCGATATCCAGTAATCCACCCCCATCGGTATCATCGCTGTTCGGGTCGGTCACGTAGCTCGCGTTGTTGGTGATACAGTCGAAGTCACTCATGTATCCCGACCTTGAGAATTCTGGTTCATCTCCCAATTTAAGGAGGATCCAATCTCATGACTCTAAAAGCCTGGAATATCTTCAAAATGAAGTAATCATTAAAGTTTGATAGCTGAGTAATAAGTGTGCTCGTTATTGTCTGTTAATTATGCCAATAAAGAACAGTCGCAAACGAGCAGGTCAATTACACCCAAACAAGAATATATCTTTTCCTATCGGATCGATACTTGCTGTCAAGGAGTACTACGATTTCCTTGGACTTTCGACCATTTTCAGTAGGTTCAAAGGTCGTGGGATCGAGATCAACAGCCTCGTTCATGGACACATCGCTTTCCTCAAAAGGTTCATTGACAACATATCAGAACCTTTGATCGAGATCTTTCCTAAGGACTGGCAAAACATTCTTTCTTCTGCCTGCATCAAGCTTTGCTACCAAGAACCTTTTTCCAGAATGAAGATAAGGCACGATACCAGCTGGTCCAGAAGATTGTGGCCAGGAGCTGCACTCAGCAAGAACAGTATCACAGGATTG
>Ga0164318_10000780_pt1 | contig 26068 bp, 20 predicted proteins | sample GuaBasSedimGuay9_FD_113734 | JGI IMG/M metagenome (GOLD analysis project Ga0164318, IMG submission 113734) | Subseafloor sediment microbial communities from Guaymas Basin, Gulf of California, Mexico - Guay9, Core 4571-4, 0-3 cm | ecosystem: Environmental > Aquatic > Marine > Hydrothermal vents...
AATAAACTTCCTACTCGTTATAATTACAACGAAGAGGAATCAATACTGGCCTCTTTGGGCTCGTTCCGTATTCAAAAGAAAAACAGGTATGGACAAGCTATTAAATTAAATTCCGACTCCCTTGTGCTTACACCTAACACTGTTTTGTGTGCTGATGCGGTAATAAAAAGCGAAACAACTATACCGGATGCCATTTTGGTTTTTGATTGGCGCGATTCAACAGGAAATTCGGTTTTTTGGAGTGGATCCGTGTTTAAAAATTTTATCTCTCCCGATTCAACCTATGTTGTTTCGGTATCACTCCGAATCAGAGATTTGCCATCCATACCAACCGCTGGCAATATAAAGTTTTATATCTGGAAAAGAGATGATTCCATTATTGATGTAAAAAAAATGGAAGTTGTATCATCATACTTAAGCTCGACAGAGATGGGTTTATATGAACCGTTTAATCAGTAATATGCATGGTTATTCCTGCTAATAAGCTGTGTAATAGTTTAAAACAAAAAGATGTACTATTCTTTATGTGTATCCTGAAAAAATATTGTATTTTTACCCATTCTAAATAAGGTCTAAAAGCAAACGAAACATGAATAATAATCAGGTTTTTTTTTCAAATATTAAAGGGGATTTTTTAGGCGGTATAACTGCCGGGATAGTTGCTTTGCCGTTGGCTTTGGCCTTTGGTGAACAAACAGAGCTTGGAGCCGTGGCCGGCCTATATGGAGCCATTGCATTGGGAATAGTGGCTGCTTTGTTCGGGGGTACTAAAACCCAAATCAGTGGCCCTACAGCACCCATGACAGTGGTGGCTGCCGTTTTAATAATGGAAGCTGTAAAGGAGTTAGGGGGTATTCAGCAGGCTATGCCGGTGATTATTGCTTCGTTTATTTTGACAGGAATTATTCAGGCAGCTCTGGGGCTTTTAAAACTGGGTAAGTTTATTAAATATATTCCTTACCCTGTAATTTCCGGCTTTATGAGCGGGATTGGGGTGATTATTATTGTAACTCAGATTTTTCCTTTTTTTGGTGCGGAGAGCCCGGCCGGAGGTGCGTTGGGTACTATTTCCAATATTCATCGTATTCCTGAGTTGGTTAATGTTTACTCGGTAGGCATTGCCATTGCTACAGTACTGATTATCTACGCCCTGCCATTTGTAACAAAAAAAATTCCAGCTACTTTGGCAGCACTCTTGTTGATCTCCTTAATAGCTTACTATTTTATACCGGATGATGCCTTCTTGAAAATTAATTCAAAAGGTGATTTACCCACGGGGCTGCCCGTAATCAGTTTTGATTTTCTTAAAGTGCTGACTAATCCAAAGGTACTGGTTCGTATTATCGAATACTCTTTTACACTGGCAGCATTGGGTAGTATCGATTCGTTGCTTACTTCGGTGATAGCCGATAATGTAACCAAAACAAAACACGATAGTAACCGTGAGTTAATCGGCCAGGGTTTGGGTAATATGGTTGCCGGTTTTATTGGTGGTTTGCCAGGTGCCGGAGCTACCATGCGTACGGTTATTAACATTAAATCGGGTGGCCGTGGCCGGTTGTCAGGGGTTGTGGCCGGACTCTTGTTAGCAGGTATTTTGCTGGGACTGGGGCGGCTGGTAGGACATATTCCTAACGCTGTGCTGGCAGGTATTTTAATAACGGTAGGTGTAGGCATTATTGATTATAAAGGATTGCGTCATATCCGTTCAATTCCCCGGGCTGAAGCCGTAATCATGATTATCGTACTTTTATTAACGGTGTTTGTCGATCTTTTGGTAGCCGTAGGAGCAGGAATGGTGCTGGCAGCCTTTGTATTTATGAAAGAAACAGCTGATATTGTAGAAGGTGAAAGTCATCTTAAACCCTTAAAAGATTTTAAAAAAGATGGCGTATGGGATGATGAAAAGGGTTTGGTAGAAAAACTGGGAGATAAGGTTTTTATCAAACATATTGAAGGGCCTCTGTTTTTTGGTATGGTGGCAAGTTTTAAAAACCAGATAGAATTAATACCTGAGGATGTATCTTTTGTAATTTTCAGGATGGATCGGGTCTCTTATGTCGATCAAAGCGGACTGTATGCCATGGAAGAGGCGGTTACGGATATGTTAAACCGTAAGGTGCAGGTTTTATTTTGGGGGTTGAAAGGTCAACCAAAGATTATGTTTGAAAAAATTGATATTGTTCCCGATTTAGTGAGCGAAAAACTTTGTTTTGATTCATCCGAAGAGATTGAATCATTTTTGGAAAAGAAGATGTAGAATTTTGAATAATGAATGACATTTAAGAATCTAAAGAATAATCATGGATATAGGTAGAAGCGTAAAAAATGAAGCGATATTGAATAACATTACTCCTGCTCAGGCATTGGAATTGTTAAAAGAGGGAAACAAGCGGTTTCTGTCAAAGGATGTGGTAGAACGCGATCACGATTGGCATATTCGTGAGACACGGGATTCTCAGCATCCGTTTGCTTTTATCCTGAGTTGTATCGACTCAAGAGTATTGGCATCCATTATTTTTGATCAGGGTATCGGTGATATTTTCGTTGGACGTATTGGCGGAAGTATTATTAATCAGGATATTTTGGGAGGAATGGAGTATGCCTGCGCTGTGTCAGGCTCTAAGCTTATTTTGGTATTGGGACACACATCCTGTGGAGCAGTAAAAGGGGCTATCGACGATGTTAAACTTGGTAATTTAACGGCGGCTTTAAAACCTATTAAACTGGCCATCGCGCATACCCCGGTAATTGATGGTGAGCCACGAAATTCGGAAAACCTCGATTTTGTTAACAGGATAGCTGAGGAGAATGTCAAACTTTCGATAGAGGATATTAAAAGTCAAAGCCCGGTTTTATTGGATTTGTACAATAAGGGTGAAATTGACATTGTGGGTGCCATGTACAACCATGCTACTGGAAAGGTACGATTTTTATAATCTTATCATCAATAGTCATATCGAAATAATTAACCTTCTTGCCATCCCTAATAATTTCGGATAAACTAACCTATACAGTTTTAAGGTGATACCCTATTTATTATTTATGCGCACATACAAAATAAATAGATTCTTCAACACCCACTAAAACAAGGGTAGTATTGTTGCACCTTTCATCATTAATATTAGTGAAAAAGTATAACAAATATCATAAAGCATATTTAATAATGATTTATTAAATACTGTATCTTTGTACTTTAATAGTTAAATAATAAACATCCATGAATTCAACAAAAAATGTAGCCATACCGGTTAATGTAAAAATAGAAGGAATTAGCGAATCTTCCACGAAGATTAACCTCCGAGCCGGAAATTTCAATTTAACGATAGACGAACCTGCCAACATGGGAGGAACCAACGAGGGGCCATCGCCTATTCAGGTTCTGCTAATGGCCTTGGCAGGCTGTTTAAATATGACTGGCCATACCGTTGCCAAAGAACAGGATCTTGAGTTAATCGAGATGAAAATAAGTATTGAAGGTAATATGGATGCGGCTCATTTTATGGGCTATACAACCAGTAAAAGAGCAGGCTTTGAAGATGTTAACGTTTATGTCGAAACTAAATTTGACGGGAAGCCTACTAAAGAACAACGTGACAAATGGTTGGAAGAAACCGAAAGAAGATGCCCGGTTACCGATAATATGAAAACGCACACTAAAATTAGTATTAACTCAAATTAAGTCCGTTTTGTAATTAGTTTTTAGGCCTGCTTCAGTTTTGGAGTGGGCTTTTTTTTATTTTTACCCATTGTAGTTTTAAAAAGCAGCTTATGTACAATTTTGATAAAAAAATAGCACGTGCAGACACCGCCAGTGTTAAATACGATATGCGTGAGGAAATATTCGGTAAGGCTGACGTGCTGCCCATGTGGGTGGCGGATATGGATTTTGAAACACCCGAGTGCATCAGAAAGGCGGTATTGGAAAGAGCTGCTCATCCCATTTATGGTTACTCTATTATGACAGATGCTTACTTCGATGCTTTTATGGAATGGGTTAATCGACGTCATGACTGGAAAATTCAAAAGGAGTGGATTGTGTTTTCTCCCGGCATTGTAACAGCCATTAATGCTGCTGTTTTTGCTTTTACCGAACCAGGTGATAGTGTTATTGTTCAACCGCCAGTATATTTTCCGTTTTTTGATGCCGTAAAAAACAATGGGCGCAAGCAACTTGCCAATCAGCTGCTCTACCTTGACAATACCTACAAGATTGATTTTGATGATTTGACAAAAAAGGCTAAAGAGGCCAGGCTAATCTTGCTTTCCTCACCGCATAACCCGGTCAGCCGTTGCTGGAGTGAAGACGAACTTAAAAGGATAGGAAAGATATGTTTAGAAAACGATGTGCTCATCTTGTCGGATGAGATTCATGCCGATTTAACCCTCCCCGGTTATAAACATATTCCAATGGCTTCTTTATCACCTGAGTTGGCAGAAGTTACCATTACCTGTATGGCACCCAGCAAAACCTTTAACGTGGCAGGGCTGTTTACTTCGCAGATTGTAATTAAAAACACAAGCCTGCGCGAGAAGTTTAAAAAGTCGATGGATACCTTTCATCTTATTCATGGAAATATCTTTGGAATGATAGCTTCCGAAGCAGGATACCGACATGGTGATGCCTGGCTGGATGCGTTAAGAGCGTATCTGCTCAGAAACTTTAATCTTGTCGATCAATTTTTTAAAAGCGAGCTGCCTCAATTGACATTGGTAAAACCTGAAGCCACTTTTTTGGCATGGATTGATTACAGCAAAACAGGTATTTCCGATAAAAAAATGCAAAAGAAAATGGTAGAAGAAGCATCGTTGGGTTTAAACCCCGGTCGTATATTTGGCTCCGGCGGCAGCAGTTTTATGCGTATGAATCTCGGTACGCCCCGCAGCGTCGTGCTGGAAGCATTGGAGAGAATGAAGTGTATCCGGTTTTGATTGTCTCTTTATCCCTAAATTATACTGATTTATTGAGGCTGTCTAAAAAGTCGTACATTGTGTCAATCTGAGCGAAGTCGAATCACCTGTTTAGCATTCAATGCTTAACAACTTTTAACGGTAATACTTTAGTGCTTTAATAGTAAATAGCTCAATTTGGTTAACTTTGCCCACCGTTTTAGTTAAAAAAGTTTATGTTAACAAACCAGCAGAAAGATGAACTTGCTGATTTCTTTTCCAAAAAAAAGAAAATAGCCCTTACAACCCATATAAATCCCGATGGTGATGCCATGGGATCTACTATTGCTATGATGCATTACCTTAGGGCTAAAGGGCATGATGTTACTGCCATTGTCCCCAATAAATATCCCGAATTTTACGGGTGGATACCCGGGACTTCCGATTTGGTTATTTTCGAGAAAAACGCCACCACGGTAAAAAAAGTACTTGCGGAAGCCGATATGATTTTTTCGCTGGATTACAACAGTATTAAGAGGGTAGGCCCAATGTCAAACCTTTTAAAAGTAGCTTCCGGAAAAAAATTTCTTATCGATCATCATATCGATCCTGAAGAGGGGTTCGACTACTATCATCATACTACAGAGACTACTTCCACCGGTCAACTGGTTTTCCGGTTTATTGAATTAATGGGCGATAAAGCCCTTTTAAGTAAAGAGATTGCAGTAGCCCTTTATGTGGCAATTATGACCGATACCGGCTCTTTCAGCTACGCGGCCAACTACCCCGAAACCTACCATATTGTGGCCGAACTAATAGAGAAAGGAGTAGATGCCGAACAGGTTCACCGCCTGGTTTACGATACCTTTAGCGAAAATCGGCTTCGATTATTGGGGTATGCCATCTCGGAACGTATGCTGGTGTGGCCTCATCTCCATACGGCTGTAATTTATCTTACTAAGGAGGATTTAAAACGATTTAATTATCAGGTGGGTGATACCGAAGGGGTGGTAAATTATCCACTCTCCATGGACAATGTTAACCTCGCGGTGCTGATTACCGAAAAAGAGAAAAAAATTAAACTTTCGTTTCGCTCTAAAGGCGATTTCAACGTTAATCTGCTTTCCAGAAATAATTTTAACGGGGGAGGCCACAAAAATGCCGCCGGGGGACAAATATATTCAGATATTCCCAAGACTATTGAGACTATTAAAGCAACTTTGGAGCCATTAAAAGAGACGTTAAATTATAAATTATCATATTAACATGCGAGTTTTTATTCTAACTGTTATGGTGTCGGTGGGGCTATTTTTGGTTTCCTGCAACAACAACAAGCCTACAGGTTATGTTGCCAAGAAACCGAAAGAGGTTCAAAAAAGTCCTCAAAAATCACTGGAAAAGGTGAATCGCTATCTTTTAAAAGTGGAAAACCAGGAGATTGACGATTATGTGGTTCGACACCATTGGAATATGGAAACAACAGGTTCGGGCTTACGGTACGAAATTATTAAACATGGCAAGGGTCGTGCTATTAAACAAGGCGACCGCGTAGCGCTAAAGTACAATACCTTTTTAATTAATGGGCAGATGATTTACTCATCAGTAAAACTGGGGCCAAAGGTATTTGAAGTAGGACATAGCGACGTTGAAACCGGACTTGAAGAGGTGCTCATGCATCTTCATAAAGGCGACAAAGTCAATGTAATTATACCCTCATTTTTGGCTTATGGCTTGAATGGTGATGGCGATAAAATTCCGCCCAGAGCTATTGTTATTTATTTCTTAGAAGTATTAGATGTAAATTAATTTTGGATGACGTGACTGAAGTGTTACCCATTCACCCAACAAATAAAATGTTTATAAAATGAAAAACAATCTGATTTTATGGTTTGCAGCTTTAATGATGACTGCAACCATTTTCACCTCTTGTAACAAAGCAACAGGTAAATGGCAAACAACTAAAGACGGACTTAAGTATAAGTTCTACGAGCAAAACAAAGAGGGAAATACTCCCGCTGAAGGTGATTATGTTACCGTTGAAATGATTTATCGCACACCCGATTCAACATTGTTTAACAGTACTAAACTGCCAAAGCCTATGGAATTGCCTATGATTAAATCGGTACATCAGGCTGATATTTATGAAGGTTTGGCGTTAATGCATGAAGGTGATAGTGCTACTTTTGAATGTAATGCCGATTCAGTATTCCATAAACTGTTCCGCTTTAAAACTGTACCTGAAAACCTGAAAGATGTAAAATCCATCTTTTTTGATGTCAAATTGGTAAAGATTACCTCAAAAGAAGTAAAAATGAAAGAAGCCCAGGAGGCTCAAAAAATTCAACAAGAAGAGATGATGAAAAACAAAGCTGAAGAAGCAGGAAAACTGCAAAAGTATTTAACCGATAACAACATTACCGTGGCACCTACCGCTGACTCGTTGTTTATTGTTGTTACCGAAAAAGGAAATGGTCCCAAACCGCAAAAAGGTGATAAAGTTACCGTTCATTACACAGGATACCTGTTGGATGGAACTAAATTTGATAGCTCGGTTGACAGAGGCAAGCCTTTCGAGTTTGAAATTGGCGTAGGCCGTGTTATTAAAGGATGGGACGAAGGTATTGCAGCCTTAAACAAAGGTTCTAAAGCAAAACTTATTATTCCTTCCAAGCTGGCTTACGGCGAAAGAGGAGCCGGTGGTGTTATTCCACCTTATTCTCCTTTGGTATTTGATGTTGAGCTAATCGACTTTACCAGCGGTAAATAATTATTTTACAAGAAAAGTATCTTAAATGGGCTGCTTGATTCGTCTTGCAGCCCGTTTTGATTGTTGGTTTCTTTAAAAATGGCATTATGTTAAAAAAATTGTTGTTTTCCGTTATCGTTATTGGACTACTCGTTGTTTCATGCAAGCAGAGTGGCAAATTTGAAGGCTTTACCAAAGGCCCAAATAATGTTTGGTATAAAGCTTATACCCATAGTGATGATACTTCCAGGGTACGATTTAATAACTTTGTAACGGCAAAGATGCGTTATTACCTAAAAGATTCGGTACTTTTTGATAGTAAGGAACTTGACAACAAATTTGTTTTTCCGGTGATAAAGCCCATGTTTCAAGGAGATATCTATAATGGAATCAAATTAATGTCGCCGGGCGATTCGTTTACTTTTGCCGTGGTAGCCGATTCGTTTTTCTATAAAACGGCCAACCTGAAAAAACTTCCCGATTATGTTACACCGGGTGAACTCATGTATTTTGATATTAAGTTATTGAAAATACAAACCCAGGGTCAATATAAAAAATCGGAAAACCAAAAGCTACAACGTGAAAAGGTAAAGCAGTTTAAACTCCTCGCTGACTATGTAAAAGAAAACAATATCACTACCAAGCCCTTAGAATCGGGATTAATTTATACCACTCTTCAAAAAGGATACGGACGACAACCTCGAAAAGGTGATATGTGCCAGGTTTTTATGAAGGTAAAAGCCATTGGTGTTGACTACAATTTGTACAATAATTTCGACAAGGATCCACTCTTTATCGAGTACGGAAAGGCCTTTGATACCCCCGGGTTGATGCAGGGATTAGGCTTGATGCACGAAGGTGAAAAAGCACGGTTGATAGTGCCTTCCAATATCGGTATCGGACAGGATGGTAAAGGAGGAGCTGTTCCCCCTTTTTCGACTATTATCTACGAAATAAAACTTGACAAACTAAAGACTAAAGAAGAGGTGAAAAAGATGCGGAAAGCACAAGCACAGAAAAATGAGAAGGAAAAAGAAGCTCTTAAAAATGCTGAACCGGCAAAAATTGCAGCTTACATTAAACAGCACAACATTACGGTTGAACCTACTGCCAGTGGGTTGTATTTTATTTCAGAAAAGGAGGGGATAGGAGCTCATCCCGAAATAGGTAATACGTTATCTGTTCACTATACCCTTTATAATTTGAAAGATGAAAAACTTTTTTCTACTCTCGACAACGGACGGCCATTTAAATTTGTGCTTGGCTCAGGAACTGTCATTCCCGCTTGGGAAGAGGCCTTGCCGATGATGCGCAAATCGGGTAAAGCAAAATTGATTATTCCATCAAGTCTGGCTTATAAAGGAGTTGAAAAAAGAGCCTTTAATATTCCTCCCTATTCCCCTTTGATTATTGAACTTACACTACAAGATATTACAAAGTAGCTTTCTTTTTTAACGCGATATTGGTTACCCGTATCAACTCTTTTTTCATAATGGGTTTGGAGATGTATTCATCAAATCCTTTCGATATAAACTCTTCCCTGTCTCCCTGCATGGCGTAAGCTGTTTGAGCAATAAACGGAATCGATTTGTAAGGCATAAACAGCTCCTTGATTTTATCTTTCAGTTTTACACCATCCCATGGTTGGGGCAGGTTGATGTCCATTAAAACCAAGTCAAAAACTTCATCCTCTCTAAAAAAATCGCCCACTATTTCTAGTGCTTTTTCTCCATTTTCAGCAATAACGAGGGTGGAGGCTCCTTTTAAAATCTTAGTAAATAACAGCCGATTCATAACATCATCCTCTACCACCAAAACTTTAAGCCCTTTCCAGGGGTTGACGACTTGACTTTCAGTCTTTTTGCCGTCGGGTTTTGCCAGGGGAGTCGTTTCGTAAACATCGGTAGCGGGAAGTGTAAGCGTGAAAGTGATACCCTGTTCAATGGCCGATTCAATGGTAATCTCTCCTTTCATCAATTCTGCCAGCCGGGCAATAAGCGGGTATTCCATGCCGGTACCGATAAAGCCGGGAATATAATTTAAACCCTCACGGTTAAAAGGTTTCAGGATATCCGTTATATAGGCCGGATCAAATCCGTGACCGGTGTTTTGAATTTTTATAGTGCAAAATTTGTTCTTTTTTATTAGGTCGATGTCAATGATAACAAAACCCCGGTTGGTGTTGTTAAGCCCTACTTTGGTTGCCAGCGTAAGAATTTTTTTTAAGATGGCTTCGTCGGATAGAAGTAGTGGGATTTTCTTGCTGTTAAACACCAATTTAGCTGCTCTTTGCTTTGCCACCTCCTCAAGGTCAGAAACAATACTCCCAATGAGCGGAATAACATTTACCCTGGTAACGTTACAAGCTATTTTGCCTGAATCTATGCTGGTGTACTCGTGGTAAGCATCGATGATATTTAGGAGCAGTGAGGCGTTTTCGTCAATAATATCGACATACTTATAAAGCTGCGTGTTTTTAGTTTTGGCAAACTCCGTCTTAAAAATACTTGACAACCCAATCACACTCGATAAAAGTGACCGGACTTGAAAATTGATTTCGAGATTTGCTTTATCCCGCTTTTTCTTAATCTGTTGGGTTTGTTCTATTTGCTCCTTTAGCTTTTTGATGGCTTGATTTTTTTCTGACTTCTCTTTTTCAATGCGCTTTAAACGAGTTGTAACCCCATCCTTTTCTCTGTCTAAAAGCGCTTCGCCATCTTGCAGTAACTTTTTTCTTACTGATTCGGCTTTTAGCAGATTATCTTTTCTTTTATTAAGTTGCTTCCGTTGCGATGAGATGATGAATATCAAAATAGTTAAAATAACAAGAAGAAAGAGAATAACGAGGAGCAATAATCCCCAACTGAAAAAACCCTCTTTTTTTACAGGCTTGATGGTGGCAATAAGGTTGATAAAGCCACTGTTCGTAGCAAGTATTTTTTTTCTGTATTGGTCTATCGCATCGTTTTGCTTATTGGTTTCGTTAATAAACAGGGTGAAGTAATGCGAAGAGGGCTTGAAATCCTTTTTTACCCGAAATAAAGTTGATTTTGTAAGATACCATTCCGGTAAGAGGAGTGCGGAATCGCTGCCAATCGAATTTAGTAACAGCTCGGCAGAATCGGTTTTGTTTTCAATTAGATATAGTGAAGTCAATGCCAGTCGGTGCTGTAAGTTAATCTGCTTTGTAAACGGTTCAGGTAAGCGGATGGCAAGCTGGTGTAGTGCGATGGCTTTTGAGTATTGTCCTTGTAAGCTGGCAGCTTTGGCTTCACGATATAGCAGCCGGCTACGGTTGTTGAAGGCAGTAGGCTGACCATCAATTATTTTATGAATAAGTAAAAAGTAGAGGGAAGCCTTTTCTGGTTTGTTATCTTCTAATAACAGATCAGTCAGGTTAAAGCTGTGGGTTAATATACTGTCTTCGTTATCATTATCAGTATAATAGCTTATCAGTTTTTTATAGTACTCTTCGGCATGGTCAAAATCTTGATTCTGCTTACAGGCCTGAGCCATTATTTGATAGAGCATTACTTTTTGATGAGGGGAAACCCTTGTCATATCCGGCGCAAAGCGCTCATCGGTGAGAAGGACGATGGATACGGCAGGTAAGCTAAGCTGGTTAAAACAGTGCGTTAAAGTGATAAGTTCGTCTATCTGCCCGGAGCTATACTTATCCGGTGATTCTGAAAGAACAGCCTGAATGGTATTGTCTAAAATCAGAAGACAGGAATCACGGTTTGGGGTGCTGGTATAGCCTTGCTTGCCTGACAAGAAAGCCACGGTCAACAACAGTAAAAGTCCATATTTCCTGAATAGCATCATGGTTTTATAGCTGTTTTTTTGGCAATATACAAATGTTCATCAGCATTTAACGCGAATTTATTTATCTCTGACATCTGCCAATGCTTTTCGCCCGGTTTGATTTTGGTTACCACAAAACCAGCAGCAGATAAATGGTCAGGATAATCCTTTCCGTAGAGTCTGACATGGTCAAACTGGCCGTAGAATTTTTCTCGGTCGTTTTTTGTCAGAATGCCGGGATCTTCAAAAGTTTTGTTAAGTTTGTTGGCGATAGGAACCTGAACAATAGCACTTCCGCCTGGTTTTAAGACCCTGAAAATTTCGTGTAGTACCCTTTCTTCCTCTTTAATGTGTTCCAACACGTGGTTGGCAATCACAAAATCAAAAGTATTATTTTTGTACAAAAGTGCCCTTAAATCGATTACCGGCAGTTCATCGCTGTAATAAAACCCCTCCTGATATTTGGTTCCTACTATATAGGTGAGGTTTGGAAGCTTTGAAAATACCCGAAACAAAGATTGCTCCGGTGCCACATGCAACACCTGTTGTGGCTCGGTAAAAAAGGTGGTTTTTTCCTTAAGGTAAAGATATACAAGCCGGTCACGGTCTGTACTCTGGCAACGAGGACAGATGTTATTTTGACGATAACCACCACCAATAATCTCTTTCTCTTTTGTCACGGGCAGGTTAAATCCACCGGGAAGCATGGTTTTGAAACTATGTTGACAAATAGGACAATAATATCTATCTCCTTTATAAAGGTATCCTCTTACCATCAAGCGGATATTTTTAAGCAGGTAGCCAAGCTTCCGCGGGATGATATTTTTAATGTTACTATTCATGCATTACAACTATCGGAAAAAATTCTACGCCCTCTTTGTAGGATACCATGATACGATATATCCCGTTGGGAAGGTCTGATACATCTATAGTGGAAGTATGATTGGTTTGCCTGACAAGGGTGCCATGAATACTGAATATTTGCAGTTTTACTATTGGATGGTTGTTGGATGCTTTAACGTAAATCACGTTATTGGCAGGAATAGGAAATAATAGGAAATTATCATTATGAACCTCTTCTACCGAAATGGTGGGATCCTGACATTCATAAGTTCCCATATCGGTATAGTTGTGGAATGGCCTGACCCTGCTATCAATATCGAATACCAGTCCTTCATCAGTCATCTCTTTGCCATTATCAATTAGGGGGGAAGTGGGTTTTAAATCGTAATTATCAGTTAGAACATCCAAAAACTTTGCATCGTCGGTACTAATGCTGCTGAAATTGTTTGAAAGATTAACTTGCGAGTCATCAACATTAATGTTGTAAAAGGCACTTTCACCGGCATCGGTATAGCCAGGATTTACAACCACGTTATTAATAAGGTATCCCATATTACTTTCGTCGTTGGCGTAAGTAATGCCAAATGACTTAGGGCTAACAATGGTGTTGTTATATATTTTGTTCTCTTCGTCAGCAATGGTAACAGCTTTTCCCACATAAATGCCATGCTTAAAGGCAATCGGGTCGTTGGGCATATAGGTTCTTCCGGATCTAACAATCAAATTGTTAAAGACCCTCATCGAGCCAAGGCCGAAAACATCAATGCCATCGCCTTTACCATCGTAAATTTTGTTGTTGTACACATCGGCACGACTGCCTCCTCCAATGATAATACCACTCATTTGCCCGTTGTGTTCGGCATAAGAGTCGTGGCGGATTACATTGTTATACACCTTGCAATCCTGCTCGGCCGAGCTAACCTGAATGCCGTCCCAGCCGGTGTTTTCCACAATATTATTGTAAACCCTGGTGCCAATTAATACATGAGGATAGACTAATGTGTCGCAATCGCCCGTCAGATGCTGTCCCGAATATTTTGAGCTGCCAATATACAAGCCTTCGTCAGCCACATCGTGTACGTAGCAATCGTGAAGCTTGAAGTTGTACATGGTAAACTTATCGCGTGTGGACGAGAAGTCGTTACAGGTGGGGTCGGTTTTAGCATAAACGCCGGCAATGGGTGTGTTGGCAATTTCTATGTTTTCAATCTCCACATCGGTACTCAGGTCGCCAACCGCCAGACCTGTTCCGCCTCCAACCCGTTGCACCTGAAATCCGTATTGAATGCTGTCTGTACCGGTTCCACTAACCTTTAGGTACGAAGAATGTGAGATTTTAATACCATAGTAATTATCTGTGTTAATGATTACAGCGCCATCGTAATTTATCAACTGGATGGGATTTTGAGCTGTTCCGTTTACATTTCTTATGAGTAAGAAATCTTTTGATGAACCCTTTATACATATCACATTGCCCGGGTGGATACCGCCATGAGATCCATCAATAACAAATGTTGAGGGAGGAATCTCCACGTCACAAACTTGTTGTTGTGCCTTTGCATGGTTTCCCACGAAAAAGAATAACAGGATACCTAAAATACCTAATTGATAATTTATTTTTGAAATCATATTTAACCTCTTTTTGCTCGTTCCCAATTTACACTTTGTTGTCCTTTAAAATAGCGCTTGATGCCCATCCACACGGCATAATTCATCACCAAAAAGTAGTAGGGAATATAAAGCAGTTTCACTTTAATTTTTTTATTTTCAAGATACCAGCCCAGCAAGGCCATGGCGTAAAACAAAATTTGTCCGTAAAAAAGAAGGGTATAGAGGTTGTCGAAATTATTGAAACCATTTACATAAGCCAGCCAGAGGTTAAGCAGAAAAATAATCGGCAGCGAAATAGGGGCAATCGTCCAACGCAATACCCTGTGCGAAATGTACTGAAAACTAAGTGTTCCGTATTTAAAAAGGTTTAGCAAAGGTTTCAACCTTATAATCGATTGGATGCCACCAGCCGCGATGCGTACTTTACGTTTCAGCTCTTCTTTAACGTTGGCAGAAGGTGCTTCAATGGCATAAGCCTCAGGGTCGTATTGTATGGTGTATCCCTGCATGGCAATGCGCAACGAAATGATAAAGTCATCGAGTAAGGTATCTTTTTCAACCTTTTGAAACAGCTTGGTACGAACGGCGAACAGCTCTCCGGCAGCTCCCACTACTGAATAGAGTTCGGCATCCCATTTTTTTAAGGTTGATTCATATTTCCAATAAATACCTTCGGTAGCTGCAGCACCTGATTTATCGTAAATACGCTTCTCACCCGAAACACAGCCCACGGTAGGGTTGGAAAAGAGGTTTACTATCCGTCTGATAGACTCTTTGCCTAGCATGGTGTTTCCATCTGAGAAAATAACAATGGGGGTTTTAACAAAGTCCATTCCCCGGTTCATGGCCCCTATTTTCCCACCTCTTTCAGGCGTGTGATATACTTCCACTCCTTTATTAGCATACTTTTTCAGTAAATCCGGCGTACCATCATCAGAGCCATCGGTAACCCACACCTGTTTAACTTTATTTTGAGGATAATCGAGACTGAAAGAGTTATTAACCTTATCGTCAACATAATCCTTTTCGTTGTAGGCAGCCACAAAGAGGGTAACTTCCGGTTCATAATTTGGGTTGGCTATGGCAGGTTTTCCTTTGAAGATTCGTTTTATACGTACCAGAAAAAAAAGTAATATTCCGTAACCAAGATAGGCGTAAAATACCAAAAACATTAAAATCCAAAAAAGTATCTCTATCGTTTTCATAAGCAGGATGTAAATATGTTAAACCTTTAATACCATTCAAATATATACAAAGTTATGAAATGCAGCACCGCCTGAGCCTGTTTTTACCTAAATATTTTTTTTACTGAAATAGTTTTCTTTTCAAAAGTGAACACTTTTTAACCTGATTGCTTTATTAATTGAAAACAGATGCTACCTTTGTCTCCCTAAAAACAGCAGATTATGAAGAATAATACAGGAATGGCAGGAAACAGGGGAAAGAACCTTAAATCAGATTGTTTCGTTGAATTCGAGCAGCTGGAAAAAGGTGGCATCCAGATCGAAATAAATAGCAAAGTAGCTGCCTATTACGGCACCTCCAACAGAAAACTTGTTAGTGACCTGCTTCGGTTTTTTGAAGTTGAACATGCCCGTGTTTTTATCGAAGATGGAGGCGCCTTGGAGTTTGTGATGGCCGCGAGGGTAGAAGCTGCCATTAAAAAAGTACTGAATACTGATAAAGAATTTTTACTGCCGCATCGTGAAGAGAACAAATTACCCAGCAAAAAGACAGCTTTTCGTTTTTCACGACTATATCTTCCGGGAAACGCACCCAAGCTAATGATTAATGCAGGGATTCATCACCCCAACGGTTTGATTTTAGATTTAGAAGATGCCGTGGCATCCGACAAAAAGTTTGAAGCCCGTTTTTTAGTGCGTAACGCATTGAGAACGTTACATTTTTATGGTGCCGAGCGTATGGTTCGTATCAATCAGGGAGCACGGGGTCTTGAAGATTTGGCTTATGTAGTACCTCATTTTCCAAACCTTATTTTGGTTCCTAAATGCGAAAGTGTAGAGGATATTAGTGCTATTAATAAGGTAATTGATGCTTTAAAAAAAGAGTATAAAATAACAATACCCATTTGGTTGATGCCTATTATTGAAAGTGCTAAAGGGGTGATGGAGGCTTATAATATTGCTTGTTCGGCTGACAATATTGTTGCCATGGCCATTGGTCTGGAGGATTATACGGCTGATTTGGGAACGCGCCGTACCAACGAAGGGTCGGAATCCTTTTTTGCCCGTAGCATGGTAGTGAACGCTTGTCGCGCTGCCGGAATTCAGCCCATCGATTCGGTATTTTCAGATGTAGCCGATATGGAAGCGCTGGCAGCCAATGTTAAGACCTCTAAATCGTTGGGGTTTGATGGTATGGGTTGCATTCATCCGCGGCAAATAAATGTGATTCATGAAAATTTTGCTCCCGAAGTGGCCGAAATAGAAAAAGCAAAAAAGATTTACCTTGCCTTTAAAGAAGCTGAATCCAAAGGGATAGGGGTTGTTTCGTTGGGTTCAAAAATGATTGATCCCCCGGTGGTAAAACGAGCCGTTACAACCATCGAATTGGCCATTAACACCGGTAAGCTGGAAAAAGATTGGGAGAAGAATTAATTTTCTGTTACAACAATGATGTTATAAACTACACAAATTGAGAATAATGAAAAAATACGATAAACTGGTTAAAAATGCTGTTGGCCGCGAAGTGCCAACCATCATTAACGGAGAAGAGCATATTCCATTTATGGGCGTTGGAAAATATCGACCCACAGGTAGAAAATATGGCCCTCCCATCGCAACTTGTGCCGATTATCCCGATGATGGTAATAAAATGGTGTCTGATTTAAAAGAGGCCCTGATTAAATGTGGGTTGAAGGATGGCGTGACCATTTCGACACACCACCATTTTCGTAATGGCGACCTTATTGCAAACATGGTTTTTGATATTGCCAAAGAGCTTGGAGTAAAAGACCTGCGCTGGTTTCCCTCTGCTTCATTTCCTTGTCATGAACATTTGATACCCTACCTCGAAGACGGTACGATCAATAGGATTGAAGGCAGCATGAATGGCCCTCTCGGTAAATTTGCCTCCGAAGGTAAAATGAAAGGGTTAGGTGTACTTCGCTCACATGGTGGGCGTTACCAAGCTATTCAGGATGGCGAAGTGCATATTGATATTGCTGTTATTGCAGCGCCTACCGCCGACCCGTTTGGGAATGCCAATGGTGTTAACGGCAAGGCGGCTTGTGGTCTGTTAGGGTTTGCCTTAGGCGATTCGCAGTATGCCGACAGGGTAGTGGTAGTTACCGACAATGTAGTGCCATTTCCGGCCATCCCGTGGCAGATAAATGGAAACTATGTTGATTTCGTGGTGAAAGTAGAAAAAGTAGGGATACCTGAAAAAATTATCTCGGGAACGACCAAAATTACTAAAAGTCCTGATCGGCTTTTAATCGCCGAACTTACAGCACAGTTTTGTGAAAAGGCCGGGCTGATTTATGATGGTTTCAGCTATCAGGCCGGAGCGGGTGGAACAGCCCTTTCCATTGGAAACTTCTTTGGAGATATCTTACGGAAAAATGGTTGGACAGCAAGGTTTATCCGTGCCGGAAGTAACAAGTATCCTGTGGAAATGTTGGAAGAGGGATTGGTAGGTTATATCCTTGACGGACAGACTTTCGATCTGGACGGGGTGCGCTCCATGCGCGAAAACCCAAACCATGTTTGGACTTCGCCTTTTACATCGTATAACTATCATGGTAAAGGAAATTTTGCTTCCATGCTGGATATCGTGGTGTTGGGTGCCACCGAAGTGGATATAAACTTTAATGCCAACGTGGTAACACATTCCGATGGCTACCTCTTACATGGGATAGGAGGGTGGCAAAATACGTTGTTTGCAAAAACAACTATTCTTCCCATCCCGCTATTTCGCGACAGGATTCCCGTTATTAGAGATAAAGTAACCACCTTGTGTGCACCCGGTGAAATGATTGACGTAATTGTTACCGAACGCGGAATCGCCATCAATCCGTTGCGAGAAGACTTAATCCAAAAGACAAAGCACTCGGGACTACCCATCAAAACCATTCAGCAGCTTAAAGAAGAAGCAGAAGAGATTTGCGGGGTGCCCGAAAAAGCCGAATTGAGCGATGAAATTATTGCCGTTATCAAGTGGGTTGACGGCACGGTAATCGACTCGGTGAGACGGGTGCTGTCAAAGTGACAATTTAATTGATAATCGGAGTTGCCTGACAAAAATAGACCAATTAACTCATTGGAAATTGATTAATTTTATCTCCTGTAAAAGCCATCACTTTGGATCAATCGTATCATAAAAATCTGCAGTATTATAAATTTAGCTTTTATGGCTTTTTAAAAAATCTAAGGTTTTTCGAAAGCTTTCTTATTCTCTTTTTCCTCGAGAAGGAACTTACCTATGTTGAGATTGGTTTTTTGTACTCTATTCGGTCGATTACTATTGTATTAACCGAAATTCCCAGCGGAGCTGTTGCCGATGCGTTGGGACGCCGTCGTACCTTATTGCTTTCTTTTTTTGTGTACTTATTGTCGTTTTTTACTTTTTACTTTTCCAACTCGTTTATTTCGATGGCAATAGCAATGGTACTTTTTGCTCTGGCCGATGCGTTCAGATCGGGAGTACATAAAGCCATGATTTTTCATTATTTGCAACAAAAAGGCTGGTCATCTCAAAAAACCGATTACTACGGCCATACCCGTTCTTGGTCGCAACGAGGTTCGGCATTATCGGCGTTGGTGGCGGGGGCTATCGTATTTTACTCGGGTAGTTATCGGGTTATCTTTTTAGCCTCTGTGTTGCCGTACTTGCTTGATATGCTTTTAATAGCATCCTATCCGAAGTGGCTGGATGGTACCATTAAAAATCTTGATGTTTCCGGAATCAGACAAAAATTTATTCAGGTTGAACAAGGTTTTGTCCTGTCGTTTAAGCAGCCACATTTTTTAAAGTCCCTGATCAATACATCCATTTATACAGGTTACTTTAAGGCGGTTAAGGATTATGTTCAGCCGGTTATCAAAATGTTTGCGTTATCGATTCCTGCTTTTGCCTATCTGAACAATGATAAAAAAACGGCGCTCTTTGTGGGGCTGTTTTACTTTGTTATTTACCTGCTTACAGCGTGGATGAGTCGCCGCTCGGGTGATTTCAAAAATATTTTTAAAAATTACACATCCCCTATGAATCTAACCTTGTTAATCGGGTTTGGATCCGGCGTGTTGAGTGGACTTATCTTCCTTACGGGATGGTATTCGCCGGTCATAATAGGGTTTGTGCTTATTATGATGGTGGAGAATCTGCGAAAGCCAATTGGCGTTTCCATGATTGCAGAACTTTCGCATGATGATGCCATGGCAACAGTTTTGTCGCTCACATCACAAGTTAAATCGGTGTTTGCAGCTGTCATTGCTCCTTTAATTGGCATGGTGGCCGATAAGTTTGGACCGGGAGCAGGCATTGCCACCGTTTCGCTGCTGCTGCTATTGCTATTCCCGCTTATCAAGCTGAATAAAAGCAAAACGTTATGACAAACTATTTATTATTAAAATAGGTTGGGTCAGTCTGGTAATAATCGTAACGGGTAAAATTGTTGTGCCTGATTTGAGTTTTTAGTGCTGCTACATACTCCTCGCCCAATTCGCTGTAATCAGTCAGGTACTCAACCAATTTATAAGGATTATTAGTTTTAGCCCGTGCATTACGAAACGCCCGAAAGGGCGAACGTGTTGCCAGCAATTTAAAATAGTCATCAATCGACTCAGATAGAGAGCTGTATTTATAAAGGTACATGTGTTTTCCGTTACGCGTACTGAGCGATGGAATACGGGGGTCGGAATCGTTAAACGACCAAACTCCAAACACATTGTCGGCATCTACAAAAAATCTCGAGGTTCCCCATCCCGACTCAATTGAGGCCTGTGCTAACACAATGCTTGTTGGATGAGTGATTAATCGTAACTGTAAATCTTCAACACTTTTAGCCCGATATGTTTTCAAAAGATCAGTCAAAATTTGCTGGTCACCGGGGGATAACGTATCTAACGAAGCGGCATGATTAACCCATTCCAATCGCTCTTTATACTCTTCCTTGGCAATCAAAATAGCAGGGAGTATCAGGTCGATAAAGTACTTCTTTTTCTCTTTTACAGGAAGGCTTTTTAGTGAAATAACATTAAGGTAGTCGATGGGTTTTACAAGACTATCGGTAACGGGTTCGATGTCTTTGTAAGTGTTTATGTGCTTCTTTTGGATGGTTATTCGCTCCAGCGCATTGAGTTGTTTCTCTGCTTTGATATTTTGTTTTGAGTCACAAAACGTAAAAAAAGCCAAAAAGCCTACTAAATAAATTGAAACAGCTTTGATACTAAAAATATTATCCATTTAAAAATGTTTGATTATCAATGACATGAAAATATAATAGGCAGTTATTACAGCCTTATATGCCCAAAATGAAGTGCAAACTTAAAAAAAACCGATAATAATTAACACAACGGTTAAAATTATACTACGAAGTTGTTATTATTCAGATTTGAAAAACCATATTATTATTTTATGCTTTGTACAGGATAAATTCATATATACATACTATTTCCGGGTAATAATAGATATATAATCTGTTAATTACTATATTTATAGATTTAATTACTATCATTATAATATATTACTTTTTTAACTTCCAAAAATTTAATCATATAGAGAATAAGAGCTATCTTTGCAGACAAGATTTAGGGCTTATTTTAATGCAACCGGAATCTGTTTTAATGCTAAGAGATAGGAGGGTAGATAAAGCATGAAACTTACGCATATTATTAATTTTAAAAAATTTAATACCATGGAAAATACATTCAAAAAAATCAGGGAGCTTTCTGAAAAATATCGGGATTATACCGCTCATAACTTGTCGAAACTGGTGCAGATAAAATCACTTAGCACACAGGAAAAAGAGGTGCAACTGGAGTTAAAACACCAAATGGAAGAAGCAGGATTCGACGAAGTGTTTATTGATGGCTTAGGCAACGTAATTGGACGTATTGGAAACGGAAAACGAATTTTGGCTTACGACGGCCACATGGATACGGTTGATTTCGGGAATATGGAAAACTGGGATTTTGACCCACTGAGTGGTGAAATCAAAGATGGTTATGTGTTGGGACGTGGTAGTGTTGACCAAGAAGGAGGCCCTGCTTCTTTTGTTACAGCCGGTCGTATTCTTAAGGAAATGGGATTTGATAAAGATGTTACCCTTTACTTTGTGGGAAGTGTTATGGAAGAAGATTCCGATGGTTTACCCTGGAAATACATCGTGGAAGAAGATAAAATCCGACCCGATTTTGCCATTAGCACCGAGCCTACTAATCTGAATATCTATCGGGGTCATCGTGGAAGGATGGAGATTGAGGTTAGCTTCAACGGTTTATCTGCTCATGGTTCGGCACCCGAAAGAGGTGTAAATGCCATATATATGGCTTCGAGGGCAGCACTTGAAATAGAAAAGTTAAACGAAAAGCTGGCTTATGATGAGTTTTTGGGAAGAGGTAGCGTTACCATTTCTGAAATGGTTACCGGCAGTCCTTCACTATGTGCTGTGGCCGACTTTGCAAAATTTCATCTTGACCGCCGTTTAACCTGGGGCGAAACCAAAGAATCGGCTGTTAAGGAGATTGAAGAAATTGTTAAAGATATGAATGCAAAAGTGGAGGTGTTGCAGTATCACGTTAAAGCCTACACAGGGCTTGAATATGGAATGGAAAAATACTATCCTACCTGGAAAATGCCGGAAGATCATCCTGTAGTTCAAACCGGTGTTAGTGCTTATACCGATTTGTTTGGAAAAGCGCCTCTGGTTGATAAATGGACCTTTTCAACCAACGGCGTGGTAATTAATGGCATTTATGGAATACCAACCATCGGATTTGGTCCCGGTAACGAAGTAATGGCTCATGCTCCTAACGAGAAAGTGCCGATTGATCACCTGGAGATAGCTACCGCTTTTTATGCCGGCTATGCCTATAAATTTGCTGATAATAAATAAAATATAGTTACCTTATGGATTTGAAACAAAAAATAGAGAGATTAAAAGATCTTAAAACCAAGCTTTACCAAAAAGATTTCCTGTTGACTTGGGAAAAAAGTGAAGATGAGTTAAAAATGGTGCTGGAGGTGGCTGCTATTTTAAAGAATTTGCGTGATAACAACATCTCTCCAAAAGTGTTTGACTCGGGACTTGCCATTTCTAATTTTCGTGATAATTCAACCCGTACAAGGTTTTCATTTGCTTCGGCTGCCAACCTTCTGGGATTGTACATTCAGGATTTAGATGAAAAAAAATCTCAGATAGCACATGGTGAAACGGTTCGTGAAACCGCCAACATGATTTCATTTTTAAGTGATTTTATCGGTATTCGTGATGATATGTATATCGGTGAAGGTCATAAATATATGCTTGAAGTTGGTGAAGCTTTGGATGATGGTTACAAAAATGGCGTGTTGCCTGTTCGTCCTGGAATTGTTAACTTGCAGAGCGACCAGGATCACCCCACACAGTCGATGGCTGACCTGCTATCGCTGAAAGAACACTTTGGTTCTTTGGAAGCACTTCGTGGTAAAAAAATTGTGATGAGTTGGGCCTATTCGCCGAGTTATGGTAAGCCATTGTCTGTTCCCCAGGGAATTATTGGTCTCATGTCGCGTTTTGGTATGGATGTAGAATTGGCTTATCCTGAAGGGTATGAGCTAATTCCTGAAATTATTGATATTGCCAAAAACAATGCAAAAGTTAGTGGTGGTAGTTTCAAAATTGGTCATTCGATGACAGAAGCCGTTAGAGATGCTGATATTGTTTATCCCAAAAGCTGGGCTCCTTTTCACGTGATGAAGCAAAGAACCGAGCTATTACAACAGGGTAACACGAAAGGGCTGGAAAATCTGGAAAAAACCTGTCTTGCTGAGAATGCCAAATTCAAAGATTGGGAATATGACGAGGAAAAAGTAAAACTGACGAAAAATCAGGATGCTTTATACATGCATTGTCTTCCTGCCGATATTACAGATGTGTCGTGTGATGCAGGTGAAGTTAGTAAGGATGTGTTCGAGCAATATCGTATTCCCACCTATCTCGAAGCCGGTTTTAAGCCTTACATCATAGCCGCCATGATGCTTACCCAGAAATTTGAAGATCCGGAAGCTGTTTTAAGCACCATCTTGAAAAAAAATCAAAAAAGGGTACTTTATTAAATTGTCTCTGTCTTATCCTCACCTGTGACGAAGATTAAGGAGTAAATTCAATAGATAAAGTTATCCTCGTTGCAAACGAGGATGTGTTGCTGTACATTGTTTTTCGGTATCCCCTATGGGGAAGGTGTGATGGTAGTCTGTAAGATACAATTCTTTAACCGCTACGCGGTAAGATATCGGAGCAATAACTGAATCAGCTTTTCTATTATGCTCATTTGAACTTTTCTCCGTAGGAGAAAAATGAATTGTAACTTCATATGTTAGCCATTCCCCGTAGGGGATGCTGATAACAAGCTGCAAGGAAAATCATACTGCTACTCTTTATACCCGATAAATAGTGCCGGTGTGACTGATGAGGATGAGCGTTCAATCAACAATACTTCTAAAATCAAAAAATCACTATTCTGCACTCTTAAATCTCATGGTCGTCTGTTTTCTTTCAGGTCGTAGTAAGCCTGTGGGCAGATATTTGAGGTGGGAATGTAGTGCCTCACGGTTGCAAACCGTGAGATAGATCAAAGGTGCAACAGTATGTATGGTGTCAATGGTTCAGATGATCTTTTTCTACCTTTCGGGTGCGAAGCCACCCGAAAGGAAAACTCTAACTTTACAAGGCTTTGCAAAGCAAAGCACCTTGCTAAATCATCGTGATGCGTGTGCCGCCACCATCGATACCCAGTTTGTCAATTTCCGTAATGATGGCATCTTTTCCTGAATTTTTTACAAAATTGATGGCTGCCCTGATTTTTGGAGCCATACTGCCTTCGCCAAACTGTCCTTCTCTGAGGTATTTCTGCGCCTGTAGAATGGTCATCTTGTCGATGGCTTTTTGTTGTGGTGTGTTAAAGTTAATGTAAACCTTGGGAATATCGGTAAGGATAAAAAACTTATCAGCCCTGATGCCAATGGCTAAACGCGAAGAGGCAAGGTCTTTATCAATTACTGCCTCAATCCCTTTTAATCGGTTTTCTTCTTCAAAATAACAAGGTATTCCACCGCCACCCACGGTGATGACAATGTGACCTTCCCGGGCTATCTTTTCAATTGTTTTCTGATTGTAAATCACTAGTGGCTCCGGTGAGGCTACCACTTTTCGCCATCCTCTGCCACGCGCATCTTCTTTAAAAATGGCATCGGATTTTTCCATAATGGATTTTGCTTCTTCTTTTGTATAGTAAGGTCCGATAGGTTTAACCGGATTTTCAAATGCGGGATCGTTTTTATCTACCAACACCTGCGTGATAATGGTGATGATATCACGTGATTTGTTCTGTTTCATTAACTCGTTGCGCAGTTGCTGTTCCAAAATATACCCGATAAATCCCTGCGAATAGGCACCTGCAACATCCATGGGCATTTCCGGGAGTCCATACATCTTTGAACCTGCATCTACCTGAAGCAAGATGTTTCCTACCTGAGGACCGTTTCCATGCGTTAATACTAAATTATATCTGTTCGACAACGTTAACACCTTTTTGCCGGCTTCTGCTGCGTTGGCAGATTGTTCTTCAATTGTTCCTTTTTCTCCGGCTCTCAACAAAGCGTTGCCGCCAAAAGCCACTACTGCTAATTTTTCCATTACTATTATTTATTTATTAGATTTCTGTTATGATTATTAATGACCCGGCAATAATAAACTTTTATTTTGATAATTTATTGTTGCATTTTTTTCCAAAGACGTGTTGCCTGATCTCTTGAAAATGTCAGCACTTCCTCTTCATTAATGGTTTTTACAACTTTGTCTTTTATGATAAGTTTGCCGTTAGCTATCAGATGTTGAACATCCGATGACTGTAGTCCGAAAATAAAATGCCCGAGGAAATTGTCGCTGGTTACGGGTGTGGGACTTTTATAATCAAGCACCACGAGGTTGTTTTCACCATCCCCTTTAAAACTATTTTCACGTAGGTAATTATGTGCATTTCTGAACCTTTGATAAGCGGATACAAAATCAATGTTATCAAATGTTTGTCCAACAAAAAATGCTTGTTGTGCACTACGGATCATGTTGCTATGCATGCCATCGGTGCCAAACATAATACGATTGCCAAGATTGCTTCCGTCAAAAAAACCTACATGGTTGTTCAGGTTGCTTTCAGTATTTTGTACGACCCACGCTTTTGAATGGCGAACCATTTTTATTTCTTTATCCGAAAGATGGAGACAATGACCCAAAATAGTTTGAGAACTGTTTAAAGCACCTGTTTCTTTCAAACGTTGCATGATGTTTTTCCCATACTTCTTTTGGGTAAACGCCTCATCATAGGTATCTTCTGCCACGTGAATGTGAAATCCGGAGTTGTATTTTTGCATCAGCGCTGCTGCCTTTTGCAAAGTACGGTCGCCAACAGTAAACGACGCATGCAACCCTATCAGTCCCTGATGGTTTTTAAGATACTCCTCCGTTTCCAATAAACCCTGGTCTGCAATATCTAACCCGTCGCGATCGGAAATTTCGTAGCAGAGCAGATGACTAACGCCAACCTTATCGAAGGCTTTGGCAATAATTTCGAGTGAACCTGAAACCGCATTGGGTGATGCATGATGGTCGATTACAAAAGTTGATCCGGCTTTAGCACAGGCAATGGCTGTTGACAAAGCACTGGCCTCAATCATTTCTCTATCCAACGATTTATCCAACGTCCACCAGATATATTTTAATATTTCGACAAAGTTTTCAGGATTCTTTTTGGGAGCTCCCATTCCTCTCGACAAAGCCGAATAAACATGATGGTGGCCTATGACAAATGATTTGGTTACAATCTTGTTTTCGCAGTCGATGGTTTCATTTGGCGTTGCAGCCGATAGTTTGTCATCCGCGAAAAGTATTTTACCATTCAAACCCTCCTCCACGAGCAGGTCTGTTTTTTTGAATATAAGGGTTTCCCAGTCCAG
>Ga0164318_10000781_pt1 | contig 26060 bp, 24 predicted proteins | sample GuaBasSedimGuay9_FD_113734 | JGI IMG/M metagenome (GOLD analysis project Ga0164318, IMG submission 113734) | Subseafloor sediment microbial communities from Guaymas Basin, Gulf of California, Mexico - Guay9, Core 4571-4, 0-3 cm | ecosystem: Environmental > Aquatic > Marine > Hydrothermal vents...
AAGGCCAACCAGGCCATCATCAAGGCAGCGACCGAGGGTAGGGCGGCAGCAACAATCGGCGGCCAGAGCACAAGAAAGGATCCGAGTCCTTCGAGGGGGGATGAGTGAAAGGTGGAACCCGTGCGGAACACGACGAACACTCCTGCGGCGATCCATACGAAGGCCGGGAGGACCAGGTGTATCACCACAGTCAGTATTCTTCCCGAACGACTGAGCTGCGGCTGAGCCCCGCGGGCCAGGGCCAACAGGTGCAGAGTGGGAATCAGGGCGGCCCACGCGCCCAGTGCGGGAATCAGCCAGGCGGCCACCGGCGACATATCATGGAGTCGGAGAAAACGGGAGAGGTGTCCGTCCCAGGGATCCAGGAGAGCCATCCACCCGAGGCCGAGGACCGAGGCCATCCAGGAGATCTGGACAGCGATGAGCTCCGAGGTCAGACCCTGTGGTCTCGGAATAAGAGGTACAAAGAGGACGGCAACAAGGAGGCAGGCCGCCATGCCGCCCAACCAGTACCCTACAGCAGGACCCTGCGTGGAAAAGGCCAGTGTGGGCTGGTTGACCAGGGCCCACGTCTGTTGATGCAGGGGCAGGGTCAGGCCGATCCAACGACAGCCTCCGAGGATCGCACCCAGACCTTGGCCACCGGCGATGAGGGCGAGGGCGATAATGCCGCCACACAGAGCGGCAAGCCAGCCGGTGAGGATTGCTGCAGGCGAATTTGGATTGGGCCGTGAAAACATATCTCATGCTACCATCTCTCCGACATGATTGAAGACACTGGATTTAGCCGGCATTCTCACAACAAGAAACGGATATCAAAGGCTCCCCGTTCAACATTCAATGGTGATCGAAGAGTGGCCGTGCTCCTTGGCCGAGCGCTGACCATTTTTCTCCTCCTGTTGGGCGTGATGCCCCGCAACGTGGCGGCCCAGGCCCTGACCGTGCGGTCTCTCGAGGGAGGGACCGAGGTCGTGCTGGTGACCCAGACTCTGGCGGAGATGTCGGCGGCATGCTGGCCGGCCCTCACAGAGAGCATGAAGTGGGAGGGACGCTGTGTCGTTGGAAGTGATCTGACCTTCACGGCCGCTATCGAAGCAGCCCTGGGAGACCTCGACGAGGCCCCATCGGTCCTGATCATTGTTGGTGGTTCGGGCCGCCGCGAGGCCATCGATCGGGCCGGGAGGGTTCTGGTGGGGAAAGCTGCCGCCCAAGCGCCCCCTCGTGGAGAGCTCGGCATGGATGAGGGCGGCCAGGAAAGGTGCCTGGGACAACCGGGAGGACCGTCGGTCTTGCGCCTGGAGGTGCAGCTTCCACCGGTTGAAGATGCTGACCGAACGGCTGTCGAGGTTCTGTGGAGCCTGCTGCCACGCCATCTTGCAGGAGCAAGCCCTGGTTTGAGGAGCCGGATCGAGGGTGATATCGGCTTTCTCGAGCTGTCCGTCGATGGTGACCTGGGTGATCTCGAACTGCGGAGTCTCCGCCTGGGCCTGGCACAGGTCTCTGGGGCGCCGTCACTGGAGTCCGAGGAGGTCGAACGGGAGGCTAATCGGCTCAGAATTGCACGATCGGCGCAGCTGGAATCGGTTGAGAGGGCCGGACTCGAGTTGTTGGATCTGTGGGTTCGTGGCGGCAGCGACGGCGTTCGGCAGTACCTCTTCGGGCCTGACGGCGTCACTCTGGCACGAGTCCGTGAGGCCGCGGGTCAGTGGTTGCCTCGGCATCCCGGGCATGCAGTGTTCGTGATGCCGCCCCGACATTTTCGACCGAGATTCGCTCCGGGGCCACAGAGCAGCCGGATGAGTAACGACCTTTCCGCCGCCATTCTCGCCCGTCCCTCGGCACATCTGTCCACCCTGGTGCTCAGACCGGTTCTCCTTTCGGATCTGACGGGAGATGCCGAGGCGGTGGTCTTGACCCGGCTTGCTACGGCCTTGCGCCGTTCCGAAAACCGACCGGCATACATTGCTGTTGAGAGCCGACCGCCTCGATTGGAACTGGCCGCCGAGACCGGGGATTTCCCTGCGCTGTGTGAGGCTCTCCAGAGGGCTTTGCACGACGTCTCGGCCGACATGACCCCTACGGCCGGCGGATCCGATGCTCGAAGAACGGCCCTGCTTTTGATGGCCGGACTTCTGGGCATGGATGCCGGGGCCGATGTGACCACGGCGACGGTGCTGGCGCCGGGGAATCTGGCTGTCGGGGGTGTAGCGGCTGATGCCGAGCTGGCACTGGAAGCTTTGGAAAAGTTCGGAGTTGGTGGACGCGTGTCAGGAGTTACACCCGCGGGTACTCTTGGGGGAGAGCCAAGACATCGAATGCCTGCGGCGGGAACGCAGTCCGTCGTGGCGGTTGCCGTGCCTCTGGCCGCCGGCTTTCCCATTCCCGAGACCGTTGCTGAGTTGGTCTCCAGTCGGGCGGCATACCTCATCGAAGGTGTGACGGCCGAAGTCCTTTTGCCGTTGATTCCCGGGAGGGCAGTCATGGTGCTGGTGATTTCGAGGGACGGAGAGGTGGCCGCTCTCGAAGAGGCACTTGAGAAACGCTGGAAGAAGCTGTTTGCCCCGGCCACCGAGCAGGAGTTGGAGGGATTGCGCCGGAAAGTTGCCGCTCGGGTCGTGACGGTGGCAGGTGGTGTCCTGGGCAGGGCTCGCGTATGTGCCGCCATTGCCGCGGGCGCCGACAGTTGGCGAACGCCGAGCGACCGCGAAATGGCGGCTCTGACTGTTGACCTGGTAGCCGTAAACTTTGATCTTGAGCTCTTGGCGGAAACCACCGATGCCCAGTGGACGGCTTCCGGTCCGGCAACTGTCAGTCTCGGTGAGGAGTGATGAAGGCTTTCAGCCATCAGCTTTCAGTTCTCAGCTCATGAAAGAGGCACAAAGAGGCACAAAAAGGAAAGGCAAGAGGGGCGCTGGGACTGTTATGGGAGCGCGGGGCTCCTGCCCCGCATCGTGACGGTAAGAATTTTGCAAGGAGCTCAGCTGAGAGCGCCTCTGGTTCCGGCCCTGCCGTGTTGCTACACTTCCCCGACGCGCCGCCCGGTCGGCCTGTGATGGAGGCTTTATGACAACAACGATCCAACAGCAGATGCAGATCTTGACCAAGGGCTGTGTTGATGTGGTTCCCGAAAAGGCTCTGGAGAAGAAACTTTTGCGATCAGCGGAGTCGGGGGAGCCCTTGACGATCAAGGTAGGCTTCGATCCGTCGGCCCCGGACCTCCATCTGGGCCATACGGTGATTATTCGAAAGATGCGCCACTTTCAACAGTTGGGCCATCGCGTCATCTTCTTGATCGGAGATTTCACCGGTCTGATTGGGGATCCGACGGGGAAGAACGCCACTCGGCCGCAATTGACTCAGGATGAGATCGAGGCCAATGCTGCAACCTACCGGCGTCAGATCTTCAAACTGCTCGACCCGGAAACCACAGTCGTCGACTTCAACTCGAAGTGGTTGGGACAATTGGGTTCCGCAGAATGGATCAGACTTGCGGCCAAGGTGACGGTCGCCCAGATGCTGGAGCGGGACGACTTCCGCAAACGGTACGAGGCCCAGAAACCGATCGCATTGCACGAGTTTCTCTATCCGTTGGCGCAAGCTTATGACTCGGTGGTTCTGAAATGTGACGTGGAGTTGGGCGGCACCGACCAACTCTTCAATCTATTGATGGGTCGTCATTTGATGCGTGAACATGGATTGGAACCACAGGTCGCGATGACCTTGCCCCTGCTTGAGGGGCTGGACGGTGTCGAAAAAATGTCCAAGAGTCTGGGAAATTACGTGGCCGTCGAAGAACCACCGAACGAGATGTTCGGAAAACTGATGTCGGTGTCGGATGATTTGATGTGGAAATACTGGCTTTTGTTGACCGATCGAACGGCTGAATCGATCGAGGCAATGAAGACCGATGTCAGCGAGGGTCGACGGCACCCGATGGATGTCAAGAAGGAATTGGCGCGCTCAATGGTTGAGGAGTTTCACAATAAGGATGCCGCAGTGGCTGCCGAGGTTGAGTTCGGGCGGGTGTTCTCCGGACGGAAATTGCCGACGGATATTCCCGAGGTTCAAGTTACCAGCGAAACGGAAGAACTCTTGCTGTCGAAGGTCCTGGTCCTGGCTGGGTTGGCCGCCTCCAATTCGGAGGCCCGCCGGTTGATGAAGCAGGGCGGCGTGAAGGTCGACGGTGAGGCTGCAGGTGACCCAAAGACAACCGTAGCCGCAGATGCTGAGAAATCACTGTTGATCCAAGTAGGCAAGCGCAGAATCGCCAACGTCACCATTGTGTTGCCCGGAGATGCCTGATCGATATTTTCTGAGAGCTGAGAGCTGACGGCTGAGAGCTAGAAAAACGACGTCTCCTGCTCGACTTTCTGCCCTTCCTGGCTCAGTCCTTGAATCTGGATCGAGATGAAGGATGGCCGGAACTTGTGGTCGTGGCAGATGTGCCGGAGGCGCTCGTCCAACTCGGCATCCCAGAATTCGATGATCTTACCGGTGGCCATGCAGACCATGTGGTGATGTCCGCCGCCCGGTTCCATCTTCTCGTAGAAGTAGTGCTCTCGGCCCAGTCGGCTCTTGCGGACCAGGCCGCATTGCACCAGGAGGTCAAGGGTCCGGTACACCGTTGCGCGGGAGACCTTGCGCTTCTTTACTTTCATCCTGGCAAGTAGGTCGTCGGCGTCCAGGTGGTCGCTGGTTGCGAAGATTTCATCCAGCAGGGCGAGACGCTCCTGTGTCACTTTGAGATTGTTCTCCCTCAGGTGCTGAATGAAAAGCTTTTGTGCACGTTGGGCCAGCTTGCTCATGATAACTCCCTCAAGTCCAGACTCATTTTCAATGACTCCACACATGATATGTCTCGATGCATAACGTGTCAAGGGGAAGGTGGGGCGGTGGGGCGGCGGTCTCTTACATAGTTTTCCGGGTTCTCAACAAACCCGCCGAGGGTACCGACGCAGCACAACGGAAACAGGAGTCGAACAATGAACAGGGCGGCCTTCGGGCCGCCCTTGATCGTCTTATCAGCCCTATGGGGCCAAAATATTCAGTCCGAGGAGGCGGTGTCGTCTGTCTCGTTCTTTTTCTCGGTCTTGACCGAGTCTTTGAAGTTGCGAATGCCTTCACCAAGTCCCTTGCCAAGGCGGGGGAGTTTATTGACGCCGAAAATCAAGACGACGATCGCGAGAATGATCAGGAGTTCGGGAAGACCCAGGCTACCAAACATCGGAACCTCCAGTAGCTGCCAATTCTAGCAGAATTGTTATTGCTTCGGCGGGAGCGCCGCAGCTGCGGGCAAGTCCGGCGGCAGCTGAGGCGGTTTTGGGAATCCACCGCTGATAGTGGGGCAGTCCTCTTGCAGAGAGAAATGCGAAGGTTCCGAGTACTTTGAGTGCGCGTTGAAGGGTCGTCACCTCCAGGCGATGCTGCCATCCGGGGGTGGCGCCAACTCCCTCGGCCCAGTACTCGGCTATGGTCTGCCGCTGATCGGCGGTCAGCAGGTCCGGCATGGCACGATCCCCGAGCAGACTGGCGAGATCGTAGGTATCCGGCCCCCTTCGAAGATCCTGGACATCAATGACTCCGACCCGGCCGTCGGTATTGAGCAGGATGTTGTTGAGGTGGAAATCCCGGAAGCAGATCGCCTGTGGGTGCCCGGCGACCACCGCTGCGAGTTTGTCGAACCATGGCTGGAGTGTGCGGTGTGCCGTGTGCCTCGTAGCGGTAGAGAGACTCCACATTTCAAACCCGGTCAGTTCCCAACGGAGAAAGGCCTGATCGAGTGAGGGGTTCCATGGAGGAAGTTGCCGCACAGGAAGGGCCGCTAGGCGAATGAGGGGATCGACCAAAGGAATCGTACGCTCTATCCGCGCTGCAGAGGGCGTCTCCACCAGGGCCTGTTCTCCGTCAACCGGGCCGAGGTCCTCCAGGAGCACCCACAGGTTCTGGGCATCACCAGCCAGAATCTGGGGTACCGGCAGGTTCCGTTCACCCAGCCATTTCAGGACTTCGAGATCTCGTTTGACCACAGAGCGCCAAGGGCCGGGGTACCGACAGAGGATGGCAGTTCCTCCTTGTTCCAGGACAACCCGCCAGTATCGGCGGCAGGAGGCGTCACCAGTAATGGACTCCGAACTGCAGATCTGAAAGGCGCCAATGGAGGCTGGGATGTGAAGGGTATCAGTCATTCATCCTCGGATTCATCGAGTCGTAAAACCAGGGTACAAGATACAGGATCTTCGGGTGCGGGGAGCAGGGGCATGGCAAACAAAAACTGTGGTGCCGTGCCTTGCTACCATCGTGTCTGTGATCTCCATGGCAGGAGATTCGATCGTCGGAGAATACATGAATTTGATTGGCAAGACATCCGTTGAAATTGCCGAGTTGCTCAAGGGTGGCGGTGACCGGGATTTCCGAGGACAACAGGTCGCCGGATGGATCCACCAGCGTGATGCCCGGACCTTTGAAGAAATGTCCAATATTCCCAAGGTATTACGGAACCAATTGGCAAAGGAGTTTTTCCTGACCGAACCGGAAGTGCTCGAAAAGGCCTTCAGTGGTGACGGTTCAACCAAGTACCTCTTTGAGGTTGAAGGTGGGGCCACGTTCGAGGGTGTGTCGATGCCGGATGGCGGTAAGGCAACCTTGTGTCTTTCGTCCCAGACCGGATGTGCCGTTGGCTGTACCTTCTGTGTCACCGGTGCCCTGGGCGCAGGACGAAACCTCGGGCCTGAGGAAATGGTGGGCCAGTATCGCCTGATGCGACGGGATCTACCCGGTGAAGTCGAGAGAATCAATCTGGTCTTCATGGGCATGGGGGAACCTTTATTCAATACCACTCATCTCGGACAGGCCTTGGAGATCCTATTTGAGAGGGTCAGTCCGAAACGGATCACCATCTCGACCGCCGGGATCATTCCGGGGATACGGTGGATGGCGGCTCTTTCAAAGCGTCCCAAATTGGCGGTGTCGCTCAACGCCCCTGACCAACATCGCCGTCAGGAGATCATGCCAATCACCCGGCGCTACCCTCTCGATCAGTTGATGGCAAGTATTAGGGCCTTTCCGCTGGAACGGGGTCGCCGAATCACCTTTGAGTACGTCCTGATTCGGGATTTTAACGACTCAGTTGCAGATGCCGGGGCTGTGGCCCGATTGATCGCGGGTATTCCCTGCAAGATCAATATCATCCCCTTGAACGAAGACGCTACGCATTTTCCCGAGCTGCGGCAGCCGTCAAAAGAAGTGGTGGATGATTTTGCGGGGACGCTCAGGGATGCAGGTCGAGTCGTGACCGTTCGATGGTCCAAGGGCGCTGATGTAGCAGCAGCCTGCGGGCAGCTGAAAGGCAGGAACACAGCTGTATTGGCCCTTAAATAGAGCACCCCGGCAAAGAGATCTGAAAGAGGTCAAACCAGTCCGTGTTCTTGCCTATTGCGTTTCGCGCACCAAATAGGATCCTGCAGGGGAGAGGCCGTTGTGGGTTCCGGTACACTGCTCGCCGTAACCATGATTCGCCTCAGGAATCTCACCAAGACCTATGACGGACGCAGAATTCTGCGCGGGATCGACCTCCAGGTGGAGGCCGGTGAATTTCTGTTTCTGACCGGGGCCTCCGGGGCGGGGAAAAGCACCCTGTTGAAGCTCCTCTACGCGGCTGAAAGACCGACGGCGGGTGGAGCGTGGGTGGCAGGCCAGCGTGTTGACGAGTTATCCCGTCATAAGTTGGCGCTGCTTCGACGGAAGGTTGGGGTGATTTTTCAGGATTTTAAGCTTCTCCGCCACAAGACCGTGTTGGAAAACGTGACCTTTGTTCTCCGTTTCCAGGGGTTGGGTGCCAGGGACGCCCATCGGCGAGCGTACCAGGTCCTTAAACGCTTGGGGTTGCACCACCGCCAGTCTGCCCTGCCTGAAGTTCTGTCGGGGGGTGAGCAGCAACGTGTTGCGATCGCCAGGGCCCTGGCCTATCAGCCGCGCCTGATTCTGGCCGATGAACCGACGGGTAATCTTGACGCCGATCTGGCGGGGGAACTCCTGAGCCTGTTGTGTGACATCAATTATCAAGGGGCCACGATCATAGTGGCGACCCACGATCACTCCCTGTTGGAGGCGATGCCGGCCAGAACCCTTGTCCTGAATCAGGGGCTGATCGAATATGACGGAAGCTGGCCCCCATGATGAGGCACATCCTGGAAGAGGGATTGGCCCTTCTGCGCCGTCGTGGCGTCGTCAGTGTGATTCTGGCAATGTCCCTGACGGTTCCCATGGCGCTGGCCGGCTTCACGACGAGCATGGGTTTGTGGTCTCGGCCGCTGGTGGCTCTGGAGAGCCATGCCACAGTTGTCAGGGTTCTTCTCCATCCGAAAATGGATGTCTCTCAACGACAAGTTTGGATTGCCGAACAGGCCCGAATTCACCAGGATTGGCGCCTGTCTGAAATTGACAGGGAGACGCTGGAAAAGCGACTTCAGGTTTGGTTTCCCTATCTCGAGGACCTTCTTGAGGGTGAGCATGCGATCGAGTTGCCGACTCTGGTCGAGGTCGAGGCCGCGGATCCAGAGGAGGTCACTGCTTTGGCCGAGGGGCCGACCGTCATTGCCGTCGGACCAACATCATCCATCGACCGGATTCTCGGAGTGATGGCGCGAACGATGACCTGGCTCCTTGGCGGTATCAGTGTGATCTTGCTGGTGTCGGCGTTTCTTTTGGCGGCGACCTGGATCCACCTGGAGGTTTACCGCAATGCCGATGAGATCACGATCATGCGTCTGGTCGGAGCAACCGAAAGTGCGATTAGGGGCCCATTTGTAGTTGCCGCCCTGATACCAGGCATCTTTGCCGGTGTGGCCGCTTCGGTGGGTGCCTGGTGCCTGGTCCGCATGGTCGCGGTTGCGGTTGAAACGGTAGGACTCAGTCCTCCAGTTTTCCCTCCATGGTTGGTGGCAGTGGAAATTGGCGTGGGTGTGATTCTGCCGATCGTGGCTGCCCTGGTCACGATGGGTCGTCACGCGAGGGCTGGAGAGACGGACTGAAAAAAGGGCGCCCCGAAGGGCGCCTTAAAATCGGAGAAATAAGACTCACTGCTCGCGGAGTTTCTTGAGGTGTTCACGAAGGTCATTCGCCTCTTCAATCTCACCGATGGCTTCGAGTTCTTTGATCTGGAATTCAAGGGCCCGGAGTTTTTCTCCGTATGCAGCCTTTTCCTTGTCAGCCTCTACGTTCTTTGCAGCATCGGCTTTCTTTTTCTCGACGTCGCTGACCTTCCTCGGATTTCCGGCATTCTTGTAGGCCGTGATGGCTTCGTCGTATTTCTTGGTCTTGTCGTAGACGAAACCCATCTGATTGTGGACCTGGGTTCGCATTTTTCCGCTGACGCCGATCTTCAGGGCTTGTTTCAAATCGGTAATGGCAGAGTTGTATTGGCCCAGATTGGTGTTGCACTGGGAGTGGTAATAGTGCACCAGGGCGTTTTGGGGTTGTTTGGATCGAGCCCGATCAAACCAGCCGAGGGCCTTTTGGTAGTCCTTGGCGCCCAGTTGGGCCTCTCCGGCAAGGAGGAAGTTATCGAACGTGGGGGAGGCGCCCGCCAGTTTTTCGGCGATTGCTGCACCCTGAGAATAGTAGCTGTCCTTCTTTGAACCGGTGGCCCGTCGGCCGGCGGAGATCGCCGACTTGACCGCCGCCTCGCCCTTCTTCGAATCTGACGGTTTCAGCTCATAGGACTTTTTGAAGGCCGCGAAAGCCTTGCCGTGGTTTTCCTGTTTATTGTAGGCATAGCCCAGGGAGTAGAAGAGATCGGCGTTCTTCGGGGTGGCCTTGGTCTGGGCTTCCAGTACGGGTATGGCCTCTCCGGGGAATCCGGCTTTGATTGCCGCTTGGGCAAAGGCCGGGGCGTAACTCTGCTTGGCCCTGGCGTCCAGACTGCTGTAATTGACCTTCTTGAGGGTCAGATAGGCATCATTGGGCTGGTTGGCCTGGGCCAGAGTTTGGCCCAAGGCAATGGCATAGGTTGCATTGCCGGGATCCAATTCGGCGGCCTTCCGAAGACTGGCCAGGGCTTTGGACGTCTGCTTGTTTGCCCTTAAGGAGAGCCCCAATAGGTAGTGACTGCCGGCGTGGTCGGGGCTCTGCTCAACTACCTTTTGAAACCGTTGAACGGCGGTCGAATACTCTCGCGCCCTATAGGCCTCGAGGCCTTTGGTGTAATCCTGGTTATCCTCGGCTCCTACCGGAAGGACCATCGCGAGGAGCAGGACCCCGACGCTGAGTCTGATGCCGAGGCGAAATCCCAAATGAATCATGAACGTCTCCTTGAGGTTCAGGATGAACCTTCGTCTATTCCGCCGAGCAAGGGGCGAACCTGCTCGTCAAACATTGCTGCAACTTCAGCACCCTTGAGCAGTGATATGGCCTTGGAGTTCTGGGCGACCATTTCTCGGATGGCGCCAAGGTCTCGACCCAGTTCGATTGAGGTGCACGCGCCCGCATAATGCTTTTCAATGGTCTTTTCGCCGCCGGGACCAACGACATCGATGGCCACCGTACGAACTTTTTCTGCAAGACCCAGAAGAGTGATCGGGCTGAGTCCGACCTGAAAACCGCCGTCGTCCTGCCCCTCTTCCGGTTTCCTGAGGGCGACAAGCCCAGATGTGATCATTCCAAAGAGGAGTTTCGAGACATCGAAGGCTGACCACCGGAGGATGGTTGCTACCTGTTCAATCGAACGCTGCCCGTCAACATGGGTGACAAGAATCCATTCTTGAGGACTCAGCGTGACCTGATCCTGCCCTTCCCTGGCGGAAAAGAACGGTACAAGGTCAAGCGAGGGAATCCGGCGTGACAGGACTCTCCACTCATCCAGGCGCCGGGCAGCTTCCATCATCAAGTTGGCGTTGGAACTCTGCACGGTTACGTCGGTTGAGGTCTCTCCCGCTATAAATGAAAACTCTCCGGTAGACCAGATGGCCATCTCGTACACGGCCTGTTCTCCCCGGAGGTTTCCAATATTGGCGTCGGTAATCTGGCCATCTTTAAGAAAGATCTTCCCTTGGTCTACACCGTTGACCAGATGGAACGCTCCTGTCTTTCGGGACACGCTGACCAACTGGATCACGTCCGGGAGTGAGAGTTCTGAGAGTGAGCCTTGCAGAGCCATAGAGTTTCAGGGTCTCCTGTTCACTTTACTGCAGGTTGAACCGGACAGTCAGGATGTAAAGAACCTCGACTGGCTTCCCATTGAGTGTTGAGGCTTTGAAGGTCCACTTCTTGACGGCTGATTCTGCGGCTTCCGTTAAACCAAGGGGTAAGCCCCTGAGCACGTTGACGTTGGTCACTTTCCCGCTCTTGCCGATGGTGCATTCCAAAACAACCACACCCTGGATGCGGGCTCGACGTGCCGCTTCAGGATAGAGGGGGTTGGGTCCGCTGAGCCGTTCCGGCTCCGTGATATTGCCCCCGACAACAAACCTGACCGGTCCCTCCGGCTCGGGTGCTGGAGGCGCGTCAGGAACCCCGAGGATCAGGCTATCGTCTGCGACAAAATCCAAATCCTCGTCTGGATCTTCCTCACGAATCGGCTCCGGCTCGTCCGGCGTCGGATCGGGGATCGGAACCTTCTTGATTTTGGGTTTGGGAATCTGCTGCAGCTCCTGCTTCGGGGGCTGCTTGAACTTGACCTGTTTGACCACGTAGATCTTGGTTTTCTTCTGGTCGTGGTCACCGGCGTCGTCGCCCCAGACCAGGAAATTCCAATTCATAATGAAGAACACCGCATGCAGGACCATAGCGCTGATAAATGCGATTCGAGCAAGCTTCGAATCCTGCGCTTCCTCCATCGCGATCATTTCCATCACGGTCTGGGGAACTTGGTCTTCCTTTATTGCTGCGGGCTTGGGAGTCTCATTCATCCTTCACCCCCGATCACTGAGCTACGCCCAGCATGGTCCAGATATTACTGATCTCACGCTGGGTCGGAATTGAAATGGTTTCGATCTTGATCCCACCGTCTTCTATAGGAGTTCTCAAGATGTCGAATACATAGATCATATTGCCGTAAGTTGCGTCGGGATCGGTCCGCAGAATCACCGGTTTCTTTGGGTTCTCGCGGAGTGTCTCCATAATATAAGGCAGCAGCTTATCGGCGATCTGTTCTTTGGCCATTGGGTTTCCGTCGAGCTGGAGGTCTCCCCCAGGCTGAACGAACACATCGATCGAGTCCTCTTGTTTGATTTCAGGTGTCTCGTTGTTGTCTTCGGGAAGAGCGAAATCCAACCCTCGAGTCGCAGAGAACACCGACGTGACCATAAAATAAATGATCAGGAGGAACGAGATATCGGCCATGGAGCCGGTGAAGATCTCGGATTCGATCTCCCGTTTTTTAATATTGATGACTCCCATGATCGCCCCCGTCAGCCGTCGACGGTCTTCTGGTCTGAGAGCAGGAAGATGACTTTGACCTTCGACTGCTTCAGAGCATCGAGAACCGCGTCGACCTTTTGGTAGTGCACATCCGCGTCAGCCTTGATAATGAACTCCTTGGCGGGGTCCTGCGCAACCACTGTGGAGGCAAAAGTGATGACCTCCTCATTGGTGCTGACCGGCAAGGACATTTCCTCACCAGTAGAAACCCTGACCACTTCACCCTGGTCAGGGGAAGAGATTGAGATCACTGCGGCTTTCTTCGGTATATTCTTGCGCACCCAGGTTTCGGGAAGGTCGACCTGAGTTCGATCGACCTCGGTGTTGTAGGTCAACACGAAGAAGACGATCAGCAGAAAAACAATATCTGCCATCGACGCCGTGAAGATCTCACCGCCGCTCTTCTTCTGTCTACCGCGTATGACTGCCATCGCGGCCTCCCTTCCTTCGTATCACGCTTACGCCTGGGGCGCGTCGGTGCCCTGACTGTACCGCTGGCTGTCCATCTCGATGAAGGTTTCCATCAACATGTTGGTAGCGGTTTCGATGTCACGCACGAAGCGGGTGATCTTGGTGTTGTACCAGTTGTAAGCCAACTGGGCCGGAATGGCGACGATCAGGCCGGTTGCGGTTGTGATCAACGCTTCCGAGATGCCGGATGCAACGGCGCCGGGGTTGGTCAGTCCTTCGGACGCCAGGGTCGCGAAGCTCTTGATCATGCCGGTGACGGTCCCAAGGAAGCCCAACATTGGGGCGACGTTTGCCGTCGTGGCTAATACGCCCATGCGACGCTCAAGCCTGTCCAGCTCGTACATGGCGGCGTTTTCGATGGTCTTTTCGATGTCTTCACGAGTGTGACCGAAGCGCAGGAGGCCAGCCTTCATCACCGATGCCACCGGTCCGCGGCTTTGTTCGCAGACCTTGATTGCTTCTTTGACATTCCGGTTGACCAGAAGAGCCTTGCGGATTTTAGTCAGGAACTCGTTGACGTTGATCTTCGCTTTCGTAAAGACGATGTATCTCTCAATGATAAATGTCAGTGCCAGGAGCGAGAAAAAGAGAAGGGGCCACATCATGGGTCCACCCTGGCGGAAATAGGTTGCGAGCGTTCCAAACTGCACGATCTTCCTCCTATAAGTTACGAGTTTTCGGATCTGGGCCGGCCCCAGAAATATCCAAAGTCCAATTGTGACCTATTCCGGCGGGAGTCACAAGAGTGTTTCCGTCGGAATGGATCGATTTTTGTTGATCCACCCCTTTCATAAGAAAGGCAGGGAATCCTAGCATGAGGATTTTCAAAGCGTCAAGGTTCACGTTCCGAATGCCAAGTTCCAAATATACAGGTATCAAGTATCAAGTATCAAGTTTCGAATATCAAGTATTCAGCCGAGTTCATATCCCCTGCCTGGGACGGTGATGGATGTGAGTCAGAGCAATGGCCATTGCGTCCGCAGCATCGTGGGGCGGCGCCTTGCTGAGGCCGAGAAGACGGCTGACCATGAACGCGATCTGTGATTTCTCTGCCCGTCCGTGACCGACGATTGACTTTTTGACCTCGGCCGGGGTGTAGTCGGTGACGCCGATCTTGGCTGATCCCAGAACCGAAAGAATCACCCCTCGAGCCTCGGCCAGGACAAACGTCGACCGTGGATTGCGCCCGGTAAACGGTGTCTCGACGGCCGCCTGGTCAGGATTTTGCCCCTCGACGATCTTAGCCAGCCGTTGGGCGAGATCGGCCAAACGGGTCGAACGGTCATCGCCTTTCGGCCTGATGACTCCAAAGTCGTGCAGTTGATACCGGTTGCCCTCGACGGTCACCACCGCCCACCCTGTGGCGGCTGACCCGGGATCAATGCCAATGACTCGGGACGTCAGAGTAACTCCAGAATCGCTTCGTCAATGTCGAAGTTGGCCCAGGCGTTTTGAACATCATCTTGATCGTCAAAGGCCTCCATTAAGCGGATCATCTGCTGGGCCTTCTTACCTTCGAGCTCGACGGTAGTCGATGGCTCCATGTCGAATTGCGCGGCCTCAATTGAAACGCCGCCGGTCTCCAACGTCTCCTTGACCTGATGGAGTTCGTCCGGCGCCGTGAAAATCCGGAAGTACTCGCTATCCTCGGTGTCGAGATCTTCGGCGCCGGCCTCCAGAGCTTGTTCCAGTAACCAATCCTCGTCGATATCGTCGGTGCGAGCCACCAGGATCAGACCCTTGCGGGTGAAAAGCCAACCTACACTTCCGTTTTCCCCAAGGTTTCCGTTGTGTTTTGAGAAGAGGTGGCGGATCTCCGGAACGGTTCGATTTCGGTTGTCCGTCAGGCATTCGAGCATCACGGCAACCCCGCCTGGGCCATATCCCTCGAACCGAACCTCTTCGTAATGAACTCCGGGAAGCTCCCCTGTGCCGCGCTGGATCGCCCGGCTCATGTTGTCGCCTGGCATGTTTGCGCTCTTGGCCGCCGCGACCGCGGCCCGAAGGCGCGGATTGCTTTCGACATCACCGCCTCCAGCCCGGGCAGCGACGGTGATCTCGCGAATAATTTTGGTGAAGATCTTGGCCCGCTTGGCATCAGCCCGGCCCTTCTTGTGCTTGATGGTGCTCCATTTGCTGTGGCCCGACATAGTGCCTCCGTAGCCCGGCAGGGTCTCTTTTTTTCGCTCAATTACCTTCAATGAACTGAGCTGTCCTTGACAATAGCGTGTTGTCGTCCCGTTGTCGAAGTTAGTCGACTTGGGACAAAAAATGAATTTCCAGGTGCTGTGCGGTTGACTTCGTGGGCGGCTCGAACATAATAAACGTGGACTCTTCACTTAGTCTGCTACTGGAGGATTATGACAGTCCAACAACTGAGGATGGTGAAATGAGCGCAAATATTCTTCTTATCGAGTACGAACCGCGGTATGTGGAGCGAGTTCAAAAGGCCCTGAGCGGCCCGGATTACGTTGTGGAGGTTGCCGGCGATATCGATGCGGCCGTCAATGTTTGTGCGGCGTTTGAACCCCGCGCGGTCATCATGACCTCCGTATTGCCGGGGATCAAGATCGAAGATGCCATCACCCAGTTGAGGGCCCGCGCCGGTTTACGAACGACGCCGATTTTGGTTCTGATGTCCGGCTACAAAGGTAAGGACTCCAAGGTGGATGCCGCGCGATATGCGGCTCAGGACATTTTGGCAAGGCCGTTCACGGGAGACGCGCTGTTCAAGTGCCTCGAGGTGATGTTGAATGAAGCATCCGACCCGGTGGCCACCCAGGCGATTCCGCAGGATATGCTCGAGGCGCTTCGGCGGAACGCCGGCGCAGAAGATGAGAGTTTTACCTCGGACGAGTTGTTCGGCGATATCCTCTCCGATGTCGAAAGTATTGATCTTTCAAAGAAAGTTCGGTCCGAGGACGTTCCTGCCGAGAAAACTGGTGGCGCCAAAGTCGATGATGTGTTGGCCGGGTTGGTGGAGAAGAAACAAGAGTCCCGTCCTGCCAAACCAGCCACAAAAACTTCGGAAACCGACGTTGACGCCATTCTGTCGCAAACGCTGGCCGGCATGGACGTTCAACCCCTTCGCAAGGCAAAGAAAAGCAAGCCCACGGTAGCGCCCAAGGCTCCAGCGGTTTCGTCGCCCCCTGAGCCCAAACCCACCGCGGCGTCGCTGGCATCTCCTGATACTCGGAAGAGCACAGAGGCATCGAAGTCGACGCAGGGGGATGATATTCAATTTGGTCAGTACATCCTCAAGGAGCACATCGCTACCGGTGGAATGGCCGAGGTGTTCAAGGCGCGGATGATGGGCATGGAGGGCTTCCAAAAGACGGTTGCCATCAAGCGAATTCTGCCGCATCTGACGGACAACGACGAGTTCGTCACCATGTTTATCGACGAAGCCAAACTGGCCGCCCAGTTAAACCACAACAACATCATCCACATCTACGATCTCGGTAAGATCGATCGGTCCTACTACATTGCGATGGAGTACATCGAGGGACAGGATTTACGGTCCCTGTTGAAGAAATGTAGAGATCGTGAGGACCATCCTCCGATTCCGATCTCACTCCACATCGCGACAATGTTGGCCTCGGCGCTGGACTATGCCCATCGAAAGCAGGATTTCGAGGACCGGGACCTCGGGCTCGTTCACCGGGACGTGTCGCCACAAAACGTACTGATCTCCAAAGACGGTGACATCAAGCTCTGCGATTTCGGGATTGCAAAGGCGGCGTCAAAGGCATCCCATACGCGCGCCGGCGCTCTCAAGGGCAAGCTGCAATACATGTCGCCGGAGCAGGCTTGGGGCAAGAGTATTGACCACCGGTCGGACATCTTCTCCCTGGGACTGGTGTTGTACGAGATGTTGACTGGTACGAAGGTCTTTGCCGGTGATTCTGAACTCTCTATTCTCGAGCAGGTTCGAAATCCCAAGGTGGCAGCGCCCTCTGACTTCAACTCGGATGTTCCGGAAGATGTCGAGAAGGTTGTTCTCAAGGCTCTCGAATCCGATCCCGGAGATCGCTATCAATCGGCTCGTGAGTTTCAAAGTGACCTCGAGGAGGTCATGCGGAAATACGGATGGACGGTTGACCCGGCGGCATTGGCTCGGTTCATGAGGGAATTGGCCAAGGACAAGAAATTCACGCAGATTCCCGGGCGGAAGGTTTCGACGAAGAAAACTGCCAAGGCGAAGAAATCCGCCGTGGCGACTCCGCCTGTTAAGCCGCTTCCGGCGGCTCCCCCGGCTGAACCGAAGCCTCTTGAAACACTGCCCAAGGACGGTGCCGAGCCGGTTGCCGTAGAGGAGGCAGCTGCCGTTGCCGGCGCCTCAGGCGGCGGCGAGTCATTCCCTATGAAATGGCTCTTGATCAGCGTCGCAGCATTGGTGATCGTTGTTGGTGGCCTCTGGGTGGTGATGAGTGGCGGAGGCTCGGAGAGTCCACCCCAAAAGGATAATTCTCCGGCAGTTGCCGCGGTTGAAACCCCAACGGTGGCGCCCGGACTGATGACAGAAGAAGAGATGGTGGCGGCCGCCGCACAGGCAGCGGCGGAGATGGTCGAGGAGAAGAGCCAAGAGATGCGGGACCGCCTCGAAGATGAGTTCCCGACGCCGACCCCAATTCCCCCGACGCCGACGCCTGCACCTACACCGACGCCCGAGCCTACGCCCGAGCCGACCCCCACCGCGGTACCGGCAGCACCCGCGGCAACGCCGACTCCGATTCCACCGACCCCTACTCCGACTCCGATCCCCCCGACGCCAACGCCAACGGTTCAGGAGGGAGACATTGTCAAACCGGGTGGGCCAGGAGTGATTTTGCCCACGATCATCAACAGGGTTACCCCCAGCTATCCGAAAATGGCACTCAAGATGCGGTCGGAAGGAACCGTGACCCTGGAGATCCTGATTGGAGCTACCGGGACCATTGAGCAGGTCAAGATACTGAATTGCAGTCGGACAGGTGTCGGTTTCGAAAAGGCTGCCGAAGATGCGGTGTGGAAGTGGACGTACAAGCCCGCAACCAAGAATGGCGTAAAAGTTCAAATGTGGATTCCAGTTCGAATTCCGTTCAGTGTTCGTTAGATTATTTTTGAAATAGGAGGAGGAACGATGACCCTTTCAGACGGCCAGAAGAGGCTTTACGAAGATGTGTTGCAACAAGAGAAGAAGCAAATCGAAGATTTTGAAGCCCAGATTCAAGAAGAATTGGCGGCAGTAAAAGCAAAAATTTCAGATCTCCAGGGCGCCCAGAAAGCGGCGCATCAGATGTATGATGCTGCCTGTCAGCGCCTGGGGATTCCCAATGAATTTGAGGATGAAGGTTCCCAGGATTGAGGGAACGATCCGCCGATTCAAGCCCCGGCTCAGCCGGGGTTTGATTGTGTCGCTACCAGAACTGGGACGACCGGGTGATGGGACGGAGTGAAGAATGAAAAAAGGACAGGGGGTCCCCCGGGGCCTATGGGTCAAGTGCGAACGATGCGGGGCAATTCTTTACCACAAAGAGGCGACCGCGAATTTGCATGTCTGTCCGAAATGTGACTATCACTTCAAAATGTCGGCCCACGAGCGCCTGGGTTCCCTCTTTGACGGCGGTCGGTATAAGACCCTGTTCAATCGCATTCGATCGACCGATCCGCTGGAGTTCAAGGACTCGAAGGAATACAAAGAGAGAATCAAGGTCTATCAGAAGAAGATTGGTCCGCAGGATGCGGTCGTTGTCGGCCAAGGCGAGATCGATCGGGGGCTGACCGTTGTTGCTGCCATGGAGTACGGCTTCATGGGCGGGTCAATGGGTTCTGCGGTTGGCGAAAAGATAGCGCTCGCAGGCGAGCGGTGTCTGAATCGTCGGCTGCCGCTAGTGATCATTGCGTGTTCCGGTGGCGCCAGAATGCAGGAGGGGATTCTCTCCCTGATGCAGATGGCAAAGATATCTGCGGTCCTGGCACGGATGCGAGAGAAAAGGCTGGCCTTCATCTCGGTCTTGACCGATCCTACGACCGGCGGCGTCACGGCTAGCTTCGCGATGCAGGGCGACCTTAACATCGCCGAACCGGCTTCATTGATTGGGTTTGCCGGCCCCCGGGTGATCGAGCAGACTATCCGGCAGACCCTGCCGGATGGTTTCCAACGCTCCGAGTTCCTCCTGGAACACGGCATGCTCGATCGGATCGTTCATCGCCACGAGCTGAAGTCGACCCTCGCCACATGCCTGGGTTACTTCCGGTAGCGCCAGGAGGCTGTCGGGCATTGACGGTGGATGAATTTTGGAGGATCGGGAAGCGCCATTTGGGGTGCATTCGAGATGCCGCATTTCCCGTACGGGCCGAGGGTGCAACGAGAAAGGGCATTTTCGACACTCGAAGGGCGCCGCTGATTCAATGGCCTACACCCTCCTAGCAAATCGGAAACCTGGGCGGATTCGGCCTGGCCTCGATCGATTGACCGAAGCGCTACAGCACCTTGGGAACCCCCAGAATACATTTTCATCGACGCTGCTGGTTGGAACCAACGGCAAGGGATCGACCGCGGCGATGTTGGAGAGAATCCTGTGTGCCGGCGGAGTCAAAACCGGGTTGACGACCTCGCCCCATCTCGTTCGGGTCCATGAGCGAATTCGGGTTGACGGGTGTGAGATCGGGGACGGTGGCCTGGCGGATATTCTCAAAAAACTAGAGGCTTTCCCGGACCTGACCTTCTTCGAAACGCTGACTGCCGCCGCCTTTATGCACTTTGCAGATTCTGGCATTGAAGTCGCCGTACTCGAGGCGGGTATGGGTGGTCGCTGGGATGCCTCACGGGCTGCCTGTAGCGCCATCGTCGGATTGACCAATGTCGGTTCGGACCACAGCCGGTGGTTGGGTGATCGGCCGGAGGCGAGAGCGGACGACAAAGGCGCGGCATTGGCCGCTGCAGATATTGGAATCTATGGGCCTCAGGTGGACCGATGGGTTATCAAGCAATTGGCCCTGCCCGGAGCGAGAGATGCGTCTTCGTTCGTGAAGGTCCGGTCGGGCGCCGGCAGCGGGAGGGTTGAAGCACGGTGGCCCGACTCTGATTGGACTCCACTGATCCTGCCGTTGCAAGGAGAGCATCAACGGGCCAACCTGCATCTTGCGCTGGCGATGGCCGAGGCCTGCCTGGAACTGGGTTGGATTGGCCCGATGAAGCCGGAGATTGTCGCCGAAGCGCTCCGTGGCACCTACTGGCCTGGCCGGTTGTCCCAAACCTGGATTGGAGGACGAACGGTGCTCCTGGATGGGGCGCACAATCTTGAAGCGTGCGAGAGCCTGGCGGCATTCCTCAAAGAGCAATCCGTCCGGTACAACCTGGTCTTTACCTGTCTTGACGACAAGCCCGTTGGAGCGATGGCCGATATCCTTCGGCCGATCGTAGGTGATGTCGCCGTTTGTCCCCTGAAGGAACCAAGGGCTCTGCCGGTCGAGGCTCTCCTTGAGTTCTTTCCGGGCGCCATCGCTGCATCGGATCCTGAAAATGCAGTGGCCATACTGGGCGATCCTGTCCTTGCGGCGGGCAGTCTACGGTTGGTTGGAGCACTTCTGGAGGTCGCGGGCCAAAGGACTGAGCTGATCCAGAAGGAACAAAAACACAGTTGAACCGCGAAGAACCCAGCGCGGCTTCTTGGCCGCAACCAAAGCGGAAAGGCGCGACCCCAGGGTCCTATTAATCACTGGTCGGCTGAGAGAAGTGTTTTAACGCAAAGACGCAATGGCGCAAAGATCTTTGCCCGACGGCACCTCTATCGAGCCCGGCAACCGCGGACTACGTCCGCTCTCGGCAGGAAGAGAAACGATCTCCATGAGCCAGCTCATGTCACCCATTTCTTCCCTGCCTCAGCACGCTCTGCGTGCCGCCGGGCTCTCTTCAGACGCCGTCCCCGGCCCAGGCCAACAAGGTACCCTTAGCCCGTACTTCTCACCGGTTTTCGAAGCGAAAGGCGCGAAACGCAATGAGATTCGGTGATCTCGCAAGATGAGGGAGCGAAGGCATACTTGCGGTACGTCGAGCGAGCGAATCGAGAAAACGCCGAAGGTCGGTGTGGTTCGCGCCTTGCAGCCGGACACTGGTGAGAAGTGCGGGTTAGAAGGGTCCGCCGAAAGGGCGAAGCCCGCAGCCGAAAGGGAGGCGATGGGCGAGGAAAGCTTGCTTCCCGAATCTTGTATCCTTGGATCGCTGTTCAATGAGGGAGGTTCGTTGACTCATGGTATGGGATACGTTTGAGATTCGTGATAGGCGGCACCTTGAGAACGACGAGGGTCAGCGGCTGGCTCCGTGGGCGATTCCTTCGGTCGAAGCAGTGCGTTCCGGGGTTGAGGATCTTGATGATTTGCTCCGTCCGGCCTTTCAAAGGGATCGTGACCGGATCATCCACTCCCGGGCCTTTCGCCGCCTGAAACACAAGACCCAGGTCTTCGTTCCCCACCTGGAGGATCATCCCAGGACCCGCCTGACCCACACCCTGGAGGTGGCGCAGGCGGGCCGGACCATCGCAAGGGCGCTCGCGCTGAACGAAGACCTCGTCGAGGCGATTGCTCTGGGGCATGATCTCGGCCACACCGCCTTCGGCCATACCGGGGAGACGGTGTTGAAGGAAATCCTCGCGGGCGAGGTGTCTGAGGTGTCTCTGTCCTCCGAGGTCGTGGCTGCTGCCGGAACTTTCAAGCACAACTACCATTCACTGCGAGTGGTCGATCTTCTGGAGCGCCGGTATGACCATCCGGGGTTGGGCCTCACCGACCAGGTGCGGGAAGGCATCCTCAAGCACACTTCGTGGAGCGAGGACTTCGCTTTTCCCTTGCCCAACCCGGAGGGTCTTGCCCTTGCAGACGCCTGCCATTTTGAAGGACAGACCGTGGCGGTAGCCGACGAGATCGCCCAACAGACTCACGATCTTGAGGATGGCCTCAGGGCGGGCTCGGTTCGGCTCGATGAGGTGGAGGGGTTGGAAATAGCCCAGGTTGTCATCGAGGGACTGGGCTCGGAGTACCAAAACGAAGACCGCCGATGGCTGCGCCAGAATCTCTTGATCCGAGGCATGATCAGTCTCTTCGTCACAGACGTCATCAAGAACTCGGCGGCGATGTTGCGTTTGTTGGCGGCACGACACAGGTTCTCCGATCGCCGGTCGTTCCGCGAAGCGAAGCCGTCCATTCCACGAGCGGCAGTATGGTTTTCAGACGATGTTCATCGGCTCTTCATTGAACTCAAGGCCTTCATCTACCGATTCATCATCAACCACCCTCAGGTTAACCGACAGGACTGGAGGGCACGCAAGGTGCTGACGGCCCTCTTTCGTGCCTTCTGGCTCAATCCCCGGACCCTGCCTTCATACGTATTGTTACGCGCTCGGGATGAGCTGGATTTCCCCTATCTCCGAGAGGTACCGCTGGGTATGGTTGCGAAGGAGGTTCGCGATCGTTACCATGCGTCGCCGGGCTTCGTCCGCCTCGTCGTGGATCACCTTGCGGGCATGAGCGACCGTTTTGCCCTTGAGGAATACCGTTCCCTCGAGCAGCCGACGCCCGATCAGAGTTTCCCTGGAGGTTTGCGATGATCCTGATCGCTTCGGACCATGCGGCATTTGATCTCAAACAACATCTGGTGCATTTTCTCAAGGAGATCCACCATGAAATCATCGACCTCGGCGCCGACAGCGTGGAATCGGTCGACTATCCCGACTTCGCTCATCGATTGGCCGAGGGCGTCATTCGGGGCGATGCGGTCCAGGGCATCTTGATTTGCGGGACGGGCCTGGGGATGAGCATGTCGGCCAACAGGCACGCCGGAATTCGGGCGGCTCTCTGCCACGACGCCTACACTGCAGCGATGGCACGTCGTCACAATGACGCCAATGTTCTGTGCTTGGGAGCGCGGGTCTTGGGCGTCGGAGTGGCCGAGCAGGTCGTTCGGGTATTCCTGAGCACGCCATTCGAGGGCGGCCGGCACCAGCGGCGCGTCGACAAGATCGAGATATGAACCGGACTCGAGCCTGAAGACGACTCGACCAAAGGGAGACATCATGACCGAATGTAATAGAGCTGATTTTTTTGAAATGCACAACGCCTGTGTTGCGGCAAGTGATCCGGCAGTCGCCGAGGCCCTGGAGGCCGAGCGATATCGGCAAAACGAAGGTCTCGAGCTGATCGCCTCGGAGAATTTTGTCAGCCTGGGTGTCATGGCGGCGATGGGTTCGGTCATGACCAACAAATACGCCGAAGGCTATCCCGGCAAGCGATACTACGGAGGATGCAAGCATGTTGATGTTGCCGAAGACCTCGCGCGGGATCGGGCCAAAGAGCTCTTCGGCGCCGATCACGCCAATGTGCAACCCCATTCCGGCGCCCAGGCCAACATGGGCGTCTACCTGGCCGTGATGAAGCCTGGTGACACCCTCCTGGGCATGGATCTGAACCATGGCGGCCATCTGACCCACGGTCACCCCTTGAATTTCTCCGGGATCGAGTACAACGTCGTCGCCTACGGAGTCGACAAGGAGACCGAGACGATCGACTATGACATCTTGCGTACGTTGGCCCTCGAACACAGGCCGCGCCTGATCGTCTGCGGCGCCTCTGCCTATCCGCGCATCATCGATTTTGAACGCATGCGAGCCATTGCCGACGAGGCCGGTTCGTTGTTGTTGGCCGATATGGCCCACATTGCCGGCCTAGTGGCCACGGGGCTTCATCCCTCACCGGTGCCCCACTGCCACTTCGTCACCACGACGACCCACAAGACCCTGCGGGGTCCCCGGGGCGGCATGATCTTGTGTACCGAGGAGTGGGCTGCGGCGATCGACAAGGCAGTTTTCCCCGGCCTGCAGGGTGGACCGTTGATGCACGTGATCGCCGCCAAGGCGGTGGCCTTCGCCGAGGCCCTCGAACCAGAGTGGAAGGACTATCAGCAAAAAGTAATCGAAAACTCAGCTGCCCTGTGCGCGGCCGTCAAAGCCAAGGGCTGGCGCATTGTCTCCGGGGGGACCGATAACCACCTCTTCCTGATCGATCTGGGCGCCGACTTCATTTCCGGCAAGAAGGCTGAGCGCTGGCTTGGTCTGGCGGACATCACCGTCAACAAGAACACCGTGCCCTTCGACACCCGCAAACCCTACATCGCTACGGGCCTGCGCATCGGCACCGCGGCCATCACTTCAAGGGGTATGGGCATTACCGAGATGGAGATCATTGCCACCCTGATTGACCGCGTCTTGAGAGCCGACGAAGATAAAGAAAATCAGGTCAAACTCGACGCCTTCCATGCAGAGATGGAGGCCGTCAAGGCCGAGGTGTATGCACTTACGGCGAAGTTTCCGTTGTATTAGAGGCCAGGTTGGGCTTCCAGTCCGTGATAAAATGAACCGATGTTACAACTGGTCGATCGTTCAATGCTTTTTCCCTGATGCTGAAGGACTTGGGCCGCCATGATTGATCGTCCCGAGATCAGCGTCATCGTTCCGGTCTTCAACGAAGAGAACAATATTCCCTCCCTCTACGATGAGTTGACCACGGTTCTCGAGAGTCTCGACAAGCGCTGGGAAGTGGTGGCGGTGGACGACGGGAGCACCGACGCATCATTCGCTCGTTTGGCTGAGGTTCACCATGGCGACCCTCGATGGCGGATCATCAGATTTCGTCGTAACTTTGGGCAAACTGCAGCCTTCTCAGCCGGTTTCGAGCAGGCGCGGGCGCCAATTGTGGTGACCATGGATGCGGATCTTCAAAACGACCCCAAAGACATCCCGCGGTTCCTGCAACGTCTTGACGAGGGCTTCGACATCGTCAGCGGCTGGCGCGTCAAGCGAAAAGGGGGGTTCTTTTCAAGGCGATTGCCGAGTTTCGTCGCCAACCGCCTGATCTCGTCAAGCACCGGGGTTGTGCTTCACGACTACGGCTGTTCCCTCAAGGCGTATCGAAGTGAGCTCTTGGAGCATATTCACCTGTACGGCGAGCTCCACCGTTTCATTCCCGCCATCGCAAGCCAGTATGGTGCTCGAATCACGGAGATCGAGGTCAATGACCGAGAGCGCCGACACCACACCAGCAAGTACGGCCTTGGGCGCACACTGCCGGTTCTGCTCGACCTCCTGACGGTCTATTTTCTCTTGAGCTTCGGGTCTCGTCCCCTTCGGTTTTTTGGGGGCGCTGGGTTTATTTTGGGGGCCGTCGGCATCGTCACCAACGTCTATCTCAGTGTACTCAAACTGGGCTTCGGCGAAGCGATCGGCAATCGTCCACTGCTCCTTTTTGGCCTGTTGATGACGATTGTCGGCGTCCAGTTGATCGCCATGGGTTTGCTGGCTGAACTCGTGATGCGGGTTTACTACGAGGGCAGTTCAAGAACAACCTACGCGATTCGGGAAGTCCTTGAGGATCAGTAATGAGCGACAGAAATGAGCGTGAGGTTGAGCTTCACCGGGCCTTGGCCGCAGAGTACTCGACCCGTTATGGCGCCGACTTTGCTCGGGAGTATCAGGTTCACTGGAATAAAAAGCTGATCGACCTGCTGCCGGAGGGTGGTCGCTCGGTCCTCGATATCGGTTGCGGCACCGGGGTTTTTCTCGGTGAGCTGGTGACACGGTTTCCTGAGGTCACCGGCCTCGACCTTTCGCTGGATATGCTCGAGGCAGTTCCTGAGGCGGTGGCTCGTCGGTGCCATTTGTTATGTGGCCCAATCGAAAGTGCAGACCTTCCGCCTGGCATCTTCGACGCTGTCGTTTGCCGTGGTGTGCTGCACCATGTGGCGGATCTTGAGACCACGCTGCTGAAAATTTTCAGTCTGCTCCGTCCTGGTGGTGTCTTGGTCTTTTCTGAGCCCTGTAACGACAGTCTTTTGCTGCGATTTCCGCGCTGGTATTGGCGCTCTTTTTCCGACCGCTTTGACCGTGACCACTTTGCCCTCGGCTCGGGATTGCTCAACCGGGCGTTAGGGCACGCGGGCTTTCAGGTCACCGCACGGCACAAGTTTGGTTTTGTGGCCTTTCCTCTGTGTTCGTTGTCCGACATTCTCCCGGTGATGTGCTACCTGCCCGCTGCTCTGAGCCTGGCCAGGGGATTGATCAAATTCGATGAGCTTTGCGCCAAAATTCCGGGTGTTCGAAACGAATCGTGGCACGTCATCTACCGTGCCGAGCGTCCGCAACCAA
>Ga0164318_10000782_pt1 | contig 26043 bp, 17 predicted proteins | sample GuaBasSedimGuay9_FD_113734 | JGI IMG/M metagenome (GOLD analysis project Ga0164318, IMG submission 113734) | Subseafloor sediment microbial communities from Guaymas Basin, Gulf of California, Mexico - Guay9, Core 4571-4, 0-3 cm | ecosystem: Environmental > Aquatic > Marine > Hydrothermal vents...
CGCCCTTTCGCAACTTCGCTAACATCACGCTTCGATACAATGCTCCTGCCGTCGCATCAGCGTGACCACGCGCCATTTCGCGCCTTCGCGGTTAATTCTTCCTCAGCGCCTTCGCGCCTTCGCGGTTCACTCTCCTCTCCCCCCGCGAATCCCCCATAAGTAACAGGACAAAGTACTAACAGATCCACTGCTAAAGCTTAAGCATTGTTTGCACATAAGGGGTAATGCCCGAAAAGAAAAACTCCACGGCAATTACCATTACAATCAGCCCCATGAGCTTGGTTAAAATCTTAATTCCCTGCTCACCCACAAACTTCATAATACCGGAGGCACCCAGCAACGAAACCAAAATTACCAATGTAACCAATAAAATGGCAACTACCACCATCAACTTTGATGAGTAATCGGAGGCATCGCCCATTAACACAATGGCGTTGGTAATTGCGCCGGGACCGGCAATCATGGGAATTCCCAACGGGGTGATAGAGATGTCATCTACATATTTCTCCACTTCATCCTCATCAATTTTTATACGCGAAAGGCGGGCATTAAGCATATCGTAACCGACAATAAAAAAGATAACTCCTCCAACGACTTTTAAGCCCGCTACCGAAATACCGAAAAAGTCGAAAAGATACTTACCGGCAAAAGCGAATATAAGCAGGGTAAAAGTAGCTGTAACAACCGCCTTAACTGCCGTTTGATTTCGCTGCTTCCTTGTCAGCGAAGAGGTCATGGTAAGATATACCGGCATAATGCCCAATGGATTCATCAAGGTAAAAAACGAGGTAAAATAGAGCAGAATGACAGTTAATTGATCCATAACTTTGTATTAATAACAATAATCAAATTACAAATACCAAATAAATTCCAATATCAAATATATCAATTACCAAAACCTCATAAACAAGGCAGTCAGGTTATTTATAATTCACTGATTTTCTGTTCTACCACTTCCATAATAGCGTTACGACACTCGCGGGTCTGATTCATTACCTGTTCGGCTTTTTTTAATAATGAAGCGGTAAATTCGGTATCCTTAATTCCGGCGGCATTAATCTTAACATTAAGGTAAGCTCCTTCAACGGCAGTTAACGCACACAAAGCACCAACACCGGCATCCGAAACCGAATTCGGGTTACCGTTTTCAGCCATGGCACGCATTACGTTAATCGATTCGTAAGATGTTTGCATTACTTTAAACGGAACTTCCATGGCATATTTTGAGGCCTCTTCGATGGCTCTGGCACGGGCAGCTTTTTCTTCATCGGTTTTCTTTGGCAAGCCGAAAGCATCCATAATTTTATTGAAGGCGTTGGTATCTTCGTCAACCAACCTCAGCAACTCATCTTTAAATTTTTGTCCCCTGGCAGCCACTTCGCTAAACTCTTCCCAGCGGTCGTCCCAACCCCGTTTGTGAGCTGACAGGTTGGCCACCATGGTTCCCAGCGAAACACCCAATGCCCCAACGTAAGCCGAGATAGACCCACCACCCGGAGCCGGTGACTCGGAAGCCGTTTCATTGGCAAACCCCTCCACCGTCATATCGACAAGTTTCTTTTCGTTGCCATCTTCTAACAAAAATTCAATAATTTTCTCTTTGGGATTAAAAGGCTTTAAATCGTCAAGCCCCATCGACTTAATAGCAATTTTAAGCAGTTCATCGCGATCAACCCCTACCGAACGTTTTTGTTTACGCAGAAAATAGCGGCCTGCCTCCAGCATAGCTTCCAACGGTATCAATCCAACCAACTCGGAACCAGTAACACGAATACCGCGGGCATCAGCTTTTTTACAAACTTCATCAAAAGCCACGTGAACAGGAGTAATAGAAATATTGGTCAGGTTCATCGATATCTGGGCAACACCATACTCTTCAATAAACCAACCAATGGCTTTAGTGGCTTTTAACGAGCCGGGGATATTTACCGGATTACCCTTTTCATCTTTCACTATTTTACCGGTAACTGGATTTCCAATGCGTTTTACCCGTCCACGTTCGCGAACATCAAAAGCAATGGCGTTAGCACGACGCGTAGAAGTTGTATTAAGATTCACGTTAAAGGCTACCAGAAAATCGCGGGCACCCACAGCAGTAGCGCCTGTTCCGGCCACTTTTTCGTTAAATTCGGCGGGGCCAAAATCGGGTTTCCAATGAGGATCAGACAATTTTTCCTTTAACCCTTCATATTCACCTTTTCGATTGTTAGCCAGATTTTGCCTCTCATCAGTAGAAGCAGCATTTTCGTAGCAGTAAACGGGTATCTCCAACTCATTGCCAATTCGCTCAGCCAGTTTGTGAGCATATTCAACCGTCTCTTCCATGGTTATTCCTGCCACGGGAACCAACGGACAAACATCAGTGGCACCAAAACGGGGGTGTTCACCTTTATGATGACGCATATCGATAATCTCACCGGCCTTTTTAACGGCCTGAAAAGCAGCTTCAATAACTTCATCGGGTGTTCCCACCATGGTTACAACCGTTCTGTTAGTAGCGGCACCAGGATCAACATCCAACAGCTTAACACCTTCTATTTTTTCAATCTCATCAGTAATCTGCTTAATAATATTCATATCGCGTCCTTCGCTAAAATTAGGCACGCACTCAATCAGTTTTCTCATGGGTTTAATCATTTAAATTTTAAGATGCAAAAGTAAGAAAAAGAGTTACTACTTTTGGCTTGAAAACAAAATCAATACTATGTCAAAAATTGAATGGAAAGCCGGCAACATGCTTTACCCGCTCCCGGCAGTAATGGTAAGCTGCGGCACCCAACCAACGGAGTATAATATTATCACCATATCATGGGCAGGAACCATCAACACCGACCCACCCATGGTATCTATATCCATACGCGAAAAGCGGCACTCCTTTAAAATAATAAAAGAAGCCGGCGAGTTTGTCATCAACCTTACCACTGAAAATTTGGCCTATGCCGCCGACTGGTGCGGGGTTAAATCGGGGCGTGATGTAAACAAGTTCAAAGAGATGAAGCTAACGCCTGTTCCCGCTTCAAAAATCAGCACCCCGTTAATAGCCGAATCACCGGTCAACATCGAATGCAAAGTGAAGCAGGTTATCGAGCTGGGAACCCATCACCTCTTTTTGGCGGAAGTCGTCGCGGTAAATGCCGACGAAAGATATCTGGATAAAAACACCAATAAGTTCGATTTGCGTCAAACCAACCCGATTACCTATCTGCATGGCAGCTACTACACACTGGGTGAAAAGATAGGGCGTTTTGGTTACTCGGTTCGTAAAAAAAAGGGGAAAAGGAAAGATGCCGGAAAGGAGATTTAGTTTTATCAGTTAATAGTCGTCCTCCGACTTTAAGTCGGGGGACGACTGTTCATTTAGACTTTTCGTTTCAGTAATTTCTCCAATTCCTTAATTTCATCACGAAGGCGGGCAGCATCAATAAAGTCAAGAATCTTAACAGCGGCCTGCATATCCTTTTTGTTTTTGGCAATGGCATCTTTAATATCCTGTGCACTCATGTACTGAACAACAGGGTCGGCTGCCACGGTGGCAAAATCACGTTCAACATAAGGTTTCGGCCCGGCAGGTTTGTTGTCGGCCACTGCCGTTTGTCCCATAATCGCGTCCGTTGACTTAATAATCTGTTTTGGCGTTATGCCGTGTTTTTCGTTATAAGCCATCTGTTTTTCGCGACGCCGGGTAGTCTCTTCCATGGTGCGCCGCATCGACTCGGTTATTTTATCAGCATAAAAAATGACCTTGCTGTTGATATTACGGGCTGCACGCCCTGCTGTTTGCGTAAGGGAGCGCTCCGAGCGCAGAAACCCTTCCTTGTCAGCATCTAAAATGGCTACCAGCGCTACTTCCGGCAGGTCAAGTCCTTCACGCAACAGATTCACCCCCACCAGCACATCGTATTTACCCAGTCTTAGATCGCGCATAATCTCCACACGGTCAAGAGTATCGACATCGGAATGAATGTAGTTGGTTTTAATGTTTAGTCTGACAAGGTACTTCGTCAGCTCCTCCGCCATTCGTTTAGTTAAAGTGGTTACCAAAACCCGATGGCCTTCCTTCACGGTTTTGTCTACTTCATCCAGCAAGTCATCCACCTGGTTATGAGCAGGCCTTACTTCAATAACAGGATCGAGCAATCCCGTAGGCCGTATCAGCTGTTCCACCACCACACCCTCCGATTGTTGCAATTCGTAGTCGGCAGGCGTAGCACTCACGTAAATTACCTGCCCTGTAAGGCTTTCAAACTCATCAAACTTCAGAGGCCTGTTGTCCATGGCCGAGGGAAGCCTGAAACCAAATTCCACAAGATTCTGCTTTCTTGACCGGTCGCCACCGTACATGGCACGTACCTGCGAAACGGTTACATGGCTCTCATCAATAATGGTTAAATAATCATTAGGAAAATAATCGAGCAGGCAGAAAGGCCTTGAACCGGCTTCACGACCGTCAAAATAGCGGGAATAGTTTTCGATACCCGAACAATACCCCAGCTCCCGCATCATCTCAATATCGTACACCACACGGTCTTCGAGCCTTTTGGCTTCCAAACTTTTTCCAATAGAACGGTAATACTCCGTTTGTTTCATCAAATCGAGCTGAATTTCAGAAACAGCACTTTTAATCTTGTCTTTTGAGGTAACAAAAATATTGGCCGGATAAAGGGCAATATCGGGTAAGGCCTCTATCCTCTTTCCGGAAACCGGATCAATAACCTCAATGCTTTCGACTTCATCACCCCAAAAGATAATCCTGTAGGCATCATCGGCATAAACGGGAAAAATATCAACAGTATCCCCCTTAACGCGAAAGTTTCCACGGTTTAGCTCAATATCGTTTCTGGAATAGAGGGCATTGACTAAATCGAGCAGCAATTTGTTGCGACTTAACACCTGACCCGTTTTCAAATAGACCACACCATTGGTAAAGTCATCAGGATTGCCAATACCATAAATGCACGAGACGGAGGAAACAACAATCACATCCCTCCTACCCGAAAGCAGTGCTGAAGTAGCACTAAGACGCAATTTTTCAAGCTCCTCGTTGATTGACAAATCCTTTTCAATATAGGTGTTGGTAACGGGCAGGTAAGCCTCGGGTTGGTAGTAATCGTAGTATGAAACAAAATACTCCACCCGGTTTTCCGGGAAAAACTGTTTAAACTCACCATAAAGCTGAGCAGCCAGCGTTTTATTATGGCTCAATACCAACGTAGGCCTGTTTAGCCGTGCTATTACATTGGCCACGGTAAACGTCTTGCCCGATCCGGTAACACCCAGCAACACCTGTGCCTTATCAGCACGGTTAATCCCTTCCAAAAGTTGTTTGATGGCTTCCGGTTGATCACCTGTGGGTTTAAATTCCGATGTAAGTTTAAAGTTCATACCGTGCAAAAATAGGCAAATAGTAGTGATGAGGGAAAATAATATCACCGGCAATATTCAAACACAAAACCGAATCAAAAAAGCACTCTGCTACATTTGTAGTAGTGTAATCCTAAGAGGTCTCGATTGTCATATTGAACTTGTTTAAAGTTGAATTTTATTATTAATAATAAGATACTGAAAATCAGAAAGCAAATATTTTAATATCAAGGAAAGGCCATTCCGAAAAGAAAACAGGAAATTAACCAATTTCCCTATTCGATTCCTGAAAAATGTTTCATAAACTGAACTCTTTCGTAAGCAGCAGGATTATCATACTCCGAAGTATTCAGTTTGCCTCTGAAATCATCCAGCGAATTAAAGTTCTTTTTTTCCATCCATGCTTCCAGCTTCCTGGTCATTTCGCCAATCTCGGCAAACCCCTTTTTATAGAGTACCGATGCAATTTGAACTACCTGTGCGCCGGCCAGCAGTTGTTTAATGACGGCTTCACCATCGTGAACACCCGTAGATGCCGCCAGGTCGCACTTTACATGGGGCGACATCATAGCTATCCAACGCAACGAAAGCGCCAATGAAGCAGGGTCGCTAAAGACAAAAGAACTTTTAACCTCCATTTTATCGATGTCGATATCAGGCGAGAAGGATCGGTTAAACAGCACAATACCCTTAATGTTAGTCCACGAAAGTTTGGTAATAAATTGAGCCAATCCTGAAAAGTAACAACTGATTTTTAAAGCTACCGGAATAGCAATTTCTTTGGTAACTTTTTCAACAATATCAAAATAGAGCTTTTCATTCTCCTCTCCCCGCTTGGTAGTATCCGATGGAAGAATAAAGATATTCAATTCAAGAGCGTCTGCTCCTGCGTTTTCTGTTTTTTTAGCGAATGATATCCAGTCATCGCTATCTGACACGCAATTAATGGAAGCAATCACCGGAATTTTAACAATCTGCTTTGCCGTCCTGATAAGTTCAAGGTAAACCGACAAGTCATTGCCCTGCGTGTAGTTACGAATATAGTCTTCGGCTTCGGAATAATAATTGGAAAACCCGCCCTGCTCCATGGTTTGATTAACTGCGTTGGCAATTTGCTCTTCAAACAACGACTTAAGCACCACAGCGCCCACACCGTTTCGCTCCAGTTCAACAATATTTTCAACAGAATTTGTAAGCCCGGAGCTTGCCGCGATAATGGGATTCTTAAGTTTCAAGCCCATCCAACTGGTTTCAAGATTTGCCATAACGATTACATTAAAAGTTAAATTCAAAAAAATAGTGTAAAATTAATAACTTCATCAAATAAGCAGCATCCATTTTCCAATTAAATACAGATTTAAATAGTTCAATGTAACGATTTATCAAAAAGGAGTTAAATGATTACTGATACTGAGGTCATTGGCTTCACTTCCCAGCGCTTCATGATTCGACTCCACTCACCATAACCTTTCGCTTGTGTACTGTTGTACCTATTGCAAATCGTAAATAGTTTGGCTATTGGGAAATTTACAATTTTCAAATACGATATACAATATCCGATTTGATTACTTCTAAAATTTTAAATTCTAAATAGGATATTTATTCAGGTTAATAACCCGAAACTACAAACAATTTATTTCCTTTGCCGCAAAATTTACAGTATGAAGCAGATATTCTGGTTTCTTCTATTTTTACCGTTTACCATTATTGCGCAAAGCAGTACGCAAGTTGAATCCGACAGCAGTTCCTCTTATATCTTCGGGCAGATTTATACCGATTTTTATGTTGGGCTAAACGATCACTATCAACCACAATCAGCGTTCGTATTTAAGCAGGGCATATTAGGGTATAAACACACTTTCGGGAATAACCTGTCGGGAATAATCATGCTTGATGTAACCCGAACCACCCATTTTACCGGTTTAAGCGATTCTGCCGGTAACGTTATTCCGCTGGATTATTTTGAAGGAAGTAAATACACGGCCTATTTGAAAATGGCAGAAATCAAATGGACTATTAACAATCGATTTGCCTTACGTTTCGGACAACTCCTCAACACACAATACCTGACTTTTCAAGATAAGTTCTGGGGTTTCAGGTATGTGGATGTTACCTTTCAGGAAAAATACCGCTTTGGCATGCCGGCCGATTTTGGAGTACAGGCTGATTACAAACTGGAAGACAAACTTTTGTTACAAATCTCCGTTGTAAACGGTGAAGGACCATTCCGCTATCAGGATCGATTAAGCAGGTTCCTATATTCGGTTAATGTACAATATAGTCCGGTTAAAAATCTCACCCTTAAACTCTACACCGGTATGGAATCGGCACCCGATACAGGATTATGCATTAATTCAAAAAAAATCACATCTTTTTTTACGGGATACAAAACCAAACAGTTTGGGATGGGTGCTGAAGCAAACTACGTAAAAGATTACAGCTATATTTCAGGTATTAATAAGTATGGATTTTCAGTATATAGTTTTATAACACTGCTACCCCGATTGACAGCACTCGTCCGTTACGACTATTTATTCCAACAGTTTGAACCGGACAAATTAATAAATAACTACTATATTTTCGGAGTTCAGTACAAACCAGTCAAACACCTGTTAACCTCTCTTAACTTCCGTTACTATTCCAACAATAACTTTCCGGCCATCTACCTGAATGCAGGTTTAAAGTTTTAATTTACCAGACTTCGTAACAACGCTAACCGATATATCAAAATTTTATATAAACTCGCCTGTTTTATGACCGTTAAAAAATAACAAGTTTAGACCTTTTGTATTTAATTTTTGTATACTTTTACTCTACCAAAAAATTTACATTTCCACGTAATAACAACTTTTAACCCCTCCCGGTTAGAACAACATTGACAAACAAGGTTTTAAACGGTTTTTTTGTTAGTGCCATTCTACTTTTAATGGCTGCAAAAGTCAACGCCCAGGATTTAACTCATTTCAAAGAAAACAAATCCTCGGTGCATGGCAGCATTTCTGCCACCGGTATTTTTTATAATTCACAGGGTATTACACCGCGAAAAACTCCCTTTTCTTACATTTTAAACGGAAATCTGGTAGTAAATCTGAAAGGGCTGGTATTACCATTTTCTTTTACATACAGCGACCGGAACAAAAGTTTCAGGCAACCTTTTAATCAATTCGGGCTTTCTCCCAAATATAAATGGATAACCCTTCATTTGGGATACCGAAATATTAACTTCTCAAAGTATGTGCTGGGAGGGCATACCATTTTTGGAGCCGGTATTGAATTAAACCCCGGTAAATTCAGGTTTGGGGCTGTTTACGGAAGGCTTCGAAAATTTACCAACCAGGCTACCAATGTCAACAACCCGCTTAACGATACCATCACCTCTTTTACCCGAAAAGTAATGAGTGTAAAAATTGGTGTTGGCACTAAAAAAACTTTTTTTGACTTAATTATTATGCGTGCTGCAGATGACTCGGCCTCGCTGGATCCTTCGGCCATCGAAACCGGCAACTTCCCGGCCACCAACCTGGTAACCGGCATTAACAGTCGTATAGCCTTTACCAAAAACATTCATCTCGAACTGGAAGGCGCTTACAGTATTTACACCACCAATCAAAACTCGACCGTATCTATTAACGCTCCCGAATTTATAACAAAAATAATACCCGTTAACCTATCAACGATGGGTTACATGGCCTTGCGCGGGCTATTGGAATACCGAAACAGAAAAGGATTGAAGCTGGGACTTGCTTATCGCCGGATTGACCCGGGATATAAATCAATGGGTACTTACTTTATTAATAATGATGTTGAGAACCTGACCTTCAAAACATCCTTTAGCACTTTCAAACGAAAATTGCGATTTTCAGGAAGCATCGGCCTTGAGCGCAACAACCTCAATACTGCCCGAAATGCGACCACAAATAAAATGATTGGTTCTGCCATGGTTTCCTACGATCCCGTTCGCATTTTTGGTATCACTATCAATTACTCCAACTACAGCATAAATCAGCAACCGGGCAGGATTCAAATTGCTGATTCGGTGAAGTTGTATCAATCCAATGGCACCTTTATGGTGATGCCTCATTTTCAATTTTTCAATTCAAAAAACACCATCAGCCAATTTGTATCACTGGTATTTAGCAATATGAAGCTAAACGACAAAAACCCAACAGCTGGCTACAACAACAGTTTCACAACTATTAATAACATGTTAACCTATGGCATTACTTTTATTCCGGTTGAACTTTCGGTAAATACTACTTTAAATTACAACAAAGTTAACATGACAGCCGGTAACAGCACCAACACCGGAGGAACCCTAGGAATCAGTAAAGGTTTTATGAAAAACAAACTCTCGCTGGGCCTTGCTGCCAACCTAACCCAAAGCGTTAACGCTCAGCAAACCATGTTGGTGTTTACACCTTCGCTTACTGCTCGTGCAAAGTTAGGAAAGCACCACAGCCTTTTACTAAAGGCAAACATGATTTCAAACAATAACGTTACAAACAATAATTTATCATCTACAGAACAAATAGGAGATTTTAGCTATGTATTCAATTTCTAACAAAACAAACTTACTCGGCAAACAGTTACTTACATTTGCTTTTTTAGCAATTGTCATGTTATTAAAAGCACAGGAATCGGTTACCGTTACCGCCACGGTATTTCCACCTTATTCCACCAGCTTTTCTTATTACATCGACAACCCTAACAAAATTCAGGTTACCTTTTTAAACACCTCATCGCAACCGCTGGATGTTTACGCCCAGGGTCGATTGACCGGTGACAATGGAGTTGAAATACGAACCGACCCCTCCTATCATCCTCCCCTTCCCATCACCCTCTATCCCGGAATACCTTTTCATTTGACACAAGATAATATAGGTAATATTTTTTCTGCCAACCATCTTATTTACCAAGGCACTTCGCAATCGGAGCTTCTAACCATGGGTGGGCTTCCCGAAGGAAATTACCAGTTCTGCTTTTCCGTGTATGATTTCAATAATGGCAACCTGCTCTCTAACGAAGATATGGGATGCTCAAACATGATTATTATTCAATACGTTGATCCACCAGTAATTTTAAACCCTGTTTGTGGCGATTCGATTGCTTCGACTGAACCACAAAACGTGTTGATATCATGGACTGCCGCGGTGGGCGGAGGCCCCAACATCAGATACCGTTTTATTTTGACAGAAATGATGCCCGGCACCCGCGATCCCAACGATGCCATGGCTTCTGCAGCCCCCCCATTTTTTCTCGAAAAAGATATTGCCATCCCTCAAATTCTTATTGGCCCGGCTGACCCTCCGTTAATTCCAGGCCGCTCATACGCATTTATGGTTCAGGCATATGACCCCAATAACCAGGTGCTTTTTAATAATAACGGCAATAGCGAAGTTTGCTGGTTTAGCTATAAAAACATTGAAAGCAGTACTACGTCTGACACCACCGCATACAGCAGTGACAGTTCTAACGTACCGGGCTTTTTAAACGGAATGACAGTTTCGATAAACGGAAGAATCCATTATCGTTACGTAGAAGACAATAAAACAGGCCCGGTGGCTTACGAGCCGTTTGACCTGGTGGAGATGTTTGTTTTGAAAAAACAAGATGGTGAATACATCAGTATTTACGATATGGGGATGAACGACTTTGACCCCAATACGCGAATCAGTTACGATTTTGTGGGAGAAAACGGACAACCCATTCCACCGGAAGATATAAAGTATAACTCTGGTTATCTCAATGGCAACGATGGCGTTAACATCGCGAGAGACGGATCAATTAACGTTGCCAGTGGTGTTACTGATGCAAATGGCAACTTTCAAACGCTACTGGTTATCCCTCCCGGATCATTTTATGGTCTTTTACATAAAAATGTAACCGCCAAGCTGATAACGACCACCTCACACATGGATGCCACTGCCGGCGGTGGTATTCATACCAGCACATCAACATCGACATCCACTTTAGGAACCGGAGACCTTTACAGAGTACTGCGTGTCATTTTGCACGACAATGATATTTTCGGTCATCCATCCGAGCCTATAATTCCTGACAGTAATTCAACAACGACAACCTGCAACAACCTGGAATCATTGGTAAGAACCTATAATATTGATGTATTGGTGACAGGCCAGTACACCCGAAGAGGTGATGGAAGCACGACAGGTGACATTCCATTACCGGGAATGTATGGTAAGCTGGTTCGCGACAATACGGTACTACCATCTTGTTTCCCAAACGACGAAGGTATTTCTGACCCTTTACCGGCCAACTCACAATTTATCCCCATCTCCTCTATCATTGGCGAAGCTGTTACCAACGGAGAGGGAATATTGCGTTTTTCTAAAATTGTTCAATTTGAAAGAAAAGAGTCTGGTAATACCTCCGGGCAAGCTACCCGGCGCATGACCTATTATATAAAGCCCACCGAAACGGGTGAAGCCAACTACTCTACAGCAGAGTCGTACAGTATCGACCTTCCTGACGCCCCCGACAACCTGTTTAGTACGGTTCACGATAATAACTGGCCTGTCCCAACTGTCAGCGAGTCTGTTATTGTGCAAGCCCTCAACCCAAAAGTAACAGGTATCGTGCAAGATGCTAAAAATAAAATTCCTGTTGAAAATGCTCTTGTCTATCTTTACGGATACGACAATCAGGGAAATCAGGCAGATTTTCAGTGGACCTTCTCTCAATCAAACGGTCATTACGAATTTAATAATCTCGACCCCTATTTGAGCTACCGTATGGAAGCCGGAAAATATGGCTACGAACTGGGTAAACACGATGTATTTTCGTTTAAACCCATGGGAACCGGTGTTAAGGAGTACTACGAATTTGATCTGGAACCGCTTTCAGGAGTTTATGGAACCATCGTGAACGAAGAGGGTGAAGGTATTCCTGTTCACATCTATCTCGACGGCGGCTACCAGTTTGCATTTACACCGGAAATTAATTTTCTGCATTTTCCAAACTTCAGTTATTTCCCTACAAAATTTCATGTTGATGTTCCTGAAAACACCATCCATATGATTGTAGATGCCGACAACGAAGAGTATGCCGACTGGGACACCAACTTTACCGTCCAGGGAAAATTTATCAAATTTCCCAAACCCATAATATTAAAAAAGGAATCCAGAAAACTTGAACTTACGGTTAAATCACCCGTGGGAAGATGGGGATTTATGGTTACTCCTCTTGCCGGAGCCCGTGTTGTTATTGAAGGTGTTAGCGATACGTTGCTCACCGATACCAACGGCAAAATTGACTATCGGTTTAACAGCTCCTCATCAACAGATAACTTTACGGTTACCGTTTTATCCCCAACGGGGATGAGTTTTCAAACAAAACATCTTTCGATGAACATACCTGTCTCCTCATCCTATGTTAAATATACTGTTATTTTGGAAAAGGGATCAAATCTGGAAGGATTTGTTTACGACAATAACGGGCAGGCTGTTAAAGATGTCGTAATTAAATGGAACAACGGAACGGGAAGCAGTGAGTTTACGGTCAAATCTGATGCACAGGGACACTATAAGCTAGACGGCCTGCCTTACAATCGTAATCTGGAGTTCACAGCTTCTAAACCGGCATCACAATATATCGGCCAAACCAAAAGCAAAATGATTGCGGCCGGTAACAACAGTATGAACTTTACTTTACAAAGTTATAACGGTATGGATATTACCCATCTGCTTGGCTTTGAAATGGCGGTTGATTCACTAACAGAATCTAACGGAAAAACCTATATATGGGGATATCTTTACAACCTGCCATCCAATCCCGATTTTACCACGGTAGATGCCGGCCAACAGATTCCCTTTTCGAAAGTCTCTGTCATCCCTGAACAAACCGGCGGCACCCCTGCTGCCTATCCCGAAAACGGGGAATTTGTTTCGGATTTAAACCGGTTTAATCTGAAAGCACTAGGGTTAAATGCATATACGCGCAACAACAACGGGCTAACAATAATGAATGTCAGTTACAACACCTCGCTGGGACATGGAAAAGGGGGCTTTGGCGGTTTTAACGGTTCTTCAACAGGAACCATAAAGGGAAAAATGTACCTGAACCCCGTTTCGTTTCAAACCGGCAAATTTACCCTGAATGAAGCTCCACAACTATATGCATTCCAAAGCGACGGAACAGATAATCCCGATGTGTATTCAATTACATCAAAAGGAATCTCTGTATTATTGTACGGTAAACTAAAAGTTTACGGGCAAGACAAAAAGCCCCTTTCGTTTAAAGTGTACGATTTTGATGCCACCGCTACACCTGCCGGTTCATTTGTCGAATCAGACACATTAAACCTTGATACCCATTTGCATACAAACCTCCACAACTCCACCCCTGCCGATTTAAACATTCCCATAGGCAATTTGAAAATTGCCAAAAACAAAATTATTCCCGTTTATGGAAAAACCGACCTTGCTATCGGCCTCCAGGATTGGACGATACAAACAAGCGACTGGGGTTTCGATAAACTGGGCTTTTCCATCTTACACGGTAATCTTGACATGCAGGGTATGGTAGTGCCTTTTACCGATATGAAAGTAAAACCCGAATCACTCTATCGGGGCGATTTTGACTTTTCCAACACCAGTATTCTTGGAACAACAAAACTTAATTTTACCCCTGATGTAAAAACTTTCCTTTCAAGTCTGGACTCCTACTGGCGTTTTGAGATTTTTCCGGCTGATGATCAGGCCTATTGTGCTTCTATCGACCACCTACCGGCTCTGGCGGCCACCGACAAGGTTGTTATTGAAAAAGTGGTACTATTTAGCCGTATGAACCACGGATCTTATTACAAGCTACCGGAACACCACCCCTGGCTCAATGTTTACAACACGATGATGTTTAAACCGGCACAGCTTTATGTTTATTCTGATATGTTTAGCCTGAGTGGCGTTTTCGACCCGGGAATTCCCAATACCGACCAACAGTATTACTCCAGCAGAATTAAATATCGAAAAGGTAACAACAATCTTAACTTTGAATACGAACCCTTTAACTTTCATGTACAAGCCAATGCCTGTTTAATGGAGTTTTTAAATCAAGCTGACAATGAGCGTCAATCACTTACATCGTCAGGATTTTTGGCGAAAGGAACCATATCGGAACGACCCTTGTTCAGTTTTAATATGGAACTCACCAAAACCCCTTCCGAACATATTACAACAGCTACCTTAAAACCAACCGGGCAAAAATGGAATTTCTCCAAAGGAAAAACACTTCACAATTTAAGAGGCAGTATGGTAGCCCTGCCAGCCAGCTGGCCTGTTTTTGCCTTTACGGGTGATGTTAAAAAAGAGGAATTTAACGGGGCTGATGGCCCCATGAAATTTATTGTTAACGGTGAGCTTACCGGTGATTCTGAAAATAGTCAGATTAAACTGGATAAAGTGGACACACCTTTTGGCAATATGAATTTTACTTTTGACTATTCGGTACCCTCCATTGTAGGCAACCTGAACTTTGATAAAAAAATCGGAACCGCCCAGATAAAAGGTGGTATCCAGATGGCTCTTGATAATAAGGGATGGTATTTGCTCGGTGGTGGTAATATGAAATTCCCAAATCCTTATTTTCAAGAGGGAATGGCAGGGATAGTTTTTGGTAATTATCCCGTAACCGACAATATTAAAACAGGCTTCCTTAGCTATTCAGGGGTTCAGTTTCCAACCATATTGTTTCCTGACAGGATTAACGGGTTTATGTTTGCCGGCACAGTAGTTATGCAACCAAGCCCTATTCCGGATGTGGATGTAGATGTTGGCGTTGCCAGTGTAGAATTTAACGTGGATGTGGGAGCATCGCTGGGGATGGGTGCCGATTTTGATAAAGCGAATTTTCTGGCACTCACCGATGTTTACCTTTATGCCTTTTTTAAAGTATCTGCCATGGGGGTTGTTTCAGGTTCTATTGACGGTTTAGCTTACGCCGGTGCTTTAGGCATGATTAATCTGAACACGGGCTCGTTTGTTGCCAAGGGAAATGCAGGGCTTAAAATGTCGGGACAGATTGATGTTGCCGGCGAAACCATATTAAGTGGCGAGTTTGGCTATGGTATTAGTATTACTGTAACGCACAAACCCGATGACGTATCTTTTTCAATTGAATAATAATTGCTCAATGTCATGAAACGAATAATCTTTTTTATTTCCATACTCGGGCTGAACCTTTTGCCTGCACTTCAAGCAATTTCCCAGCAGGCAGACAAACACTATCTGCACGCCGGCTTTAACGGTATCTATGCCGGTGTATTCCAATCAGCCATCGACAATCATGTTAATCTGAAAAACATCAGCCATACTGAAATACAAACCCGTTCATCTGCCGATGAAAAATGGAAAAGGGGTGTAAAATTTACCATCCCATCTATTCCGGAGCAGTTTATAAAAAACTATCGCAATATCGAATCCTCCTTTCCCGATTACGGAAGCCGTAATGATGCTGCGTTGATAAAAGTTTGGAACCTTTATAAAAAGTATATCTCTAACGACAGCCTGCAAGTACGATTGTTTAGCTTCAGCATCCCGATAAAACTGGCATTAGGAATAACCCTTCAAATGCCTGTTTCTCAATCCGGAAAATACATTTGTCGCGTGGTGGCTTATGATAACAACAAAAATGTATTAGTAACCAGTAATGAAGAAATGGTAACCTACCCCGCAAACGTCCATACTGCCACGCTTATCTATCACCAAAAAAAGATACTTGCTAACGGCATGAAACTATCCTGGAAAGTAACCGAAAACAAATATGCCGGGAGCTATTTTACTTTGTTTCATCAAACAACCGGTAAAGGTAAATTTACCAAAGTGGATTTTACCCGATGGATTAATTACCGTAAAGAGGGAGCGTTTGTTGAATTTACCGACACCCTTCTTCAAAATGCTCCTTATGCAAAATTCTATGTAGTTAGTTACGATGCCTGGTTTAACAAAGGATTCGTCAGCGACACCGTGATAGTTTCGATTAACAACCGGCAAACTTTTCCCATGCCCCAAAACTTTACCGTTAAAACCGATGACCACACGGGAATTGTTAAGCTTAGCTGGCATTTAAGTGACCCAACGGTCGTAAGGAACGTTAATATTTACCGGGGACAGTACTTCAACCAGCCCTTTACCCGAATTGCTTCCGTTGATTCAAAAACCACTACCTACGAAGATAAAAATGTAAAAGCCGGAAACAAATATTATTACTTTTTACAGAGCACAGGATTTTTAAACGAGAAATCATTACCAACTATAAAAATTTATGCCTATTCAAAAAGCGATGAAAAGCCTTTCAAGCCGGTCAATATTATTGGAAAAAGCATCAAAGGAGGTGTTTTACTTCAATGGCCGCATGGAAATGATTTTATCAAAGGGTATTTTGTTTACCGAAACAATGGTTATACTGACAGTTTAGTGGAGGTTTCCGGATTTATTCCTAACACCGATACAACTCTGCAATTTGCCGATACCGGAAAGTTGCTTTCACCAAAATGGTTTTATGCTTACGCGATAAAGTCAGTTAGTCAGAACAACGTGGAAAGTGATTTTTCCGACACACTTAAAATCCGTCCTTCCATTAAGATGCCACCACCCGAACCTTACGGCCTGGAAGTATTGAAAAAGAATGATAACGTGTGGATAGCCTGGCAAAATATGTTGGCACACAACAATAGTGTTTTAGGATATAAATTAAGGAGAGTTCATATTGCTGAGAACGACACCATAATATTGAACAAGCTTATATCAAACCAAACAAACTATTTTATTGATACCACGGCTGATATAACAGAAACCTATGCCTATGGACTACAAACCATAAGTGTTACAGAAGACATAAGTCCCATAAGATGGATAACCTATCACGGACAACTGGCCAGGCCTCCTGCTCCGCTGTATCCTACAATATTAAAGGATAGTGACAGCCTTGAAATAACATGGAGCCCTGTTTTTGACACGGGTGTAAAAGGATATAAAGTTTATGGTTATAAACGTGGCCACAAGCCCATGTTGGCAGGAACTACAAAAACCGACAAAACCAGATTAAAAATTTCAGCCCCGTCTCCGGGTTTATGGTTTTACTATATTGAGAGTTACAATAAAAAATATGCATCGCCCCATAGCGATGAAGTATTTATAAGAATTAAATAAAGCTACAGACTTTTCTTTTTCAGAAGTTCTACAATTCCCGAATTGGAAGGGTATTGATAAACTTTCAAACCAAATTGCGGAATGGCTGCCAAAATATGGTCAAAAATATCTGCCTGAACATTTTCATAGTCAGCCCACTCGGTAGTTTTTGTAAAAACATAAACCTCAATGGGGAGCCCTTTTTCAGTGGGTTGAAGATGACGAACCAGAAACGTCATGTTTTGATTGATATCTTCACGTAATTTAAGATAGGCCTTGAGATAAGCCCGGAACACGCCCAGATTGGTTTGGCGTCTTCCATTTACAAAAACAGATGGATCAATTTTATTCTTTTTATTGTAGTTTTCAATCTCCTTCTCCTTTTTATCAAGGTAAGGTTGCAAAATTTGAATCTTACGATAACTTACCAACATCTCAGGCGTACAAAATTTTACACTATCCATATCAATGTTAATCGAACGTTTAATCCTTCTCCCCCCCGACTCTTCCATACCACGCCAATTTTGGAACGAGTTACTCACCAGCGCGTAGGTAGGAACCATCGAGATGGTTTTATCCCAGTTCTGAACTTTTACAACGGTTAGTGTAATCTCCAACACAACCCCGTCGGCATCGTATTTAGGAACGCTAATCCAATCGCCAATACGAACCATCTCGTTAAAAGTAAGTTGTAACCCACCAATAAAGCCGAGTATCGGATCACGAAATATCAGCATCAGCACTGCTGACATGGTTCCTAAACTTAACAGCAGAGTAGAAATATCTTTGTCAATAAAAATGCTAATGACTACTAAACCACCAACGATGTATGATATTATTTTTATAACCTGAACAAAACTATCGATAGGACGCTCTTTGGATATCTCATAACGCTGATAATAATCGCGAATGGTTGATAAAACACTCTCAATAATCATGATAGATATTATTACCAACCAAACATCAATAAAATCCAAAATAATTGCAGGAACCTTATAGGCATCCCCTATGGCGTCATCTAAAAAATAATAAAGCAGGATTGCCGGTACAAAAAATGCCAACCGTTTAAAAAACCGGTGTTTAACCAAGATATCGTCGAAAGTTGTTTTCGACCTTTGAATAATGGGCAGAATGGTTCGCCGCATAATCTTCCAGGTGAGCACATAAGCAATCCACGAAACAAGAATTAGCAAAATAATGGATACAGAAATAGCAATAGTAACCGATAAGGAACTTGATATACCAAGTTGCTCGCAAAACTTTTGGAAATAAAGCATAATTTGTTTAAACATATAGCATTACTTAATTTTTCCCAGATATTTGCGTTTGATAACGTTTAGTTTGGCAACGGAGCACTCCTCGTCAAAGATACGGATTAAATCGAGGATACTCGTAGCAGTATAAATGTACACTAACGCGGCATCAAAGTTACTATCTTCTATGTTATATTTTAGTTCTGTTGTCATTTTTTCAAACAAATCCCAGTCAAGTTTTTTCGGAATCTCCAAATAAAACATATTATCCTGTTTTACATCGTGATAAATCCCTTCTTCTATTTCCTCCATCTCGAAAAATTTACGGATATGTATTATACTGTCGTAAGGCGTTACCAGCTTTCTATTTTTAAATTCAATACCCTCTTTCATTAACAGCTTTGCCACCTCAGGAATCTCTTTATATTTTAAGTACTTAAACCGTACTGCCCCTACCAAACTATTTTGCAGATAAAGAACACCCGGCGTAGCATCAAATTTCAATTCAGTATTTTTCTTGGCAGCCATCACAGCACGAACAATACGCTCGTTCGAGTAAATTTCTTTAGTAACAAGAAATAGTGATTCGGGTATATTTTTTTCTGGCAAATTATGGCCATGATATCCCGGGAAAGGTTTTGATATTTCTAATATTAATGATTTACAATCGTCAAAGTCAACCAACTGCAATGTTTCCTTTTTGGTTATTGTTCCCAGTGATGAAAATGTTTTATCGCTCATAATTATTGTATTATAGATTTTCAAAATAATCTTTTACCGCTGTAGCTCATGTCCATTAAACCTGGCTAAAATAGTAAGAATTTCGCAAACTGGTTAATCTCTTAACAGTAAAATAAATAATTCTCTGTCTTTTCGGGGTTTTATTGAATTGTATGCGGTAATAAAATGAATTGGTTTAAAGTAATTTCCAAACAGTTTGGAGTACTCCTCCGGTGAGCCCCCGAAGGGAGGATAGTCAAATGGAAACTCGTGATTAAAAAGTAAACCCACCCATTTTCCACCGGGCTTCAAAAGAGCATGGCAATGCCTGACATATTCATGGCGCAACGCCTTGGGAAGTGAGCTAAAAAAGGTCTGCTCAACAATTAAATCGTATTTAGCTTCGTGCTTAAAAAAATCTACATTTACTATTTGAGATTCCGGATAATAAGGAAACCGCTCCTTAAATGAGTTAATGGCTTCTGTTGAAAAATCGAGCATAAAGGTATTTACAAACCCCTTTTTATAAAGATACTCAACTTCCCATCCGTTGCCTGCACCCGGAACCAAAATTTTAATTGATTTATCGGATAGCTGATCAAAATATTCCTTCAACGGAGTGGAAACATAACCGATATCCCAACTGGTTTGTCCGTTTCTAAAACATGCATCCCAATATGGTGGAGGGTATTCTTTCATACAAAGCAAAGATAACCTTTCTTTTTGAAGTTACATTTCAGACAAAGTTGTATTTTTGATAAAATTTAAAAAACTTTCGTGTCTTGATAGTAATATCTTGTACCATTAAAACAGATTAATTAATTCAGAGCCGATGAACAAAATTGCTATTGTTTTTGCTGTCATTCTATTTTCCTTAACCGCTTGTCATCCCATCAAAAAACCAACGGTTACCATCCAAACGGAGATGGGAGATATTGTGGTTGAACTCTATCCCAACCAGGCACCTTATACGGTTTATAATTTTTTAAAATACGTGGATGAGAATCGTTACAACGGGGCTACTTTTTATAGAACGGTAACCATGAGTAACCAACCCGGCGATTCCATAAAGATTGAGGTGATTCAGGGAGGACTTTACGAGGATAATCATCCGCAGGCACTGCCTCCCATTAATCACGAAACTACCAAAACTACCGGGATAAAACATCTGGACGGTACCATCTCCATGGCTCGAAATGAACCCGGTACGGCTACCAGTGAGTTTTTTATCTGTATCGGTGCTCAGCCCGAATTGGATTATGGTGGAAAACGTAATCCCGATGGCCGGGGTTTTGCAGCGTTTGGAAGAGTGATTGAAGGAATGGATGTGGTTCGTGCCATACACAATTCGCCGGCAAAAGGACAGATGCTTACCCCGAGAATAAAAATATTGGGGATGAAAGGAAATAGAGAGCAGCTGCTTAAGATTTTTGAAAACTGGGTTCCGGAGGAGAAATAGTTTTGTTTACTTTTGCCATTAAATTCGAGTTTATGAAATTATCCCCTTTGACTGCTGTTTCACCCATCGACGGCCGTTATTTTGAAAAGACAGCCATGCTGTCGCCCTATTTTTCGGAATATGCTCTGTTTAAGTATAGGGTAAAAGTTGAAATTGAATATTTTATTGCACTAACGGAGATTCGTTTACCCGGACTGGAAACCTTTGACGTAAGGTTAAAAGATGCTCTTCGAAACATGGTTAGCGAGTTTTCTGTTGAGGATGCCTCCACCATTAAAAGCATAGAAAAAACAACCAATCACGATGTAAAAGCTGTAGAATATTTTATCAAAGAGAAGTTTGATAAACTGGGTTTACAGGATTTTAAGGAGTTTATTCATTTCGGACTCACCTCGCAGGATATTAACAATACGGCTATTCCCGTTTCGATGAAAGAGGCTCATGAGAATGTTCTGTTGCCTGAGTTGCAAGCGTTAATTTCGAAATTGATGGAGATGGCTGAAAGGTGGAAAGAGGTTCCCATGCTGGCACGTACCCATGGCCAGCCTGCTTCGCCTACTTTCCTTGGTAAAGAGATTTTCGTGTTTGCAGAAAGACTTACCAACCAGCTGGCTCTTTTGCAGGAGATTCCCTGGTCAGGTAAATTTGGAGGGGCAACAGGCAATATGAATGCTCATAAAGTGGCTTATCCTGACATTGATTGGCGGGCTTTTGCCAATAGTTTTTTATCGGAAAAACTGCATATTGTCCGACAGCAAACAACCACGCAAATTGAGCACTACGATTTGATGGCTGCTTATTTGAATAATCTGGCTCGCATCAATACCATATTAATCGATTTAAGCCGCGACATCTGGTTATACGTTTCGATGGACTATTTCAAACAAAAGATTAAAAAGGGAGAGGTGGGATCGTCAGCCATGCCTCATAAGGTAAATCCAATCGACTTTGAAAATGCCGAGGGAAACCTGGGAATGGCTAATGCTTTTTTGCATTTTTTGGCTGATAAATTGCCGGTTTCGAGGTTGCAGCGCGACTTAACCGATTCAACGGTTACCCGAAACCTTGGCGTCTCGATGGGCTATATGATGATTGCTTTTCAATCGCTTAATAAAGGGTTAGGAAAATTAATTCTTAACGAGGAGAAACTTGCCGATGACCTTGAACATAACTGGGCTGTAGTTGCCGAAGCAGTTCAAACCATTTTGCGCCGCGAAAAGTATCCCAACCCGTACGAAGCGTTAAAATCGCTTACCCGTACCAACGAAAAGATGACGAAAGAGCGGATGCATCGGTTTATTGATACATTGGAAATTTCAGAGGCCATTAAGGAGGAGTTAAAAAAAATATCACCCCATAATTACACCGGCATAAATCCGTTATAATTTTATTGGATGTCCCGCTGTTTTTGAAAAAATATCTATGAAAAAATTTTACAGGATACTGGCTTATACCAAACCCTACATGGGGTATGCCGGGTTGAATACGCTGGCTAATTTGCTCACTATCGTATTTTCGTTGATGAATTTTGCCTTGCTGATACCTTTTCTGAACCTTCTGTTCGGCGTTAGCGAGTTAGTAACAGTTAAACCTGAGTTTCATATGTCAACGCAGGGACTGCTGCAATCGTTGAACTACTATATCAGCCAAATAATTATTACACAAGGTAAGATGGAGGCCTTGGTTTTTATTTGTGTTATCATACTGGTATCGTTTCTTTTGCGAAACCTGTCTCGTTTTCTGGCTATGTATTTTATGGCCGGACTAAGGGTGGGTGCTGTCAGAGGTATCCGCAACGATGTATATAATAAGATGCTTATTTTACCCGTGGCTTTTTATACGCGGAATAAAAAAGGTGATATTATGGCTCGGGTTACAACCGATGTGCAGGAGGTGGAATATTCAATAATGAATTACCTCGAGATGCTTATTCGCGACCCTGTTACTATCATTGCTTACCTTATTTTTATGATTAGTATCAGCGGCAGATTGACCCTTTTCGTATTGGTGGTGCTGCCTGTAACCGGTCTTATTATCGGGCGAATTGCCAAGGTGTTGCGCAAGGAGTCGAAAGTGGGGCAGAATAAGTTTGCCTCCCTGCTGTCGATTGTTGAAGAGACGATTTCGGGATTACGAATTATTAAAGCATTTAATGCTATTGGTTATACCGATAACAAGTTTAAAGAGCGCAACAAAGATTATAGTAAGCTGTTGCTTAAAATATACCGGCGTCGTGATCTATCTTCTCCTTTGAGTGAGTTTATGTCGTCGTTGGTGATTGTAGTGGTGCTTTGGTTTGGGGGAAAGATGGTGCTGGCTGATTCGCCGGTGTTAAAAGCTGCTGATTTTATTACCTACATAGTAGCATTCTCGCAAATAATACCGCCGTCAAAATCGTTTGTTCAGGGGTTTTACAGTATTCAAAAGGGAATTGCCTCCGCCGAGCGTATCTTTGAAATTTTGGATGCAGAGGAGGAGATTATCGAAAAGCCTGATGCATTGCCCATTCGAGATTTTACTAACTCGATTGAGTTTGATCATGTTTGGTTCAGATATGAAAAAGAGGATGTTTTAAAGGATATTCAATTAAAAATTTCAAAAGGAAAAGTTATTGCTTTGGTGGGTGAATCGGGTGGTGGTAAATCAACCCTGGCTGATTTACTGCCTCGTTTTTATGATGTTACGCAGGGAAGGCTGTTGTTTGACGGCCATGATGTACGCGATTTAAAAATCAATGACCTGCGCGGATTGATGGGGATTGTTTCGCAGGAGAGTATTTTGTTTAACGATACTATTTTTAACAACATAGCTTTTGGTAAAGAGGGTGTTTCGGAAGAGAGGGTTATAGAGGCTGCTAAAGTGGCCAACGCCCACGAATTTATTATGCAAACCGAAAAGGGTTATCAAACCAATATTGGTGACCGGGGCGCGAAACTGTCGGGGGGACAGCGTCAACGGCTAAGTATTGCACGGGCGGTGCTGGCCAATCCTCCTATTTTAATTTTGGATGAAGCTACCTCCTCTTTGGATACGGAGTCGGAGAAACTGGTTCAGAAAGCCCTGTTTAACGTGATGAAAGACCGCACTTCCATTGTTATCGCACACCGATTGTCGACCATACAGCATGCCGATGAGATAATCGTGATTAAAAAAGGCGAAATCGTGGAAAGAGGTACGCACAACGATTTGTTAAAGAAGCACGGGTTTTACCGAAAACTGTATGAAATGCAGTCGTTTGCCTGAAAATTAGTTTGAATTGAGAGTCTTGGATTTGCCATCAAGCAAAAGTGTCTTGCAAATTAGCTACCCTTTGCCATAAGTGTACGGGACAGTCAGTCCGGTGTTCCAATACGAAACTTCTAATTTGCGAGGAGCTCTGATGGCTATCGGGAGCGACGAAGCAAACTTCCCCAATAAACGACAAAACTACATAAATACTTTCCCAGCTCTTCAACCTGTCAGGTCTCCTACTCACGAAGCCAACCCCGACCTGGCAGGTTCTCAACTTCTCAACCTCTCAACTTCACTTCATTCACCATTCAACCTCTGCACATTTTTTCAATAAGCACCTTGTGTTGCGGAAATTTGGAAGTAAGCTCATTTATTGATGCCATTTCAAAATCATTAAAATCAAATCCCGGACTGACCGTGCATCCTGCCAGCGTGTAGCTGCCTAAAGGCCGTGCTGCAAACCAACTGCCGGCAGGGATGGTAATCTGTGGCAGTGTCCCGGCGTCGATATCTAATCCAAGAATGTGCTTTGTTAATTCTCCTGAGGGAGTAATCTCTATGATTTCCAGATTTTCACCATCATAAAAATGCCACAGTTCATCTGACTTAATGCGATGAAGTGCCGAAAAGTTACCTTTTTCCAAAAGATAGTAAATGGCTGTTGAGAAGTTTCTGTTGCCGGGAAATCTTTCCGGTAAAGCTTCTTTGTCAATGGTTTCTTTCGAGCGGTAAGTCTCTTTAAACCATCCTCCTTCGGGGTGTGCCTGCAGGTTTAAGTTTTGAATCCAATAGCTTGAATCTCTAGTTGGCATTTTTGCTTTTTTGCAGGTTACTAATGCTTTTCTCTTCGTTGAAAACCCAAACTACCCGAAAGGTAATCATGCTGTTGTTTTGGTTCATATTTTGCTTAACGCCTCCAATGGTTTCAAGGAGTTGATCTTCGGTGCCTGACCATATTGAAGTCAGTGAATAGGCATAGCGGATGTCCATTTTTAGTTGTTGATAAATCCTGAATCTGAAATTGGCGATCCAGTCGATATTATCGCGGGCATAATAACCGTCGTTTATGTTGTTGCTAAGTGTTCGTCCGTTGACGACCCATTTCACCCCAACCAGTCGTGAATAGGAAGCGCCAATCCCAAAGGTGTATTTTCCCTTGTCGGTGTACTGAATAAGCACCGGAATTTCGGCATAGTTAAGACGAGTAAGATACATGGGCCGGGCGCTGTCGGGCTGTCCGTAATTTTTATAGGCTCCCTTCTGATTAAATAGTATTTCAAAAGTGGTGGAGAAATTTTTACCCAACGGAATGGCAGCTCCCACGCCAACCTGTACCCCCGGTTTGTTGAACTTAAACATGCCGTTGTTAATCCTGTCGCCTTCCACTTTGCTAAAATTAAAGCCCCCAATAATTTCACCTTGAATAATTTGGCCTTTTACGCTAAAGGCTGTAAACGATAATAATATCAAAAGTAAAAAAGAAACGTGATTTCGCATGTTTAACTGTTTGGTTCGATAACGCAAAAGTAGGATAATAATTGTTTTTTAGTTTGGATGTTGGTTAAAGTTATTTTTTTTTGAGCTGCAGCCTCAATATTGCATTGCCTACTCCTTTATTGCTTTCACACTTTCCACCTCTTTTCCATCAATCCTCAGCACAATCAAATAAACCCCTGCTGGTAAAATGTTACCGATGTTATCCTTCCCGTTCCACGGAATTTGGCAGCTGCCCGGCAGCTGTTTGCCGCTTTGCAGGGTTTTGACCAGTAAACCGGCGTTGTTGTAAACTTCTATGTTAACTCGTGCCGTGGTTTCCCATCTCGCGGCAATGTTGGTAGCCGTGCTGAAAGGATTGGGGAAGACCTGGAGGTTTGGC